>Ga0182027_10015727_pt1 | contig 10378 bp, 7 predicted proteins | sample 712E1DmetaG_FD_121300 | JGI IMG/M metagenome (GOLD analysis project Ga0182027, IMG submission 121300) | Permafrost microbial communities from Stordalen Mire, Sweden - 712E1D metaG (Illumina Assembly) | ecosystem: Environmental > Terrestrial > Soil > Wetlands > Permafrost | place: Sweden... | reverse complement strand
AAACGAGCAAAATCTATCCTCCACGGCCCCGTTCGCTTCGGCTGAAAACCGCCGATTTCTGTTGCCGAGCGGTGTAAAAAATTTCCCAAGCCGACAGCCCCCCCGCTAAAAAATCCTAGCCCCCTCTGTCACGTCAGACTCCCGCAACGCCCGAAGGCACAGCGGTCTATTGCCAAACCGCTGATCGACGAATCGCCGAGCGAATGGAACGTAGTAATCTACTGTCACCTGCGCGACAGCCCGCTCCGTCAGCAGATGTGTCGTGTAGCGCCGGATGATCTGCTCGACGAGCGAGTCTTCTGGGAGCACTTCAGGCAGAATGACTACGCCCAGGTCTTGCAGATGCCTGGCAAAGCAGCGGATGGTTGTGGCCTCGTCGCCTCGGTGCCGCTTCTCAATGTCCATGCCAGTCTGTGAACAACGCCGTGACCGCAGCAGAAATCGCCAATGCCCCAGCGCCGAGTAGAGAATAGTTGAGGTCACGGGCGTCGTTCGTTGCTTCCTGGCCGATTGCAGAGACGGACCGGGCCGGCACCTCCTGGGTTGTCGCAAGTGACATCTGCTGGCTATAGCGAGACTCGGCGTTGCGGGTCAGAATCGCAAACACCCCGGCGGCTGCGCCCGCGGCCAAAGCTCCCGCGGACACAGTCCAAAAAGACCAAGCCGGCAGCGGCGGCGGATGCAAACGCAAGGCGACTTCATCCGCAACGCCGCGCATTGCGCCGGGACGCAAAGGCTGGGAGGGAAAGAGCTGCTCGACCGCCGGTCCAACCGCGGCCAAGAACTCCTCGCCGTTGCCGGCCTGCAACCGCTCGTTATAGGTCGCAAGAGTCTGGGCATGACTCTGGTCGATGCGCCGCAAAAGCATCGCATGCCCGCCGCCTGCGCGAGACAAGCGCCCCGTAATGAGATCGTCCACCCCGAGCGCGCCGCCAATCTCGGCAAGGCACGTCACTTCGTCGCAGCCGGTAACATCTTTGGTGCGCTCGAAAGCCAGCATGTCGCGCACTTCATCCATACCGATCGCGGAGATGCCCTGGAGCTTGCGAACTTCCGCGAGCAAGCTCTCGGTCACCAAGGCCCCCGTGCCGGGATCGACCCCGTCGAGCTTGAGGTCGTAAACCGCCAGCCGCCTCGCCCGCCCGGGTGCCGTAGCGGACACCGTGACGGGCGCCGTTCTGGACTGCGCGCCGATAGCACCGGTTACCGCCGCGTGCTCGGCCACGGCCTCCTGCGCTGCCGCGTCCGCTGCGCCGGAAGGTAGAGGAGAACTCTCCGCAGTTTTTGGCGCGGGCGCCTCGCTCGGCACCGCCGCCTGCGCCGGCCTCGACGTGATCAGCTCGGGCTCGCTGGTCGATGCTCCCGCGCACGAGCCCGTCAGGCGCGACATGGGCAGGTAGCCGTTTTGGCCGTCCGCGCTAACGCGGGCAACATTTCGCTCAACCGCCACGATGCGCAGGCGAGAGCCTTGAGCCACCTTGAGCTTGCTCCCTTTGCCGTTGGCGTGCTCGGTCAGTACCAGAGGTTTGGATACCACGCATTCATCTCCGGCCGCGGCTCGACCGAGGTGGGGAAAGGCGATGGCGAGCGCCAATAAGAAAGCGCGGCGATTACAGATTGCCTGAAGCATCTTGAGGAGGCGTCCTTTCTCTCAAGGCAGCCGGTAACGCACCGACAGCTCGACGTAGTCCGTAGCAACTTGAGCATAGCTCGCGAGCACGCCATTGACGCCCGCGGGCCGCAACGCGAAGCTCGCGGTCATATCCTCGCCGAGAAGGTATTTGGCCGCCTCGACTTGGCTCGCCGAGGTCCAATGCAGCGTGGCCAGCGCAGGTATGCCGCCGGAGAAGGTCCCGAGCGAGGCCCATGCCGTTCCGTCGTAAGCGAGGAGCTGCACACCGGCGCTCGTCGAGGTTGCGCCGCCGTACCAAGTTAGGTCGATCATATCGACCGGCGCAGCGGCGATGATAGTGAGGGCATCCAGCTTGTTCTTGCAGGTGTCCGAGTTCGGCTGGCAGAATCCCGAAACGGAAAAATCCTGGTTGGCGATTGTGAGCTTGCCGTCGGTCACGTTGACCGTCACCTCTCCGGTCAACCACAAATTGCTCGTGGTGGTCGTGCCGCTAACTGGCGTGCCTTCGATGGAAATGGCGTAGTCGCCAGGCTCGGCACTATCACCCAACACGTACTGCACATGGTAGAGGCCGTTCGGCAGAGCATACTCCCAGGTGCACACGTAGACTGGGTTTTGCACCACGCATTGCATGAGTACGTAAGTGTCATATACCTCGCTCGGCGCGGCACAGTTGTTTTGCACGGCGTACGACGAAGACGGGCAGTAACTGGCGCTCCCGGAGCAAGCCCAGCCGTATGTCCTTCCGTTGCTCTGCGGGCCATAGCTTTGCCAGCTGTCCGCGATGTAGCCGGCGGGAACGGGCGTGGTCGAGGGCTGAAAGTTGATCCGGTCGACCACGGTGGCGCCTTGCTGCAAGGGAGCACTCAAGGGAGCCGTAAAGACGTGGCCCGGCGCATCTGCCACACCGTTTTTCCAAATGTAGGTCGCGCCGCCCAAATCTTTGCCAAACACCACCACCTGTTTGCGCCAGCTATCGTAGACCGCGTAGGTGTCGTTGGATTCGTTGGCGGAGCTCGCGCCCTCGACCACCGTGGCGGACGGACAGACAAATGCGCTGCCCGACAGGAGCCAGGGCGCCGCACAATGCGACCACGCGCCCTGGTCAGCCAAACCGAACAGCATGACGGCCTGGCGATCCGCATCCCACATCAGCGACGAGTCGTAGCGACCGTTGCCCGCGCTCGCGGCCACTTGCGACCAGGTCGTGCCCGAGCGCTGCCACAAGTCGGAATAGATGGTGGATGGGGAAAACTGGGCGTTGGCGCCGCCGAACATGAGAACTCGTTTTGCCGTGGTCCGGGCATCGTACGTCATCGCCATCATGGTGCGGCCGGTCGTCGGCGCCGAGGCGTAGCTAGTCGAGGTGCACGTTGTACTGCCGCTCGCGCAAGCCAGCTCGTAGGTGTCGTTGAGTATGGTGGTTGATTGATTTCCACCATAAATGACCGTGCGGCTGCGGTTTGCGTCAAAGGCCATGCCAGGGTTGGCGCGCTCGGTGGGAGGAGTCCCGGTGATGGTCATGACTATCCAGGATGCACCGTTCCAGCTCCACAGGTCGCTGCAATTATAGTCCGCGCTCGACGGCGCGCAGCGCGGCGAATCGAGGGTATTCTGCTGGCCGCCAAAAAGCAGCACGCGATTCAAGTTGGCGTCGAAAGCCATTCTCGCGCCGTAGCGCGTAGGCGGCCCCGCGCTGGTCAGAAACTTCCATTGCGTTCCGTCGAATCCCCATGTCTCACCAAAGCCCGCCATGCCGTTGCGCTGGCCGCCGAGAGCAAGGACCATGTGGCTCACAGGGTCAAAGGCTACTGCCATGCGCCCGTATGGAACGAACGTCCGCGGGGGATCCCCATAGGGTGCGGCAGGCACGACCTGACTCCAGTACCCGTTTCCCGAGGTCACCACGGAGTCCGCCGGGTTGCAACTCGTATCGCAAGTGAGCTTTGCCAGGCCGTCGGATGCCCCGCGCTCGGTGGCCGGGGCAACGAGCTGGTTGCCGGAGAACACCTGGCTGTCCCAGAACATCAAGGGATTTTCCACGACGCTGCCGGCCCGCTTGTTCCCCAGTGTGCCGGTCCAGGCAACTTGCAACACCTTGGCCACGGCGGAGGTGTTACCGGCTCCGTCCAACACCATGAGGTAGACCTCCGGCCGGTCGATGGGGGCGAGCGAAAGAGAGAAAGCGCCGTTGCTGTCGGCGCGAGTGGCCCCCAAAGCCGCCGCGTCCGCGGAACCAGCAGCGAGGCCGAAGACATACGCATTGGCTTCGACGGCGAGGCTGGTGCCAGTGACCGTAAACGCCGGGCTGGGGACGCCCGCCTTTCCGTAGGGAATGCGCGCGTAAATGGTCCGGTCCGGTGTGGTCACGTCGGCCGGCGAGGGTGCGGAGCGATCGACATGCAGCACCTTCGTCCCAAACGCTTCTGAAACGTTACCGGCCTGGTCTTGGGCGCGGACACGGGCGACGTAGCTCCCCTCGGCCATGGTGGCGTCCACTACACCCGCAAAGCTGTACGTGGAGCCGCTCTGGCTTTGGAAGGTCAAGCTCTTCACCGCGAGGTGGCTCGTGGCGTCTACGAGGTCGACCTGAATCTGCGTCGCCGGATCGAGGGGCGCGTCGAGGGCGAGGTTGACCGTGATCTGCGCGCCGTCGCTAGCGTCGGCAAGCGAGCTCAACACACCGCCGCCGAGCAAGGCGTCGGCGAGGCGCAACCGGCTGTCTGGCGGCGGCTCCCAGAGGAGAGCCAACTGCTGCATGGCCGGAGCGGTAAAGTCGAAAACGATGTTGGCGCCGAGAAACCCATCGAGCGTGTTTCCTGCCGCGTCGCTCGCGTGGATAGACAAAGGCAGCGCTCGCTGGCTCTCGCTGCCGTCGGGAACGTACGTGAATGTCCAGTTGGTAGTGGTAGTTGCCGCCTGCGAAAACGTCAGCTCGTGGCGGGTGCCGCCATCGTCGAAATAAACCACTGGCGGCTCGGGCAGAGCTTCGCTCGTGGCAAACGTGACTGAAAATGTGGTGCTTTCGTTCCCCACCGAGGGTGAAAGTGTTACCGGCGGAACGACAGCCGGGACCGAGGTGTCCGGATTCTTGTCCGACAGGCACAACTGGGTGTTGGGGTTGCAAATATACCCGGACGGGCATTCAGAGCTCGCTTCGCAGTGAAGCCTCACTCCCGCGGGCGTGGGAAGACTCGCTCGACAGCCCACGCTGGCGGCGACTGCGATCAGCAAAATGTGGAACCTGTGCGCGCGCACGACCGAGACGGTGCTCATTGCTCCCTCCGAATACCTGTGAAGGATAGCCGATTGGGCGGCCCCGAGCTAGTGCCCCGGATCATTGATTTCTAGCGCATTCTGTTGTGCCGGCACCGTGCGCCTTCAATGTTCGCGACGCGAAGCGTCCGATGCTCGCGAGAATGTCATCGGCGCTCTTTTTCCAGACAAAGGGTTTTGGCTTCTCATTGGTGACCTCGATGAACTCTTCGATGGCGTGTCGCAGCTGCGATACACTGGTGTGGGAGCCTCGCTTCAGTTGACGCTGCGTCAGCAGACCGAACTTACGTTCCGCAGATCTCGGGAGACATTTCCGGTGAATTTCTTGCCGCGTAACCTGGCGTGATATCAGTGCTTTCTTGTTGGTCGTACTCCCGCCGCTCGTAAAGTTTCACGTTCCCATTGCTGCAAAGCGACTCGAATTTTCCGGAGGTTGGCGATCGCTGCTCGTAGCATCTCCGCCTGCGCAGGCGTGAGACTGCGGTTGGCGAGCTTGCCGCGTTCCAGGCGTGTCCAATGATAGTACGGCCCGTGGCGTGCCGCCGGATCCCGTTGGCAGCGACAGCTCTGTTGGCCACAACGCATCGTCCGATGGCTGAGCGTCCCTGAGCAGACGTAGTCGTACGCAATAATCTGTCGTCGCAACTGCACGATGCGCGCGAGCGCGCTTTCGCGTCGACGTACTTCTGCCGGCAGCTTCTTGGTTTTTGTTGTTGACATTTTATGTCCTTCAATATTTATATTGAAGGATAATATGAGTGTCAATGGTTTTTATGACTCGCATCTTCAACTCGAGGTCAGACGCCTCGGCCCTCTCCCAATCCTCAACCATTTTCTTGATAAGCTCGGCCTCGGCCGGCTCCTCGACGCCGCTGTTGCCACTACCGACAGGCGGTGTGCGCTCCCCCACGCCAAGTCTCTTGGCGTCCTGTTGCGTAGCCTCCTTGTCGAGCGCGCACCGATTTACCGGCACCAGGAGATGGTCAACAGCTTCGCCCCCGGCATGTTCGGGGTCGGTGAAGACCGCTACATCAAGGTTCAGCGCACAACGTGCGAGGAACATCGCTACCGGCAACGAAGCCGCGGCCGGCCCAACGCCGACACCAGCTATCGCCGCACCACCCGCCATCGTTTTGATATTGCTTGGTCCACCGACGAGGCAGCGATCGCCTATGACCGAAAGACCGACGGCATGTACTCCCTGTTGACCAATGACAAAACGCTCACCGCGCGCCAGGTCCTCGAGGCACACAAAGGACAGCCGGCGATCGAGAGACGGTTCGAGCAGTGCAAGACCGTCTACGAGGTCGCGCCCGTGTTCCTGAAAAATGAGAGTCGCATCGAAGGACTATTCTTGCTCTATTTCCTCGGACTGCTCGTACAGGGACTCATCGAGCGCGAGCTGCGCCGCCGAATGCGCGAGCACAATATCAAGGAGATCCCGCTCTACCCCGAAGATCGCTGCTCCAGCCGGCCGACAACCGAGCAGGTCTTCCGCCTTTTCAGCCACGTCCAGGGGCAAGTGCTTCACTACCGCCACGCCCCTGCGGAAATCTTCCAGCCCGAACTGACCGACCTACAGAAGGAGGTGCTGCGCCTTCTTGGCGTCCCGCTGGCCGCCTATCGCATTACCGACGACCGCTGAAGTTTCCCACCTAGAAATTCACCCGAAATGTCTCCCGAGATCTGCGGAACGTAAGTCACAGTTGGATGGGCATTGTGCATTTCTTCAACGCGCGGTCGAAGAGGGCGGTCTTCCGTTATCGGCGAAGATGGTTGTTGTGGGGATTTGGCGGTGATAGATTGGTTCACAGTCCGTACACGCGCTCTGTCTTCGAATCGGGCAGACACACGGCAAATTCGCATGAAATGACGGTCGAGGTACCGTACGTGACCACACCTCCATCCATCCACCGCGTCATCGATGAGCGCTTGTTTTTCATCGTCTATCAACCCGTCGTCGAGCTTGCGACTGGGGAGGTGTTCGGCTACGAGGCGCTGGTCCGATCGAAGTCGGACGATTTCCCTGGCCCCATGCCGCTGATTCGTGCTGCCGCGGAAGTTGGCCGACTCGGCGAGCTCGGTCGACTGATGCGCGTCATGACCTTGGAGGGTTGCCCGCAATTTCCGCTTTTCATCAACATCCGGCCGGAAGAATTCGACGAAGGATGGGTCGTGCGACCAGACGACCCCATCTACTGGCACGACGAGCTGGTTTTTCTCGAGCTCACGGAATCCGCCCCCCTGCAGTCATTTAAGCAGTGCTCAGCTATTTTGACCGAAGCGCGCAACAGAGGCATACGCCTGGCTATCGACGACTTGGGCTCCGGGTACTCGAATCTCTCGCTCTTGGCGGAATTCTCCCCGGAGATTGTCAAGCTCGACCGCGAGTTACTCACGGGCCTGCGCCCCGGAGACCGAAAATATCGGCTCGTGTGCCAGCTCGTTCGCCTCTGTGCCGAAATGGGCGCGAAGGTTGTTGCTGAGGGTGTCGAGACCGAGAGCGAGCTTGCTGCCGTCATGCGGGCAGGGGTGGCCTATGTCCAGGGTTTTGTCTTTGGCAAGCCGGCGACACCGCCCCCGCTGATTGAATGGCCGAAACTCAATCATCCACCGAGCGACGTCCTCGGCGCAGTGAGCTCCCCTTGCGAGCCCACAAAGCCGCGTCTGTTGATCATTGAATCGGACGATCAGCCTTCCGCGGTGAGCCTGCTGGCGGATTTTCAGAGCACGCACGTGCAAGGACCGGAGCTGGGCGCGGAAAGACTCCGCGCCGAGCAATACGAATGTGTCATCATCAAGTGCCTAAAGGGCGTTCCCAGACTCGACGTTTTCATCGACGGAATCGGAGGTATGCATGGTGGACACCAAGTGCCCGTCTGCCTGGCGGCACGCCCCGATCATCAAGAGGCAATGACTGCCCTGGCGAATTTCGCATTCGATGGCTTTATCGACTTGTCGTGGCCCAAGGCCGCCATTGCGGCGGAAATTCGCGCGGCGATTCGTCGCGTAGCTTTGGGCCGCCAGCTCGCCATCCAAGACGATCTCACGGGTCTGTTCAACCGCAGGTACTTTGATGAATTGTTCCGTATGGAGCATGAACGTTGCAAACGCTACCATCGGCAATATTGCGTGGTCATGGTCGATCTCGACGGATTGAAAGCGATCAATGAGCACTACGGCCATGCAGCGGGAGGCCAGATGATCCGAGACGTCGGTGGTGTCATCAAGGCAGCCTTGCGCCTGTCCGACGTTGCATTTCGCTATGGGGGAGACGAGTTTCTGGTGCTGCTCGTCGAGACTGCCCGAGAGGGAGCATTCGCCTGCGCCGAGCGCATACGGCAGGCGATCAGCGCGCTGGTTGTCGATCTGAACGGCGTGCACGTGTCTGTAACTGCCAGCTTTGGCATATGCGCCTTCCCAGAGAAGGGCAGCACCGCAGCCGAGGTTTTGGAGCTAGCCGACAGTGCCCTTTATCTGGCCAAAGCTCGAGGCAAGAATCGCATCGAGTTTGCCTAGCCAGGCGTAAGGAGTGCGGCAAAGCCGACAGCCAGCATGTCTCGAGTCATTTCCATCATGTGGATCGGCCCCCCGGAAGGCGCCCGTGCCGTGCGCGCCGTACTAGACACCCAATGCGCCGTGCTACGCGAGTTCGAGGACGCTGACAAAGCGCTGGCAGCTCCGGAGGCAACGACAGCTTCTTTGGCCATCGTCGCAGCCGATTGGGACAAAGCCGTAGCGACCATCCAAAAGCTACGGGCGTCCAACCCCGAGATGGCAGTTGTCACGGCGACACCGAATGGCTTGCCGGACCGAGTCGGCCTGGCCCTTCGGGCTGGAGCCTCCGATGTCCTCGACACATGCGCCGCCAAACCGGAAACGATCGCCGAGCAGATCGACAACGCTCTGGCCCGCCATGGGCGCGCGGCGCAAGCACGAGAGCTCTTGCTCAGATTGCGTGACCTGAACGAAAAATTCCTCACGAGCTTCGTGAGCCTCGAGGAACACAACGTCGCGCTCGAGCTGCTGTTATTGCCCGAATCGGAATCCGTCCCAAAAACCGATCCGACGAGCTATCGGATCCTGCTCATCGATGACGAGCCCGGAGTTTGTCATGTCTTTGCGCTGGCGTTCGAGGGTACGTTCTTCGAGCTGACCACGGTAGCCAATGGTGAGGACGCACTGAAGGTCTTCTCACAGCAGCAATTCCCGCTGGTCATCGCCGACAAAAATCTGCCCGGCATCAATGGCCTCGAAATTGCGCGCCGGATCAGAGCCCTGAGTCCAGACACCGACGTGATGATCATTACGGCCTACGCGTCAAAAGACTCGGCGATCGACGCACTCAACGACGGCATCTGCGCGTATCTCGAAAAACCGTTCGACAACGTCGATCAGGTCATCCACCGCGTCGAGGCAATCGTTGCCAGACAGCGCCAGCGCCTAAAGCGGCGTAATCTGCTTGCGGCAATCAAAAACAAGAACCGCTCCTTTTTCGACCAATATCGACAAGTACGTGACGGCATTGATGCCTGGCTGCTGGGTCGATAGGTAGCAGCGGCGGCGGCCCCGCAGCAGAGACTCCCGGCGGGCAAAACCCGGGTCAGACGGTGGGGGGAACGGCAACACCCTTGAGGTTATGGTCCGCGAACCGTCCTAGCGTAGACTAGCGGCGCCCTCCAGGTCACTCGTTTCCTGGTTTGCGGACCTGTTTTACCTTGTAGAGCAGACCAGCCGCGAGCGTCTTGAGCACGCGGGCAACGTGCCCCAATGCGCTCAGGGCTGCTTTTCCTCATCCGGCACGCCGATCCACACCCACACGTCACATTTGTGCTCGATGGCGGCGTCGGTGTTGGGCTGGACGTCGATGGTCGTGTCGTCCCCCTTGTACGCCTTGCCTTTCCAGATGCAGTCAAAGCGTACGATTCTGAGGCCCAGCGCGACAGGTCGGGCCTTGACGGGGGTGCGACCGACATAGTCGCCATCGATATAGACGTTGGCCAAAATGCCTGCCTGTGCCGCGCTGCCACCCTGAGCTGTCAACGTCAGGGTCGAGCCGCTTTTGACGGCTTTTTCCGATGGCAGCACGATTGCGGTGGGCATGGGCGCCGGCGGCGGCGCCGGCTGCTTGTGCTCGGCTTTGCCCGCCTCTGTCTCGCAGCCGGTTGGAAAGGCTGCCGGACGGACGATACCAAATCGCTTTGAAAAAACCCTGGAATGACGGCAGCACGCACGTCGTCGTCGATGGCGTTGAGCTTCTTGGCCGCTTAGCCGCACTCGTGCCGCGGCCGCGCGCACATCTGACGAGATATTTCGGATTATTTGCACCTCGGGCCGCATTGAGAAGCGAGGTCGTACCCAAGCCACCGCCATCTCCCGCTGCCCACACGCACCAAGGCGAGACCGAAGCAAAGCAGGAATGTCTTCGCCAGCGTCGATTGACTTGGGCGCAGCTTCTGATGCGGGTTT
>Ga0182027_10015725_pt1 | contig 10379 bp, 8 predicted proteins | sample 712E1DmetaG_FD_121300 | JGI IMG/M metagenome (GOLD analysis project Ga0182027, IMG submission 121300) | Permafrost microbial communities from Stordalen Mire, Sweden - 712E1D metaG (Illumina Assembly) | ecosystem: Environmental > Terrestrial > Soil > Wetlands > Permafrost | place: Sweden... | reverse complement strand
AAGAGTTGAAGGCCGTTAAAGTCATGAGAGCCTGCAAGTTCAGGCGGTATGACGAGAATAGGTGAGTCCTTCTTTTTTGTTGCGCCAAATTGATCTAATTCATTCCTATTTTTAGCTCAGATCGAATGCGGATGCCATCGAGAAACCTTCATGCCAAATTTGCACCCATACGCATGAAAATGAGCTTTAGGTGTATATTCAGAGTCAACCGTTTTTCCCAACCAAAAGACATGCAATGAGGTCGAACTTTTTTGGGAGGATTTTGATAAATGATGAAAATCGGCATCCTTGGAGCAGGACTTGCAGGTCTTACTATCGGCAATAGCCTAAATTGCGATTTCGAAATTCTTGAGAAAAATACTGAAGTAGGGGGTTTATGCAGATCTCTTGTAGAAGATGGCTGGACATTTGACATTGGGGGCAGTCATATCATTTTTTCAAGAGATAAGGCACTTCTGAAATACATGCTCTCAGTTCTAGACCAGAATATTATAAAAAATAAGAGGAATGTAAAAATACGTATAAATAACAAATTTATAAAATATCCACTTGAGAACGGCTTATCCGAACTCTCAAAAAGCGATAACTTCGAATGTCTTTATTATTATATAGATTCAAGACTAAAAGAATCCAGTGGTGAAGCAAAGGTACCAACAAATTTCAAGGAATGGATATATACTAGTTTTGGAAAAGGGATGGCAGAACTATATCTTATCCCATATAATGAAAAGATATGGCGATGCAAGAGTGATTTTCTGGGATTGGATTGGATAAAAGGGCGTATACCATTACCACCTATCGAGGACGTAATAAAATCATCATTAGGAATAGAAACCGAAGGATATACACATCAATTATTCTTTTACTATCCAAGAACGGGCGGAATTCAATCCTTAATCCATCAGCTTGAGAAAGAAGTCCAAAGCAATATTATGAAATCTATAGACATTGCGAAGATCTATAGAGAAAATGATACCTGGATAGTAAACTATAGTGATAAAACAGCCAGGTATGATAAAATTGTATCAACAATACCCGTTATGGAACTTGCCAGATTATTACCATCTATCCCCAAAAATGTTCTGGATTCGATAAATGCTTTAAGATATACCTCGCTCGTCGTAGTTATGCTTGGCTTGGATTCTCCATTAAATAATAACATGTCGTGGTTATATGTTCCCAGCTACTCGGACGGCAGGTTTAACCGGGTGAGTTTTCCGTCTAACTTTAGCCCATATGTGGCACCTGATGGGCATTCATCGATTCTAGCTGAGACCACTTGCATTGAGGGTGACGATGTCTGGAATATGAATGATGACGCACTTATTCAGGAAACGATAGAATACTTAAAGAGAATGCGACTTATTACCACGCAAAAAATTAAATTTTCCCGAGTTTCACGTTCAAGATATGCATATGTTATAAATGATCTTGATTATGCTAAGAATACATCAATCATCTACGATTATTTTTCAGGAATTGGGATTGAACTTTGTGGAAGATTCGCCGAATTCAAATATCTCAACATGGATGCGACAATTGGCAGCGCGATCCAAACGGCAAAGAGACTAATGAAGGATGCCTAGTCAAACGATGGCTGCGCAACCGTACGGCAAGTTGTGTGACACGCAAGGTGCTGGCGCGGCCTTGAGGAAGGCCAAAGCGTCAGGAATTAGACATGATGTAGAAGAATCAAACCATCCTTTGATCTAATGAGAAATATCGGCAAGTAAATATAGATAGAAAAATCTTAAACTGCCAGAGATGTAAATACATGACACCCGAGGAGGAAGCCCGCCAGGAGATTGACCGTCTTTTGCAGGCAGCAGGCTGGCAGGTTCAGGATTATAATAACCTTAACCTAGGGGCTGCGTCGGGCGTCGCTGTTCGTGAGTTTCCTCTAGAATCGGGTCGAGCCGATTATCTCCTTTTCGTTGATCGAATAGCGGTTGGAGCTATAGAAGCAAAACCTGAAGGTACTATTTTAACTGATGCGGAAGGGCAGACAGAAAGATATCTGAGAGGAATTCCGGAAAACATCCCGCATTTTCAAGATCCTTTGCCCTTCGAGTTCGAGAGCACAGACACGGAAATATATTTTGCAGACCTTAGAGATTCAGATTGGCGCTCCAGGAGAGTTTTTGCTTTCTTCAGGCCAGAGACCCTGCATGATTGGATCAAGGAAAAGGATACCCTGAGAGATCGGCTGAGGAAGATGCCCATTCTCGCCAAAGCCAGCCTGAGGGACTGCCAGTTCGAAGCCATCACTAACCTGGAGCAGTCTTTCGGAGAGGGTAGGCCCATGGCGCTCATTCAGATGGCTACAGGCAGCGGCAAGACCTACGCTGCCGTGAATTCCGTCTACAGGCTTATCAAACACGCCAAGGCTCGAAGAATCCTGTTTCTTGTGGACAGGAAGACCCTGGGTGAGCAGGCCTTAAACGAGTTCAGGCAGTTCGCCACGCCGGATGATGGCCGCAAGTTCACTGAGCTATACAATGTCCAGCATATGACCTCCAACACACTGGATAAGTCCTGTATGGTCTGCATAAGCACCATTCAGAGAATGTTCTCCATGCTCAAGGGCCAGGAACTCGACGATGAGCTGGATGACCAATCGAGCTTCGAATATGAGCCTGTAGAGGCCGAGCCGGTGGAGATCGAGTACAATCCTGATATTCCCATAGAATACTTCGACTTCATAATAATCGATGAGTGCCACAGGTCCATCTACAAACTCTGGAGGCAGGTTCTGGAGTACTTCGACGCCTTTCTGATAGGCATGACGGCCACTCCCTTGAAGCAGACCCTGGGATTCTTTAACCAGAATCTGGTGATGGAATACACTCATGAGCGAGCGGTCGCGGACGGGGTCAATGTAGACGGTGATATATACCGGATCAGGACCCAGATAACAGATAGCGGAAGCGTTATAGACGCGGGTTTTCCTGTCGAGAAGAGAGACCGTCTTACCAGGAAAAGACGGTGGGAGAGGCTTGATGAGCCGATCCAGTACACGAAGACGCAGCTCGACCGCGATGTAGTGGCTCCGGACCAGATAAGGACCATCATCAGGGCCTTCAGGGACAGGCTCTTCCAGGAGATCTTCCCAGGCAGGACTGAGGTTCCCAAGACGCTCATTTTCGCCAAGACAGATTCCCATGCCGAGGATATAGTGAACATAATCAGGGAGGAGTTCAACAGGGGCAACGAGTTTTGCAGGAAGATCACCTACAGGACTACGGATGAAAGGCCGGACAGGATTCTGGCCAGCTTTCGCAACTCCTACTATCCCAGGATTGCAGTCACTGTGGATATGATCTCCACAGGGACGGATGTGAAGCCCCTGGAGTGCCTGCTGTTCATGAGGGATGTGAAGAGTCTGGGCTATTTCGAGCAGATGAAGGGCAGGGGAACGAGGGTGATCTCCTCCACGGATTTCCAGCAGGTGACGCCCGGGGCAAATCACAAAACTCACTTCGTTCTGGTGGATGCGGTAGGAGTTACGGAGAGCTGCAAAGGCGACGGGCCACCTTTGGAGTGCAAAAGGTCGGTATCTTTTGAATCCATACTCATGTCAGTGGCCAAGGGCGTGAGGGATGAGGACACCCTTTCCACGCTGGCGGGCAGGCTGGCAAAGCTGGACAGGAAGATCGAGGAGAAGAGGATAGGGAGGATCTGAAGGCGACGGCCGGAGGCAAGCCGCTCAGGCAGGTTATAAACGACCTCATAGACGCCATAGATCCGGATAAACAGGAAGAGAGAGCCAAAGAGCAATTCAAGGTCGAGAAACCATCCGAGGAGCAGGTAAAGGAGGCGGCAAAAGAGATCGCCAAGAAGGCATGCCTGCCCTTCGATGAGCCCACGTTCAGGAATGCACTGATCGATATCAAGAGAAAGAGCGATCAGATAATTGATAACGACTCGAAGGACCAGGTCATATACGTTGGCTACGACCCGCAGGCATTAGAGAGGGCAAAGGGAACTGTGGAGAGCTTTAAGAAGTTCATCGAGGAGAACAGGGACGAGGTCACAGCCCTGCAGATAATCTATAGCAAGCCCTACGGCCAGAGGCATTTGACCTACGAGCAGATCAAGCAGCTGGCGGAGGCAATAGAGCGCCCGCCTTATGCCCTCAACCCGGATTTAGTGTGGCAGGCATACGAGCAATTGGATAAATCCAGGGTCAAAGGAGCAGGTCCGCAGAAGCTGCTAACAAACATTGTCTCTCTGGTAAGGTTCGCCATGGGTGAGAGCCCCATTTTGAGCCCATTCCCAGATACCGTGAACGAGAGGTTCGATGCCTGGGTCTCTCTGCAGGAGGCGAACGGGAGGAAGTTCACACCGGAGCAGATCGAGTGGTTCAAGATGATTAAGGAGCACATCGCCAACAGCCTGGGAATTGTGATAGATGACTTCGATTATCCGCCCTTCCACGAGCGAGGCGGCATGACGAGAGCCTACAAGCTGTTCGGGCAGGAGCTAGGGAATATCTTGAATGATTTAAATGAGGCTCTGGCGGGATGAACGGAGATAAGTTTCAAGAACTGCCTGAGGGTTGGACATGGACTTATTTGGAGAATTGTATCGATATTCTGGATAGCCAAAGAAAGCCTGTCAATGCAGAAGAGAGGGAAGCAAGGAAGGGAGAAATCCCATATTATGGAGCAACGGGGCAAGTTGGATGGATTGATGGTTATATTTTTGAGGAGGAATTGGTCCTCCTTGGCGAGGACGGTGCCCCTTTTCTTGATCCCACAAAGAACAAATCATACATTATTAGAGGGAAGAGTTGGGTAAATAATCATGCACATGTTTTGAGGGCATTAAATGGATTGACCCTGAATCAATTCATGTGTTACTATTTAAACAATTTTGATTATAAAGGTTATGTTGCAGGCACTACTCGGCTCAAACTGAACCAGGCACCGATGCGAAAAATTCCGGTTCCTCTCGCCCCGCTCCCAGAGCAGCACCGCATCGTCGCCCGCATCGAGGAGCTTTTCAGCCGCCTGGATGCCGGGGTCGAGGCGCTGCAGAAGGCCAAGGCCCAACTCCGGCGCTACCGCCAGGCCGTGCTCAAGGCAGCGGTGGAGGGCAGGCTCACGGAGGAGTGGCGAAATGCGCACCCGGAGGTCGAGCCTGCGGCAAAGCTGTTGGAACGAATTCTAAAAGAAAGACGACTAAAATGGGAAGAGAAGGAAGGGCAAAAATATTTTCAAAGTACGGGCAACCAAGAAATGACCGTTGGAAACAGAAGTATAGAAACCCACGAATTTTATTAACTGAAAGAGATTTGCCGGAGCTACCTGCAGAGTGGGCTTACACACTCCTTGATCCGATTTTATCCATAGAAAGAGCGGGAATGAAGACGGGACCATTTGGAAGCTTATTAAAAAAGGAAGAGCATAAAACAGAGGGCATCTCTGTTTTAGGAATAGAAAATATTGATTACATGAAATTTCTTAAAGGGAGCAAAATTCATATCAGCGAAGAAAAAGCCAGTCAGTTATCAGATTACGATGCAAGACCAGACGATATTATAATTTCAAGGTCGGGCACGGTGGGAGAAGTTTGCGTTGTTCCTGAAGATATAGATCGAGCAATCATATCAACAAATTTGATGCGAGTTACACTAAATCCAAGTGCCTTGCTTCCCAAATTCTTTTGTCTGCTATTAAATGGTTCACCGTTTGTTACGAGCCAGATATCCGAGCTATGTAAAGGAAGTACTAGAGCCTTTTTAAATCAAGAAATTCTTTCATCGATCATATTTCCATTAGCACCTTTTGACGAACAAAGGCTTATTGTTGATGAGGTAGAACGATACCAATCATATACAGAGCAACTTGAAAATGATTTAGGCAACGATTTAGTCAAGGCTAACCGCCTGCGCCAATCCATCCTCAAGCGCGCCTTTGAGGGCAGGCTTGTCCCCCAGGACCCCGGCGAAGAGCCCGCCTCTGTGCTCCTGGAGCGAATCAATGACGAAAGAACAAAAGAATCTCCAAGAAGAGGCCGAAGAAGTAACACCCACCAGACGAGTCTGATCCAATGACCGAAGAATCCTCCATAGTCCAGCGGGTCTGGAACTACTGCCACGTCCTCAGAGACGATGGTGTAAGCTACGGCGACTACCTGGAGCAGCTCACCTACCTCCTCTTCCTGAAGATGGCCGATGAGCAGACCAAGCCGCCGATCAACAAGCCATCCACCATACCAAAAGGCCTGGACTGGCAGAGCCTCCAGCCGGAAAAGGGACCCGAACTTGAGGAGCAGTACCGCCATATCCTTGAATCGCTAGGCAAAGGGCCGGGAATGCTGGGGGTGATCTTCCGCAAGTCCCAGAACCGCATCCAGGACCCGGCGAAGCTGAAACGGCTCATAGACCTCATCAACGGCGAGACCTGGATCGGATTGGATATCGACATCAAGGGCGCGATCTACGAGGGCCTGCTTGAGAAGAACGCAGAAGACGTGAAAGGCGGTGCGGGGCAGTACTTCACGCCCAGGCCCCTGATAAAGGCCATTGTGGAGGTCATCAGGCCAAAGCCCGGAGAGACCATCTTCGATCCGGCCTGCGGTACGGGAGGATTCCTCCTGGCGGCCTATGATTACGTCGAGAAGAAATACCCGATCGATAAGGAGCAGAAGAAGGCGCTGAGGTTCGAGACCCTGGGAGGAAAGGATGTGGTCGATGCAGTGGTCAGGCTCTGTGCCATGAACCTCTTTCTGCACGGCATTGGTGGCGAGGAGAGCCCCATTGAGGTTGGGGATTCCCTGCTATCAGACCCAGGAAAACGCTACAAACTGATTCTCACCAATCCGCCCTTTGGAAAGAAGAGCAGCATCACCATAACGAACGGCGAAGGGAAAGCCGATAAAGAATCGCTGACCTATAACCGCCAGGACTTCTCAGCCACAACCTCGAACAAGCAGCTCAACTTCCTCCAGCATGTCAAGACCCTGCAGGAGATCAATGGCCGTGCGGCTGTCGTCGTGCCAGATAATGTTCTATTCGAAGGCGGTGCAGGCGAGACAGTTCGGCGGAAGTTCCTACAGGAGTGTGATGTCCACACTCTACTCCGTCTGCCTACAGGCGTTTTCTACGCCCAGGGCGTGAAGGCCAATGTGCTCTTTTTTGACAAGAAGCCAGCCAGCGATCGGCCATGGACTGAGAAGCTCTGGACCTACGACCTGAGGACTAACAAGCACTTCACACTCAAGACCAACCCGCTCAAGCTCGATGACTTGCAGGACTTCATCAAGTGTTATAATCCTGAGAACAGGCACCAGAGAGAAGAGAGCGAGAGGTTCAAGGCATTCAGCTACGAGGAGCTGGTGAAGCGCGACAAGGCCAGCCTGGACATTTTCTGGCTGAAGGACGAAAGCCTGGAGGACTCTGATAACCTGCCTGCGCCGGAGGTACTGGCGGCGGAGATTGTGGAGAGCCTGGAGACGGCGCTGGGGGAGTTCAGGGCGATATATGAAGAGCTGGGAGAGAAACCGGCTGAGGCGAAGCTATCTTGATGAGTGGGTTAGGGCGATCAATGGGCAGGGTGGCTTTGAGGTCTGGCAGTGGGCGGTATCCAAGGACATGGCATGATGTCGCAGGAAGAAGGACAGGCTAAGAGCTGGTGGCAGTTCCGGCGATGAGAAAGAAGGTACCTGGATGGGTTTACGGCTACAAACAGATGACGGCAAGATCAAGGAATACCACACCGCGTATGGAGTAGATTTACATCCCACAAAATCTGAATATTCTTATAAATTCGAAAAATGGGTTACCAAATGCGGAAGAACATGGTACTATAAACCCGAGCCTCACCAAGAATGCGATCATCTAGATTGCGCAATTTACCTCGTAGCAGAACATTTGCGGGCGAATAAGTGGTCTAGACGTTTTTTGGCTGCTATGGTAGTAATTTCTTTCGTTATTACAGTCATAGCAGATCTAAAAGGAGTAAGTTGGCTTGCAGCAGTCTCATTTCTTTATTTAGTACCCTTCTCCATAGGGGCAATTTTTTCTTTAAATTGGCGATCAAAACAGATTATTGGGCGTTTTCTTGCTGCTATTGCGGTAATATTTTTCGTTTTTGTAGTCATAGAAGAGATAAGATTCGAAATTTGGCTTGTAAAATACACCTTTATGATTTCAATAATCTCGGCCTTCCTGGCAATTTGTTTTTGGGGCTCTCGTCCCGGAGTTGAAGAACGTTTGGATGAGCTGAACGAATTTAAGAATAATGGAACGATCAAAGGTATCAAGGCTCGTCAAATCTTTGAAGACCCACACTCGCTAAATGCTCCTGTTGGCAGGCTAGAATAGGAGGACCAAGGATGGTTGTGCGATTACAGACTGCGGAGGGAAAAATCAAGGAATACAGGGTGGCACAAGTGCTATTTGTGCCGTGTGGTGACGGAGGTTCTTGTATCGATAAATACGTTACAAAATGTGGACAAGAATGGAAACCCGGTGCAGAGAGCAAAGCATGCGATCATCTAGACTGTGCAATTTACGTAGCAGAATCATACAGGAAGGAAAAAACAAAAGTGTTTACATTTTTGTTTGTACTCGCCGCCGCCGTTATGATTATTAAGTTTGTCATCGGACGGAGGCAAATGGGTGGTTTTGCGATTATGTTCTCTGGAGCCATGACTCTATTAGCATTTTGGTTTTTATTTGACGGACTTAGAGAAGGAAAGCGATTCAAAGAGTTAACCGAATATAGAGACAAGCGCACGATCAATGGTATTACCGCGTGTCAGATTTTTGAAGATCAGGAAAAATCGAAGGCAAGGCACTGGTGGCAGTTCTGGCGGTGAGGAGGATCAAGGATGGCGGTTCGGCTCAGGAAAATTATTTCCTGTAATACCCTATAATCGATGATCTCCTGCTTTTAGGAATCATATGACCTGGCCACAAATGGCTTGTAGGCTGTGGGATGGCAGGCCAGGGCTCAGGAAATTAAAATTTAAAACTTAAAACTTGAATCTGTATAAAAAATAGAAAGATTTATATCCGTTTTAATCTATGTTATAGAAGTATGTCAAAATCCACAGACGAGATAACGGCGGGAAGAGAAAGTAAGAAGGCCCAAGCGGATCAAAAAGATGCCGACAAAAAAGTGACGATCAGTAAAGAAACTGCGAGTAAATCCGTATAAAATCGTTTCATTTGGCAACGGTTCGGAGAGTAAATCTATCCCGCCAAAGAAATAATATTGACCTACTATTATAATAGAACGAAGCTCATAGACCTTAAATCGAGCAAGCAAAAGCTCTTCGCGAATTTAAATGGAAGCCGTTCTAAGCTTCCTTCACGATCCTGCTTTGCATCTTCAATGGTGAGTTGAGACAGGAAATAAGCAATTATTCAAACAACTTTGACGGATACAACACACCAACAAATGCAGGAAAACTCTCAAAAGAATCAATATTAGGAGAATGATTTACCCAAAAACTTTTATGCCCAAACCCGGACTCGAACCGGGGACATTCAGATCTTCAGTCTGACGCTCTCCCAACTGAGCTACTTGGGCGAAAGTGGGCCCGACGCGATTCGAACGCATGACCTCCGCCATGTCAAGGCGACGTCATAACCAGCTAGACCACGGGCCCGCAAGCAGGTCTCCTATCTCATCCTCGCAGATAAAGGCTTCGGTCCTCGGAGAAACCTGGCAGGAGATGCCCGGAGCGTCCAAGGCTAAAGGGCAAAGCTTCATAGATTGTCCCCCGCGGACGCGGGGTTAGGGGGGCCGCCACGGCCTGGAGTGGGCCCCCGTCACCCCTTGCGCGTAACACCCGCGCGGGACCCCGGAAGATGTTGTAGAACAATTTTTGCGAGGGATTAGAATTCATTTAGCCATAGATGGTATCTATCTGATACTTGCCGGGACAACGTTCGCACATTCTTCATCGGCACAACTTATGGCCGCGGCCGGCCGAGCGACGACTGTTATGCAGACCGATCGATAGGCCAATGTATGCGTTTCAATCCTGATTCAGGTGTAATAAACCTCTTTATGGTACTCATCCAGCGCCTTGATGGTGATCTGATCCTTCTTGGCCATGACAATGGCATCCGCCGCCGCCTGCGCCGCCTGAATGGTGGTGATATAGGGGACATGGTAGTCCACAGCATTGCGCCTGATCTGGAAGCCGTCCTTGACGGACTGCTTCGTGGTGGGCGTATTAATTATCAGCTTCACCTCGCCGCGTTTTATGTAGTCCAGGACATGGGGGCTGCCATTGAAGATCTTGTTCACCCGCTCCACAGGTATGCCTGATTTCTTAAGATACTCGGCAGTGTTGTCTGTGGCGATGATCTTCAGTCCCGCATCAGCCAGCTTCCTCGCCGCCACAGAGACTGCTGCTTT
>Ga0182027_10015724_pt1 | contig 10379 bp, 10 predicted proteins | sample 712E1DmetaG_FD_121300 | JGI IMG/M metagenome (GOLD analysis project Ga0182027, IMG submission 121300) | Permafrost microbial communities from Stordalen Mire, Sweden - 712E1D metaG (Illumina Assembly) | ecosystem: Environmental > Terrestrial > Soil > Wetlands > Permafrost | place: Sweden... | reverse complement strand
AGGGGAGGGAAAGGCGTTAAAACTCTGAATATCACTGAAAAGACTGGTGCTTTAATCGCTATCAAAGAAGTTACGGACAGCGATGATCTGATGATTATTAATAAATCAGGGATCATTATCCGTATGGCAGTGGTCAATCTTCGCGTAATGGGTCGGGCAACACAGGGAGTGCGCCTCATCAAGATAAATGAAGGCGATGCTATTGCTGCTGTCACTAAGGTAGATGTAGAGGCAGAAGGAAAAGAACTGGAAAATGATAATTTGGAAAGTAATGTTGATGAATATGAAACCGGTGAAATAATTGATTCAACAGAACCGGAATCTGAAAATTAATTTCATACATTAACAATGGAAATGAGAATTTATCTATTTTTGCTTACTCAATACAATAGTTCTAAACATATTCACAAATAAACTCCAAATGAAAAAACTTCTATTTGGTCTGGTTTTGGTTCTTTCCATTACCATGACTTTTGGCCAGAAAAATATCCGGCAAAACGCATCGAACTTCCTGAAAGATGGGAAACTGGATAAAGCGTTAGAAAATATAAATATATGCATTCAGGATGCCAGTACAGCGCAGGATGCAAAAGCATGGTTTATCCGTGGTAATATCTTCCTGGAAATTGCAAATTCAAAGGATGAGAAATACAAAAATCTTGATGCTAATCCCATACAAAATGCCCTCGATTCTTATAAAAAGGCAATTGAGTTTGATCCAAAAAAAGATTATTACGATGACATATTTCAAAAATTAAACTGGCAACATAATAATTTCTATAATGCTGGTGCGGAGGATGATAAAAACAAAAAATATAAAGAAGCCATGCTGGACTTCGAGAATGCAGCAAAAACTTTAGCTGTTGCAAACGTAATTGATACGGCTTCTATTTTCTATGCCGCAATGAATGCCAATCTGGCAGGTGAGAAGGAAAAACAAAAACAATACTATCTTGAACTAATAAAGGATCACGCGAAGTCAATAATTATTTATGCTTCATTAGCAGATATTTACAGGTTAGAAAAAGACTCAGCCAATGCACTTAAAGTGATTCGGGAAGGCAAAAAACTTTACCCGAATAACCTTCAGATGACTTTATCTGAATCAAATGTTTACATTTTCTTTAATGATGTTCCAAAAGCAATATCTACGTTAACTATTGCAGCTCAAAAAGACAGCTCAAATTATCTGGTTTTTAACGCAATCGGGATTAATTATCAGAAAATATATGAGGACACAATGCAAAGTAAAGTAAGCAGGAGTGAAGCTTATAAAAAAGCTGAGGTAGCGTACCTTAAGGCAATTAAGCTAAAAGCTGATTTTTATGATGTTGAGTTGAATATTGCATCTTTGTATTTTAATTCTGCTGTTCCAATTGCATTAAAAGCAAATGGGTTACCATTAGATGCCAAAGATGAATATGATAAACTTGTATCAGAAGCTAACAGTTATTATAAGCTTGCTTTACCATACCTGAAAAAAGCTGATGAACTCCAGCCAAACGATTTGAACACATTAAATTCCTTGCGTCAGATTTATTCAAGCTTAGGTGATAATGTTAATCTTAAAGCTACCCAGGATAAAATCATGCAACTCAGAAAAAAATAAATGATTTATCTCATTCAAAAAACTGTCCTGGAAGTTTCAGGGCAGTTTTTTTTTATCTTCTTGCTAAAAATAGGGGTAGAGGCAAGCATTGTTAGCACAAATTCCAGAAACGGACTTTAAGGTAATGAATTATAGTTTAGGATAATACTATTTATCATAATATTAATTATGGCTCATACTATTAAGTGCAAATCTACATGAAAATACGTGATTAATTGTTCAGTTCTTTACAGCAAAATATTCCTCAAGAGCCCTTAGGGTATCCGGGTTTGTAACGAGGTCCTGAACAATAAGACCTTCATGAAGAACTACAATACGGTTGCAGACATCGGTGATATGATTGAGATCATGGCTTGAGATGAGCGTGGTTATTTCCTTTTCATGCTGCCAGGTTTTCAGGATTGTTTTTAGCCGGATCTGGGTTGAAGGATCAAGACTATTGAAAGGTTCATCCAGAATCAGAATTTCAGGCTTTGGCATTAGTGCAGCAGCAATCCCGATTTTCTGTCGGTTTCCACTCGACATGTTACGAATCAATTTTCGCTTTCCCAGAACTTCATTGTTAAAGAATTCTTCAAATTCATTGTAAAAGGCTTCAAGATCGCCTTTGGAGAGTTGATAAACATCGGCAACAAACCGAAAATATTCTTCCGGAGTCAGAAAATCAATCAGAAAATTATCATCGAGATATGAACCTGTATATTTCTTCCAGTATTCAGTAGTTGCAACATTATTCTTTTTTGAATATACGCTTCCAGTATTCGGCCTGATTAAGTCAAGAACACAACGAAACATGGTTGTTTTTCCTGCACCGTTATTCCCAACCAAACCGAAACTTTCCCCCTTTCTGATATTCAATTCAGGGGTATTTAAAACAACTTGTTTACCGTAGACTTTAGTCAGATCTTTGATTTCAATCATTATTAAATATTTTATTTTTCCCTGAAACTCTGAGCCATAATGTACTTTCTGTGATGAAAACTAATATAGATTTTCTTGATGAAAAAGCCAGAAAAAAACAGTCCTAGAACACCGAGAAATCCAATAAAGGTTATCCCTGTATAAAGATGTCCTGATATCCTGAAAGGCAGATAAATCAGAAATGGTAGCAGGAATGCAGGAAGAATAGCAAGCCAGTTGCTGGCCCCCATTCCCTGGTAATTAAATGCCCCTCCCCTGCTTAGATCAATCCTTCTTTTATTAAAGGTTGAAAAATAAAGAAGTACCAGAGAAAGAATACCTATATTGTATAAGTACATGGCTGTGTTGATAAAAAGGATCTTAAATCCATAAAAGACGTAAGGTATTGTTATTATAAAAGAAATAGTACAAATCAATACAGCGATGTAATACTTTGCACGTATATACTGAGAGAAGTCGATGTTTTTTGTCAAAAGGCTGTCAAAGTAGCTGCTTTCATATCCAAACGCATAGTTGGCATAGTTTAGCATCACTCCTCCAGTCATAAATACCCCAATGAACATTAACAGGACATCCTTGTTATAACTACCTGCCTCCGGATAGTATATTAATCCATAAAGAAGAAAAAAAGGAGACAGATAAAGGATCGTTTTGGTACGTTTATTCCGAAAATATAGTTTGAACTCCAGCGAGATGATGCTGCCGGTTAATCCCATTGATTTCAGGAATTTGTTTTCCGTATGGTCCAGTACTTCTTCAATTTTCTTTTTCTGGATCTCGTCAGGATACAAATGCAACGCAAGAAACCGGAATTGAAGCATGTAACAAATTAAAAGCCAACTTAAAGGCAACAAGATTGCCACAGGATGATGAAGTATAAAATTGAAAGCTTTGAAAGAGCCTCCCGACAATGAAATGATATCAACACGATCCAGGAAAAATAAACCGATCAAGATAACGCCAAGAACGCCAATAATCACAGGCTTAAAACCGAGCAATCGCTTCAGGTATATGACCAGGAAATTATTCGACAATATCAGGATCACCAGGCTTACTATCCATAGTAAAGCATATGTTCCTCCCAGATTTGGGAGAACTATAGTGAAAGTTACCGGGATAAGAATAAAGAGCGGGAGAAAATTAAAGACATCCAGAATCGTCCTGCCTAGCATATAGCGTATGATTGTTCCTTTGCTGACCGGCAAATGCAGAAATGATTCGATGTTCATCACAGGTAACGATTGCAGCAAAAAACGGATAATAAAATCTGCCAGAAAATAATAAAGGAGGACGCTATTTATTAAAACTAAATGATCCCGGTGAGGAAATAATTGATCCATAATCTGCCCGATCAACAAACCCATCATCAGAAGGTAAAGTGCGAAAAGAAGCAAGAAGAACCCGATCACCAAATTCAGGGCCAGGTTCTTCTGCCACATGGGAGAACGTACAGCATTTTTAATCTGCAGCAACAGGAATCTGAAAAACATCTGTTATTTTATTGGAAACACAATATCAGTTTCCACTTTCATCGGGTCTTTTTCTGTCGTTGGATCTGTAACATAGATCTCACTTGGACCTCCTGTTATTATTTTTCCACCTTCTTTACAGTACTGGTGTAATGCATTGTAAACGGATCCTGTTTTGTCGTAAGGGCCAAAATAGTAAGCTATAACAGCATTTCCTGCAGGTATTTTCTCAACACGTATAGGTCCTTTGCCTTTTTCGGCCTTCTCAACCGGGAATCCCATATCCATTACTCCAAACATCGTAGATGTGTCATATTTCAGGTATGTTGCAAACGGGGGACCAACACATTTTAGCTTATTAGCTTTTATATATTGCGATACTTCAGTAAACCCTTTAGCAAAGACCTTTTCATAGGTTTTTGGTCCTGCACTATCTTTAATAACCAAAACGGTTCTTTCCGGCATAGGTTTCTCCTCAATTTTAGGCCAGCCATTCCTGACTTCCACAATTATCTTCAACTTGGCAAGTCCTTTATCAAAGTCTGGAATAAGCATCTTTCCCATAAAAAGTCCCATGTACCTGGCAAGTGGGTTATATCCGAGATCTCCCTCGTCAATCCACGATACCTTAGAAGAATCTCCAATTGTTTCAATGGTTATCTTGCCTTTTGATTTATATTTTCCATGCTGGAATGCAAGGTCATAGCCCACTAGTTCACCGGGAACAAGTTGTGTAAGTGTCATTTCTCCATTTCCAATAATTTTACCATCCCATTTTCTGGTTGTCCCAACTTGTTCGTCGGGACCAATAAGCTGATAAACAGCATCTTTATCCAATGCTTTCCAAGGTGACCATACATCCCATTTTGTCAAACTTCCCGTCAAATCATAAATAAGGGCCTTATTTCCCTTCATTACAATACTTCGTTCAACATGATAATGTTTAGGCAGGAAAAATGATACTGCCACTAACACTAGAATGACAATCCCGATTCCAAGCAAAATTTTCTTAAATGTTTTCATGTTTAGATGTTTTGATGTTTTTTTGTACAAATATATTATAAAAAACATCAAAATAACATGGAAATAATATAGGTATAACCTGCAGAAATTTTCTGACTTAATTTTGTTGGCTTTCTTTCCACTATTTTTTCTGTGATAGCTTCTTCCTTTACAGAAAACTTGTCGTAGGGATCGTACTTTCTGGCCAAATGTTCAATCCTTTTCTGCATAATTGAATAATAATCCAACTCTGACATACTTAATATTTTTAAGCACATTATTTATTTCTTAGTAACCATCATTATTTCTGACATTGTCCTCTGACAAAAATATTATAATAAATAGCTTAAATCAAGATATTTAAACGAAATCTTGTGCTTAATTTAATACTAAAAAATAGACCTAAATGAAAGCTTAAGATAATTAAGTAAATAATTAAGCTTAAATTTGCTTAAGCTTAAAATTAAGCTTATATTTGTACCAATAAATTGGGTATATCAGACATCACCCTTTCAAAAGGCTTGTCAATAGTACCTATTTGAATGATTATCTGATGAACTAATGAAAAGAGTATTTTCATTTTCCGAAAAGTCTGTTCTTTTCATACTCCGATCCCTGCCTTCTCTCCTTCCAGGCATCGAAAAGGTAATCGCAATCTATTATTCCCCGGAAACTTCAATGATAACTTCTGATCTCATCAGGAATGAGAACGGGGAATATGTTCAGGAATCAATTAAGGTATCCGATTCCCAATCTATTTTCAACCATTTACGTTCTGATAATGCCCCTTATTTATGGTTAAGAAAGGATGATTTCCCATTTGAACTCGTACCTAAAGAAAAAGTTCAGCTTGATATATTCAATGAATTAAATAACAGTATTTTATTGATTAGGATTCAGAATCAAACTGATTTAAAAAATGACCTATTCTATATTTACTTTAACAAAGACCTAAGCAATTTTGGGACCATTGGTTCAAATAAAATTCTGTCAACCGAAAACAAAACTATTATTGGATATCTTCTCAGGAATACCCTTCTTACGATTATTCAAAATTCCATAAATGATAAAGAGCTTTTTGCAACTCTGAATGAGAATACGAGGGCAATGATCAAGGAACGGAATGTCCTGAAAGAAGCTTTGGCGATCATGGAGCAAAAATATAAGGATGGTCTTATTCAGTTGAGTAATAGCTATCTTAACGATCTTTCTAATTCAAATAGCATTGTTTATCATCTTTCTGAGGGAGCAATAAAAAAACTCATGGAATTTAAGGGCGATATCAGCAAACTGAAACAGGTGATCATTCAGGCTGCTGGGTACGCTGAATCAATGAACCTGGAAGGCAGAAATGATGCGATAACCATTGCTGATTTTCATCTTGTTATGGATGAAGCTAAGGAATCAAAACCATTAAAACAAAGAGAACCGGCTGAATCTCCTGGTGATATCCCAGTAAAATATAACAAAACATTTTTATTGCTCGATAAACTTGAAAATGCTGCCATGCATGTGAAGTCGAAGAATATGCTGCTTACTGGCGCAAACGTTGGGAACGAATTTTCAACCCCTGTCACGCCTCCGGCAATTACTGATGCTTTAAAAAAACACAAACAAAAGATACTTTTCCTTTTTGGGGAATATCCAAACCGCTGGGGAATTATCCGTTCCGAATTCAGGCCAATTCAAAACATTCTGAATGCCAGAGCTTATAACGAGCAACGCACAGCTTAAGTCCAAGTTTATTCACTTTCTTTTTTAGCTTTTTCAAATCTTATTACCTTTGCGCCTCTTCAAATGTTATAACTATGGTAATTGCAATTACAGGTGCAAATGGACATGTAGGTGTTAATCTTTGCAAGGCGCTATTGGAACTTGGTCACGAAGTCAGGGCACTTGCTCATCATAATACCAACGGTCTGGACAAATTAAATGTCAGAATCTTCAAAGGCGACTTATTGGATAGATCCTCACTCATACCATTTCTGGAGGGCGCTGAGATCGTTTTCCATCTGGCAGCTAAAATCTCGATAACAGGTGATTCCCATGGGTCCGTTCGGGCAATCAACACTGAGGGCACAAGGTTTATGATTGATCTGTCAAGAGAATTAGGGATCAGACGATTTATTCATTTCAGTTCAATTCATGCCTTCCAGCAGGATCCACATGACCAGGTATTGGATGAGAACAGACCTTTAGTGGAAGATGAAGCATTTGCATATGACCGTTCAAAGGCTGATGGAGAACGGATTGTAATGAATGCAGCAAAAGACGGACTCGATGCCTTTGTTTTAAGTCCTACTGCAATCGTAGGACCTATGGATTTTGAGCCATCCCTTATGGGCAAAGCATTCCTGCAACTTTATTTCCATCAAATCCCCGCACTTGTTCCGGGCGGTTATAATTGGGTGGATGTCAGGGACATCGTACAGGCTGCAATTGGTTCGATTGAAAAGGGACAAAAAGGCGAAAAGTACTTATTAGCCGGACACTGGCATAGCCTGCCTGAAGTAGCATCTTTTATTGAAAAACATACGTCTAAAAAAATCGTACGAACCGTTATGCCATTCTGGCTTGCATGGGTGGGACTTCCTTTTATTACATTGTTCAGTAAAATAAGCCGACGTACACCTTTATATACAAGTGAATCCCTAAAGATCATTATTCATGGAAGCAAGCGGATCAGTCATGAAAAAGCTTCAGCAACATTTGGGTTTAATCCCAGAAGTATGGATGAAACTGTCAGGGATACCATGAAATGGTTCGAAACCAACGGATATCTAAACTAAATATCTGAGGAATGATGAGTACTTATAACTTTTATCTGCTTGTTTACGTTTGGATTGGCATTGCCATCCTGATATTTCCATTCGTTTTAAAGATTGTGGCTCCTTATGGGAGGCATACTACCACAGCCTGGGGGCCATTGATAAACAACAGAACTGGTTGGATCATAATGGAATCTCCCGCCCTCTTCTTTTTCGCAGGATTTTTCCTTTTCGGAACAAATCACCACAATTTAATTCCCTGGATTTTTTTCACATTGTGGATAACCCATTATGTCAACCGTACCCTCATTTTTCCTTTCCGCTTACACACTAAAGGAAAGAAAATGCCGGTTACAATAGTACTGATGGCTATATGTTTTAACCTTGTGAATGGTTACATCAACGGATATTATCTTGGATCGTTATCTGTACAATATTCTTTATCATGGTTGTACGATCCAAGATTTATCTTCGGGTTCCTGATGTTCTGCATGGGGTTGGCCAGTAACTGGCAGGTTGATAATATTCTTATCCATCTGAGAAAGCCAGGAGAATCAGGATACAAAATACCCTATGGAGGTCTTTTCAGGTACATTTCTTGTCCAAATCATTTCAGTGAGATTGTTGAATGGACAGGATTTGCTTTAATGACCTGGAGTTTACCCGGACTGGCTTTTGCAGTTTGGACTTTTGTTAACCTGATGCCCAGAGCGTTGCATCATCATAAGTGGTACAAAGCAACATTTCCGAACTATCCGGTGGAAAGAAAGGCTCTGATCCCCTTTATTCTATAGTTAACGGAATAGAATTGCTAGTATAAAAAAAATACCTTAATTTTGTTTGTTTCTTTCTATCTTTAATTTCTATAATGTTCAATATTTTAAATTGTATTCCAATGAAAAAATACACTTTCTTTTTTGTGACACTGCTTTTTGCAGGCTCGACTCTTTTCATGTCCTGTAGTAAAAAATCAGATAATCAACCACCAACAATTCATCTTCTTACAGGAGCAGGTTTAATTTCCTCTGATGTGACAGTAAATTCTGGTGCTCAATTAACTTTCGGAATTTCCGCCAGTGCAACATCCGGCAAACTGAACAAATTTCTTATTCAACGCATATACCATGGTAAAACCAGTTCGGCCTATGACACTACTTTCAGTTCAGCTACTTATTCTGTGACTATTGGTAGCCATGCTACTGGATCAGCCGGTACAGAAACCTGGACATTTACCATCTTTGATGATAACGGAACTAACGATGCAATCAGTCTGGCTATTACAACCACTGCCAATATTACTTATGGTCAGATCAGTACTTATACATCTACAATTCTTGGCTCCTACCAGAATTTTACTGTAGGCAGCTCATTTGCTTCGTCAAATGGTACAGTCTATTCAATGATAAATGCGAAAGCTAATGACACCCTGATCGATTGGCTCTATTATTACGGAGATGTAAACCATGCAACCATCGCCGCACCAGATGATTCTGTTGCCGACAATGTAATATTTATTGGGGCTGATGGACCTTCAACATGGTCACACAGAAATGCAACAGTATTTAATAAAGTTTCCCTTCCAATTGACTGGAATTTGATCCAGAATGACAGTATTATTCTCATCGGAACACAATCAGGCGTCACTGCAACCAATGTAACTTCATTGGCAGTAAATGATGTTGTTGCCTTTATCACCGAATTGGGTAAAAAAGGACTTATGAAAGTCACAGCAATCAATTCAGGAGCTTCCGGAACAATAACTTACGATGTTAAAGTTCAAAAAACAGGCAAGTAAATATATTTCAATTCAAAAAAAAGCTTCCAATGGAAGCTTTTTTTTTACCCGGAAATTAAAAAACAAGATGGGGATCCTTTCTATTGGAAAAGATCCCCATCCGACATTCCGGTTACCGTGGTTCCCGGAAGCGTCAAGCTACCGTTATTGTGACTGGCTTACTCGGATGAGTTACCCCATCCATTCTTCCCGGTTTCCCTTGATCAGATGCCATTCTGCTTCTTTCTCAGGAACCTCACTTTCTGAAATTACTTCCGGATTCTGCGACTCTTGCGGAATTTGCATTCACCGGACCCTGACCGCGAGTGCTGTTGCCCTTACGGGTTCCCGCTTTCACATGTCATTCTTTCAAAAATGGTCTTTTATCTCTTACTTGATGTATCAAATATACTATTGCAAAATCAAGAAAAGCAATTTTTCTCACCAAGCGTTATTAACAAATTATTAACCTGAGTTATGAACAATTTGTTCATAAAATTATTGAGCAATATATCCTAATATTAATTGACTATTGTGAAAATAAAAGAAAAGGGAAATCAAGTTATGAACAAAACTCATTCTACAGAAACAGTCAGCTTACGGAGAATTAACTCATCCGACATCAATTTCAGGTCTTCATAGGTACCCGTTTTGATGGCACAACGTCCCTTGCAATGGGTAATAAGTGCACATTGCTCTGCCTGTTCAAAGTTATGTCCGCAAACCTCAACCAAAGACTCTATAACAAACTCAAAAGTATTCACGTCATCATTATAAAGAATCAGATCATTGTTTGAGTTTAACAGTTCCTGGTTATCATCGTCAGGTTTAGTTTT
>Ga0182027_10015723_pt1 | contig 10380 bp, 9 predicted proteins | sample 712E1DmetaG_FD_121300 | JGI IMG/M metagenome (GOLD analysis project Ga0182027, IMG submission 121300) | Permafrost microbial communities from Stordalen Mire, Sweden - 712E1D metaG (Illumina Assembly) | ecosystem: Environmental > Terrestrial > Soil > Wetlands > Permafrost | place: Sweden... | reverse complement strand
TTGGCTCCGCGACAGGCTCCATACCTCGAACTATATTTTGGTCAAAATCCCTATCGAAATCTACAATCTGGGCCACGGAGAGAGGCTCACGTGCATGGATTCGGAGCGGCTTCCAGCAGAGCTGGGGCTCACCGACACCGACGTTCAGCGCCTGTTCGAGAGAGGGCTCTCCCGTCCCAGGCCCCAGAGGGCGCGTACGAAAGTGCGAGTCGATTACGAGGCCCTGCGGCAGACCTACGCCGAAATGCTTCGAGAAGGTGGTTTCGCAAACGCTTCTGAGCTCGCGGGTCACCTGGGAAAAAGCCGCGTCTGGGTAAGTAGGGTACTTAAGGGGATCAAGAAAAATCCCGGCTAAGGGTGTACAGCACGTCTACTTCTTGCCCTTCTTGGGCTTCTCCTCCGGAGGCTTCGGTTCTTCTTCATCCGGATCCTTCGGCCCCTTCCCTACCCCACCCGAAGCGGGCTTTGTCTTCCGATCAAGACGCTCGCGGATCAGTGGTTCAACAATTCTCGCGAACTCCGCCCTCACTTCTTCTATCGTCAACGGAGGGTACAATGCCGCATAAATCCGCTGGACGTGGTGTGTGGCAGGGGTTTCTTCTTTGTCGAGAGCAGTCCGCTGTTGATCCTCGATCCAGACCCCTAATCGCTTCCCCTTCTCTTGAACGGCACGTGGCACTTTCACATGAAACGAATGGAATGATACAATCCTGTCCAATCCTTTGGCGAGCATGTACAAATCTTGACGTGAGAATCTGCCGTTGAAGTCTTGGCAAAACGCCTCGATCTCGTCAACAATCTTCTCAAGAGTGGCTCCGGGTTTCGCGTCAAGAATGCGCGCAAAGTTCAGTGCAGCGATCGCTGCAGGATGATTGCCTCTCTCCGCCTCATACAAGCCGAGATGATACCAACCCCTTCTCCTCAGGGTCTTCCCTACTCCAGCTTTCTCGGCCTCCATCATGACATCAGATAGCCTGGTCCAGTCTTTCTTGGCGATGTTCTGACGGATGGCTTCGGTGTACAACGTCTTAGTTTCAATTCGCAGCTGCGTCGCCATTTCTCTCCAGAGTCTTAGTGGAAGCACGATCGCTTAGTCAACCAGCATCACCTGGCGGAATAGGCTCTCGGAAGACCGTTCTTCACCAACCCAGCGTTGAAGCAGGAGGAGTGACATACATCCTCTTGCACAGATTATTTTTGTTTCAGAATCGCGACTGCCTTGTCAGCCATCTGTTGGAGAGTTGCGAGGTCGACGTCTTCAAAAAAGCATGTTGATTTCCCCACATTCCCAGATTCGCTGAAGCAAGTCTGTCCACGCCCTTTCTGGTAAAATCCCAGACTGAAATTGTCCTTCGTAGAAAAGGTTATTTCCGTGTATTCCTTATCGACCGTCTTCCACGTAGTTAAAGTGGAGGTGAGGTAACTAATAGCTTTCGCAAAGCTCTCTGCTTCATCAAAATCCAAGAAAGAGCTGTTCTCACTCTCAATTCGACCGCCGCCTTTCACCTGTATCTTGAGACCGCGAATGCGTTGGGCCTCTTGGCCTGGTTCATAAATCACCAATCCGCTGATTTCCACCGACGTACCATAACGGCCATAAACCGTTCCAACCGTATAGAAGTCTTTGACTACTACTCTGCCCTTCTTGGCCAGGAAAGACCCAATCTTGGTTGTCGGTGATTTTGCCTGCTGTTCATCTGTCTGTGTTTGCGTTTGAGACAAGGTTGTTCCTGAGATCAGAACGACGAGTAGCAAGTCGAATAGTCGAGCTTTCATATGAAACTCTCCTTCTGTTTGTGAGAGCCAAACGCGCTGCAATAAAGCATAAACGGGTTACGGCGGGCGGGCAGAGCATACCTCCTTCACCAGGCTACTCTCCTCCGCTCGGTACATTCAATGTGCCTATGAATCCGATTCAAGCCCCACCATTCCCAGTCGAGTTCTTTCCCCGGTAGGAAAACGAATGCGCCGAATTTTTCGGTGTCTTCCCATTTCTTCTCCCAGAGCTCGCGGTAGCGGGAGAAGTCTGAGTAGAGATGGGAGATAATGTTGGAGTGGGTCATATGCCAGAAGGGGTTTTCTTCTGTAAATACCGTAACACGGTCGGCCGAGTTGTTGTGAACGTTCAAAGATTTTCTCGGTGTTCAGCCTCACGATATATGTCGTCAAGTCGTTTGGCTTCTTTGGCATTGAGTAGATAGTTCGTTCTCACCATAACCTTCATGAGATGCATACCCCCCAGCACCGGATCTTTCTTGGCCTGGCCTCTCGTCAGTACAGGGTGGATCAGATGCATTGAATCTATGTGGATCTTGACCCGGGGCGCTTTCTTTTTCGCGTTTGCCTTGTGTGGGGCTGGGTAGAAACTCACCGCAGCAAGGTCATCTATGACTTCCGGCAGAGTGACAATCGTTCCACGCGCGATGACCCCCCCGGTCCCCGGTTTTCCACCATCTGCGCGCCACATGTAGACAGTATCCCCCATTGCCATCAATCCACTTTTCTGACGAGCCTCCCAGATGATCTCGGTACGCGCTCTTAGGTATCCGGTGATGTCAAAGTAGTTCGGATTTCCCTGAAAGATCCATGTTGTCATTGTGGTTTCTCCTTAGGTTAGTGGAACGAAGAATCCCCTAATGCGCTGCTCGGTCAGACACGAATGCGCCGAATTCTTGGGTGCGCTCCCAGAGCTCGCGGTAATGGGAGAAGGACGAGTAGGCCATTCGCCTTGCTGGTTGCATAAACACATCGGTCAAGATCTTCTACGGACCTACTTTCTTAACCATTTGCTTCATCATCCTCTCCGTCAACGCAATGTCTTCTTAAGAGAGGGATCATGTCTGAACATGCTTGGACTCGACATTGAATATCTTTTGCAGGTAATCATACTCTCTGCTTCGTTCCATAAACAGAATGTGGGCCTTCGCGAATTTCACTCGGTCCCATGTCCCGTCATCGTATTTCTTTCTGAGGTCCTCGAAAGGTGTGGCCGATATTATGTATGAATCCAGAGTGACACCCCGACGTCTGCTTCTTCGGCCGATCGCATTCGCAAGATCAGGCAAGGCTTCGTGAAGGCGTGCCTTTGAGTCATGCATGTACGCCTCTGCGTGCATCATTCCGTGAGGTTCGATGAATACGATGTGCTGACCTTTTGAAGCCTTGATCCACAAGATGAAATCAGGATAGAATCCCCTCTCTTCGAAGAAGCCAATACCCACTCCCCGACTCAAGTTTCTGAGCAGAAAAATCTCCTTGTTCGCCAACGATTTTCCTTTTTCGGCCAACCAGAAATCCTTCATGTCCTGAATGAAATGCTTCTCGCTTTCCTTCAAACCCGGCGGAACCATCTTGATATTCTCGCCCTGTTCGACGAGCAACGGCTGGTACAAATGGCGGTCGAAATGAAGCCGCGGCAACTCTCGCGTCTCTCTTTCATAGAGACTTTCGATGTCCTTTATCAGCTTTTCCACATTTGCGATGAGCGCCCCTTGTGACCGTTGGATGCTGACGACGTATCTGCCTGGTGCGTCCTCGCTCACAGAAGCGGGATTGAAGTTGAGATTCGCGTCCTGTGCGTCGAGCGTCTTGTAGACCATATGCTGGCAATCCCAACGCTCCCGTCTCACCCGATAGAATGCCTCGGTGTATTTCCGGAGGACATTTACGGCTGCTTCTTGTAGCATTGCGGTGTCCGCAAACGACCGTGGGCGGATTACCGACTCATCTGCGACCAGTCTGTAAAGTCTCGAAGGATCAGTGTGGGACAGTATCTTTTTGGGGGTATCCGGCGGAACGACCAGATTCTTTAGACCCTTCCGTTCCTTGTACTCGAGCAGGTCAAGGTAGGCCCTTTCCCAGTCTACAAGCCGAAGACTCTCATCGGGAATCGGCAGCTCACGTCCGGCCCTGAGGTCAACTCCGGTGAGGCCTGAAGAACTGCTTTCGAGCGCCTGCACTTTGAGCGACATGTCGACCCAGACGTTTACTGCCGGGTCGGGCTCCAGAACGATGTTCTCTTCCGCGGCAAAATCCGACGTTTGTGGCACTCGCGGCACTACAAGTCCTTTTCTGAGGAACTCTTCGTTGGGTCGAATGGAGAGCGGCAACTCGACATATCCTTCGGTTTCAACACCTTCCTTTTCCAGGTACTCGCGGAACTGGGACATGTAGTTGGCCCGCACCGCGAATATGTTCAGCGTCTCCAGAAGTCCCACGTAGTCCGGGTGCTTTCCTTCCAAGGCCTTACTCCTCTTCAGACTGTACCCTCTACCGCGGAGCCGCACACCACGCCCGAAGAGCTGGATGATTTGTGAGCCCTCTTCGCGTCCGATGTTCAGCAAGCCCATGTTGGAGACCCGCCAGGAGTTCCAGCCCTCCATGAACTTCTTCGCGCCTACGAGTATCTCGATTGTCGTACCGGGATCGCCGATGACGCCGAATAGAGAGTCGGCGAACGTGTCCTCTTCAATGGTTATCCCCGAATCATCCTCCTCTACGAGCTTCTTAAATATGCTGGTATCGCCGATATAGATCAGGCCGAAGTAGTCCTCTGCGCCGCTCGCTTTGAGACCGATCTCACCTGCACTGCCACGGATATCGCAGAGGTGCAGGCCGCCGCTCGCTGGCGCGTGAAGCACTTTGATAAGAATGTCCTGGTACGCAGTCTCGGGTGACAGACCGCTTGAATGCAGGTGCTTGAACTTGTCCTCAAATATATCCCGGCCGTCCGGCGAGACCAGGCCGCTCTTGCCATCCATGAGCTTCTTTATCGTCTTCACGGCCCACCCACGCTTGTTCTCCAGAACGTGGTGCAGGAACCGGGCGACGGTCAAAACATCGCTTCGCCTCTTCTTATCTTCGGTGTACACTGCGTTCACGGTGCTGCCGACGAAAACCCAAAGCGGCCTCTCCAGGTTGTAGGGCCGCAGAGCTTCCGCGTGTTCACCGAACACGCGCTGCTGCTCGTAAAAGGAGAGAAGGCTACCGAGGAGAAGCGTCTCTGTCCTGTCCTCCGTCGCCTCCTCTTTCAGGTTAAGGATGTGGAAGTCCTTCCCGTACCCGTCTCCGTGGAAATAGCGGTAGGAGTAGTCGAAGACAATGGCTTTCCCGTACTCTGTCGTAAGCTGATCGTTCCGCGCCGCCGTCAACGCTTGGCCAAAAGTGGCGCTGTACTCGAACGTGAAGCCCGTTTCACCCAGCGAGTCGCGGAAGCTCCGCCACGCTTCGCCACCGGAGCCCTTGTGCCCCTCGTCTACGAAGATCAGGTTGTTGCCCTCGAATGCCTCTACTGGAACGCTCACACCACCACCGCGTTTCTCCTCGACCAGCTTCGTGATTTCGATGACCCGAACCGCGTCCTTTCCGGCTATCATCAAGCCGCTCTCGTTCAAATCGAAACGGCGGCACAGAATGTCAGAGGCTGACATCTCTGTCATGTGCTGCTCGCTCAGCCCTTCGTTCGGCGTGATCAGCAGGATGTTGTCCAACGTCAGGTCGTTGTAGTGCAGGAACTGCCGGTAGTTGATGTGCATGATGAGTGTCTTGCCGCTGCCGGTCGCCATCCAGAAGCCCAGTTTCTTTAGGTCTGATTCCGAGAACTTCGCGTCCTTCGGATCGGCGGTGGTCTTCGAGGCGTTTAGCTTCTCTACAAAGCGGTTCAGCGAGCGAAGCATTTCGGCCCGACGATGAAAATACCAGTCCAGGAAGATCTCGGTGTAGAGAACCGCGACGTACTGGAAGTACCGGAGTGTGATTGGCTCGGGCCTGCGAGCATTGATGGCGTGCAGGTGTTCACGGATGTTGTCGTCATAACGGGACAGATCGGCCTGTGGAATCGTTACTTTCTCTCCGCGAGCCTCCAGTCGGTAATACACGTAGCTGCGGCCCGAAGCGTCGAATCCTTCAGCAGCCTCCTTTAAGTCAGCCAGAAGGTCACGGTTGTGTTCGTATCCAAAATGCCCATTAAGCCAGGCCAGCAAGACCAGCCGCTGCTCCAGTTTGATGTAAGCTAACGCACCGGCAGCGGTGCCCGCACCACTTGGAGATATTTGTGTCGGTCGCGCCATTGCCTATATCTCCACCGGCGCAAACATCCGAGCCTTGAACAAAGGCTCTAAGGCCCTGGCGTTCGGGATGAACGAATCGCCGTTGACAAAGACCTCGTCCACGCCATCCGTCAGTTTTCGTTCCGCCACGAACTTCTTGTCCCGCTCCAGGTCTGCCTTCTGCCAGCCCTCAGTCTCGCGCCAGATGACGACAATCTGTCGGCTATCCATCCGGCCGCGATAGACCAGGTATCGCCGCCCACCGTCGTAATAGACCTTGCGTGACGTGACGTGAAGTCCCAGCAGGTAGTTGAACGTCTCGGCAATGTCTGCAATCTTCTGGCGCATCTGACCGTCGGTGTGGATGTAGAGCTTGTACGAAAACGGTTGCGCCAGCTTCTGCACGTTCAGCAGTGTCTCGCTCGCCCTCGTCTCCCACTTGAGCATGTATTGGAGCAGGTAATCCTCGAACCCCAGCACAGGCTGCCCGGACGAGCCATCGAATGTTATGTTGTTGAGTGCATCCTCGTAACTCTCTAGACGCATGTACTTGACGATGCGCGGACTCCGCTCGGCCTCCTCCTTTGTGGCCATACGCTTGGGCATTCCGTCCTTCCATTCGGGCGTGAACGTGATCTTCTTGATACGGGGCAGAAGGACCGTTTCGAAGGACTCATCGACCTCAGCCAAGATAAACTTGCGAATGCCTCCTTCTTCCCGGTTGAGGGTAATGACAGCGTGGCCAGTGGTGCCGGAACCGGCGAAATGGTCGAGTACAATGTCACCGCTTTCGGCTACAGCCGCCCCCAGTAGCTCCACATATAGCGAGACAGGGTGGCAGTACGGAAATTCTAAGCCCAGTTTTGCCAGATCATTTTTCCCTCTTCCTGGATCGCTGATTACCGAGGATACTTGACGTCCGGAATCGGCTGTTAAGAAGATCTTTCTTCTCGGTTGCACCGTCTCATCTTCGCCGAAGATGATCTCATTCTTCTCCACCAATTCCTGCAATGTCTCGGGGGCACGCGACCAGCCATTGCCCGGGACAGGGCACTTCTTCTTTGTAACAGGATGAGCGAGGGGAATATGAAACTTCGGATTGGTACGAGGTTCGGGTGCACCCATTGCTACGCTTTGAAAGACACGCCCGTCATCATCGATCAATCGGTATGCCCGCTCTCCCCCCGTTAACCCCTCGTAGTTGCTGATCCAGTCGGTGAACTCGCGCCTGACCTTGTCATTGACGCCTCCATACTCACGGACAAGAGACTGGGCTTTGTCGAGAATCACGCGAATGTTGGTGGGGCGTAGGTACACGGAAGAGTCGTCCCACGTTCTCCACAAGATGTACTCATGCTGAGTGGCAATCCCTTTGCGCCCAAGCATGGGGTTTTTCTTGTCCCAAACAATTGTTCCGCCATCCGGGATTCCTATGTTGGTGAAAAGAAGATGCAATACCTCATACTCATTTTCGTCAATGTGGCACAAGAAGGCTCCATCCGAATGCATCATGGGTATGGCAGCCGTAATGCGGTTGTGCATCATTGCCAGCCAACTCGAATGCTGATAGTCGTTCTTGTAGAGGAAACCGCTCGTCTGCGTGTTGTAGGGCGGGTCAATGTGAACGCACTTCAACTGGCCGCCGTGTTTTTCCAGCAGAAGATTGAGCGCCTGGAAGTTCTCACTGTGAATTAGCAGGCCATCGGTCTTGGCATCCAATTCATCCATGCTGGCAAGCAGGCTGTCCACGAACCCGGCGTCGAAGTACTTCGTGTCGAGAACGAGTGTTGGGTGTCCCTTTAGAAAAGCAACGCGCTTGCCCTTCTTATCTTTACCCGAGTTGAACAGGTTGGTCTCTTCCTCGTCGATGTGAAATAGGTCCTTCCACTCCTCCCATAGCGGCTCGCACGTGGCAACGGCGGGATAGAGCGACTCGTCGACTATGCCGATGGTGACACAGTACTGCGTGTCGACGATGAACTTGCGTTTCTCCCAAAGCATCTTCTGGAAGCACTCAATCTGGTCCAGGAAGTCAATAATCCGGCTACCCACAGCATTGATTGCCCGCGTGATCTGGAACCAACCCTCGGCTCGATCCTCGCCAGGAATGGTCATCTCGTCAAGATTCAGCACCTCGTTCTTCAGGTAGAAGTCCAGTTCACGGGAGAGGAATCCCTTCAAGTTCTTGTGAATGAAGAAGTCGGACGTGTTCCGCCTCGTATACTGCCGAAGGTGATGTTCGAGATATGTGACCGGCGCGCCAGCAGGATTCTGCCGCCTTTCGGTGTTCAAGGCAACGAGGGCGGGCCCGGCGGTCTTGGCTGGTAATTGCTTCGGGATGTCGATAAGAGCTTTGGCAATGATTGCGTCCTGCTGGTTCTTCTTGCTGTAGGCGATCACTTCCTGTGCTGTGAGTGGACGATACTCGAAGGGAACAACAAGCTCAGCGCTCTGCTCATCCCAGGTAGTCTCTTTGGTCCGTGGCACGAAAAACCGATTCTCGCCCTTTATATTGTTCTGCTCGACGCTCGCGTCCTGCAGCTTGAAGTGGACCGTGACTCCGTTGGGTCCAGTGAAGGTGTAATCGGTGAAGTACTCAGCCGTCTTCACGTAGTACTGGTCATTGTTGGCCCAATACAGGTAGACTTCCTCGCCGTTGTACGGGATGGCGTAGCGCTGGCGCCTGGAATAGCGTCGCTTCGAAATGAAGTCGCCGTCTTGGTAGTATCGGCTGAAGAACGAGTTCAGATGGTTGAAGATCGTCGATTCAATGGCATCTCGACTATGACTACTCGTTGCCCTTGCTTTCAGGTCCAAATACCTCCTGCCGAGGAGCGTTCCGTGGTAGGTATCGGCCAAGTTGCCGTCGCTGTCAAGGGCATCCCTGTCCAGTGTCTCTTTGATCTGACGAGTAACATCGGCCAGCTCTCTTGCGGCCTGCGATTGTTCAACCAATTTGCCATGATCCAGCTCCTCGGACACAAACTTGGGCAAGTCCGCCGTAATGAATTTCTCGAGGACGTCTCGCTTGTAGTTCATGATGCGATAGATGCCAAAATCCAGGTCGGCGCAATCGAACTGGAATAGCTCACGCATGAGAGCTTGAAACTTCTCGATTGGCTTGTCCATGTTTCCTCATCTTGTTAAGTTCTGTGCCAATGGTGTCTTCCACGGCTTGTTCATTGCATCATTGGACGTATGCCGAACTGGATCCCGCGTGGCTGGATGGTCATTTGCCGCGCTTTCGCGCGCTAACCGCATTGATCGCACCGCCTGATTTCACCCATTCGTCGATTTCATCCGTGCGGAACTTCCACAATCGGCCCAACCGGTGGGATGGCATTCGTTTCTCGTTGATCCACTTGTAGACCGTGTCCCGCTTAATGCCGAGATATGCCGCGATCTCGTCAACGGAGAGCCATCTGTCAGTTATCGCAGCAGTCATTGGCTTCATGCCGCCCTAAAGTTGACGTTTGAGCGAAAAGACAAATTCATTACACTATATCAGGTTTAGTTAGGTTAGACTCGGTTTCATACAAGATAGTCCGCAAAAAAACCAATCGCAATACGGGCCGCAATGGACACTGAAAAGACACTGCAAACAAATCCAAAGCTCAATTTCTGCCTGGAATAGGTACTCTTCCCATAGAAATTCGCACGGAGCGTTATCTCTATCATACTCCTCGCCCCGCGGTAATCCCGTTTCAGGCCCTCTAAACGCTTCTGAAGCTCATTCACGTCAGTCATAGCCACCTCCAAGCATTCCTTCAGGAGGATATGACATTTTTGTCGTCTATGCAATAGGCAGAAACCCGGACGCTAAAAAGGACCTAAAACAAATCCAGAAAAAATTCTCAGATATCGATTCTTCCAGTAGAAATCCGCTCGGACCCACCTTCGCGATCGAGCCCGGCGCATGGACGAGTAGAAGCTACTCCGATGGATCGTTTCCTCTGGGAGTCCCTCATTGAGGCTCAAAACGGGTCCTCCTTTTCGGGTCCTCCCGATTCGGGTATAAGAAGGCAGATGTACATCTACTATCACTCAAGGAGGATCCATGCAGAACAATGCCGTCTATTCGACGATGGTTCGTTCCGGCCGCACCACTTACTTTATCGATGTGAAAGAGGCGAAGAACGGGAAGAAGTACATCGCCATATCCGAGTCGAGGCTGGAAGCCGACGAGAAGAAGGTCCGCTCAACGATTCGCGTATTCGGCGATTCCATCGATTCGTTCCGCCAAGCGATTGACGAAGCTTCAACAGCAGCTCAACAATAACGAGGAACACATGCGAATCGACAAGAAGTACCGGCTTGAGAAAGCCGTATCAAC
>Ga0182027_10015722_pt1 | contig 10380 bp, 8 predicted proteins | sample 712E1DmetaG_FD_121300 | JGI IMG/M metagenome (GOLD analysis project Ga0182027, IMG submission 121300) | Permafrost microbial communities from Stordalen Mire, Sweden - 712E1D metaG (Illumina Assembly) | ecosystem: Environmental > Terrestrial > Soil > Wetlands > Permafrost | place: Sweden... | reverse complement strand
GGCCCAAACTGCCCGGCTCTCCGGCAGTGGGGCAACACTCTTCGGGGTGTTTCCGGACCGGGCCAATCTGCAGGGAGCCCTTCCGCGTTTTCGAACGGAACCTCTCCAGGTTTTCTCGACCACGATGGTCACGCGCGCGCGCTACCAAGCGGCGTATCGGCGTGGCTTGCGCGGGCATGTCAGGCCCGGAACCTGGCCGCCCGGGAGTGTTTACGCGTGAGGCGAAAGGGAGCCTCGGCACGAGGTATTGAAGCTGGTGGTGCGTACTGCGGCTAGAACGGATCGACTGAAAATCCTGTCGGGCAACGCCAATTTGCCCCTGGCTCAGTCCATCTGCAAGGAACTCGGCGTCCCGCTGGCCGGGGCGACGGTCAAGAGCTTTTCCGACGGCGAAATCTGGGTGCAGATCGAAGAGAACGTCCGCGGCAGCGACGTGTTTCTGATCCAGCCGACGTGCACGCCGGTGGAGCGCAATCTGATGGAGCTGATCCTGATGATCGACGCCCTGAAGCGCGCCTCGGCCGACCGCATCACGGCCGTGGTGCCCTACTACGGCTACGCGCGCCAGGATCGCAAGGACCGCTCGCGGGTGCCGATTTCGGCCAAAGTCGTGGCCTCGATGCTCGAGACCGCGGGGGCCGACCGGCTGCTGGCGCTGGACCTGCACGCGGCCCAGATTCAGGGCTTTTTCGATGTCCCTGTGGACCACCTGTTCTCCTCGCCGGTGATGATCGAGTACTTCCGCTCCATCGACCAGGGCCGGACGATCGTGGTATCGCCCGACGCCGGGGGCGTGGAGCGCGCGCGCGCCTTCGCCAAGCGCCTCGAAGTGCCGCTGGCGATTATCGACAAGCGGCGCGACGCGCCCAACGTCGCCGCGATCATGCACATCATCGGCGAAGTCGAGGGCGGCGATTGCCTGATCGTGGACGACCTGATCGACACCGCCGGCACGCTGGTGAAAGGCTGTGAGGCCTTGATCGGGGCGGGAGCGCGTTCGGTGACCGCCTGTGCCACGCACGCTGTTTTATCCGGCCCGGCGGTGGAACGGATCGCCGCCTCGGGTCTCAAAGAAGTGGTTTTTTCGGACTCCATCCCATTGCGCCCCGAGGCGCAAGCCTGTAGCAAGATCCGGGTTCTCTCGGTGGCCCGCCTGCTGGCGCGCGCCATCCAGAGCATCCACGAGGAGACGTCCGTCAGCACATTGTTCGTTTGATCGACAGGAGCACGTTATGCGTAAAGACCTCATCATCGCCGCCGAGCCCCGCTCGAGCCGGGGCAAGAACGAAGCCCGGCGGCTGCGGGTTGCCAAGCTGATTCCCGCCGTGGTCTACGGCGCCGGCAAGGCCCCGGTACCGGTCAGCGTCAGCCCCAAGGACATCGTTAAGATCCTCAACTCGGGCGCCGGCGGCAACACTATTTTCGACCTGAACATCGCCGGGCTGGAGAACACGCCGGTCATGCTCAAGGACTGGCAGAATCATCCGCTCAAGGAGAACCTGCTGCACGTGGACTTCATCCGCATCGACCTCAGCCAGCGGCTGCGGATCCGCGTGCGCGTGCTGACCATCGGCGATCCGCGCGGCGTGAAGGAAGAGGGCGGCATCTACGAAACGATCACCCGCGACATCGAAATCGAGTGTTTGCCGGAGGAGATTCCGGAGAGCTTCAAGATCGACGTGACCGAATACCATCTGGGCAGCAGCCTGCGAGCCGGCGACGTGCCACTGAGCGGATCGATGAAGCTGCTCAGCTCGCCCGACCAGGTGATCTCGCACGTCATCGCGCCGGCCAAGGTGGTGGAGGAAGAGGTTGCCGTGGTCGAGGGCGCCGCCGCTGCTACTCCGGGTGCCGCCGAGCCCGAAGTGATCAAGAAGGGCAAGAAGGAAGAAGAAGGCAAGGAAGCCGAGAAGGGCGCGAAGGGCGAGAAGGCCGAGAAGCCCGAGAGAGGCGAAAAGAAGAAGTAGTCTTCTTCGCAAGCGGCCATGCCGGAACCCGGGTTTCTGGTGGTGGGCCTCGGCAACCCCGGGCCCGAATATGAGTACACGTATCACAACCTCGGGTTCCTGGCGTTGGGCCGCCTGGCGGCGCGGAACAACATCCGCATTTCGCGCTTCGAGTGCCAGGCCAAAGTGGGCCAGGGCTTGATCGGGTCCGAAACGGTTTTGCTGGCCCAGCCGCAGACGTTCATGAATCTGAGCGGTCAGGCGGTGCAGGGGCTGGCGGAGAAGTATCAGGTGGACGCGGCGCGGATCGTGATCGTGCATGACGAACTCGATCTGCCGTGGGCCAGTCTGCGCATCCGGCCGAAAGGCTCCGCCGCCGGGCACAACGGGATGAAGGACATCCTGCGTTGCCTGGGGACGGAGGAGATCGCGCGGGTGAGAATGGGCATTCATCCCGGCCATTTGGTCGGGGATGCCGCGAAGTTCGTGCTCGCTCCGATGAAGGGCGAGCAAAGGAAGCAACTGGACGAGCTGCTGGACCATGCCAGTCAGGCAGTCGAGTCCATCATCGCCTGGGGCGTCGAAAAGGCCATGGCGGAACACAACCGTCGCGCCCCGGGTCCGAATCGAGAGGAAGAATGAGAATCTACGAAGAGCTGTTCATCCTTCGTCCCGACGCTCCGGAAGAGGAGGTCGACGCCTACATTGAGCAACTCAAGGCGCTGATCACATCCTCCAAGGGCAGCGTGGACAAGGTCGAGAAGATGGGCGTGCGCAAGCTGGCCTACCGGGTCGAGAAGCGCAACGAGGGTTTCTATATCCTGATCCAGTTCTCGACCGACACTACGACGTTGGTGAAGGAAATCGAGCGCCGCATGAGAGTCACCGACGCGGTGATGAAGTGGATCACCGTGCGCATCGACGAGAATCTGAAGAAACTCGAGAAGCGCAAGCTGCAGCGCGAGAAGCGCGCCAAGCGCCGGCCGCAGCCGCAGGCGTCGCCCGCCCCTCCGGCGGTTCCGGTCGCGCCGGCCATGCCGGGCGAGGCCCCGGCCGCGGGACCGGGCCATCCGCCGGCCCACGTTCCGGCCCGTCCCGCGCCTGCCCCGCCGCAGAGCCCCACGGCACCCGCGGCGCCGCCCGAGCCTGCCGCCGCCGAAACGCAGGTGGACGAAGTGACCGCAAAGGAGACCCAGCATGGCTGAGCAACAAAGAGGCGGACGCCCCATCGCCGCGAGCCAGCGGCCGACCGGCGGCGACAAGACCATCGCCACGGGCAAGCGCCAGTATTTCCGCCGCAAGAAGGTCGATCGCATCTGCCTGGAGAAGATCGACTACATCGATTACAAAGACGTCCGGCTGCTCTCGCAGTTCATCACCGAGCGCGGCAAGATCATCCCGCGCCGCATTTCCGGTCTGAACGCGCAGAACCAGCGGCGGATCACCGAGGCCATCAAGCTGGCCCGTAACATCGCTCTGCTGCCCTTCGCGGGCAAGTAGGGAGCGAACGCACTCTGGAGGCCCAACATGGACGTTATTCTGCGTGAAGACATCGAAACACTCGGTCGCCGCGGGCAGGTGGTGAAGGTCGCCGCCGGCTATGCCCGCAACTTCCTGCTGCCCAAACGGCTGGCCGTCGCGGCCACGGGCGCCAACAAGAAGATCGTGGAGCAGGAACGGCAGGCGGCGCTGCGCCGCGATGCCAAGGAGCAGGGCGCGGCCGAAGAGCTTGCCAAGCTTCTTTCCACGGTCACACTGACCACCGTTCAGAAGGCCGGCGAGCAGGACACGCTGTTCGGCAGCGTCACCGCCAAGGACATCGGCGAACTGCTCGAAAAGGCCGGCTACACCATCGACCGCCGCAAGATAGTGCTCGACGCGCCCATCAAGACGCTGGGCGAGCACAAGGTCGCCATCCGCCTGTTCAGGGACGTCACCGCGCAAGTCACCGTGCAGGTAAACAAAGAAGAAGAGCCGGCCTGATCGGCTGCGTTCTTCCGCTCATCTGATCTTCGAGACCAGCCGGCACGCCGCCGAAAGCGCCTGCCCACTCCGGGTCGCCATCGTCCCATCGGAGCGCCCGAACAATGGCCCGATGTGGCTCCGCATCTTCGCGGTCTGGCGGAGTTTAAACAAATACGGGACCCTGCGTTTTTCGCACTCCAGCATCATCCACGCCGAGGAGGATGTGGTCGGTGATCCGGCTCCCGGCAGGTAACGACGCAACGGTACGGGCCATTCTTGGGGCCTCCCGCCCCAAACGGAATAGCAAAGAAGTGTTGTTAGGTGAACAGTATTGGGGCTAGGCGCGCACAACTCTCTCTACCCACGCCGTGTCTCCTCTGCGCCGTGTGGACGCGGCTGACTGTCACGTGCCTTTTCGCTCCCGGTCGAGGCCGCCCGCTTCCGCCCAATTAGAAATGAGCGCTGGACGATCCTCATATCGACGTCTGCGCCGCCGGCTCTTCGCTGACGGTGAAGTAACTGGCGTCAGGATGGTGGAACACAAGCGCGCTCACCGAAGCTTCGGGATCCATCATGAAACCGTCGGTCAATTCCACGCGGATCTCCTCCGGCCGCAATAGCTTGAACAAAGCTTCCTGATCCTCCAGCCGCGGGCAGGCCGGATAGCCGAAGCTATAGCGCTTGCCGCGGTAACGCGAGGTGAAGCGGTCCTTCATTGTCATTGCCGGAGAGTCGGGGAACCCCCAATCCTCACGGATACGCCGGTGCAAATACTCGGCACACGCCTCCGCGGTCTCAATCGCCAGCGCCTGCATGCAGTGCGCGAGAAAAAACTCGCCCCGCCCCTTGGCCTCTTCCGAGAAAGCGCGAATCCCCTCGCCCGCGGTGACGACAAACATCGCCACATGGTCGCGTGCCCCGTTGTCGTCGGGCTCGATCACGTAGTCGCTGAGACAGAGCCCGTTCGCGCGGGCCTGCCGCGAAAAATGAAACGTGTGTTCCGGACTTACGGCGCCCGGTTCCAACACCAGCAGCGCGTTTTCTTTCGCCTGGGCTTCGAAGAAGCGCCACACGGCGCGGACCTTCATCAAGCCGGCCGCGCGCTGTTTCACGTCCTCTACATCGTGGAATAGATCGAGCGCCAGCGGGTTCCGTTCGTGCAGGTCCTTCTCGAAGTTACCTTTGTATCCAAGATGTCGGCCATAGAGCATGTACGGGTTGATATAGCTCCAGATCTCTTGCAGATTCGGCATAAGCCGGACCCGGCGATCCTTGTAAGGGACCTGCGGGATAGGGATGTCGGCGCGGACCTTCGAACTGCGCTGGTCGCCAGGCCTCACTGCTTCCTCGGCCGGCACGCTTGGAAGCGCGGCGGCTTCGACGAACATATGACTGCGAAGCTTCTCCTCGCGCGTGGCCGGATCCATAATCTCGTTCAACAGCCGCAGGCCGGTCATGGCGTCCTTGGCATAAAACGTCGGAGCGCCGTAAGCTGGCGCGATTTTCGTCGTCGTGAACTTCTCCGACAGCGCGGCGCCACCTACGAGCAATGGAACCTGGATGCCGGCGCTCCTGAAGTCCTCCGCGGTAATCACCATCTGCTGCGCGCTCTTCACAAGCAGCCCTGAAAGCCCCATGGCATCGGGCCTGTGCGCCCGGTAGGCCTGGATCAGCGCTTCGGATGCAACTTTGATGCCAACGTTAATGACAGTGTAGCCGTTGTTGCTCAATATGATCTCGACCAGGTTCTTACCTATGTCGTGAACGTCGCCCTTCACGGTGGCGAGTACGATCTTGCCGCGCGCGGCCGCGTCGGCCTTCTGCATGAACTGCTCCAGATGGTTGACCGCGGCCTTCATCGCCTCGGCCGACTGCAACACTTCGGCCACAATCAACTCGTTGTTGTTGAACAGCCGCCCGACTTCGCTCATCCCGGCCATCAGCGGTCCATTGATGATATCGAGCGGCTCGACACCTTCGGCCCGCTTGCGCTCGAGATCGTCGATCAGGCCGTCCTTTGTGCCTTCGATAATATAACTCGCCAGCCGCTGATCGAGCGGGACGCTCTCCTTGGGCGCTTTCGCTTTCTTGACGTTTCGGCGGAAATACTCCGCCACGGCGGCGATGTTGAAATGGTGCACCGCAGCGCGCTCTGCCTTGCTCTGTTCCCGCCAGTCCTGCGGAGCGCCGAGCAGCAACTCTCGCTGAGGGTGGTCCGCCGCGACTTCCGATGGTGGCGCGTTGAACAGCAGATTCTCCGCCAGGCGCCGTTGTTCGAGAGAAATCGAGGCAAACCGTTCCAGTCTCTCGGTATTGACTATGGCCAGATCCAGACCCGCCTTGGTGGCGTAGTAAAGGAAGACCGAATTGATAACTTCCCGCGCCGACGCAGGCAATCCGAAACTGACGTTGGAAACACCGAGGATTGTCTTGACTCCCGGCAGTGCTTCCTTAATCGTGCGGATAGCTTCAATTGTCTCGACCGTCCCGCCAATGTAGTTTTCATCGCCGGTCGCGCAGGGGAACACCAACGTGTCGATAAGGATGTCCGTGATAGGGATGCTGTATTTCTTTGTGAGCAACTCGACCGATCGTTGCGCCACCTGGAGTTTGCGTTCTCGCGTGAAGGCCTGTGCCTGGAGCGAATCCTCGTCGATTGTCCCCACCACCAGCGCCGCTCCATACGACCGCGCCAGTGGGCAGATCCTCTCGAACTTTTCCTCGCCGTCCTCAAGATTGATGGAGTTGATGATCGCTTTACCCTGCGAATAGGTCAGCGCCAATTCAACGGCCTTAGCGTCCGTCGTATCGATCATTATGGGAGCTTTGATCTTGCGGATGAGCCGGTCGTAGAAGGGCGCAATGTCGTTCAACTCTTCGCGGTCGCTCGATTGAAGACAAACGTCGACGATGTGCGCGCCATTGCGTACCTGCCGGCGCCCGATTTCGCTCGCCTCGTCCCACTTCCCATCGGCAATCAACTGCTTGAACAGCCGCGAGCCAATGACATTCGTACGCTCGCCGACCAGCAGTGGGCGATTCGACTCTTCTGCCTCGACTAACTCGATGCCGGAGTAATAGCTTCTCAACCCGGCCCGTGGAACCGTTCGCGGCCGCTTGCCCGCGACCATCTGCGCGATGACGCGAATATGCTCGGGCGTCGTGCCACAGCAGCCGCCGACGATATTCAGCCAGCCATGATCGGCGAACTTCTCGAGTTGCGCCGCGAGACTATCCGGCGTTTCAAGATATTTGCCCTCCTCATCCGGCAAACCTGCGTTGGGGTAACACGAGATGCGCGTCGCCGCCATCTGGTGCAGCGACCGGATGTGGTCGGTCATGAACTCCGGACCAGTGGCGCAATTCAAACCGACGCTGAGTAGCTTCGCGTGTTCGATCGAGACATAGAACGCCTCGGCGGTCTGTCCCGCGAGCATCGTACCCATCGCCTCGATGGTGCCAGAGACCATGATAGGAATAGGCCGACCCAGTTCCCGAGCCAGGGCGTCGATTGCCAACAGCCCGGCTTTTACGTTGCGCGTGTCCTGGCAGGTCTCGACGAGCAGCACATCGGCGCCGCCTTCGATCAAACCCCGGGCTTGGATCCCGTAGTTCCACTTCAGTTGCTCGAAAGTTACGCCACCCGTGACCGTGATCGACTTCGTCGTCGGGCCCATGGAACCAGCAACAAAACGGGGTCTGCCTGGTTTGCCGAATTCGTCCGCGGCCTGGCGCGCCAGTCCGGCCGCACGCCGGTTCAACCACGCGGCGTCGTCCTGCAATCCGTACTCGGCCAGCACCAGCGGCGTGCTGCCAAACGAGTCTGTCTCAACCATGTCCGCACCGGCCGCAAAATAGGCCCGGTGCACATCCAGTACGACGTCGGGGCGTGTCCGCACCAGGTTCTCATTGCATCCCTCGAGCGCATTGCCGCCGAAATCCGCCGCCTCCAGATCCGCCCTTTGCAGCATTGTGCCCATTGCGCCGTCGAGAACGACGATGCGCGACTCCAAGGCCTCCCGAAATGCCTGCTGACGCTCTTCCCAGTGATTCATGGATGCTTGATTTCATCGTAGCGTACTGGTCGTGATACACCCTGCCGAGGAGTTTCAAATCACGCCGCCGCCGTGCCAACTGCCGGCGGCCCGGCCAGCGCGCCCGCACGCCGCCAGGCGAGCCTGTGCCAGAATAGGGCCGATATGGCACGCTCCAGAAATTCTCTCGAGGGCCCGATGTTTGAGATCGAATGCCCCTGCTGTGGGGCGACGCTGAAGGTCGACTCTCAGGTCAAAGCCGTGCTCGAACACAAGGAGAAGCCGCGGCCCAAAACGATCGAGGACATCGCCGCCGGTGTCGAACGGCTGAAAGGCGCGGAGAAAGCCCGCGAGGAGGCTTTTCAGAAATCGGTCGAAGCTATGAAATCGTCGAAGAGCATTCTGGACCGCAAGTTCGAAGAGCTCTTGAAAAAGGCCAAGCAGGACGATCCGGCGGCGCCGCCGCCCAAGCCCCTAGGTCTCGAGTGAGCCGCCGGGATCACCCGGCAATTTGCCGCAGTACGTAAGGCAGAATTCCGCCATAGCGGAAGTACTCCACCTCCTGTGGCGTATCGATGCGCACCTTCACCTCGAAGACCCTCAGCGCTCCATCGGCCGTTCGCGCGGTGACCGTGGCGCGCTTGGATCCGCTCTCGATTGAGGCCAAAACACCCTCTATGGAATATGTTTCAAAGCCCGCCAGGCCCAGCGAATGCCGCGTCGCGCCATCGAGGAACTCCAACGGCAGCACGCCCATGCCGACCAAGTTGGAACGATGGATGCGTTCGTAGCTTTCCGCAATGACCGCCTTTACGCCCAGTAATGCCACGCCCTTGGCCGCCCAGTCGCGTGATGAGCCCGAGCCGTACTCCTTGCCGGCGATAATCAGCAACGGCGTACCCTCGCCCTTGTACCAGACCGACGCATCGTAAATCGGGATCTTCTCCGCTCCCGCGGCCAGCGTAGTCCAGCCGCCTTCGACGCCGGGCACGAGTTCGTTCTTTAAGCGGATGTTTGCCAGTGTGCCGCGAACCATCACGTCGTCGTTGCCGCGGCGCGAGCCGTAGCTGTTGAAGTCCACAGGCTTCACGCCGCGCTCCATCAGGAACTTCGCGGCCGGACTGTCCTTGGCGATGTTGCCGGCCGGCGAAATGTGATCTGTCGTGATTGAATCCCCGAGCATCGCCAGCACGCGCAGACCTTCCAGGTCCTGAAGCGGGGCCGATGGGTCGCGCATCGACTCAAAGTACGGCGGGTACTTCACATAGGTTGAATCTTCATCCCAGGCAAACGTGTCGCCAGCCGGCGTCTTCACCGAGCGCCACATCGTATCGCCCTCAAATACTCTCGAATACTCCTTCTCAAACTGCGCCGCCGTGACGAACCTATCCAACACGGCATTGATCTCCGCGGCCGTGGGCCACACGTCTCTTAGATAGACGGGCGCACCGTCCTTGCCGGTTCCGAGCGGCTCGGTAGAGAGATCGACATCGATGCGGCCGGCGATAGCGTATGCCACTACGAGCGGCGGCGAGGCCAAGTAGTTCGAGCGTACTTGCGGGTTCACACGCCCTTCGAAATTGCGATTCCCGCTCAGCACCGCCGCCACGTTCAACTTGCCTTCCACGACGGCCTTCGACACAGCTTCAATTAAAGGTCCGCTGTTACCGATACAAGTCGTACAGCCGTAGCCCACAAGGTTGAACCTGAGTTGGTCCAGAAACGTCATCAGGCCCGAGTCGGTGAGATAGTCGGTGACGACCTTTGAACCTGGCGCCAGCGAAGTCTTGACCCAGGGCTGAACGGAGAGACCCTTCTCGACGGCCTTCTTCGCCAGCAGACCCGCGCAGATAAGCACCGCGGGGTTCGACGTGTTGGTGCACGAAGTGATAGCCGCGATCACGACCGCGCCATCCCGCACATTGTAGATAGCCCGGTTGGAGGCGGCCGGAACCGACTTAGGCTCCGAGCCGAGAGTATCGAGGAAACTCTTCTTCACATCGGGCAAGTTGATCCGGTCCTGCGGGCGCTTCGGCCCGGCCAGGGAAGGGACTACGCTCGCCAGATCCAGTTCGATCGAGTCGGAGAACTCCGGCTCGGGCGCACCCGCTTCCAGGAACATACCCTGCTCGCGGTAGTAGGCCTCAATCAGGTCGATCAGAGCTTTCGGCCGGTTCGACATGCGCAGATAAGTCAGGGTCTGCGAGTCCACCGGAAACACGCCGATCGTGGCGCCGTATTCAGGCGCCATGTTGGCGATCGTCGCGCGATCGGCGAGACTCAGCGCCGCGACGCCCGGGCCGTAGTACTCGACGAACTTACCGACCACACCTTTCCGGCGAAGCATCTCGGTGACCGTCAGCACCAGGTCGGTCGCCGTCGCTCCTTCGCTGAGCTTGCCATGGAGCTTGAAACCGACTACGCGCGGCAGCAGC
>Ga0182027_10015721_pt1 | contig 10381 bp, 11 predicted proteins | sample 712E1DmetaG_FD_121300 | JGI IMG/M metagenome (GOLD analysis project Ga0182027, IMG submission 121300) | Permafrost microbial communities from Stordalen Mire, Sweden - 712E1D metaG (Illumina Assembly) | ecosystem: Environmental > Terrestrial > Soil > Wetlands > Permafrost | place: Sweden... | reverse complement strand
GTCATCACCTACAGCTTTCACTTTCCTCGTATCTGCTTTTCTCATGACCCCATCCCTCCTTGACTTTCTCCTGGAATAAACAATTTTGCAGTGGAAGGATATATGTATCTCGACACTCCCTCATTCTCGAACTACAATATAGCAAGCTGTAATGTCGTTTTTTTGATTCAGGCGGTCAATACAACATTTCAAATGTTAATAGTCAAATACCATAGAATTCTAATTGAACATGTGATACATGCTTCGTGAGTAGGTCAATTGATAATAAGTATGATCCAGTTAATGGAATAACCTTTTTGTGGGTGGAGGTGCCAATATGAAATTCAGGGGAACTTTTATCGTTCTATGTTTAAGCGCGTGTGCCATCTTTATTTCATCTTGCGCATCACTGGGTCCAGTATATCACAAAGCCGATCCGCCCGCGGGGAAGGCGATAATATACGTTTACCGGCCGGCGCACTTCGCCGGTTCTGCAGTGTCATATAACCTATGGGACGTCACGGATGCGATCACAAAGGAAAAAGTGTCCATCGTGTATGACGTGGGAAAGGACTATCCGCGGATAGACAAATTTGAAGAAGGCCTGAAGTATGGCAAAAAGCTCGCGCGGATAGTCAATGGGAGTTATTATGCCTATACAGTAAACCCGGGTACCTACTATTTGCTGGTAGAAAATTATGCTGGTCATATGATGTGGAAATCTGTCGAGGGAGATGATCTTATCCACAAAGTTAACGCGATAGCGGGCAAGCGGTATTTTTTATACTCCCATCTCAACTTCCATGGGCGGGCATGGATCGATCCTGTGACTGAGGCGCAGGGTGAAGAAGATATAGTCGATTGTCGGTATGTGATCGATGAAAAACAATAATGTAACAAAATCCATGCAATAGATGGTAAACGCCGTAGTAAACTCGGGAAGACATGGCCCCATAAGTAACTGTTTACCTTCTCCTGCAATCGTTACTGATTTCAAACCATAATCTTCGATCTTATTACTGTTAGGTTGAAGATAAGTAGGTAAACGAAACAGACAATCTCTCTCGCAAACTTCCTGAAATGTAGCAGCCAGCAATTTTTGTGGATATGCGTCCTTTTAAGAGGTTATCAATAAAATATTACCTTGATTTCTAAACTCATTAGGGCTACAAAGAAACACATTTGAAAGAGGCATAGCCAATCGGTTAACAACCAAATTAAACCCTTTTAAAAAGGGTGATGTCATGGAGAGATTATTGAAACCCTGTTTCTGAAAAGAGGCGGGGTTTTTCTGTTTCGAAATTGAAATAAGGTACACCGTTCTGAATCTGTGTCTTGGACTCAATACAAACCACAATGACAGATGGTAGCGTAAACATTAGGATAGAAAAAAGGAGGATCGTATGATTAATCATGACAATGTATATTGTAAATTACGTGAAGAAATCAATAAGATGCCGATTCCATTTTCAGAAACCGCATCTGGGGTAGAACTGAAACTTCTAAAACATCTGTTTACACCTGCTGAGGCAGAAATCGCACTAAATCTGAACATCCTTCCAGAAACTATCAACCGGATACACAAGCGGGTGCAGAAAAGTGACATTACAATCACTCCAATCGAATTGGAGAAGATTCTGGACAAACTTGTTCAGAAAGGTGCCATTATGGGTGGCCGTGCGTTTGAATCCAAGGGAAAAGGAAAGCAATACAGTTTGGCACAGCTTGCTATAGGGATGTTCGAATTTCAGAACAGTCGACTGACTAAAGATTATGTGCATGATTTCGAGCAGTATGTAAAAGAACAGTTCCACAAAGACATGCTCGGAACGAAAACTCTTCAGATGCGTACCATTCCTATTAGTCAGTCTGTTACTCCAGAAATGCGTATAGAATCATATAACGATATGAAAAAATATGTGGCAGGGCTAAAAGACGATATCGCTTGAGGAGGCCATAGACATTTTGAATCGTGCTGAAGAGGCCGGTTTTATCCTTCAGCCGCAAAACTCACGCGAACCATCATTCATCTGTTGCTGTTGTGTTGACTGTTGTCACGCACTCAAAATCTGGAAAATGCATCCGAGGCCCGCAGATCTTCTTATTTCAAATTATTACACAACGATAGATCCTTCGAAATGTAAAGGGTGTAAAAAATGTATAGACCGTTGTGGGATTGAAGCCATTTCTTTGAAAGACAAGATTGCTGTCGTTAATCTCGATCGTTGTATTGGTTGTGGGGTCTGCTTCGCCGTCTGTAAAAACGATGCACACAGGTTACAGAAGAAAGAAAAATTATATGTACCACCCAAACATCAAGATGCCATGTATCAGAAAATTATGGTTGAACGATATGGTTTGCTGAGTACTATGAAAACTGTGGCGCGAGTACTGTCCGGAAGGAAGGCCTGATAAGTAAAATATAATTCTCCCTAAAACATGGACAGGGCAATAAGGTGCGTTTTGGTCTGCTAAGGGCTACGATACTGATTTCAGATGGTAATCTTCACTTCAATTCCATACTGAATTCTAAGGACTTGTAGGTATAGTGCGCAACTTCGATGATTGATTAAATCGCTTCTTTCGGTTTATTGGCAATTCTACCTCTGAATCAGGTTTTTAAAACTCACAACAGATTATTTGGAGTTGATGGCTACATTACCCTTACCCCATGGCCGATCATTGATTCTGGACTGAAAAACCCTCATTCACGAGCATGTTTCAGCCCTTTTCTTTCTGTTCTGATCTGCAAAATACCCTTTACCGCTCCTCGCAGGATTTTTTCCCATCCGGTAGGTGTAACAAGGGCACTCTGTTGTTTCGCATTCACTGACTAGCTTCCGGCAATTTCCCATACATTGAAGGCATGACTCCCGGATAATCTTGGCGGATGGTCTCTTGCCCAGACGATAGGGATAGAATGGACACTTCACTGCGTCGCCTGTACAGTTTTTGACCTCATCCGTGTTGAATTGCCTCAGCGCAAGACACTGCATACAATAGGCCCGGATCGCTTCCATCCACTTTCAATCACTCCAATCATTTACAGGCATGAACCTGCTGCCCTTAACCAATTTATAGTTACGATACATCCCGCGCGGGTTCTTGTCGGTCCGCCATGACTTCGCATCCGTGATTTTAATACAGTTCACTTTCTGGTCTCTCAGATAGTCAAGGCTCAGGTACAGCCGCGACTTTTCCTTGGAGAAGTCGCCTCCGCGCCCCGTGTCCTTTCCCTCTGACTTTTGTAATGCAATGACGGCAATTCCATCTTTCAGCTTACGGTGAATCTCTTGAATGTATTGCGCTACCTTCCAGAAGTCTGTTGTTATTTCCAGGAAATCGACGATAAAAATTTTCTTATCTGCCGTGATAAGGTCGGCAAAGTTCGACGCACGATGATAGGCGCGGAATTTCCAATCAGAAAGGGGACCATCTTCAAATAGTTCCAGGCGCTTCCTAAATTCAGTGTCGCCCATCTCGGAATTGAGATAGACAATCTCATGTTGGTGCATGTTCTCCTTGACGACGTTCAAGAGAAATCCTGTTTTCCCGGCACTTTTTGATCCGGCTATGATGACAATGTTCCCTGGATAAATTATGCAATGGTCATGTATATCCATCGGCCAGGTGATATGAAATTCATCTGTGGGAGCTGTGAGGAAGTTTACGGTTTCAATATCGGTTTCGATACGCCGGAAAGCGCCGCGTTGGTCCCCGTACTTTTCAAGCAGAGGATTTACACCCTCACAGAGACGGGACAAAACCATATAACAGGTCTTCTGTTCTCGGCTTGTGGTTAGTTGTAGTTCCCTGTGGACTTCTGTGGTTTTGAAGTGGCCTTTTGTGGTTAAGACCCATTCCCGAATCTCTGATGTTAGGTTCCGTTCTCGACTCTCGACACGCTTCAAGGCACTATCAATTTTTGTTCTGATTTCATTTTCAGGAAATGGCGGATTTGAATTTCTTGAAAGTATATCAAGCGTTTGCTCGACAAAAGGAATCTCACATCCGCCTTTAATCAGGCAGTTTGCAGCGTGGAAAAGGTCGTTATCACGGCGTCCTTGATGAAAGAAAATGTGGTCTTTTGTGGTTTGTGTGGTTTTCTGTGGTTTTTGATAACCACAACCCTCTGTATATAAAGAAAAAATATTATATAAAGAAGCAGGCAGCGCTGGCAATTTGATTTCATCCAAAGAAAGTCCCTCTTGCCATGCATAGGCCTTACCATCTCCATTTGTTGAAGGCGGGGCTATGATGTAACCGCCTTCACCACGAAAATCGACGCCTGGCATGATACCGGCCCCGACGGTTATCTTGTAGTCTGAGGGAAAAAGGAAGTAGAGGTGCCAGCCGCCGCGTGGGGTCCGCGCCATCGGAATGTTAAGACTATCGGGAATGAGCTTTTGAATAGCCTCATATCCGGCTTCTGAGTCACAATCAACAACGAAAATCCCTGATATTTCGCCGGTGACAATCCCGATCATGGCACCTGGATATTTTGTAGCCCATTCTCGAATTTCATCAGGTGTTGCTTGTCGCTTCTGATACGCAGCCCAAAGAATGAAGGGTTTTTTGTCTGGTCGAACAGGGATCACCGAGAATCCACTCTTGGCATAGTCAAGGGCTGCTTGTAAAAAACTATTCTGCATGAGTAACACCTCCACTGGCCAGTTCTGCCCGGATGATTTTTTCTGCATCCTCCGGTGTTTTTGGTCTTGCATGGCATTTTGAGCATAGGCAATATCGAAAGAGTCTTGTTTTACCGCTCGGACCGCCCCAGGCTTTTGGATCTTTCGGCGTGAATATTCCTATAACGGCCGGAGCGCCACCACACATCAAACATGAATCGCCGGGGCATGGCTTTTTTAAGTCGGGAAGGCTCATTGATTACTCTCCAAAAGAAAAATGACGGCATCGAGTCGACGAGACAATACCGGATCAAAAGTCGATTTCATTTGTTTCTCAACATCGGCTTTCATCTTCATGAGTGTCACCCGGGAACGCAGGGTTTTTATATCTTCTCGAATCAGACAGACGGCTTGACTCTTCAAGTGGATTTTCCTCTGTACGGTTTGCAGTTCTGTCATTGCTCCCCCTTTTTATTTTCCGGCTTTTAACAGCCCGCAAAAATATTTTGTTAAGTCATTTATACGAATGAAGTATTTACATACTTACCCGTTGCCGCCTGCCGCTTTAGAAAAAAATCTTGATCGGCTAAAGGGGAGATTCGACCGCCAGCTGGCAGTCGGGCGGCTGTCTATCCCCCCCTGGCTTCAACTGGATAGGGGGGTCGGGGTCCAGGCCAGGGAAAGGACGGAGAGGGCGCCAGACCCAAGACTGGATCGACGACGACCGGATTTTCTATCTCTTGGTTGGCCTGTTTGGTCGGTTGATTCATTTTGCGGGTCAACTCCACATTTGGTTGCGCTTTTTGTTTTAATATCTCGGAATGACGTATATTTAATATTATGTTCCCATCTTTTTTTTCTAACCTATTGATTTTACTGTGGATGATATTTTCGACTGATTTCATACATCGATCGGATCCGCTTTTTCGGCTAGATCGGGGCCGGCGCCCAACTTTCCCTCCATTTCCGGGATTGCGAACATTGACGCGAGCGCTCGTTTTAAGGCGTCCTGCTCTTCTGTAGGCATGAGTTTTACCCTTACATTACTGGCTGTGTTGGCGGTGCTGAGGCCTTGCTCGAGCCTTCTGGCGGCCTGAATCTTGTCAAAAGCATAGGCAATGTTATTCACGGAGGCGTCTTTTAGCTTCTGATCGTCGAACATTCGAGAGAGGAGAGACGCCTCGGCGGCATTCAGGAAGTCTGCGCGTCTTTCAGCGTAAACCCGGTTTAACTCCGGATCTTCCAATAGTCTTATAAATGCTTGTAGTCTCGAATGGATTGTCGATTTTGGTATGCCGTAATGATCAGCTATTTGTTGAAATGACAAGTTCTTCTCAAACCTCAGCAGCAGTGCCTCAGAAAGGTCATATTGAAGGTATCGTTTGTCCGGAAAATTATCCATGATTTGATCCTCATTCAAAACTGATACGCCGTCCTTGCATGAATAAAAGAACATCATCCAACTTGTAACGGATCGTGCGCCGTGAAACTTTGAGATAGGGTATTCCACGCTGCAAATGTCTTTCATTCCTCAAGGTAGAAATTGCCCGGCCTGTGAGTTCGGCGGTTTCTTTTTCGTTAAGGAAAGGTTTTTTTAGAAGCTCATTCACGTTGTCCATATTTTTCCTCCAATTATTTTCGGGCATAAAAAAACCCGTAAGTTTGTGACTTATGGGGTACACTAAAATACACAATCATGTCAATAAATACTTAGTCTTTTCAATATGTTATGTCTATTAAATATCAGGAGACATTCAAAATTCAGGAGACATTCTAAGTATATTTTTCCGGATCATCCTCCCTTTGATGTCGTTTGTGTTCACGCTTATATTCTCTAAAACATTGGATAGAATAACAAAATTTTTTCTTCGCATCTTTGGCCATAAAATATATGCCACAGTAAGGACACTTTTTGATATTTTTAACAGGACGCCCAGCCATTAAAAATGACTGCAAACTGTTTTTAAGCGCCTTGTACCATCCTAAGTTGTCAGGATCTTTGTCATAAATAGGCTCAAGTTTACCTTCTGATACATCATATCGAATAGGATTTTGCGGTTCCTTCAAAAATAGATTCATGAAATAATTCAACTCATCAGAAATTTTAAGCATTCTGTCTGTTATGATCCGGTTTAAAAGATTTCTAAGCGCGATACAGACATCTACTCTTTTTTCACCATCCCCTTGGTACCTCTTCAAAAATTCTTCTTCACTTTCTCCTTCCCTCATGATTTGTGAGCGTCGTACCTCTGCCTCAAATAGGACTCCTGGATGATTGGCGAAAATGAGAAAGAATTCATTTTCTATGGCGCGCTTTGCTACGGGTTCTGTTACCTGACCATTAATTTTCATTACGCCGGTTATGTGCTTAACTTCTTTTAGTACTTCCTCCTTTAGTTCCATTGCCATTCCCTCGCAATCAGCCCAAGTGATTTAATGAAAGAGGCAGGATGTTTGATCGCTCCCCCAATTATAATCTTTCCACATATGCCTGTATTTTTGCGTATGTTCGTACATCGGCTTTCCGGTAAATTTATTAAGTAACTATGTTTTTCATCTGGCTGCTTTTCATGAAGCCTTTGCCGCCTGTTCAATGATGTCACCAGCCAAGTTAGACGCCTTCCGCAAGGCATCATCTCGCAGGTGTGCATAGCGTTGGGTCGTCTTAGGGTCTTTATGCGTTAGCAACTTCTGTAATGTGAAAAGGTCAACCTGCCCAGAAGATGCTAACATCGATGCAAAAACATGCCGTAATCCATGCAGCGGCCTAAATTCCTTCGGAAGGTCAGCAGCCTTTCTGATACGATTTGCCGCCCGCCGAATGTCCGGGCGTTTCTGCCCGCCTCTCCCTGGGAAGACATAAGGACTGACCCCTCGTGGTAGCGTAATCAATACCTGCCGCGCCGATTCGCTTAATGGGATCGTTTCGTTTTGTCCACCTTTGGGATTCTTGATTGAAATAAAGCCTCGATCAAAATCAATATTATCCCATTGCAGAGAAAGAAGTTCTCCGCGACGCATTCCAGTAAATAGGGCCATGCTTAAAACGGCTGCCACCTCTGGATATGGATCATCAGAAATAGCCTTCATCAGCTTTGCCATCTGTTGATGATTGAGATCCTCAATGACGATATTATTCACCACCGGCATCTCAATCTTGAATGTCATTGACCCGCATAATTGTTTTTTTACTCCGAAATTTACAATGCGGCGAAGCAATGACAACGTCAGTTTCACGGTCTGAGGAGACTTTCCCTTCAAGGCTTTTCTCGTCAGCCTATCAACATCAAGTGGTATCAGGTTTTTAGGTTCCTTCATCCCCATGTGCGGCGATATGTATAATTTTAATCGTGACTCATCCGTGTTTATGCTTTTGAGGGATTTTTCCTCTTTGAATTTTTCCCATAGTCTATCAATCGTCATTGCCTCTTCTTTTTCCTTATGTTGCTCCCTAATCTCTTTCCTGGATAGGCGCTTTCCCTCAATCCGTTCTCCCCGGACTAGTGCGGCCCGTGCCGCTGTCATATCGTCAGCATATTGACGACCGACTTTTTCTTCCTGATTCTTTCCATCTTTTTTAAAGATGATGTAGAATACTTTCTCCTTGCCTTTCCCGCCGATCCGATCCACCTCTCGGTAAAACACTCCCCGATAGACAGTTTTTATTCGCTTCATAGTGCCCTTCCCTTCTCACATTTCCAACCGTATTTCCAACCTTCAGGACAAATATACAGGTAATTTACGGTAAGTCAAGAAAAAATGATGATCTCTAATATGCCTATTATGCAGCGCTATTATCGATTGTTAAGTAAAGAGAGGTAAATAAAGGGATGATGTGGCTCGTGGTCTCCGGAACCAAAGGCCGCGCGTTCGAGTCGCGCATCGCCCACCAAATCATTTCCATCGCTTAACGGACGTTAGAAACCTCCCGGGAAGGGGTTCAAACGAATCTTGTCACACAGCATCCGAAGCGGTCAGTCTATCCAGACCATGAACCGCTTTCTTTTCGCGCTGCCGGATCATGCTCATCATGAAGTCACTCCTGAAACATATCTTCCTGCTTGGCCTGTGTCTGATCCTGCCCTGTGCTCCGTCCTATGGGGAAAACAACAAAGCCATTCTCATCGGCATCAGTCAGTACGCTGATCCCGATATTAATTGCCTGGCCTACGCGGACGAAGATATTCTCACTTTTTCTTCCATCCTGGCTAATTTTTCCGGGTATCAGCCCTCTGAGATCAACACATTGCTGAATCAGGAGGCCACCAAACAGAATATATTGAAGATTATCGATGATACGGTCCGGCAGAGTCAGAAAAAACCGATCGACCATTTTATTTTCATGTTTGCTGGGCATGGATTGCCCCCTCACATCCAATCCAATAATACGAACAGTTTTCTGGCGCCGCACGATGCAAGATTAGATGAATTCCATAAAGAGTCCAAGGGAAGCTCCCTCGTCAATAATGAAACATTTATCAACAAGGCCTGGTTCGCAAGACAAATATCTTCTTTAAAGGCCAAATCCATCGTCCTGATTATGGATTCATGCTACAGCGGGGCCAGAAATTTCAGCGAGCGCTTTGCAGAAAATTTAGGGTTCAGCGTCGGTTTTGAGGCGGAAGGGACGAACCAGAGAGGGATCATGATCGTGCAGAAAAGCGACATCTACGGGTCTGTCGAAAGAAGAATCGCCTATCTCGCATCCAGCAATGAAAATCAACCGTCGGTGGAATATCATGAGCTCAAACATGGCGCCCTGAGTTATTGTATTTTTGAATATGTCAATGCGGTCAGGAAAGAGACCGATGAGACCGAACGGCAGGATATCACCGTCAACAGCATGTATAACAATATCACAAAACTATTCCATACGGTGGAAGTCAAGGGGGTTGCCTTATCCACTTTCCACCTGCCTGTATTATTGCCGATCCCGGACTATGCCCATGTCCAGGGCATGACCTTTATTTCCATTCAGGGGAATAAGAAGCCTAAAGTCAAAACGGGGATCCTGGAGCTGATTACCAACCCGGAAAATGCAGAAGTTTCTGTCGACGGCGTCCGGATCGGTCCGTCTTCAAACCGTTCCCTGGAGCTGACCGAGGGCAGACACATGATTTCTCTATATTTACCAGAGACCAACTACAATTACAGCTTTGTCGTCAATATCAAAGAGGGACAAATCAAGAGGGAAGTCATCAACCTCCGTGGCTCCCTGGCAGTGGAATCTTACTCGGTAAAACGCTCTCAAACAGCACCGCAACTGGATGTCTATGTGGATGACCAATACGTTGGCAAAACCGGCCTGGCTTTGAGTGATCTTGTCGCCGGAACGCATACCCTGGAGATTCGCGTGGAAAAAGTAACGAAAAAAAGACAAATTGAGATCAGGCCAACCTCTCCGTTGCTGGTTAAATACAAGATTGTCCGCGATTCCACACCTCCACCCAAAAAGGATCTCAATGTAGATGCTGTGGTGTTTTGAATGATTCAGGATGGACATGACTTGACCGTTGCATCTGTTTCCGTACATCATTCCAATTTTCCACTGTAAACATCCATACTCCCATCGGCCGGTCCTTTCTTATTCGACGAGAATCGGTGATCGGGCGTTGAGGATGAACCCGATGGACCGGTAAGATAAAAATCTTGATTTCTCTAAAATTATGGTATAAAGACCACATCCGTTTTACAAAAATCAAAGAGGTCTCCTTGTCCGGACCCTGTAGCCGGACTTTAGAGCCGAGAGGAGGAAAAATTGAGAAGATACG
>Ga0182027_10015720_pt1 | contig 10381 bp, 6 predicted proteins | sample 712E1DmetaG_FD_121300 | JGI IMG/M metagenome (GOLD analysis project Ga0182027, IMG submission 121300) | Permafrost microbial communities from Stordalen Mire, Sweden - 712E1D metaG (Illumina Assembly) | ecosystem: Environmental > Terrestrial > Soil > Wetlands > Permafrost | place: Sweden... | reverse complement strand
CAATGTCAGCGCCACGGTTGCCACGCCCAATGCTGAAGCTGGTTTTATTGTCGAAGCGGGCGGCGAAACCTTCAGCGTTCAGGCGCCGCAGACCGGCAGTTGGGATGACTTCCAAACGATTGAAGTTGGCCGGTTTCAGATCATCCAGCCGGGCGAACTGGTGGTGAAAGTCCGGGCGAAAGACAAGGCGGCTTGGAAGGCTCTCAACCTTAATTCGGTCAATTTGACACTGACCCGGTCGTCATCGCCGGCTGCCGCGAACTTGCTTCAATAGGTTTCCAGAAAAACCGAGCCTCGGCTAGAGGAACCTGCGATTGGCAAGGCATACTCATTTGCCGCAGAATGGACAATATTATGATTTGCATGGACAATGCTCCTAAAAAATTGCCTTATCTGACGCGATCATTCACCAGTTAACTTATGCGACCCAAATACTCCCGCATTTTTATTTTTGCCTGCATGGCGTTGCTTGCCATGACCGGCGACCGATTGACGCTTGCGGCGGCCGAAACCAACAATGCGTCTTTGCCTTTCGTCAGCCCGATGTTTGGCGACAACATGGTTCTCCAACGCGGAAAGGAAAATCGGTTTTGGGGTTGGGCGAAACCAGGGCAAACCGTCCGGGTGGAAATTGCCGGCCAAATGGCAGCGGCGGTGACGGGACCGGATGGCCGCTGGGAGGCAGAGGTCAAGGTTCCGGTGCCGGGAGGCCCTTACACGGTTAAAATCACCGGGCCGGAGCAAAGCGTGGTGTTGCATGAAGTATTGGTGGGTGATGTCTGGCTATGCGGCGGGCAGTCCAACATGGAGCTTGGCCTGGGCCGGGCGCGAAATGGTGACGAGGAAATCAAATCGGCGAATCATCCGGAAATCCGGTTCTTCATAGTCAAGCAGCAGGTTTCGTATGCTCCCAAAGCGGTCGCACACGGTTCATGGAAGATTTGTTCACCACAAACCGTCGCTGAAGGCGGATCGAGCGGGTTCTCGGCAGTGGCTTATTTTTTCGGGCGAAAATTGCAGGACGAACTTCATGTGCCCATCGGCCTGATCGAGGATTGTTGGGGCGGCACCCCGGCCGAAAGCTGGATGAGCCCGGAATCGCTTCGCCAACTGAAGGATTTTGACGCGCCGCTGGCGGAAATCGAACGATTGCACGCCAAGGGCGGACCGGAATACGGCAGCTTCCTCATGCACTGGCTGGATGAATATGACGTGGGATTGCAAAGCAACACTTGGGCCGCCGCCGATTTGGATGATTCCGGTTGGAAGACCGTCCCGGTTCCCGGCGGCTTTGCGGAGTTGGGTGTGGCCGACGTGCCAAGCGTCTGCTGGTTTCGCAAAGAGTTCACCTTGCCGGATCCGCTGCCTGCGGACCAGGCGACCCTTTGCCTTGGTTCGATTGAAAAGATGGATACCGCCTACCTCAACGGCCAATGGGTCGGCGCCAGTTCCTGGGTGGAGAATCCCCGGAAGTATGCAGTCAAGTACGGCGTGTTGAAACCCAGCCGGAACGTCCTTGCCGTGCGGGTCTTCAAACTGAAACCGCAGGGCGGATTTCTAGCCAAACCGGATGAACTGCACCTGGTTCTAGGCGGCCAATCCGTAATTCCGCTTGCCGGCGAATGGAAGGGCCAGTTGAGCGTGAACGCCCGCCCGCCACATCCCCTGCCCTTGACGTTCGAGAATTATCCCACGATGCCTTGTGTCCTGTACGAAGGCATGATTCAACCGGTGGCTCCACTGGCCATTACCGGCGCCATCTGGTACCAAGGCGAAGCTAATGCGGAACGGGCCTGGCAGTATCGAACCTTGCTTCCGGCAATGATCAGCGACTGGCGAAAACTTTTCGGCCAGGGTGATTTTCCATTTTATATCGTCAGCCTGCCTGCTTTCATGCACCGTCGCGATCAGCCTGGCGATGACGCCTGGGCCGAGTTGCGCGAGGCGCAGGCTTTGACTGCCGGGAAGGTGAAAAATTCCGGCCTGGCCGTCACCATTGACACCGGGGATGCCGACAGCATTCACCCGAAGGATAAAAAAGTGGTCGGGGAACGACTGGCCTTGTGCGCGCTGGCGCAGACCTACGGCAAAAAAATTCCCGATGCAGGGCCAACCTTCACTTCGGTTGAGCCTCTTCCTGGCGCGCTGAAACTTCATTTTCGCCACACTGATGGTGGTCTGGCGGTAAAGGGAGACAAGCTCGAAGAGTTCGCCATTGCCGGAAAAGACCGTCAATGGCATTGGGCCGATGCCCGGGTGGAAGGAGATGCAATTGTCGTGTCGTCACCAATGGTGTCCAATCCCCAGGCGGCCCGCTATGCGTGGCAAGCCAATCCGGCGGCGACACTTTTCAACGGAGCCGGGTTGCCGGCGGCGCCATTCCGCACGGACGACTGGCCGGAGATCACCAAGGGCCGCCCGCCCTGGTAAGAATGCGCGGCGGGCGGGCTGCAGGGTGCCTGCAACGAATGAGCAACGGCGCGGCAGCACCGCCCTGCCCATTGCACCGAATGTCTCTGGGGATTGGGATCAGTTGGATTTTTGCCACTGAATTTCTGCTTGGAGAAATGGCGTCGCAGTCCTAGAGTTGAAGCAATGCATATTTTGCGTCGCCTGTTCCTGTTCTTATGGATTGGGGGCGGCGTTTGTCATTGCGGAGCGGAGGTTCCCACAGCGGTTGGCGCGTCCGGTTCTGCATCACAACCACCTTTGCCAGCCTTGACCAATGTCGCTCAGTTCCGCACCCTATCCAGCTTGGATCTCAATCGCGGCCGCCCGCTTGCTCTGACCGGGACGGTGACCCTGGTGGATACGAATCGCAACATGCTGGTGTTGCAGGATGCGACTGGCGCGATGGCTTTGTACCCGGATCAGCCCATTGTTTCCGTCCAACCAGGCCAGCTTGTTTCCTTGAAGGCCGCAAGCGCCTCGCCTTACGTCGTGAATTTCCCCGACTATCCTTATCGCCCTACCGGACGGGATATTCAGACCTCGTTCGAGGCCCCGTCCAATTGGGGAGATTACCATTTGACCCGGATGAGCGGTTTCCTGCATCCACCGGTCACGGGCGATTACACTTTTTGGATCGCCAGCGACAATTCTTCGGGGTTGTGGCTCAGCACGAGTGAAAGTCCTGTCGAGACCAGAAGAATCGCCTTTGTCAAAGAGGGAGATTGGGTCGCCGCACGTGATTGGACGCGTTTTCCCTCGCAACGCTCCGAGCCCCTGTTTCTGCGCGCGGACCGGGTTTACTACATTGAGGCATTTCAGGAACAACTCACCGAATACGATAATCTGGCGGTGGCCTGGCAGGGGCCGGGATTGAAGCAATCGGTCATTGACGGGCGCTATCTCAGCCCTTGGAGCGACGAGCAAACCCGATCAGTGCTGGTGAAGAATTCCGGCCGTGTCACCAACGGTGTTTTGCGCGAATACTGGACCAATTATTCCATCGGCAACCTTGCGATACTCACCAGTGCCAAGCCTCTCGTATCCGGCCTGGCTGTGCATGGCGCCGAACTTGCCGTCATGTCTCCGGCGAGTTGGCCAGAGTCCCGTCACGTTGATCTTGGTCAAAGGCTGCCTCTGGAAGACAATTATCGCTGGGTGGAAGCGGAAGGCGCGGTAAGTTTCATGGGATCGGACGGCGCCACCGCGAGTCTGGAGTTGACTGCCGGCCAGAATCGAACGCAGGTGCGCGTGACCAGGTGGAATGGAAGTCTGCCGCGTGGTCCTCAACACTGGTACGCCAGAGTCAAGGGTGTTTGCGAAGGTGTGTACAACGCAATTGGTCAATTGGTGCCGGGTTTCATCTGGGTGCCCGCGGAGCACGGCGTCTCGTTTTTCGAGCCTGAAAATACGAACCAAAACGCGCTCGCATCTTCTCCTTTGACCCCAACCAATGCCAATCCCGTCCTGGGCGGCTATTACTACACACACGGGGTGGTTACCTTCAGCGACCAGGTGCTCAACAAAGAATGCCTGTTCATTCAGGAAGCGAATGGAAGCATTTTTATTTCCCAGGCGGAGCGTCTTCTGCGGCCACGACTTCAAGTCGGGCAAGAGGTTGAAATCGGAGGCGTTCTGTTGCCGGGCAAGTATGCTCCCGGACTTCGTCCCGTGGTTGTCAACATGGTGGGTTGGAAACAGCTGCCCGAACCGGTGATTCAGCCGGCAGGGGCTGCGGTGACAAGTTACCGGGACGGCCAATGGACGGAACTCGAAGGCGTCGTGCGTTCGGTGAACGCCAATGGCACGCTGTTGTTAATGGGCAAGAGATCTCCCATCTCCATCTGGATTGGCCGGGTGACAACGAAGGATCTGGAGCCGTTGGTGGATTCAACTTTGCGTGTCCGGGGCGTGATGTCGTTGGGAACTCACGATTTTCCCTTGCTGCTGATCCCTTCCCGCAGTTTCGTTGAAGTCAAGGAGTCGCCTCCGGCAAACCTCTTTGCGGCACAGCCCCGCTTGATCGCCAGCCTGAAAGATGCGGTTGCGAAATCCGAATGGGTGCATCGGGTGAAGGTGGCGGGCACAGTGACTTATCGGGACGATGAATCGTTTTTCCTGCAAGACGAGTCCGGTGGCGCGCGCGTTCAGATTCGCGACAAAACTTTCCCGCAAATTGGCGATGATGTCGAGGTGACGGGATTTCCCGACCCAGGCAATTCAATTCCGGTATTGACGGAAGCACAGGCGCGTCCGCTCAACCCCCGCCATGTTTTGGAACCTCGAAGACTGGATTTGAACGAACTGGTTGCGGCAATTCACAGTGGCACACTGCTCCGGATGAATGCCATCTTGCTGGCGCAAAAAACCCGGGGTGCCAGTCAGGTTTTGGAATTGCAGGCGGGCCAGCGCGTTTTTGAAGCGGTGCTCGGAACAAATCGGGACAAATTGCCGGGGTTCACGGCGGGCAGTCTTTTGGAGATAACGGGCGTTTGCATCATCGAACTTGTCACCCCGCCAGCAGCGGAACAAAACGCATTGGATAACTTGTCCATGGCTTCAATGCAAATTTTGTTGCGAGGCCCATCGGATGTGGTGTTGCTCAAAGGCCCCCCGTGGTGGACCTGGCAACGGACGGCGGCGCTGATCGGCCTGCTCCTCACCGTGTTGGCGGGAGCGATGCTGCGGATTCTTTTTTTGAATCGCCGCTTTGAACGGCAGCAGGCCGCCCGGCTGGCTTTCGCGCGCCAGTTGCTCCAGAGCCAGGAGGGTGAACGCCGCCGGATCGCCGCCAATTTGCATGACAGTCTCGGACAAAACCTGCTGGCGATAAAGAACCAGGCCCATTTGGCAATGCAGTCCGCGCCGGACGAAGCCGCCTGGCATCAACGGTTGGAAGACATCTCCGGTACGGCGCTCCAAGCCTTGGAAGACGTGCGCCAGATCACGCACGATCTGCGGCCTTATCAACTGGACCGGCTGGGTTTAACGCAAGCCATTCGCGCGACCACGCGGCGCGTTTCGGAGAATTGCCCGATCGTGTTTGCGAGCCACGTGGACGAGGTTGACGGGGTGTTTGACAAGGAATCTGAAATTCATATCTATCGCATCGTTCAGGAGGGCATCAATAATGTCATCAAACACTCCGGCGCCACGGAAGCCGCCGTCGTGGTGAAAATGGAGCCTGGCTGCCTGTCCATCTCGATACGAGACAATGGCCGTGGATTTGAATCGGGCGAGATGCTTGCCGAGGATTCGCCCGCGGCGGGCTTTGGCCTCAGCGGCATTCGTGAGCGCGCTCAAATCATGGGCGGCGTGGTAAAAATTGATTCTTCGCCCGGCCAGGGCGTGAATTTAAAAGCTGAAATTCCCCTACCCCAAACGCCAAAATGCAACCCCGAGTAAAATTGCTCATTGTGGACGATCATCCCGTGTTTCGCCGCGGACTGCGGGAAATTATCGAAGAGCATCGCACGTTTGAAATTGTCGGCGAAGCGCCCGATGGCAAGGCCGCACTGCGCCTGGTCGCCGAGTTGAAACCGGACATCATCGTTTTGGACGTGGATATGCCGCGACTGAACGGATTGCAAATGGCCCGCGCCTTGCAGAAGGAGCAATCAGCCGCGCAGGTGGTGTTCCTGACCATGTACAAGGATGAAGATTTGTTCAACACGGCGATGGACATCGGCGTGAAGGCGTACGTTCTCAAGGAAAACGCCAGCGACGACATCATTGGCGCGCTGCAAAAAGTTGCCAAGGGTGAAAAATTTGTCAGTCCGTCCCTGTCTGACATCGGACGGCGACGCGATGACCGCGTGCAAGCATTGCTTCTCAGCAAACCACAGATTGACGATCTGACGTTGGCTGAACGGCGCATTTTGAAGCTGATTGCCGAGGATCGCACCAGCAAGGAAATCGCTGATGTGTTAAAAATAAGCGCAAAAACAGTCGAGAATCACCGGCTGAACATTTGCCGTAAACTGAACATCCACGGCAGCCACAGCCTGCTGAAGTTTGCTTTCGACCACAAATCCCATCTCTAGCCCGGCGCCACACAACCTTGCTCAGGCACCAATCTTCCCGATACGCCCTCATGAGTCTTCGTGAGTGTTTACACCTATGTTCAAGCAACCGTCGGCCTGCTACATTGCGTAGCGACTTGTATTCGGCGCAAAACCAGGAAGAAGCCAAAAGCCGGCTGGGAATCAGCATCGAGGCGGCATGCGGCTTTAGAAATGGCGGGAAATATTGACGGAAATTGTGGCGTCCATTCAAGTTGTGTGTTATTGTTGTGAATCAAAAAATGTATTGCCAAGCAAAAAAGCCCCTCATCCCCGGCAGCGGCTTCACGCTGATTGAGTTGTTGGTGGTCATTGCCATCATATCCATTTTGGCCGCGCTGCTGCTGCCGGCGCTGGCCCGGGCCAAATTCAAGACCAAAGTCGCCAATTGCACTTCCAACTACCGGCAGTGGGTGACCATGGCCAATTTGTATGCCACGGATGATCCGCAAGGCTGCCTGCCCTCTTTTTATACTTCCATGTGCGGCGGAAATCCGACCGACGTAGCCACCAATTTTCTCACCAACGTTGGGGCTTTTGGGTTTAACGTTTCGATGTTTTTTTGCCCGGTCAGACAGTCGGATGAAGATCAAGCCAATGCCTGGTTTTACAAAAATGGTGTTCCCTCTCGTAAATACATCACAACCGTTCCCCAGCTTAATCAATGGTTTACGTCCACCAGCGGACGCTCGCTGAATGGAGGATATTCAAAACTTTTACAAGATTGGTGGGTGCCGCGAGAAAATCCTGGCGGGCCGCTGTTCCCTGTGCCAAACGGGAGTGGACAATCAGCGCCTCCCGGCGCCCTTCCCTGGCCGTCAAAGACGAGCGATAAAACCGTGTCGCTGCAACCCATCATCACTGATTACGCGGAAGGCCCGGCGGGATCAACCGATCCCAGCGCCATCCCAAACACCGAGGCTCATTTTTACAATGGCAGTCTGAATTCTATTAATTTGGGCTTTGCCGATGGTCACGTGGAAACCCACGGTCGCGGCGCCATCGGATGGCAATTCACTGATCAATCAAGCTATTATTATTGAGAGTTTTTTAATGAATATGGAAACTATGACGAAATGTCCAAATGTAAAATTTTCCATGAAAATCATAGTTTCATCAATTTTAACGGTGGTAATAAGTAAATATCAAAACACACAAATTCAGTTATGAAGAAGATACAAAGATCAAGGATTGCATTCTGGCTTTTCACCTGTTTGGCACTTCTGGTTGCAACCCTTGACTACCGCGCGCAAGCGGACACCTTCGTGGTGGATGATTTTGCTCCTACCGGAGTCGGCCCGTCCAACCCGATAAATCAAGACTACTACACATGGGCCATTAACTACTCGAGTGGCCAGATCAGCAATGTCTGGTGGAACTGGTTTGGCGGTGCGTTTGACCCCACCAACAACATTGGGGTTCAATGGGATTCCACCATGGACGCCAACACCAATGCAGGTTCCGGTGCCATGAAAATCACCGCGTACTTCAATACAAATTTACTGGGAAACAACCAGTTTACCATTTGGGATCAGGGAAACACCAACAACTATTTTGCCATTAATTCGTTCGGACTTACGAATCTTACCGTTACGAATTTCGAGTGTGATGTACGGTTCGCTCCTGGCTCGGCCTCGGACATAGGGAACAGGGGAGAGGATGTGCCGCCCATCTTCGGTCATTTGCGATTTGGCATCAGAAGCAACGTTGGCTATGGGCAGGATTGGTTTGGCGCTGTGGATATTGCGGCCACCAATACGAGTTGGGTGCATGTCAGCATACCTCTAGATCCAATTGCCAATACAGATCTTACCAATATTACATGTGTCCTTATTGGAATAGACGCCACCTATTACCAGTTGGCATTGAACGGGCTTTCAACATTCTGGGTGGATAACATCAAGTTTGAGGGGCACTACCCTCAAAATCCACCGCCGACTTTGGCCTTGCAACCAGCAACACCAGCCCTGCGGATATTTGCGGGATCTCCCACTGATGTCAATGGCCGTGAACAGCTTGCCACCCTTGATCAAAACCAGTCCTGGGTGGGCGGAACCTACCCGGTGTCTTATTCGTTTACGCTTTTAAGTTTCCCAACCGTTCCCGATGGGTCCGTGTTCCGCTTCCACATTTTCCTTGTGCCGACGAACAACTATGACACCAAAAACAGTACTATACATTTCACCGGAAACGAGTACGTCGAATATCAAGCGAGAAAGGTTCTGTGGCTCAACGTTAGCGGAACCAACCCGGAGTATGTCACCGCCGCCATTCAATGGAAAACCAATGCTTACAATCAAAACCCGACTAACACGGCGCTCTTGATACACAACTCAACCGCGATTGGCACCTGGACACTGGCATTCACCAACGCCACGGGCGGCACATTGACCGCGCCGAACGCCAGCCCGGTGCCCTTCAGCATCCCGGCGCTTGACGCGTCTAGATTTACCAATCCGATGGTTGCGTTTTTTGGCGTACAACCCGACTCCCCGTGGGGCATGGGGCAATATGTGGACGTCTCGCATATACGGACAATCGGCGTTAAAGGAGTTCCTGTGAACGACAACTTCACGACGGATACCGCCATAAACACGGCGATTTGGGATCCTTCCGATTCCGCCCAGCAATCCAGCCTGGTTCAGGTTACCACCAACACGCCTTACTGGGTGTCTTGGACCACGCCTGACACGGGTTTCGGCGGCGGCTTGGCGACGGCCACCCATGTGGGAGCATCAACCAATCAATGGATGCTGCCGGAATATTACAATGACTATGCTGATGGCGATTACATCCCCGGCACGGTGCTGCAAGGCAACATGAAATGGACGCCGATTCCCTCAACTTGCCTGCCGACCGCGGATGGCAACCCGTATGATGAAGGTGGAGTGGCTTCCCCGAACGCATTCTTCCGGCTCTCGAATCCACAGCCGGAAAATTGATTTGACAGGATGTAACCAGTAAGTAATACACGTGTAAAACCTAAATAAACAACAAAAAGTCAACTATGAAAACAAATGCAACCATAAACAAACTACGCAGAACGGTTTCAATCATTGCCGCGTTGAGCGGCTTGGCCGTGGCAGCCCAGGCTCAGACCACAATCGGTAGCTGGCAAGGCTACGGTGCTAACGGTAGTGAAGGATGGATAGACTGGGGTAATGGACAATCAATTACCAGTGCCGGCAATACGGCGCCGGCCGGCGCATACAGCTTTGTGGACTCGCTGATACCCGGCTACGATTCAAGTCTCCAATTGCAGAGGTCCGGATGGAGCCAGAGCCTCTCCCTCAAGCTACAGAACACCCCGGGAGACACGGCGGCTTTTCTGGACAACCATTTATTGACGTTCACGTTCTCGGTTGACGCTGGTGCTGCAACGTCTGGTTTCGACCAGATTAACGCATTTATCATTAACGCCCCAGGTTGGGGGTTTAATCAAGTGCCTTGGTCGGATTTTACAGCGACTGGTGACCAAGCCTCCAATGGCAATATGCCTAACTTCTACTTCTGGGGTCAGGGTGGGATACTGACGCAAACAGTAACGGTGGATTATTCAAGCATCCTGCCTGAGATTTCGGCCAACCCTGGTTATATTGAGATCATCTTTACCACCAACAACGGCGGCGGTGCTCCCAATTACCTGAACTTCAATGATGTGGTGTTGTCGGGCGGGCCAGTCCCGGAACCTTCCACCCTGGCATTGATTGGCCTTGGGGCCGCAAGCATGCTCTGGCTGCGTCGTAAAAACAGTTAAGACGCGGACGGCACACGTCCATTCTGAAGACAATGCATTCTACCTCCGCCCGGCTTATGCCGGGCGGAGGTTTTTTATAGCCGGCAGTGACCTCTTGGCCTGATGTAATCCCGGT
>Ga0182027_10015719_pt1 | contig 10382 bp, 12 predicted proteins | sample 712E1DmetaG_FD_121300 | JGI IMG/M metagenome (GOLD analysis project Ga0182027, IMG submission 121300) | Permafrost microbial communities from Stordalen Mire, Sweden - 712E1D metaG (Illumina Assembly) | ecosystem: Environmental > Terrestrial > Soil > Wetlands > Permafrost | place: Sweden... | reverse complement strand
CCTCCCGGTAATGGTGCTCCAGGTCCGCCGGCGGCGTCTTGCCAAAGAACGCCTGATAGACCACCGGCGCGAAATACGCCGCGTTGAGCAGCGTGCTCGCCAGCAGCACGGCGATGATTCCGACCGAGCCTGCGTCAAAAGCGCCATTGAGCAAATACCATTTGGTCACAAATCCCGCCACGGGCGGCGCGCCGATCATGCTCAACGACGCCAGCGCGAATGCGCCAAAGGTGAACGGCATCACCCGCCCCAGCCCGCTCATCTCCGAGATGTTCTTCTTGTGTGTCGCCACGTAGATCGCGCCCGCGCAGAAAAACAGGGTGATCTTCGAAAAGGCGTGATTGGCGATATGGACCAGACCGCCCTCGATCCCGCCCGGCTTGAGCAACGCCACGCCCAGAATAATGTAGGAAAGCTGGCTCACCGTCGAATACGCCAGCCGCGCCTTCAAGTTGTCCTTGCTCAACGCCACAATCGAGCCAACCAAGATCGTAATGGACACAAAATAGGCCGTCGGCATGCCCAGGTTCAGCGCGTCCATCTTGTCCACTCCAAACACGCAGAGCATCACCCGAACCGTCGAAAACACGCCCACATTGACCACCGCCACCGCGTGCAGCAGCGCGCTGACCGGCGTCGGCGCCACCATCGCGCTGGGCAGCCAACTGTGAAACGGCATCACGGCATTCTTGGCAAAACCGAGAAGGCAGCAGCCATAAAGCGCCATGACCAGGCCCCGGGACATCCCCGCCGGCAGGATTCCAGTGTGGATATTCGCCGCGAAATCCAGCGTCCCGCATTCCACGTAGATCAAGACCATGGCCGGCAGCACCAGCCCCTTGGCCGTCGCCGTCAGGTAGGTCAGATACTTCCGTCCCCCCTCGTAGCTCTCCTCGTCCTGGTGATGCGCCACCAGCGGGTAGGTGCAGATGCTGACAATCTCGTAAAACAAATATAGCGTCAGCAGATTGTCCGCAAACGCGCAGCCGGCGGCGCCGAACAACGCCAGCGCAAAGCAGGTGTTGAACCGCGTCTGCGCGTGCTCCTCCAGTCCGCGCATATAGCCCGCCGAGTAAAACACCGTGACCACCCAGAGAAATGAGGCTGAAAGCGCGAAAACCATGGACATCGCGTCGGCCCGCAGCGACACGCTCAAGCCGGGCAACAACTGGAAGATGGTCCAATGCAGCCTGTGCCCGGCGTAAATGCCCGGAACCAGCGACGCGATGATGCCGAACATCGCCGCCGCGGCCACGAACGAGCAGGTTTCCCGCGCGTTGGGCCGTTTGCCGGTCGCCATCACCAGCCCCGCCCCGATCAGCGGCGCCAGAACCGCCAGCAAAAGTCGTATGTCTTCTCTTGGCTCCATGTCATTATCCCTTCAGGTCGGCCAGCTCCTTCGTGCTGACGGACCGGTAATTGCGATAAACCGCGAGGATGACGCTCAGGGCGATGGCGACTTCCGCCGCCGCAAGTCCCATGATGAACAACACGAAAATCTGCCCAACCGCCGGGTCCTGCACGGTGAACCGGCTGAACGCCATCAGGTTCAGCGAAGCCGCCGAAAAAATCAACTCCCCGGAAATCAGCATCCCAATCAGCGTCCGGCGCCGCAACAGGCCGTAAATGCCGATGACCATGAGGCATGCCGCCATGACCAGGTAAATCTGCAACTTGTCGTAAAGCGGGGGGGTCACGGTTTGGTCCTCCCCGAGCGCGCAATGGCCAGCGCTCCAACAATCGCCACCAGCAGCGCCAGCGAAATCAACTCGAAAGCCATGCCGTAAGTCGTCAGCAGGTGAAGACCAATCGCCCGGATCGCCCCGCTCCCCTTCATCCCGGCTCCCGGCTCTATCCACGTCCGGCTCAGGACCAGCCGCGACAGCGCCCAGACCAGCCCCGCCGTCATCGCCAGCATGGCCCCTCCCCATTCCAGCGCCGACGCCCGCTTCTCGTCCTTCGCCGGCTCATCCGGCTCGGCCAGCATGACCGCAAAGACAATCGTCACGCACACTGCGCCGATGTAAATCAGTATCTCCATCAGCGCCAAAAACGGGCTGTGCAGAAAATAGTAAAGCCCCGACAGCCCCAGACAGCAGATGGCCAGGCCGCAGACGCTCCGAATCAACCTCGTGCTCAATACCGCGATCAAGGCCCCGGCCAATGTCGTGGCGAGCGCAAGAAAAAAAATCCCGTTCAAGATCAGGGTTGTGTTGAAGATATGGCTCATGGCGCATCCACTTTCGCAGGCTCCATTTTGGGCGGCTCGGGTTTCGGCGCGGCCGCCGCGGGCGGGGGCGGCTGCGTTGGCGCGGGCGCGGCGGGTTCCGGTTTGCCGGGCGCGTCCGGCGCCGCCGGCGGCGCTCCCGCCGCTTGCGCCTCGGCCTCCAATTTCGCGAACAAGTCCATGATGAACTCTTCCTTGCTGAACCCCGCCAGATTGTAGTCGCGCGAAAACCGGATCGCCCCATCCCGGCACGCTTCCACGCACGACCCGCACAGGCTGCATTTGGTGAAGTCCAGACGGTACTCCGTCACCGATTTCTTCTTCGCCCCTTCCAGCTTCGCCCCATCCACGAGGATGCAGTCGCTGGGACACGCGCGCTCGCAAAGCTTGCACGCATAGCATTTCGCCTTGCCCGTTTCCGGGTCGAGCACCAGTTCGATGTGCCCCCGAAAGCGCGCCGGGATCGGCAGCGTTTCATGCGGATACTGCGTCGTGACCGACGGCTTGAAGAACTGGCCAATCGTGATTCTCATGCCCGTGACCAGGCTGTTGAATCCAGTGAAGATTTCTTTCAGGCCGTTCTTCATACACTAAAAATTTTCAGCATCGCGCCGGTCAGGATCAGCGTCAAAAGCGACACTGGAATCAGGATCTTCCACGACAAATTCAACAGGCCGTAAAACTGGGTCCGGGGAAAAGTCCACCGCACCCAGATCACGGAAAAAATCAGAAAATACATCTTCGCCAGAAACCAGAACAGCCCGGGCAAAATCCCCACCGGGCTTTGCCACCCGCCCAGGAACAGCACCGTCGCCACGCTGCACCCCAGCAATATATTCGTGTACTCCGCCATGAAAAACACCCCGAAACCCATTCCCGAATACTCCGTGTAAGCACCCGCCACCAGCTCGCTCTCCGCCTCCGCCATGTCGAACGGGGCGCGATTGGTCTCCGCCAGCATGCAGATGTAAAAAATCAAAAAGGTCGCCGGCGCCAGCGGGTTCACATCCCAGCGAAACAGGTTCCATCGCCAAAAACCCCCGGCCTGCTGCCGCACGATCTCGTTCAAGTCCATCGAACCCGTCACCATGATCATCGTAATCACCACCAGCAGCGTCGGGATCTCATACGCCACGTTCTGCGAAACCACCCGCGCCGCCGAAATGATCGCGTACTTGTTGCGCGACGACCAGCCCCCCAGCATGATCGCCATCACGTTGATGGATCCCAGCGCGAATATCAGCAACAGCCCCACATTGATGTCCCGCCCCAACAGCTTCTCGCTGAATGGAACCACCGCCAGGCCAATTAAGGCGGGCGCCATCACCAGCAACGGCGCGGCCCGGAACAGCGTCGCATCCACCCCGGTCGGCAGGATCAGTTGCTTGGACAGCAGCTTGAACGCGTCCACCACCGGCTGTAGCAGCCCGGCGTAGCCCACTTCCGTCGGCCCGGGCCGCCGCTGGAACCGCCCCGCCCCCTTGCGCTCCACCCACACCAGGTACGCCGCGTTCACCCCGACAAATGACATGATCAAGAGCAGCGCCAGCGCCAGCCGGAACGGTTCAGCCAACAAAATGTGGAGCAGGTTTGTCATGCAGATGGCGGTTGCGTCTTCATCGGTCTATGTCCGGGATCACCAGGTCCAGACTCCCCATGAGCGCCAGGGCGTCCGGCAGCAGCATCCCGCGGCTCGCCTCCTCGAACAGGCTCAGATTCGAGAGCGAAGGACTGCGCAACTTCACCCGGTAGGGAATTTCCTTTCCATCGCTCACGATCCGCACCGCAAACCGGCCGCGCGCCGCCTCGACGGCGTAGCAGTAATCGCCGGCCGGCAGCTTGAGCACCCGCGGCACTTTCTCCGCCATCACCGGCCCGGCCGGCAATTTGTCCAGGCCCTGCTCGATGATCCGCAGGCTTTGCGCCATCTCCTCCATCCTCACCAGATACCGCGCCATCGAATCGCCTTCGGCAAATGTCGGGGCGACAAAATCAAATTCCGCGTAGGCCGAATACGGCTCTATTTTCCGCACGTCATAACCCACCCCGGAGCCGCGAATGACCGGGCCGGTCGCCCCATACTTGCGGCACATCTCCGCGCTCACCGGCCCGATCCCGATCAATCGCTTGCGCAAAATGATGTTCTCCGTCACCAGACTCCGGTACATCTTCAGCCGCGGCCGCATCTGCGCCACAAATTCGCGCGTGCCCTTGATAAACGCCTCATCCACGTCATTGTAAAGGCCGCCAATCCGAAAATAGGAGTAGGTCAGGCGCGACCCGGTGATGCCCTCCAGCAAATCCAGAATCTTCTCCCGGTCGTCAAACGCATAGAGCAGAGGGGTGAACCCGCCCAAATCCAGCAGAAACGCCCCCCACCATACCAGATGGCTGGAAATGCGGTTCAACTCGGACGTGATGACCCGGATATACTCCCCCCGCGGCGGCACTTGCAGCTTCGCCGCCCGCTCCACCGCCCCCACAAACGCGTGCGTATAGGTCAGCGCCGACAAATAATCAATTCGGCTGGTGTTGGGCAGAAACTGGGCGTACGTCCGGTTCTCCCCCATCTTCTCCTGCATCCGGTGGATGTAGCCGCACACCGGCTCCGCCCTCACCACATATTCGCCGTCCATCGTCATCTTGACGCGCAACACTCCGTGCGTCGCCGGATGCTGCGGGCCAAGATTCAAGACAAACGTCTCTCTCCCCGTCTCCGCCGGGCTGGCTTCCGTCGTGCTCACGCGACAAAATCCTTCCTCAACGGGTGGTAAGTGGCGTCTTCCGGCAGCAAAAACGGCGTCAGGTCCGGGTGTCCGGCGAAGCGGATTCCAAAGAAATCGTGCGTCTCCCGCTCGTGCCAGTTCGCCCCGGGATAGACGCCCGAGATCGTCGCGATTTCCGGGTTGTCCCGCGGGATGCGCGTTCTCACCGCCACCCGCAACGCTTTCTCAAGTCGAAAAAAATCGTAAATCAGTTCCATCTGCCCCGCCGCCATCCAATCCACCCCCGTGATCGTGTCCAGCGCAAACCCCGCCCCGTCAAGCAAAGCCGCCGCCTCCACCACCTTGTCCGCCGCCACCACCGCCTCGAAATGGCAGCCCTTCGCCGCGTAATCCACCGGCTGAAACGGAATTGAGGGAGGGAGATTCGGGTTCATTGGGGCGTCACCACCGGCCACCGCCGTTTGCCGGTCAGTTTCTCTTCCAGCTTCAGCAAACCTTCTATCAGCGCCTCCGGCCGCGGCGGACAGCCCGGAATGTACACGTCCACCGGAAAGAGCTTGTCCACCCCTTCGACCACCGCGTATTGGCCCGGAAAAACGAACGGCCCGCCCGAAATGGCGCAATTGCCCATCGCAATCACCCACTTTGGCTCCGCCATCTGATCGTAGAGCGTCTTGACCGCCAGCGCCATCTTCTTGTTGATCGTTCCCGCCACGATCATCACATCCGCCTGCCGCGGCGAGGGCCGGAACACCTCCGCCCCAAACCGCGCCAGATCAAACCGCGAAGCGCCCGCCGCCATCATCTCAATCGCGCAGCACGCCAGCCCGAAAGTCAGCGGCCACAGCGAGTTGGCGCGGCTCAACGCCAGCAACTCGTCCAGCTTCGCGAACTTCACGTAGGGCGCGCAGTCTTTCAGCTCTTGGGCGGCGTCTTGCGGTTCCACTCGAATACTCCTTTCTTCCACGCATACACGATCACCAGCGACAGCATCCCCACAAAAATCAGCATCTCAACAAAATCCGGGACGGGAACCCCCCCGTTGTTCTCCCGGTTATACACCAGCGCCACAGGAATCAAAAACAGCACGTCCACCGCGAACGCCACAAAAACGATGGCATACAAATAGTACACCGCGCTGTAGCGAATCCACGCGTCCCCGATCGGTTCCATGCCGCACTCGATGTACTGCCCGGTCTTGTTCGCCACGTTGCGCGTCCCCCGCCGGGCCAGCAGCCGCGCCGCAATGATTGGCCCCAGCGCAAAGACCAGCCCGGCCAGCCCAAAGGCAGCCACATAAATCAAATCACCTGTAAATGCATCATCCATAACTTACGCGCCTTAATGTGCGGCATCGTCCGCCCCGGAGCCAAACAATTTATGCTAAACCCTCAACATTTTTTGCGATGCCTGGCCAAGACCCTCGATGGCCGCCCTTGAAGCCAGCGAAGCCCGCGGACCCGCGCCCGCCGATGATCCGCCGGAAGCAGCGCAGCAACATTCGCGCCATTCCATATGGGGTGAACACCCCATACCGATCACCCATGAAACCATATATTGTGCCTGCCATAGCACGAAATGGCTATGCGCGGAGTCGCCGAAGTCGCTGAGGAGGTGGCATACTTGACCTTTTTGACAAAGTTGAAATCGCTCGCTGAGAAGCTGGCCCCAATAGGGTATCAAGACGCCGCAGGTTTCCATTTCGGACCAGACATCTCCCAGCCGCGTGAATCCCCGGCGCCGCGCAAGAGGATCAAACCAAGCAGCCCAGCCGCCGGCCAAGCGCCTTCCTGTCAAACCGCCAGGCCGCGTCCCCTGCCCCACCCGCCCGGCGCAAGCCCAAGACCGCAAACGCCAGTTCGCCCAGCGCCGCAGGAAAACAACCCCAATCGCGCGGACGAGATAAAAGTGGTGGGGACAGAGGCTTTGTCCCAGAGGGACATCGGACAATAGCCCGGCACCCCAGTGCCGGGTCCATGCGCCCAAACACCCATCGCACCAAAGCCGACATGCCAGCGATTGGCCAGAAACCAGCACGGCCGAATCCAGGGCCCGTGAACGTGGCCGTCGTTTTTTAATGCAACTTCCGGCCACTTTGTCCATTATCCAGCCGAAATGCCAACGCTAAACTGGATTGGGAAAGAGGCCGTGGTCAATCATCACCACAACGTCCCATTTCATTTGCTCAAGGACGTGCCGGAACGCTCCGCGGGCGATCCCGGCACGGGCAATCTTATCGTCCAGGGGGACAACCTTGTTGCGCTCAAGGCGCTGCTGCCTTACTACGCAGGCCAGGTCAACTGCATCTATATTGACCCGCCTTACAACACCGGCAACGAAGGCTGGATCTACAACGACAACGTCAACAGCCCGCTTATCCGCGAATGGTTGGGCAAAGCCATGGGCCGGGAAGCCGAAGACCTTTCCCGCCACGATAAATGGCTCTCCTTGATGTATCCGAGGTTGCAAATTCTAAGACAGCTCTTGAGCCGTGATGGATTGTTCGCAATTTCAATTGATGACAACGAATTAAACCTTTTGGGCGTCTTACTTGATGAGATTTTTGGCGCGGCAAATCGGCTTGCTTGTGCGCCGTGGCTTGCCGAACCAAGCGGCGGAAAACAAAAGACAGCATTGCGAAAAGGCCATGAATACTTGCTGATCTATCCCAATGGCAACCCATCAAATTTAAGTCGCGAAGAAAAATCAACGGGTGAACTTGATAAGAGAGACAAATTCGGGAAATTCAGGAAGGGGCGGGAATTGCTTAAGTGGGGTGATGAATCGCTTCGTGAGGACAGAAAGGACATGTGGTTTCCTTTGCCCGCGCCGGATGGATCGGCGGTTTATCCGGTCAGAAATGACGGCAAGGAAGGCCGATGGCGGCTCGGCGATAAAAATCCACTTGTGCTGAAAATCCGTGAAGATTCGGAATATGCCCATTGGGAAACGCGGCCATTCGATGACGGGGTGGTGGTAGCTGGAAAGACCGGAAGGCTGGTTCCCTATGAAAAAATTCGCGATGCAAAAAAATCATTCGGCTGGACGACTTGGCTCGATTCATTCGGATTTAATGCTGACGCCACGCGCGAGCTGAAAGACATTTTCGGCACAAAAAGAATTTGATACGCCAAAACCGAGATAACTCATTGAGTGGGTAGTTTCGCTTCACGGTGACGAAAATGCGATTATCCTCGATTCCTTTGCTGGCAGCGGCACGACCGGCCACGCAGTTTTGAATTTGAACAAAGCGGACGGTGGCAATCGCAAATTCATCCTCGTGGAAATGGAATCTAAAATCGCGCGCGATATAACCGCCGAGCGAGTCAAGCGCGTCGCGCAAGGCTACACCAACGCCAAAGGTGAGCAGGTGGAAGGCTTGGGCGGCGGCTTCCATTTCTGCGAGCTGGGCGAGCCGTTGTTTGACGAACACCGCCAGATCAAATCTACCGTGCGCTTCGCGGACTTGGCGCGACACGTCTATTTCACCGAGACAGGAGAACCCTTGCCGCGCGAGCGTGTTCCCAATTCGCCCAAAATTGGCGAGTGCCGGGGCATCGCGATTTACCTTTTGTTCAACGGAATCCTGGGGGACAAGAGCGCGAATGGCGGCAACATTCTGACGCGCAACGTGCTCGCGCAGTTGCCCAAGTTCGACGGGCAGAAAGTGATCTATTGCGCCGGGTGTCTGCTGGGCAAAGACCGCTTGCAGGCGGAGGGCGTTACCATCCGGCAGACGTCCTACGAAATTAAAGTATCATGAAAGCCAGGAAGCCGATTGAGTCGTTGATCTTGACCATTCGCGGCCAGCGCGTGATGCTCGCGCCCGATCTGGCCGATGTGTTTGGAGTGGAAACGCGCGCCCTGAATCAGGCGGTCAAGCGCAACGCGGAACGTTTTCCAGAGGATTTTATTTTCCAACTCACCGCCGGGGAATTTTCGGCGCTTAAAGCCGCCGGCCAAGTGTCTGGCGATGGCAGGGCATCTCTAAGATCACAAATTGTGATCTTACGAACTGGACGCCACGCCAAATACCCGCCCCATGCTCTCACCGAACACGGCGCCATCATGGCGGCCACGGTGTTGAACAGCCCCGAAGCCGTCGCCATGAGTGTTTTTGTCGTGCGGGCATTCATGCGGATGCGCGAGCAACTGACCGCCAACGCGGCCATTCTCAAAAGGCTGGCGGAAATTGACAAAACGCTGCTGGAACACGACTCCGGTTTGCGCGCCATTTGGACGAAGCTCCAGCCCCTCCTGGCGCCGCCGCCCGAACCGCCGCGCAAGCGCATCCAGGGTTTCAACCCCAACGACGAATGATTTCCCTCAAAGCCTATCAAACGCGGGTGCTGGATTCGCTGCGGGATTTTTTCCGGCAATCGTCCAAGGATGGCCGGCCCGAAGAGGCGTTTCGCGCGGTGCTGGCGCGCAACGCGATGTCTCCCGTGCCATATATTCCAGTGCCGGCAATTGGCCTTGGACCAGGAATGCCTTACGTCTGTTTGCGTGTGCCAACCGGCGGCGGAAAAACTTTGCTGGCGTGCTACACTGCCGGACTCGCCATTTCTGATTTGCTCCGCGCCGACCGCGCTGTCGTGCTTTGGCTGGTGCCGAGCAACACGATTCTGGACCAGACCGCCGACGCGCTGCGTGATCCACGCCATGCCTACCGCCGCGCCCTGGAAATGGCGTGCGGTTCTGTGGAGGTAGTGACGATTGACGAAGCATTGCGGCTGTCCCGCGCGACCGTCCAGGGGCAAACCGTCGTTATTGTGGCGACGATTCAGGCTTTCCGCGTGGAGGACACAAGCGGGCGCAAGGTGTACGATCAGAACGGGGCGTTTGCCGAGCACTTGTTGAACGTGCCCGCCGACCGGTTGGAAGACTTGCTGCCGGGCGCGGATGGAAAACCAAAACCTTCGCTGGTGAACATGCTCCGCTTGCGTCGTCCTGTCGTGATCGTGGACGAGGCGCACAACGCCCGGACGGATTTGAGTTTTGCCACACTGGGCAATGTATTGCCGTCGTGCATCATCGAATTCACCGCCACGCCAGCCTGGACAAAGAATCCGTCCAATGTGCTGCATCACGTTTCAGCGGCGGAACTCAAGGCGGCGGACATGGTCAAACTGCCCTTGCGCGTCATCACACGGCATCCCAGCCAGCGGGATCAGTTGCTTTCGGAAGCCGTCACCTTGCGCGCCGACTTGGAAAAACTCGCCATTGCCGAGGCGCAGAATACCGGTGAGTATTTGCGCCCCATTGTTCTATTGCAGGCCGAGCGCGTCAGTGATTGCGAGCCGTTGCGCCAGCGGTTGGCAGGCGAGTTTGGCATTGCCAAAGAGCAGGTGAAAATTTCCGTCGGCGTCCTGGATGAACTGCCCGGTCCGGATGAAATCAAATCGCCGAAGGAACCGGCAGTGCGTTTT
>Ga0182027_10015718_pt1 | contig 10382 bp, 13 predicted proteins | sample 712E1DmetaG_FD_121300 | JGI IMG/M metagenome (GOLD analysis project Ga0182027, IMG submission 121300) | Permafrost microbial communities from Stordalen Mire, Sweden - 712E1D metaG (Illumina Assembly) | ecosystem: Environmental > Terrestrial > Soil > Wetlands > Permafrost | place: Sweden... | reverse complement strand
GGATTGAGCGACTTCAGTTCCACCTTCTGCGCGGTCAGGCGCGTCAGCAGCTTGGCCATCACTTCGCCCCCATTGGTCTTCACCACCACGCGGTCGCCGCGGCGCACGTTGGCGGCGGGCGAGACGACGATCCGGTCGCCGTCGCGATAGACCGGCAGCATGGACTCGCCGGTGATCTCGAGCGCATAGGCGTGCTCGTCGGCGAGATCGGGGAAGGGGATTTCGTCCCAGCCCGAGCCGGCGGGAAATCCGGCGTCGTCGAAGAAGCCGCGGCTGCCGGCCTGGGCCATGCCGACGAGCGGCACCAGGCGCACGCGTCCGCGCGCGCCGCCGTCGCGGCTGACCAGCGCCACGAAATCCTCCAGGCTCGCGCCCGTGGCCGCCAGCACTTTCGAGATGCTCTCGGTGGACGGCCAGCGCAGCTTGCCGGTCGGCGCGCCGCGTTTGCTCTTGTTGAACGTGGTGGGATCGAGGCCGGCAAGTTTCGCCAGGCCTGAAGCCGACAGCCGGTTCTTGGCCGCCAGCGCGTCGAGCGCGCTCCAGATCTGCTTATGGGTCAACATCGCTTAATTCCGTTGGCAATTCCGTTGGATCGTTTCCGCTGCGGTCAATTCGCTTCTAGGCGCATGTCCTCTTCCGTGGTCGGATCGGCAAAACGCGAGTCGCCCGGGGCGGCACTTGGAACTGAGAAAGCGTTCCGATGGACGGCAATTCTTCCTATATTGTGTTAACAATAGGAATTACCACTCTTGGTGGGGGTTGGTCTAGGGGAAAGCGATGAGCGACCTTTCCGTCAAGGTCATCCGGCTCCTGCCGCCCGAGGCGGCGCATCGCGCCACGGTGGAATTGGCGGCCAGATTTGCCGCGTTTCTGCCTCGCGCCGCCAAGTCCGACCCGAGGCTGGCGGTCAAGGCGCTGGGGCTGGAGTTCCCCAATCCGGTCGGCATCGCCGCGGGTTTCGACAAGAACGCGCGCGCCTTTCCAGCCATGCTCAAGCTCGGTTTCGGTCACGTCGAATGCGGCACGGTCACGCCGCGCCCCCAGCCCGGCAATCCCCGCCCGCGCCTTTACCGCCTCAACGAAGACGGCGCCGTCATCAACCGCATGGGCTTCGACAATGACGGCATGGAGATCGTAGCCGAGCGGCTGGCCCGGCGCGGCCAAGGTCTCGTCGGCATCAATATCGGGGCCAATAAAGACAGCGCCGACCGCATCGCCGATTATCGCAATGCCTTTGCGCGTCTATCGCCGCTCGCCGATTATGTCGCCGTGAATGTTTCTTCGCCGAACACGCCTGGCCTGCGCACCCTTCAGGACCGCGAGCAATTACGCGCGCTGCTGGCGGCGCTGGTCGAAGCGCGCGCCGGCAAGAAGGTGCCGCTGCTGCTCAAGATCGCGCCCGATCTTGAAGAGCGCGCGCTCGACGATATCGCCACCGAGGTTTTGACGGCGGGCATCGAGGGACTGATCGTCACCAACACCACGATCGCACGGCCGCCTTGGCTCAGAAGCCGCCATGCGGTGGAAACGGGCGGGCTTTCCGGCAAGCCCTTATTCGCGCATTCGACCTGGGTGCTGGCCGAGATGCGCAAGCGGGTGGGGGCGAAGCTCGTGCTCGTCGGCGTCGGCGGAATAGCCTCGGGCGCCGACGCCTATGCCAAGATCCGCGCCGGCGCCAGCCTGGTCCAGCTTTATACCGCGCTGGTCTACGAAGGCGCGGGTCTGCTCAAGCGCATCAAGCGCGGGTTGCTGGAAGGCATCAAGCGCGACGGGTTCGCCACGATCTCCGATGCCGTCGGCGCGGATGTGAAATAGCGGCCACGCCCAATATCTAGCCGCATTGCCCGAATCCTGTGCACGAATGCCGGGATCGCGACGCGCCATTCGCCGCGCAGAGGAAAGCTTTTGAAATCGGCGTGGTTCATGCACTATGGAAGATAGGGGACAAGTCTTCAGGGGCGGTCGGCAATGAGTCATGCCGGGTGGGATGAAATTTGGAAACTGGCTTTGGCCCAGTTCAGTGCGCAGCCGATTCAACTTCGGATTTTTGCCGGACTTGCTCTCGCCTTCGGCGCGCTGATGATCGTGGAAGGGCTGCGCGTCAGCTTTTTCATCGGCCGCCGGATGCCCGCCCGGCAGAGCGCGCCGGTGGAAATCCAACCGAGGAAGAAGCTCGTCAAGAAACCCGCCCTCGCGGCAGCCCATTCCGTGCAGGCGGCGCCCGAGCCGTTTCGCCCGCGCGCCTTGCTCCCGGCGAATAACCCGAAACGGGCGAATGGTCACATCAGCCGCCACAGCCCCATCCGGCCGAAGATCCGCCGTGTATCCCGCGATTTTGCGACATTAACCCCTCCAACCTTTACCGAGGAAAAAGCGCCCTTTTCACCTCTTCCTCCCAATTAGCCGCGGATTGCGCTATAGTTATCCACAACGATAACAACTGTTGCGTGTGTGGGGGGAATTGATGTCCGACGATCTAGGCAAATTATTGCTTCGCCTCGGGCTGGGCGGTTTGTTGCTTTTCCACGGCGTGCACAAGCTCTTGAACGGCCTCGGGCCGATCCAGTCGGTGCTTGCGGCCCATAACATTTCCAATTCCGTCGCCTATGGAGTCTATCTCGGCGAATTGGTTGCGCCGGTCCTGATCATCCTCGGACTGTTCTCCCGCATTGGTGGATTGCTGATCGCGCTCGACATGGTCATCGCGGTAACGCTGCTCCGCGCCGGCTCGCTTCTGGCGCTCACGCCCGACGGCGGCTACGCGCTGGAGGCGGAGGTGCTCTATCTGATGGGCGGCCTGGCGATCGCGCTTCTCGGTGCGGGACGCTTCCGCCTGGGCGACGGCAGCTGGAACTGATCTGCGGCAAAAAGTTGACGAGGTGTCACGAATAAGTAAAGTGCGCCCTGCCGGATGATCGCAAGGGTCCATGGACACCACGTCGCAGAAAAGCCCGCCGCCGCCCGGCAAGCGCGAGCAGACGAAGCTCCAGAACCGTCAGTTGATCCTGGCCGCTGCGCGCGGTGTCTTTGCCGAACTCGGCTATGGCGCAACCACCGTGCGCGACATCATCCGCGCCACGCCATTGGCCTCAGGCACCTTCTACAACTACTTCAAGTCGAAGGAGGAAGTGTTCCAGGCCGTGCGCGACGAGGTCGCGCTCGCCATCCGCCCGCGCCTGCACGAAGAGCGCATGAAGGCCACCACGGTGGAGGAGTTCATCGGCTGCAGCTTTCGTACGTTCTTCGAGTTTGTCGCCGACGACCGCGTCAACTTCCGCACCATCCGGCCGGACAGCACGCGCGTGCGCATGGACTCGCCGGAGGTCGTGGCCGGCTTCGACGAGCTGCGCAATGATCTGGAACTGGCCATCGCCAAGGGTCTGTTTCCGCCGATCGACGCCGATTTTCTGATGGCGGCGATTGTTGGCGTCGCTTTCGAAGTGGCCGAGCGGATGCTGCAGACCGGCTCGCACGATCACGCCGCCGCCGCCGAATTCGCCACCAAGCTGTTCATCGGCGGCGTGCGCGCGCTGCCCGCCGCAGCCGAACCGGCGGCAATTACAGCGACCGCAGTGGGGTCAGCCGGCTAGTTTATCCAGCGCCTTCAATATCGCTTCGGTCATCGCGGCGGTGCCGAGCTTGGTCATGCCGGGCTGCATGATGTCGGCGGTGCGCAAGCCCTGCGCCAGCACGCGCTCGACCGCCTTCTCCAGCAGCGCCGCGTCCTCGCCGCGCCCGAACGAGTAGCGCAGGCACATGGCGAACGACAGGATGGTCGCGATCGGATTGGCGAGGCCCTTGCCCGCGATGTCCGGCGCCGAGCCGTGGATCGGTTCGTAGAGCGCGTTCTGGCGGCCGTCCGCGCCCTTGGCGCCCAGCGAGGCCGACGGCAGCATGCCGATCGAGCCGGTGAGCTGCGCCGCTTCGTCGGACAACACGTCGCCGAACAGATTGTCGGTGACGATGACGTCGAACTGCTTGGGATTGCGCACCAACTGCATCGCGCAATTGTCGGCCAGGATGTGGGAGAGCTGCACGTCGGGGAATTCCGCGTCGTGCACGCGCGTCACGACCTCGCGCCATAACACGCCCGTCACCATGACGTTGGATTTCTCCGCCGAGGCCACGCGGTTCGATCGCAGCCGCGCCAACTCGAAGGCGACGCGGGCGATGCGCTCGATCTCGCCGGTCGTATAGACCTGCGTGTCGACGGCGCGCTTCTGGCCGTCGGTGAGGGTGGTGGTTTCCTTGGGCAGGCCGAAATAGACCCCGCCGGTCAGCTCGCGCACGATCAGGATGTCGAGGCCGGAAACGATCTCGGGCTTGAGGGTGGAGGCTTCCTTCAGCGCGTCGAAGCACAGCGCCGGGCGCAGATTGGCGAACAGGCCAAGGTCGCCGCGCAGGCGCAGCAGGCCCTGTTCCGGCTTCTTCTCGAACGGCAGCTTGTCCCATTTGGGACCGCCGACCGCACCGAACAGCACCGCGTCGGCCTTCTTCGCCTTGGCGATCATCGCGTCGGTCGCGGGCGCGCCATGCGTTTCATAGGAGATGCCGCCTACCAGATCTTCGTCGGTCGAGAAGGCGAGGTTGCGGTTCGCCGCATACCAGCCCATCACGCGCCGTGTTTCCTGGATGACTTCCGGCCCGATGCCGTCGCCGGGGAGCAAGAGGATGTTGTAGGTCATAGCCATGGCGTCTGGGCTTTGCGCGCCGCTTCGAAGGCCGAAATCTTGCCTTCGTTGCGCAGCGTCAGCCCGATATCGTCCCAGCCGTTCAGCAGGCATTGCTTGCGGAAGGGATCGATCTCGAAGGCGATGCGCCCGCCGTCGGGCCCACGGATTTCCTGTTTCTCCAGATCGACGCTGACGATGGCGTTGGCGCCGCGCGCCGCGTCATCGAGCAGCTTGTCGATCTCCGCCTGCGCCAGGGCGATCGGCAGAATGCCATTCTTGAAGCAGTTGTTATAGAAGATGTCGGCGAAGCTCGGCGCGATCACGCAGCGGATGCCATAGTCGAGCAGCGCCCAGGGCGCGTGCTCGCGGCTCGAGCCGCAGCCGAAATTCACCCCGGCGATCAAAATTTGGGCATTTTTGTAAGCCGGCTTGTTGAGCACGAAATCGGGGTTCGTGCTGCCGTCCGGGCGGGTGCGCATCTCGTGGAACAGGGCCTTGCCCAGCCCGGTGCGCTTGATGGTCTTGAGGAATTGCTTGGGAATGATCATGTCGGTGTCGACATTGACCATCGGCAGCGGCGCGGCGACGCCGGACAAGTGCTTGAAGGGTTCCATGGCGGGGCGGAACTTAACGGCTCAAACCGCACATCTCAAGCCGCTTGGAATCGCCGCTTTCTGCGCTATGGTTGTGGCAAGAAGGTGGGTGTTATGTTCAAGTTTCTTTTCGGAAGACCCAAGAAGCGCGCCGTGGCGGCTCCGCTGCCCGCCGCGCCGGCACCAACTCAAGGAGCTCAGTCCATGTCGAGCGAAGGCGTCCATGTCCCTTACGACAAACTGTCCCGCCACACGCTGCATATGCACTATGCCATCACTTCGCTGAAGGAGGAGCTGGAGGCCGTCGACTGGTACCGCCAGCGCGCCGACGACACGCAGGACGAGAAGCTCAAGGCGATCCTGCTGCACAATGCCGGCGAGGAGATCGAGCACGCTTCGATGCTCCTGGAGTGGATCAGGCGCAACGATCCGCGCTTCAGCAAGGAGCTGAAGGAATATCTCTTCACCGAAGGCCCCATCACCGAGCTTGAAAACACGGCTATGGGGCGGAAATAGCGATCTCGGGTTCGGTATCGTGGAAGCGGCGCAGGTTGACCACGCGCCGTCCACGCGCGTCGAGCGACAGCACGTCGGCGAAGCGGTGGTTCCACCTTATGTGATCCGGTTTGTAGGAGTGGCGCGCATAGATCGTTTCCGACAGCGTATCGTCGGTGCCGCTGAGCAGCGCGATGAGTTCGACCTGGTTGTCCACGAGGGCGTCGCGCGTCGTGGCGTAGAGCGGGCTGGTGTCGTCGATGCGGTGCATCACCGTCCAGGAAAGGGCGAACAGCGAGGTGCGCGCACGCACCAGCTTCAGATCGTCGAAGCGGCGCATGACGATGCCTTCCCTAGTCGTCGCCCGATAGGCGAAGGTCACGGTGATCGAGGCGTTGAGAATCTGGTTGCCCCGCTGGTTGGCGGCGCGGAACATCAGTGTCGGCATGCCGTCGAACGTCGTGACCACCGCCACGTTGGAGAACAGCACGCGAGAGGTGGGCCGCGATATGCGGGCGAAGACGAGGCCGGTGGCGACGGCGATGTTGACGATGCTGAAAAAGGATTCCGCCGTCACCAACAGGTTGGCGTAGGTCGTATGAGGCGTCATCGCGCCATAGCCGATTGACCCGAAGGTCTGGACGCTGAAGAAGAACGCATCGGCGAGCGATCCCACACGCGCATTGGCGATGCCGTGCGGATCGGCCATGTAGAGCAACGCGAACAGCAGGTTGATCGCGAAAAAGACCAGCCCCAAGCCGAGGAAGAACTCGAACCAGCTTGCGGTCAGCGTCGCGTGGTAGAAGTCCCGCCAGCGGCTGCTGTCCTGACCCACGATGATCGCGGCCCTGCGCTTGTCGCGGCGCGGACGAGGCTCATGCGGGCGAGGCTCACTCATGCGCCGGGCCGGACATCGACCTTGGCTCTAATTCTGATGCTGGGGCGCACGCGAGCCCTGCAACAGCCCCTCGACGCTGAGGTCTTCGTCGATAAGCGGCCAGTGTATGCCGTGGCCGGCCGCCGCCGGCTCCCAGACCGCACGGTCGTTGGCGTCGGCTGCCTTGAGCTTCGGGAACCAATCGAGCGGCACGCTGATTTCGCGGCCGTCGCGCAATATGACTACCAGTGTGTCTCCCACGTAGCGAACAGCACAAACCGAATGGCGCATAGCATCTTCGATATGTGATTATCTCTGAATTCCAATGGGCTCGCGCTGAATGACCCCATAAGTCGCCCGCATCGGAAAGTGCAAGTAAGTGCTTGCAGCACTCCAACACGTGTTCCAAGTCTTTCTCAATCAAACGCAAATCAGCTAATTCCCGCGCGGCAGAGAAATCAAGTCGATAGGCGGAATAGCTGTAGGGCATCTCTATCCGTTGTTGTGCTTTGCCTTCAAATACGCCCGCCATCTCGCTTCGTGCTCGCGGCCGAGCTGGCGCAGATAGTCCCAGCTATAGAGCCCGGTGTCATGGCCGTCGTCGAAGATGATGCGCACGGCGTAATTGCCGACCGGTTCGAGGCCGGCAATCGCCACGTTTTCCTTGCCCCTGACGATCTGCTTCTGGCCCGGCCCATGGCCTTGCACTTCGGCGCTGGGCGATTCCACGCGCAGATATTCCGCCTTGAGCGCGAATTCTTCGCCATTGTCGAAGCGCACGGTCAGCGTCGTCTTGGCGCGGTCGAGGACCAGTTCCGTCGGCCAGGGATCGCTCATTTGCGGTCGCGTTCCTCGTCGCTCAGTTCGCGCGCCTCGCCCGGCAGCATGATCGGGACGCCGCCGCGGATGGGATAGGCGAGGCCGGCCGGGCGGCTCACCAGTTCCTGCTTTTCGCGGTCGTAGTGCAAGCTCGCCTTGGTCAGCGGGCAGACCAGAATCTCGAGCAGCTTGGGATCGGGTTGCATGGCGCGCTAATTCAGCGACGCCGGGCCGGTCGGGCCGGCGTTCGCCATCTCCAACAGCGCGATCAGCGTATCGACACGTTCGAGCCAGCCCGGCGCTTCGAGCAGGGCCTGCTTCTCCGCCGGTTCGAACGGGCAGAGCATGGCCAGCGCGTTGACCAGCGTCTCGGGCGCGGCGCCCATCACGCTGCGCCAATCGGCTTTCAGGTCGCGCCGCGAAAGATAATCCCTGAGCGCGGCGAGCAGGCGGTCGCGCGGGAAGTCGCCCTCGCCCACGGGCGCCAGATCGCCGACAAAGGGCGCGAAATCGGGCTTGACCGAGCGGTAGGGGGCGTCGGTCGCCAATTCTTCCGCGACGCGGAAACGGCAGATGCCCGTGAGCGTGATCAGGTAGCGCCCGTCGTCGCTCTCGCGATAGGAGGTCAGCCGCCCGGCGCAGCCGATGGTGGAAAGCGCCGGTTTGAGGACCTTGTCCTCGTGTTGGGTGGGCTGGATCATGCCGATCAGCCGCGTGCCGGAGAGCGACGCGTCGATCAGCGCCAGATAGCGCGGCTCGAAGACGTTGAGCGGCAATTGCCCGCGCGGCAGCAGCACCAGTCCGGTCAGCGGAAAGACGTCCAGCGTCGGGGGCAGATCTTCCAGCGAAAAGTAATTTCCGCCCACGGCACTGCCTCAAGCGAACAGGATGGAGGAGAGCTTGCGCCGCGCCGCCACGGTGCACGGATCGGCGGGGCCCATCGCCTCGAACAGCGTCACCAGATGCTTGCGCGCGGCTTCCTCGTTCCACTTGCGGTCGCGGCGCACCAGTTCCAGCAGCGTCTCGATGGCCGCTTCGCGATCGGCTTTGGCGTCGAGCGCCAGCGCCAGATCGTAGCGCGCCTGATGGTCGTTCGGGTCCGCCGCGAGCTTGGCCCTCAACGCCTCGGCGTCGCCCGCGCTCGCCGCCTGTTCGCGCAATTTGAGTTCGGCCTCCACCGCGCGCACGGCCTCGTCGCCGGCATCGTCAGGCCGCACCAGCTGGAGCGTGTTCTTGGCACGCTCCAGATCGCCGCTCTTGAGATAACAGCGAGCGAGGCCGGCGACCGCCTTGGGATGGCCGGGCTCGTCCTGCAGCACATGGGCATAGGCTTGCGCCGCCTGACCGACATCGCCCGCGGCGAAGGCTTGGTCGGCCGCCGCCAGGATTTCAGCCGCGTGATCGGCGCCGCCATGCCCGTCGTCGCCGATCAATATCTGCACGAATTGCTTGATCTGACTTTCGGGGATGGCGCCCATGAATCCGTCCACCGGCTGGCCGTTCTTGAAAGCATAGACAGTGGGGATCGACTGGATGCGCAGCTGGCTGGCGATTTCCGGGTTCTCGTCGATGTTGACCTTGACCAGGCGTACGGCGCCTTTGGCCTCGCTCACCGCCTTTTCCAGAGCCGGGCCAAGCTGCTTGCACGGCCCGCACCACGGCGCCCAGAAATCGACGATCACCGGTACTTCGCGCGAGGCTTCGAGCACGTCGGCGGCGAAGCTCTCCAGCGAGGCGTTCTTGACATAGGGGCTTGCGGCCTCGGCCGGCTGACCGCCGTCCTGGCCGCCAAGCGGCCTTCCCGTGATTCCGATCAACGCCATTGGTTTGGGTCCTGTCCTGCGCCCCGCAACATGGGGGTAAGCGCCTTGAAAGAAAAGGGCTAATCGACCGGCACGGCGGGCAGCCCCGCCGCGCAAGGGTCCGGGCGGGCGCGCCATCTTGCCGCCGCGCAAAGTCTGTCCGTCCGCGCGCGCAATGCACACGGCTTCGCCACCCGCGCTCAAATCCGCGCCGCTTGCTCGAAAGTTGACTTCATCCACATGTTTTTTCGATCCGTGCGCGTACTTATTCGGTCACACGCGCGGGCAAAAAGCGCCGCGGTCGCTCGACTTGAGGTCATTTCAATTGACAGGCCATTTCGCGAGATCGCACGATTGCCGTCACAGAAACGTAAAAAACATTCCTATTGGGATCGAAGCGCCGGGAAGTTCATATTTAACGGCCTCGTTTGGCCGAACCCGGGGGTGCAAAATGGTGTGCGAAAGCAAGAAATCCGTACGAGTCGGAAAGTACCTGACGGCGAGCGCGGCGGTGGCGCTGCTGTGGGTAGCACCGGCCTATGCCCAACAAATCGAAGAAGTGGTGGTCACGGCGGAACGCCACGCGGAGAACCAGCAGGATGTTCCGCTCTCCGTCGCTACGCTCGACAACGAGACGATCGACGCCATCTACGAGTCCGGCCAGGACATCAAGGCGATCGCCGTCCATGTTCCCGACGTCTATGCCGAATCGTCGAACGGCCGCGTCGCGCCGCGCTTCTACATCCGCGGCCTGGGCAACACGGATTTCGACCTCGCTGCCTCGCAGCCGGTTTCCATCATCATGGACGACGTGGTGATGGAGAACACCATCCTCAAGAGCGCGCCGATCTACGACCAAGCGGACGTCGAAGTATCGCGCGGTCCGCAGGGCACGCTGTTCGGCCGCAACACCACGGCGGGCGTCATCAAGTTCGCCAGCAAGAAGCCGACGCAGGATTTCGACGCTTTCGTCACCGGCTCCTATGGCGAGCTGGGCACCGCCAACGTCGACGCCGCAGTCGGCGGCGGTTTGACCGACACGCTGTCGGTGCGCGTCTCCGGAGAGTGGGTGCACCGCGACAACTACATCGACAATCTCTACACCCACCAGAATGGGGCGCTC
>Ga0182027_10015717_pt1 | contig 10383 bp, 9 predicted proteins | sample 712E1DmetaG_FD_121300 | JGI IMG/M metagenome (GOLD analysis project Ga0182027, IMG submission 121300) | Permafrost microbial communities from Stordalen Mire, Sweden - 712E1D metaG (Illumina Assembly) | ecosystem: Environmental > Terrestrial > Soil > Wetlands > Permafrost | place: Sweden... | reverse complement strand
GCGCAAGGGGAACCCGGTCGATCTCGGGATCGGCCCCGGGGTTTTCCATTATGGCCTGGTCGTTCAAGGCCAAAAGCTGGTTTTGTTTTGCCAGAGCCACCAGGCGGACGACCAGCCCGGCGGCGAAGATCACCACAAAAACGCCGATTGCTATCCGCAACGATCGTTTTTTAGGGTTGTTCAGAACATCTTTAAGGACTGTCCTAGTCGTATTCATATTAGCGTGGATGGAATAGTATTAAAAAATGAGGGCCTATCTACGCCGGCGCAGAATGTGGAAGTGGAATTTGTCGCTGCGGTGATAATCTTTCGAATACAAAACGGGGTTATCGCCTTGGTCGTAATTGACCTGCTCCATCAAGATCCACACCGATTGGTTGGAATCGTGGATTTTTGCACACAGCTCGGCATCTACCTGCTCGGCGCTGATGACGGCGCGTGAATAAACCAGGCGTTTACCCCAGGTACCTTCCATGAGGTTCAGCAGGGAATCCTGGAACATTTCTTTATGAATTTCACCGCGCACGATATGGGCGGGGAACATGTCGATCGAAAAGATGACCGTCTCGCCATTGGTCTTGCGGGCGCGTTCGAGGATGTAGACAGGATCGCCGGGCTGCAAATTCAGGCGGGCCTGGATAACTCCGGCGGCCGGCACTGAGCGCAGGGCCACTACCTCGGTCTCGATCATGATTCCCAGGGCGGCGGCCATCTCTGAAACACTTTCCAGGCGGGAGATGTCTTCGGATAGGAAATCGGAGGGATCGCCGGTGACAAAGCGCCCCAGGCCGTGCCGGACGATGATCACTTTTTCTTCTTCGAGGAGTTTGAGCGCTTCGCGGACGGTAGCGCGGCTGACGAGGAAGGTATTCGCCATGCTTTCCTCGGAAGGCAGTTGGTCGCCGGCCCGGAAATATTTTTCTTTCATCATCGACCGGATTTGGTCGCGAAGCTGAAGTGCCAGGCTGCGCCGCTCTACCCTCACGCGATTTTCCATAGGTTGATTATACCCCCAACTGCAAGACCCTCACCCTGCCCTCGCCCGGCGTCTTCGCTGGGAGAGGGCAGGGTGAGGGGATTAATAGTCTGCTGATTACCCACAACTCATCTGCCCGAAAGGCGTATGAGTTCCAATTGTTTATATCCGCTGCTTAGACCGCGGGCATCGTGGCCAGGATGGCCAGGATACGCGGCAAGATCACCTGTTCGAACTGCTCCGGCTGTGCCATTTGATCCCCCAGCAGTAGCCCGTGGATCTCACAGGAGCCTTCCTGGTTGCCGTTGGTAAAGACCGTCTGGCCAGGCTTCAAATCTAGCGCCAGCCCCTGCGCGACCGTGCCTGTCACCTGGCGCAGACCGCGGTCATCCAGCAGCGCCCCACCCGGCTGCACTTCGATCACTTTCAGCCGATGCCACCGCCACGAGATCTCCGGGACGGCCATGTCCATATTGAGGGCCACCAGCTGGCCGGGGTGAACGATCACCCGTCCTTTCATGCGGGCGAGATAGAGGGCGTTCAGGCCGCGCCCGTCGGATAGCAGCTTCACCTGGCAGCCGTCGGGGCTACATACTTCAGCAATCGCGAGTTGTAAGTTCAAACTTTACACCTTTCCATCCATTTGAGAGTCGAGATACCCCGTACGGAAAAAACTGCAGGGGTTCCGTGCAATTTCAAGGCTCACCGCATGATCTTTCTGATCTGCCCGGTTGGACACACTAAATCGAGTTAGTATACCTTTATTATATGGAATGTCCCTCGGAATACAAGGGAGAGGAGTGTTGACAAGGGTGGGAGGACGTGCTATATTAAGTCATCAGACGTCATACGTCCAACGTCATACGTCTAACGTCTTAACAGTTTTCCCTTTACATTGTCATTTCGATACATTTTCAGTCAGAAACCATAGGGTTTTCTTATGTCTGAATGGCGAATTGAGCGCAGACCACCTGCCGTACAGGTACGTGACATGCTCTACAAGATGCTGATCGAGAAGCACTTTGTTCCCGGTGATCGCCTGCCCTCCGAAGCGGAGCTGGCCGACCGTTTTGGCGTCAGCCGCTCGGCGCTGCGTGAGGCCCTGAAGCTGATGGAAGAAGAACGGGTCATTTTGTGCCAGCACGGCGTAGGCCGCTTTATGGCCCCGCAGATCGCCGGAATTTACAGCGAGGATATCACCCACTTGAAAAGTGTCTCCGAGCTGTCGATCAGCCTGGGGACTACTCTGACCTGTAAGGTCCTGACGGTAGGCGAAGTTGCGGCAGATGAAGCGATTGCCGGGTACCTGGACCTGCCGGTTGGGGCGCCTTTGGTGGCGCTCGAACGGGTGTGGCATGGCCAGGAATGCCCGATTATTTATTCGCTGGATTATTTCACGCGGGCTTTTGCGGCCGGCCCGCTGACGGTGGAGCGTTTCCAGGGCTCTCTGCTGGCCTTGATCGAGACCGAGAATCATTTGAAAGTCAATTATGCCAAAACCGCCATCAAAGCCGTGCAGATGGAGCAGGATTTATTGACCAAACTGGGAATGGCCAAACCAAATCCCTGGATTTTCCTGGAACAGCTTAATTTCGATATCTACAATCACCCCTTGATCTTCTCTCGCGATTATTACAACACCGAAAAGTTCGAATTTCGCGTGCTGCGTAAGCGTAAATGAGGTTAACCCAGATGCAGAACGAGAAAGTCCACACATCTACCAAGGAGGAGGCGTTGTCAGCAGAAATTCGTATCCCTTTTGAAAATCTTACCCGCCAGTATCAAATTATGCGCGAAGAGATCACGGTGGCCCTCGACGAAGTGTTACCTACCGGAAAATACACGATGGGGCCATTCCTGAACCAATTCGAAGCCGAGTTCGGGGCGTATACCGGCACGAAATATTGCGCCGGGATCAGCAACGGCACCGAAGCCCTGCACCTGGCGCTGCTCGCCTGCGGCGTGAGGCCTGGCGACGAAGTCATTACTGTGCCCAATACCTATATTGCCACTGTATTTGCCATTACCTACACCGGGGCGACGCCGGTGTTTGCCGACGTGGACCCGGTCAGCTTCAACCTCGACCCCGAACAGGTCGAGGCGCACATCACCCCGCGTACCAAGGCCATCCTGCCCGTGCACATGTACGGTCACCCGGTGGACATGGACCCGATCCTGACCCTGGCGCGCAAACACCACCTGTACGTGGTTGAAGACGCCGCCCATGCGCATGGAGCGCTGTATAAGGGTCGCAAGGCCGGGGCGCTGGGGGATGTTGGTTGTTTCAGCTTTTATCCAACCAAGGTGATGGGGGCGTACGGCGACGGCGGGGCGGTAACGGTGGATGACCCGCAGCTGAACGAGCGCCTGCGCCAGCTGCGCTACATGGGCCAGCGCGTAAAATACAACCACGAAATTATCGGGTACCAGCAGCGCCTCGGCGATTTGCAGGCGAACATCTTGCGGGTCAAGCTGCGCCATTTGGAACAAAGCATTGCCGACCGCCGGCGCGCCGCAGCCACCTATTACCGGCTGCTGCAAGGCACACCCGTGATTGCCCCGCGGGAAGTGGGGGACGTGCGCCACGTTTATTATATGTACACGATCCGGGCGCCGCGGCGTGACCAACTGCAAACCTTCCTGGCCGAGCGTGGCATTGGCAGCTCGCCGGTTTACCCGCTGCCGGTGCCTTACCAGCCGGCCTACGCCTTTATGGGGCACAAGGACGGCGATTTTCCAGTATCCGACGCTCACTACAAAGAGATTCTGTGCCTGCCCATGTTCCCTGAGCTGAGCGATGACGAAATCGGGGAAGTGACCCAGGCGATCCGTGATTTTTATGGCGGCTAAGGAGCGGATTTATGAAGTCGAGTAGTGATCCGGCAAAAATAGTCGTACTGGGCGGCAGTGGCGTAGCCACGCCCGACCTGGCCGCCGCCCTGGTCAGTATCCCCAACCGACGGCGCCTGATCCACCTGGTATTGCACGGCCGTTCCGAGGAAAAACTGGCCAGGGTGGCCGGGATTGCCCGCATCCTGGCCGGTGGGGATGCGCTGCTGGAGATTTCTTACACCACCGATCTCGAGGCCGCCCTGGACCAGGCGGACTTCATCCTCAACCAGATCCGGGTCGGCGGCCTGGAGGCAAGGGCTTTCGACGAGTCGTTCCCGCACGAGCTGGGGCTGCCGGGCGAAGAGACGGTCGGCCCGGGCGGCTTCGCCAACGCCTCACGCACCATCCCGGTGGTGTTAGAGTACGCCCGTAAAATCGAGCAAATCTGCCCGGAGGCATGTTTGTTGACTTTTGCCAACCCGAGCAGCCTGGTGCAGTACGCCATCACGCGCTACACGAAGGTGAAAGCGATCGGTTTATGCGATGGGCCGGTCACCATCAGCCAGAATGTGGCCAGGGCCGTACAGGTGCCCGTGCAGGAACTGGTCATCGATTACGTGGGCATGCACCACTTCGGCTGGGTGACGGGAGTATGGCATCACGGGCGCGACCTGCTGCCCGAGGCCATTGCGCATTGTGAGGTGGCTTCACCCGACGTGGACCCTGCCATTGTGCGTGCCCTGGGAGTGATCCCTGGGCTGTACCTGAACTACGTTTTCCATCCGGAGCACATGCTGGCCAAGAAAATGGGCAAGCGCACGCGCGCCGAAGAACTGCTTGAACTGCAAAGCGAACTGTTGTCGGAATACGAGGGCGCCCTGGCGCAAGGCAAAGCGCCCGAAGGGTTGGCCAAACGCAAAGCCAGGTGGTACCAGGCCATCATCGCCCCGGTAATGATCGCCCTGGCCGAGGAACGCACGCAACGCTTTTATCTGAACGTGATTAACCAGCAAGTCAATGCCTGGCTGCCGGCTGAGGCGATTGTCGAGACGGCTTGCCTGGTAGAAAAAGGGCGTGTCCAGCCCCTGGCCGCGCCGGCGGCGCCTGCCATGGTGCGCGCCCTGGTCCAATCCAACTGCGCTTACGAAATGCTGGCAGTAGAAGCGATCGTCGAGCGCAACCGCGCCAAGGCCTTACAGGCCCTGCTGGTCAATCCCATCATTCACACCTACGCACAGGCTGCCGGAACCCTCGAAAAGGCCTGGGAAAAGCAAGAGAGGAGCTAAACATTGGACTTGAAAGAATTGAGCGGTTTACCGATCCGCCTGGATAGCAATGGCTATTTGGTCTCGGATCCGAATGTGTGTATCGACGAGACCAGGACGCGCGTGCTGGACGAACTGACCGAGGTTTACCTGGATAAGACGGCCTGCCGCGGGGCAGAGGCGGCTTATTGGATGTTCAACGGCGTTTACCTGGAAAGTGACAGCCTGCGGCTACGCCAGGCGCCTATCCGCTACGAGCTGACCCTTTTCCCGGATAAATTTATCGGGCGCGAATATGTCAAATCGCACGGGCACATCCACAAGCCAGAACCGCACAGCGGCATCGATTACCCGGAGATTTGCGAGGTGCTGGTAGGCACGGCGCATTTCTTTTTCCAGACCCTTGACCCGCGCGGGCCGAGCAGTTCGGAAGCCTTTTACGTGGCCGTCCATGCCGGAGAAAAGATCGTCATCCCGCCCGGTTACGATCACCTGACGATTAACCCCGGGCCGGGGCCGATGCTGTTTGCGGATGTGGTGGCCTTGAGCTGTGGCGGCATTTACCAGCGCTTTAAGGACGCTGGCGGGGCGGCTTACCTGGAAGTCGAACAGGCGGGTAAGGCGCAGTTCATCCCGAACCCCAAATATAAAGCCCTGCCGGCCTTGCGTAAAGCGGTCGCCAGAGAATTCCCGCAGTTCGGCCTGTGCAAAGGGAAATCCTTGTATGCGGCTTTCCTGGAAAATGCGGGCGAAAACTGGCAGTTCCTGTGGAAGCCAGAGTTATTCAAGGGATTGTTCCCGGATTTGAACACGCTCTTCAACTTTGATTGAAATAAGAGGCTCATGATGAAAACCCACTATTTGATCGACCATAATTTCGTCCAGGATGAGGAAAAATTGTACGGCGAGTTTGGCCACCTTCTGGCGTTCAATCCTGGCAGCCAGGACGCCGACCTCAAGCTGACCTTCTATTTTATGGATCGGGAGCCGGAAGAAATGCGCATGGTTGCCAAAGCCGGCGAATCCACGGAAACCAATTATGCCAAATGGCCGGTAAAGCCGGGGACGCGCTTTGCCCTGAAGGTCGAAAGCAGCCAGCCTATCGCCTGCCAATCGACCGTGGGTTGGAACGTGACCTTGAACAGCTACGACCCGGACGCCAAAACCAAGTCACCCGGCGGCATCCGCGAAGCCGTCAAATCCTATATGTCGATTACGGCGCTGAACACCGATTGGTTCCTGCCGGATGGGATCGTGATCGATAATCCAAAGGGCATTTACGTGCACGAATCGGAATGGGCTTTGATTTTGAACCCGGGCGACCGGCCTGCCACCGTGAAGCTGGCCTTGCACTACAAGGACGTGGACGTGCATGCGGTAGTGGTAGCGCCGCGGCGCCTGGTAGCAGTCCACATGGATGAGATTGCCCGCAAGAACTCACATTACGGCGTGCACTTCCAAAGCGACCTGCCGGTAGCCGTGCAGTGGCTGCGTACGGTCAGCTGGTATAACCGGGATGAGCTGATGGGTTACTGGTCGGTTCCCTGCGTACCCGGACCCCTCGAGGGATAACGTTGATGCAAAGCGGCCTGTCTTCCCGTGAGCGCCTGTTGTGTACTATGCGCGGCCAGCAGCCTGACCACGTTCCGCTGTGGAATCTATGGCGGAACCAGGATGTGCCGTTCACTTATCACAACCAGGTCGAACGCGCCGAAGCAGTGCTGGGGTTGGGTCTGGATGACACACTGTTATTGCAGCCTCCCCTGAACAAAACTGAACACTACGATGCCAACCGGGTCGAGGGAATATCCACCCGCATCCGGCGGGATGCTCCGGTGGCGGAGCGTTATGCAGTTTTGACCAAAGAGTATCTCACTTCGGATGGCGAGCTGCGGCAGGTGGTCCGGCAAACTGAGGATTGGCCTTACGGAGATGAAATCCGCCTGTTTAGCGATTACAACGTACCGCGTTCGATTGAATTTGCGGTGAAAACCGGAGAAGATCTGCGCTCGCTGCGCTATATTCTGGCCGAACCGAATCCGGCGCAGTTGCGTGAGTTCAGAGATGAGGCTGCCGAGCTGCGCAAGGCGGCCGAACGCTTGCAGGTGGTTCTGGAGGGCGGCTGGTCTGCCCTGGGAGATGCGGCGCTGTGGCTGTTAGGTACGGAAGCGCTGCTGATCGAACAGATGGATCACCCTGACCTGGTTGAGGAACTGTTAGAAATCGTCTGCCAATGGGAACTAAAACGGATCACGCTGCTGCTCGAAGAAAAAGTCGAAGTGATTGTGCATTCGGCCTGGTATGAGAGCACCAATTTCTGGTCGCCGCGCAAATTCCGTAAACTGGTAAAACCACGCCTGAAACGGCTGGTCGATTTGACTCACCAGGCCGGCGCTTTATTCTCTTACATCATTACCAGCGCCTGGCTGCCGATTGCGGATGACCTGCTTGAGGTGGGGATCGACAGCCTCTTGGGAGTCGACCCGATTCAGGATAGAATTGACCTGTACGCAGTGAAACAAAAAATTGGGGGAAAAATATGCCTGTGGGGCGGCGTGAACGGAGCCGTCACCCTGGGCCACGGATCAGTCGAAGAGGTAAGCCGGGAAACCAGGCGTGCCATCGCGGTGCTAGCACCCGGGGGCAGGTTCGTTTTATATCCGGTGGACCAACTGGTAGAAGAAACTCCCTGGAAAAATGTTGTGGCAATGATTGATGCCTGGAAGAGCAGTGCGATTTATCCGAACGTGTAAACCGTGGAGGTAATGAGATGAATGCTGGACAACTAAAAGCTGGAGTCGCGGAAGTGCCTTTGAAACCACCGCTGGGGCTGGCTACCGGAGATGGGGCGCCTGTCGCCAAGGGTTACGGCACTCCTTTGCATGCCAAGGCCATCGTTCTATCGAATGGAGAAAATGAAGTCGCCCTGGTGACGCTGGATGCAATGGGCATCGCCCGGGAGGATGTACTGCGTGTGACCAAAATCATCGAAGAGCGCTGCGGTATTCCGGCCGGAGCGGTGATGGTCGCCTGCTCGCATACCCACGTGGCTCCCTCGATGGAAAAGAGCCTGCACACCTACCGGCGCGCTTTTCATCCCAATTGGGACGAAACGGCCATGGCCCGCGAGCGCGAATGGGTCGAAGTGGTCCTGGAAGGGATTGCCACAGCCGCCTGCCAGGCAAAATCGAAATTGGAGGAAGCCTCGATTGGCACAGTCTCCGCAGACCTGCCCTGGCTGGTGTTTAACCGCCGGCGCCATACCCGCAACTACGGCGTGTGGACGCATTGGATGGGTATCCCCAAGAACCAGGCCTATGAACCGGAAGGGCCGATCGACCCTGATTTTGGCCTGATCGTGGTGCGCGACGCCCAGTTCAAACCGATGGCGATGGTGTGGAATTTCACCGGGCATAACTCGTTCTCCTTTGGCGACCAGTATGGGGCGGATCTGCCCTACACCGTCCAGGCCGCCCTGGACGAGCGCGTGCAAGAGCACATCCCCTGCCTGTACACGGCCGGCTGCAGCGGTAACACCAACTACTTTGATTACCAAAAACCTTACGGGCTGGAGAAAGCCACGGATGAAGTGACCAGCGCCATTGTGGCCACTTACCGGGAAGCCTGCACGCTGCCGGTGGTCAAACTGGGCAGCCGCAAAGCGGAAATGTTCTTCTCGCAGCGTGATTTCAGCGAGTATTGGTGGAAGCACGATATCGAAACCAAGCTGCCCGGCTGGAAGAATTACGGCCCGATGGAAGTGGAGCGCTTCCAGGCCGAGGCGCGTGAAAACGAAACCTACCAGACGGATGTCGCCGTTTTCCGCATGGGCGATACCGCCCTGGTTGGGCTGCCGGGTGAGATGTTCGTGGAATACCAATTGATGATCAAGGAGCGATCTCCTTTCAAGAAGACCTACGTTTCGTCTTACACCAACGACTATGCCGGTTACGTCGCCACCAAAAAGGCTTTCATTGGCGGTTCGTACGAAGTCTGGCCGACCCTGAATGCCCGCATCAGCCGCGAGGGTGGCAATGTGATGGTAGCCAAGGCGGTCGAGCTGCTGGAAGATCTTTACGATGAGGACTGAGAGAGAGGAGAAATCCATGACCAACGCACGCCTTCAAGCAGGTATCAGTGAAATCCAAATCACGCCCGAGATTGGCGTTGAACTGGTTGGCGAATTTGCGCCTATACCCTCAACCGGCATCGCCACGCCGCTCATGGCCAAAGCCCTCGTTCTTTCGAATGGAAAAGATACGCTGGCTGTGGTCAGCCTTGACCTGATTGGCCTGGACGACAAAGCCAGTGCCAGGCTGGTGCAAAGCATCAGCCAGAAGACCGGCCTGGCGCCCGAGGCGATCATGCTACTGTGCTCCTTTACGCGCGGCGCCCCCTACACCACCGCCCGGGTGGGAGGGCCGGAGCTGAACCAGGCTTACCTGGAAAAGATTATCAAGGAAGTGCCTGAGGTGGTCGCCCAGGCGCAGCACTCGTTGCAAGACGCGGCGCTGGGGGCCGGGCACGTCATTCTGCCGCATCTGATTTACAACCACCGCCTGATGACGCGTAATATGAAGACAGTCACGGCCTGGCTGGGAGTTCCTAAAAACGAGGTGTTGGAACCGGAAGGGCCGGTCGACCCTGAGTTTGGCGAGATTGTCATCCGCGATAATGCCGGCTTCCCGATTTGCCTCCTGTGGAACTTCCCGGCCGAGATCCGCGAAAGCCTCGATAACCGGATTTCAGCCGGCCTGCCCGGATTGGTGCAGATGGAAGTCGACGCCCGCCTGGGCAAACACGTCCCGATCCTGTGCCTGGCTGGCTGCTCCAGCAACATCAGTTTCACGCGTGGGCTGGATGACTGCGTAGATGCGCTGGCCAGCGCGGTGATCGCCACCTATCTGGAAACGTCTTGCGACCCGACTATTCGCCTGGGAACCGCCTTGGAAAAAGTGGTCCTGCCGGTGCGCGATTACAGCCAGTTTTGGAGCAAGCCGGATATCGAGTTGAAACGGCTCGATTTGGTCGAAGTCTACCAGCACGAGCTGGAATTGTTACATAAAGAAGGCGCAGTGGCCCTGCCCGCCAACGTACAGGTATTCCGGCTGGGCTGGTTCGCCCTGGTTGGGCTGCCCGGCACGCCCTTCGTTGAAATCGCCCTGAACGTTAAATCCGCATCTCCGGCACAACAGACTCTGGTAGCGGGGGGGTGTGGAGGCGATATCGGACAGGTGATCATCAGGCAGGCCTTTGATGATGAAGGCTATGAATCCTGGAGCGCCCGGTCTGCCCGGGCAGGCTATGGGG
>Ga0182027_10015716_pt1 | contig 10383 bp, 6 predicted proteins | sample 712E1DmetaG_FD_121300 | JGI IMG/M metagenome (GOLD analysis project Ga0182027, IMG submission 121300) | Permafrost microbial communities from Stordalen Mire, Sweden - 712E1D metaG (Illumina Assembly) | ecosystem: Environmental > Terrestrial > Soil > Wetlands > Permafrost | place: Sweden... | reverse complement strand
GCAGAAATGATATTGATGCAGTAATTCATACCGGCGATTATATTTATGAATACGGCACGAATGAATACGGAACAAATCCAGACAGGGGGCTTGAACCATCAACACAAATTGTTGATTCATCGGATTACAGGATTCGTTATGCATGGTATCATCTTGATCCCGATTTAATGTACCTGCACCAGCAATATCCCTGGTATTTGATCTGGGACGATCATGAAACTGCTGATAATTCCTGGAAAGGAGGAGCCGCTAATCATGATTCGCTGACTCAGGGCCCCTGGCTTGCACGCAGAAATGCGGCTTTAGAAGCATACCGTGAATGGATCCCCATCAGAGAGCAAGACACGACCCAACCATTAAAAATATACCAAGTTGTTCATTTTGGAAATTTAATGGATCTATTTTTTCTTGAAACGCGATATATAGCAAGGGATATCCAAAGTATGAATATTAATGATACCAATAAAACTATGATGGGAAAAGTTCAGTTCAACTGGCTCACTTCAAAACTTGACTCTTCGCAGGCTCGATGGAAAGTGATCGCACAGCAGGTAATGATGACTCCCCTAGCTACCATTGGGCAAATTACTGTGAATACAGATCAGTGGGATGGATACCCGGTGGAAAGATCCAAACTTTTGCACAGAGTGGTTAATGACAGCATTAAAAATTTTGTGGTTCTTACGGGAGATATTCATACATCATGGGGTTCTGATTTGATGTATGAACCGGGAACATTATTTGACCCTGAGTCATACAAATCTGCGGGTGCTGAATTTATCACACCAAGTATCACTTCACCATCAACCAATAGTTTTCTCGGAGGCTTAGGCTCTTTTATGATAACATCATTAATACCACATATTCAATATTCAAACCTCGACAAAAGAGGGTACATGATATTTAACCTTACCAAGGCACGCGCACAGGCTGACTGGTACCTGATGCCCGATGCAGATATTGGGCAATACCATATTTATAACAGCGCTTTTGATGATTCCTGGTTTTTAAGATTAAATAAACCTGACAGAAAAATTGAACATGACGGAACACCCTCTATCAGGACAACCTATATGCCTCCCCTTGTTTCAACACTTCCATTTGGAACACATGCCGGAATTACTGAAAATGAAAATGGAGTGTCTTCTGCACTCGGAGTATATCCAAATCCATGCACCACGCAGCTGACTCTTGTTTTTTACAATTCCAGACAGCAGGTTTTATCATTCCGAATAGTAGACATTGAAGGGAAAAATATTTCTGAAATATCTGCACAGGGTTTTTCAAAAGGTGTGCATTGTCAAAATATAAATACAACTGTTCTAAATTCCGGAATATATTTTATCGTTGCCGAAAACCCGAATGGGATAGAAATAAAAGCAAGATTTATCAAGCAATAATAGGTCAACTATGAGAAAAAAGAATATATTGTTTTTACTTTTTGTATTTCTGGCATCTGTTGCGTTTTCTCAAAAGGATTCAAAGACAAAAGACAGTTTGAACGAAAAAAGCAAAACGGAAATTTCCGGCTATATTCAGTCGCAATATCAATACTTTTTTATTCCCGATTCTATTGGAGGTGCTACGCCCTATTTTGCAACATTTGCCGGGGGAAATTTTGCTGGACGCTGGTCAAACAACAGGTTCATGGTAAGGCGTGGTCGCCTGAAAATAACAAACACCACCAAATTTACTGAAGCTGTTTTTTCAATTGATGCAACTGAAAGAGGGATCGGTGTAAAAGATATGTATGTAAAAGGCACGGAACCGTTTCTTGGCGCTATAACTATTACAACCGGTATTCAAAACCGCCCTTTCGGTTTCGAAAACGAATATTCGTCCGGTAAAATGGAAACCCCGGAAAGATCAAGGGTTATTCAAACTATTTTTCCCTATGAAATGGAATTGGGTGCAGTGCTTACTTTTCAAATGCCTGAAAAATCATCATTGCATTTTTTGAAATTTGATTTTGGTGTATTAGACGGGAATGCCATCAATTATGAAACTGATGCACACAAAGATGTAGTGGGAAGAATAAGAGTCTCCAATCCTGTAAAATCAAAATTCGTTGATTATAGTGCAGGCTTTTCTATTTACAATGGTTATGTTAATCATATCAGTAATGTTGATGGCACTGGGCTAACTCATAAATGGCTTTTTAAAATGAGTGTTATTTCAGATACCGCTTCTAATATGACAACAAAAGGATTTGTAATTGATACACTCTTTGGAATTGATGAAAATGATTCAATAAAAAATTATAAGCTTCAGACATTAGGAGCAAAGGTAGACAGGAGTTATCTCGGTGTTGATGCACAGTTAAGTTTTGATTTTCCCTGGGGCAAAACTACGTTAAGAGGAGAATATATTTGGGGAACCCAACCTGGAGTTTTATATAATACCCTTACCGATAATTATATGTATAATGCCATGTCATCAATGAGCCCTACCGGGCCAATTAACGGATTATCTTACCCGAATTTTTCTCCGCCACAGGCCAATTATGCTGCTGCTGTAAAGCCAACTGAAAACTTCCATCATACTTTCTTGAGAAGTTTTAGAGGTTATTATTTTTATTTCATCCAAGATATAATGAGAACAGGACATCAGCTCGTTGTGAAGTTTGATTATTACGATCCCAATACTGCAGTAAAAGGAAAAGAAATAGACCTCTATTACTACAAAAAAGGAACAACAACACCACTGGGGCTCACAGGACTTTCGCCTGCCGATGTTGCATTTTGGACCTTAGGAATCGGGTATAACTATTATTTCGACAAACACTTTTCTTTAATGTTATATTACGAAATGATCCATAATGAAATTACAGCAATCCCGAAATACAATGGTGATTTGGTGCAGGGAAAACCACCATCAGCAGGATATGATAAAGATATTAAAGACAATAATATTACCATACGATTACAATATAAATTTTAAAAACAAAATAAGATGAGAAACAAAATTCTTCTACTAGCTGCAATTTGCAGTATGCTCTTTGCAAGCGAAAATCTTTTCGCAAATGTTAAATATTTAAGGCTTGCATATCGCGATGACCCTTCAACAACAGTCGTTATTGGATGGTCTGAGGATGGCACATCAACAAACGCAACTATATATCTCGACACAATTGATTATGGAACCACCTGGTCGTCATATGCAAATAACCATGGAATTGACACCTCAACTAATTACGATGGATTAATAAACCATTTTGCCCGACTGACTGGTTTGATCCCGAATACGATTTACTATTTTGTAATAAAGGATAATCAGGGTGTGAGCGCAAGGTATTCTTTCAAAACTATTACTGATAGTCCTAATGATTGCGTGAAATTCATTTCAGGAGGAGATTCCCGTACCGGTATTCCAATAGTAGAACCTTCTGACTGCAGGACAAGAAGGCAAAGCGGAAATATGCTGGCTGCAAAAATCCGACCTGACTTTATTGCTTTCACAGGAGATTTAGTTGAACAGGATCTTTCCTTTGATATAAATCAAAATTGGGCCGACTGGTTGCAGGACTGGTCTCTCACCTTTGGTCCGGATGGTCGTATCGCCCCGATTTGTGTTTGTTTTGGTAATCATGAAATGGCGAATGATTATTATAACCTTTTTGACATCACGAATTGTGACGACCATTATGCCCTGAATTTCGGAGGTACATTGCTTCGTCTTTATACATTGAAATCGGATGATAATGTAAGTGTATGCGACAATACAGCGCAAAACACGTGGTTTCTTAATGATTTGCAGGCACACACCGGTAATCCGAATGAACCATTCTGGAAATTCGTTCAATACCACATCCCCATGGTTCCACACGGATATTATAGCCCTTGCCAGCCGGAAATTGATTGCTGGGCCAATAATTTTCAACCTTATAAAATAAGGTTAGCGATGGAAGGTCACACGCATGTAGTCAAATATACCTGGCCAATAGTTCCATCTACTGCTACCGGATCAGATAATGGTTTTATAAAAGACACCTTAAACGGGACAGTATTTATTGGAGAAGGATGCTGGGGCGCTCCTTTAAGAACTTGTTATTCTCCTTTTTCATGGACCCGAGATGAAGGTTCCTTTGATGCTTTTCAGGTTGTTTTTGTTTCAAAATACAGAACTGAAGTAAAAACAGCAAAGTTCACTGGTGTTAATTCAGTCGGGCAATTAACTGATGCTGATCCCGTCTGCAGCCTGCCTTCTGGTATTACCTTATGGTTGCCGGCCAACGGATCGACCGTCGTAATGACAAATCCTAACCCTGCTGGTGTTGAAACCCTGCATAATATTCCTATGCAAAGCAAAGTTTTTCCGAATCCTGCTACAGGTTCTGTTAACATACAGTTTGATAAATCCATCACTGATAAGAAGGCTGTGGTTTCTATTTATAATGGTATGGCAAAATTAATCAGTACAATAGATATTACCGATTTGTCCGGTATAACTAAAATTAATGTTTCCGAACTGGATAACGGAACCTATTTTATATATGTTAAATATGGTGATCGAAATGAATGTCATAAAATATTAGTCAATCATTAATATACTTTTTAAAACAATAAAAAATAATAACAAATAAAAACAAAAAAAATGAAAAAGATTATTGCTACCGTAGTACTGGTTTTTGTATGTACATTGACCTTCTCTCAAGTCTGCACGCCTTTATCACCGATACAGTGCCCCGATCCTGAAGGAAATGGAGAGATATGCCCTGACTGGATTATCTTAACTGAAACTGTCCCTTATAATGATGCCATGACTGTTTTACCTCCTCCCACTGCTGATGGAGGAGTCATTGGAACGGTTGATGTTAATTGGATACAGATCACAGCAATCAACAACATTCCTCCAAACATTACTTATACATGCAATCCTGCCAATTGCCAGTTTATGCACGCTACCTATAATTGTATTGCAATGACTGGTACTCCTCCTGTTGGTTCTTTTGGTGACTACCATCTTGACATTGTCCTTGACGCAAATGTAACTATGCAGTCATTCCCATATTTGACATCAACCCAGACCGGACAACATGATAACTTTGTAGTGTATGTTGCAAAAAACCAGTATTCGCATATTAATATAGGAAATGATACAACTATTCTGCCTTCAGCTAATGTAACATACAGTTTGGATACAAATCATTATGTGGCAGCATTGTGGAATGATACTGATTATAGCTATACATATACTTTTCATGGAAGTATTGGAAATGGTGTTCATTATGTTTCAGTAAAAGCGCTTGATACATTAACATGGTATTGGGTTACCGATACTGTGCAAATTACTGTTACGCCAAGTATAGGAATAGAATCGTTTGAAAATAATGACTTCGTTACTTTTTATCCTGATCCAACAAATGGATTGTTAAATATTGAATTCGGTGAAAATTCAACTTCTGCTTATAACGTTGAAATATTTAATATGAGCAATCAACTAGTTTCAAAAAATGTATTTGATGTTAATGGCAAAAACATCAAAACACTTGACTTATCAGGCCAACCAAAAGGAGTTTATTACATCCGGATTTCAAACGAAAAGACATTCAGGCTTGGCAAGATAATTTTAATTTAAAAATAATTGACATTATTCTTTTCAAACTTGTATTAAACTTAATTTATGTTAAAGAATAAACTAATATGCATATCAATATCTTTCTTGCTATTTAGTACTGCTTATTCTCAGGTAACTATCTCAGGAAAAATTTCAGACAAATCCACCAATGAACCATTGCCTGGTGCAACTATTTTTATTCCCGACCTTGAAACCGGCACTGTAACCGACGAAAACGGTTTGTACAAAATTACCAACCTCCCCAAAAGTAAATTTCTTGTTCAGGTAAAATATGTAGGTTACACACAAGTCACTCAAATAATAGATCTCTCGGATAAAACTATTTTTGATTTTGTACTTGAGCTATCAGCAATTACTACGCAGGAAGTTGTTATTACAGGCAGTGCGATATCAAGCGACATTAACAGATCAAGTGTTTCGGTTGTTTCTCTTGATAAAAAAGAATTAGCTATAGCGGGGGCTACAAATATTATAAGTAGTCTGACAAGTGTTCCGGGTGTCTCTCAGATTACTACTGGAGGAGGTGTTTCAAAACCTGTAATCAGGGGTCTTGCATATAATCATGTGGTTACGCTGAATGAAGGTGTAAGACAGGAAGGAAATCAATGGGGACCTGAACATGGTATGGAAATCGACCAGTTTTCGGCTGAAAGGATAGAGATATTAAAAGGACCTGCCAGCCTGTTTTACGGTTCGGATGCTCTGGGCGGCGTGATCAACATTCTTGAAACGACAGTGCCTTCAGCAGGGTCTGTGAAAGGAGAACTGTCGTCGAATTTTTCCACCAACAATAAACTTACGGCCAACAGCCTTATGTTTGAAGGAAATAAAAACGGATTCGTATTTGGGGCAAGAGTTTCCTATAAAAATGCGGCTTCATATAATACACCTGCTGGATACATATATAATTCGGGGTTTAATGAAAATAATTACAGCGCCATACTGGGCTTGCATAAAAAATGGGGTTTTACACATTTGCACGTAAGCCAATTTAACGCATTCATTGGCGCAGTGGATGGCGCACGTGATTCGCTCACACATCAGTTTATTGATGCAAATGGAAATATTGTTTCTTCCGGAAAATTAAAAAGCAGAAAACTTGAACTTCCTTTCAATAATGTACAGCACTCAAAGATTACTTCTATATCAAATATTATTTTTCGTGGTGGTCAGTTGAAAATAAATGTAGGCTATCAATCTAATCACCGCAAAGAATTTGATGATAATGCCAATGTACCCAATGTTTACTTCTTACTGCACACATTAACTTATGATATTAAATATCTGTTGCCTGTAACAAATGGCTATGAAATTGCTTTTGGCGCTTCGGGAATGACACAGATGAATAAGAATAAGGGAAATGAATTTGTGGTTCCCAATTATTTATCACAAGATTTGGGCGGCTTCGGATACATAAAAAAATCAGTTAATAAAATAACGATTAATGCAGGGGTGCGATACGATAATCGGAAAATTGCCGGAGAATCACTGTACCTTGATTCCCTTAAAGCACCAGCAGAAAATGGAGATACCATTTTTCAGAGATTTAATAATTATTTTAAAGCAGTATCAGGAGCTATTGGTCTTACATATAATATCAGTAAGAAATTAAATGCAAAACTTAATATTGGAAGAGGATACAGAGCGCCTAACATTTATGAACTTGCTACATCTGCTAACGGCGCCGCCCCTGATCCCGGAACATTCAGTTTTAATGCAGGAAATTACAACCTGAAACCCGAAACAAGCCTGCAGGTTGACGGAGAAATAACTGCAAGCTGTAAAATTGCCGATGCCACCGTAAGCGCATTTTATAATTCGATACAAAATTATATCTACCAGCGGAACATAAACAACGAAACCAAACTGTTCGACGGTCAGCAGGTACCTGTGTACCGCTTTATTCAGGGTAATTCACTCCTGAAAGGCTTTGAGATCGGGCTGAACATTCACCTGTTGATAGCGCTTGCTCTCGAAAACAGAATAGCATACGTGAATGGCACCAATACATCAACAAACATTCCACTGCCCTTTGTTCCGGCCACGCACTCAAAACATGAACTGAAATGGAGTGTTCTAAGCAATAAAAAATCGGCATTTACAAATATTACCATTAAGGCAGGCTTTACCCATACTTGGAAACAAAACCACTACGACAGTTTTGAAACAGAAACCGGAGCCTATACTCTTTATCATTTTGCAGTAAATTCAGATTTAAAAATAGGAAAGCAAAAGCTTACCCTTTTTATAAACGGTGAAAATATCACAGATGTAAAATATTTCGATCACCTTAACCGTTTTAAAATTCTTGATATATATAATATGGGAAGGAACATCACGTTCGGCATTTTCGTTCCATTTGAAAGATAGTAAATACAAATTATTAATATGAAAGCAAAAACATCAAACCCATTGACTTGTCAAATCAATCAAAAGGTGTCTATTATATACTGATTTCAAATAAGAAAACAATCAGACTTAGAAAAATCATTTTAGTTTATATAAATAATTAAGGTGTTATACCTGTTGTGCGGTTTAAATGAGAGATTGTAATTCCGGGCAATAGCAGTGATTTCGGCGAAATGCAACCCTGAAAAAAAGGGTGATGGAGACAAAGGTTGATGAATCGCATACAGGTATATTTTTAAAGATTTTGTTCAGTGTGTTTAATTTTAATGGTAAAAATCCCCCGAATTTACGGGGATTTTTTTTTTGAAAAATTATAAATGATATTTGTTGGAATTACGGTCTGATAAATTCCGGAAACAAAAAAATCAGCAGGTGCGGGTTTGGATTTTGGATTAAAAAAAAATAATGTCAAAATGTTTTTTCCATTGTGGTATTTCCGTTTTCATCCCACATGTACCATGTGCCGGTTTTCTCTCCGTTTTTATAGGTCATCTCATATCTTTTCTGCCCTTTATCATCCCAGATAAACCATTTGCCATCCTTGACATCCATGTTATAGTTTGCCTCTGCGGTTTTTATTCCCTTCTCATTCCAAGTATTCCAGATGCCATGTTTTTTTCCTTCGCTGTAACTTCTAAGTTCCTTTTTTGATCCGGATTCATAATAAATGAAATATTCGCCGGAAAATTTACCTTTTAATATATTCATTTCTGTCATCAGTTTTCCGTTATCATAATATTCTGAATATTTGCCTGAGTATAATGTATCTCCTTTATAATATAAACCATCATCTCTCAACTCAATATTTTGTGCACTTATTAAAAGAGGCAGAAATAAAAGCAAAGCAAAAACTTTTTTCATGATATTTATTTATTGATAATGATACAAATTTACAAAAATCCGGCCGTTCGTTCAAAAAAAAACAAACCTAAGAAAGCAGGTTTGTTTTCCATTGAGAAATGATATCTAACTAATTTGCCGTAATCTCAATATTCAGTTTTTCCTCATTGCCTGCGACCATATTAATATTTTCAATTTTTTTTGAAGAATAGGAAATAAAATTTATCACAAAGCTGTAGGAACCCGGGTCAAGATCAGTGATTGAATAATTTCCCTCAAGATCAGAATAGGTTTTAATGTTTGTACCTTTAATTTCTATGAGCACTCCGGCAAGGCTTTCGCCGGTTTTCTTATCAATAACTTTTCCTGTGATAGCTGCCTTATTACTTGCAACAATTATCGGATCATTGATTCTGCTGCCGAAAGATAGATTTGCATACGCAATAAAAATTAATACTAAAATTAACGAAGTGATTAAGTATTTCATAAACTCTTATTTTTTAATTACCAGAACAAAAGTAAATACTGCCTGTCACCTGATTGTTATGAAATCATTATTTCTTGGTTATTGTTGTGTTAACGTAATGTTATCCTGAACACATTTACAGGGAAAATTTATTTATATGTATTATGAAGAAACAGGAATAACAATCTATAAACAAATCTTCTTAACCAGGATCTTCTGTCCGTCTGAAACCCTGAGCAAATAAAGTCCTTTAGCAATATCATTTTTACTGATGGTTATCATTTGAGTTCCTTCACTTTTTTCTTTATAAGTGCTAACCATAGTTTGTCCATACAAATTCATCACATCAATATTCAACAGGGAAGAATTCTCTGAATTGATATAAATATTGATAATATTATCATCTGAGGATATATTCAAAATTTCAAGTGAACCGGAAGTTCTTACCATAACAGGAATTATTTTACTGTAAGAATAAGCGCCATCATAATCTGTTTGCCTGAGACGATAATATGATAATCCCGTTAAAGGATTTTTATCCAGCGCGCTGTATTCCCTGATAGAATTACTGTTTCCTGCGCCCTGAACATTTAAAATCGGAATAAATGATTCTGCATTTTGCGAACGTTCAATGGTGAAATAATCATTGTTTATTTCTGATGATGTCTGCCATTTTAATTCAACAATATTTTGTTCGATGATTTTTGCATCAAAGGAAACAAGTTCAATCGGTAAAACTGTTGGTGGGGGGACACAACCATTGTTAACATATTGGCTTGCATTGCCACCTGCGGGCGGAAAGGCAATTGCATCGCCATCTGCATGAGAAGTCAACAGGAAGGGTTCATAAATATAATCGGTAATGCATCCCGGATTTACACCACTAAAGTCAGCACGAAAATAACGCAGCGATCCTGCGGCAGCGGTGTTGGCAAAATTTCCACCTACCACCCAGTCTGCATCAGTTGAAAAAAGGACATAAACAGGACCCTGTCCGCAGAAAGCAGAAAAATTATAGTTATAACATACAGTACTTCTTGTAATCATAAATACTGAATTGGCAGGAATTGTACCCACCGTGACAGCATCAT
>Ga0182027_10015715_pt1 | contig 10383 bp, 6 predicted proteins | sample 712E1DmetaG_FD_121300 | JGI IMG/M metagenome (GOLD analysis project Ga0182027, IMG submission 121300) | Permafrost microbial communities from Stordalen Mire, Sweden - 712E1D metaG (Illumina Assembly) | ecosystem: Environmental > Terrestrial > Soil > Wetlands > Permafrost | place: Sweden... | reverse complement strand
GTGCTCGTCGGGTGGGGAAGTTGAGAGTTGAAGGTTGAGGGTTGAGAGTCGAACGCGCGAAGCGTGTTTCTCTCAACCCTCAACCTTCAACCCTCAACCGGCCTCGCCAACTTCTCCGACAAAGAGAAGGATGAGGCCAGCCTGTCGGACGGTTTCCGGCAGGATTCGTTGGATGCCTTCATTCTCCGTTTTGCCGGGGTGAAGGCGTTTTTGTTTTTCGTCCTCGTCTTCGTTCTCGTTCCCGCCGGCCAGGCGATTTTCGAGGACGAGGACGAGAACGAGAACAAGGACGATTCATTCCGCGCTGGTCTCTCAACCAAAACCCGTTCCGTGAATTTTTCGCGGAACCAAATTGAAAGATCAGTTCTTGAAAAAAGTCCGGTTCGTTTTGCTGGCTTTGGCCGGCTTGTCGGTTTTGTCCGTTGCGCGCGCGACCACTATCGCCGAAAATTTTTCCGCCGACCCATTGCAAAACGGCTGGCAAGTTTTCGGCGACACGAATTTGATCCAATGGGATTCCGCGCAGCACGACCTGGCTGTCACCTGGGACTCATCGCAGCCGAACAGTTATTTTTATCATCCGCTCGGCGCGGTTTATTCAAAAACGAATGATTTTCTCATTACGTTTGACCTGCGGTTGAATGACATTGCCATCGGCATCACGCCGGGCAAACCGTTTACCTTCGAGATTGCCATCGGCCTGATCCATACCACGATTGCCACCAACGGAAATTATTACCGCGGCTACGGCTATTTCCCGGACATCGTCGAGTTTGATTATTTTCCGAACGACAGCAACGACAACGGTGCAACGGTTTCGATGCTCATGATTTCGTCACAAACAAATTATTCCGGCGGCGGCTTCACCGATCCGCTCGAACTGGAAACCAACACGCTTTACCATATCGTGATGGTCTATACCGCCACGAACCAGACCTTGCACACCACCATGGCGGCCGACGGCACGCCGTTTGGACCGATTGAGGACGCCTATCTCGGCGCGGGCTTCGATGATTTTCAAGTGGACGCTGTTTCCATCAACAGCTACAGCGACGACGGACAAGACCCTGATTACGCCGGCTCGATTTCAGCGCATGGCACGGTGGACAAGTTTGCCTTCGCCTCGCCGCTGCCCATCGGCGCAATCAATGCCATCGCCGCCGGAGAAGTTCAGTTTGCCAGCGACACCCGCTGGCGCTACACGCTCGAACAAACGGCGGATCTGAAGACCTGGTCCGCCGCCGCACCGTCCGTCCCCGGCAGCGGGACAAACCTGGTGCTGCAAGCCTCGAATCCGCCCGCCAACCAGTCGTTTTACCGCGTGCGCGCCGACCTGCCATGAAATTAAAAATTTGAACGACCAGGCACGAATGACGAAAGAATTCCCAAATCCGAAATTCGAAAGTTCGCGAACGGCGCAACGGCACTTTTTGTCATTTGGGCTTCGTCATTCGGGTTTGGTCATTGGACCCGGCGGAGCATTTACGTTAATCGAACTGCTCGTCGTGATCGCCATCATCGCGATTCTTTCGGCCATGCTGTTGCCGGCTCTGGCCAAAGGCAAATGGTCCGCCCAGTGCGCCGCCTGTGAGAACAATCTGCGCCAGCTCGGCACCGCCGCGGAATTATATTGGGACGATAACAGTGGCAATTGTTTTTTTTACAACTCCACTCCATTGGTTGATCGCGGTATGAACGGCGCGCTCTGGTGGTTTGGCTGGTTGCAGGGAACTTCTGTGCCTGAAGACCAGCGCGCGTTTGATTTGTCCAAGGGCGTCCTGTTTGCCTACCTCGCTGGCAGCGACGTGCGGCTTTGCCCTTCACCCGCGTGGAACTCGCCACAATTCAAACTCAAGGGCACGAGTGTGATTTTCAGTTACGGCTACAACCGATATCTTTCGCCGCCGAATGCCAACCAGCTTGCGAGTATCAGCCGTGTCTCCAAGCCGACAGAAACTGTATTATTTGCCGATGCCGCGCAGGTCAACACATTCCAGGGGGCTGCGTCGCCGTCGCATCCGATGTTTGAGGAATTTTATTATCTGGATTTGGAAACAAATTATTCCAATTTCAACAACCAACCCAACGGCCATTTCCGCCATTCGCAAAAGGCCAACGTCATTTTTGCGGACGGGCACGTGGCCCTGGAAAAGGCCGTGGCCGGTTCGTTTGACAAACGGCTGCCCAATCAATTCATCGGCCAGTTGTGCCCGGAGATTTTGACGCTGCCGTAAAAGTTGGAGTTCAAGCTTCAGCTTGTTCCCGGCAAAGCAAGGGGCAAACCCGACCAAACAAGCTGAAGCTTGAACTCCAACCACGCGTTTTTCCGAAACAACCGCCGGGGAGCAGCCGCCCTGGCTCAGCGACGCAGCGCCTGCTTCAAAGTCTGCAGCAACTCCGCCGCATCGAATGGTTTGGCCAGGAGGCCTTGCACCAATTTGGGCGGCAAATGGCCCGCATCGGCCTTTGATTGATGCCCGCTCATCGCGATGATTCTGGCCTGGGGATTGAGCTGGCGCAGCGCGCGAATGAAAGCCGGCCCGTCCATGAACGGCATCACCACATCAGTGATGACCAGCCGCACTTCGGACTGGTGCTGCTTGTATAAGGCCAGCCCTTGCGTCCCATCGGACGCCTCGATCATCCGGTAGCCATGCCGTTCCAAGGTCTGCCGGGCCACCCGCCGGATGCTCTCCTCGTCATCCACCAACAGAACCAGTTCTCCCCGGCCCTGCGCCAGGGGATCCGGCTTCAGTTTCTTTTCGCCGTCCTTGGGTGTCTCGCAGGCCGGCAGGTAAACCTTGAACTGGGTGCCCTGTCCCACCCGGCTGTTGACCAGAATAAACCCGCCGTGGCTCTTGACGATGCCGATGACGGTGGACAATCCCAGCCCGGTTCCCTGACCCAGTTCCTTGGTGGTGAAGAAGGGATCAAAAATCTTGTCCAAGTTTTCCGGCGGGATGCCGGTGCCGGTGTCGGTCACACCCAAAGCCACGTAGCGTCCCGGACGAGCGCCGGGGTTCATGCCGGCCACGGCCTCGTTCACCTCCACGTTCTCCAACTCCAGGGTCAGCCTGCCGCCGCCGGGCATCGCGTCGCGGGCGTTGACGCACAGGTTCATCAAGATTTGGTGCAACTGGGTGGCGTCACCGCGCACCAGCCAGGAATTCGCCGGCGCTTCCCGGGCGGCGATGATGTTCTTGGGAAAAGTCTCGTGGATGATGTTGAGCATGTCCAGCACCAGGGACAGGAGCTGCACCGGCACCCGCTCGCCATCCAAACCGCGGCCGAAGGTGAGCAATTGTTTGATGATGCCGGCGCCGCGCACGGCGCTGGATTCGATGGTGTCCACCAGTTCCCGGATGTCCGGGTCTGAAATGGCCTCGCGGAGCACCGGGGCGGACATGAGCATGGGGGCGAGGATGTTGTTGAGGTCGTGGGCGATGCCGCTGGCCAGCCGCCCGACGCTTTCCAGCCGCTGGGAGCGGAGCAACCGGGCCTCCAGCTCTTTCTTTTCAGTGACGTCCGTTATCGTGCCCACATAGCCAACCACACGTCCCGCATGGTCCTTATCGGGCACGGCCTGTCCCATGACCCAAGCCACGGTTCCATCGGGATGAACAAAACGATAATCGGCGGTAGAACTGCGGGGAGCCTGGATTGCCTCATGCCAGCCTCGGGCAACGTGCTCCCGATCCAGCGGATGCACCGCGCGCAACCATCCTTCGCCCAATGCGTCCGAGGCGGATAATCCGGTAATCTGGCACCAGCGTGGATTGACGTAAGTGGTTTGCCCCTGCGCATCTGTCCGGAAGATGCCAACCGGGGAGATTTCCGCGAGCGTTTGGTACCGGCGCTCCTCCGCCCGCAGCGCTTCCTCCGCCCGCTTGCGTTCCTGGAGGAGGTTCCATTCGTGCAGGGCGCGGGCGACGATATGCGGCATGTCGGCGAAGGACTCCGGAGATTTCACCACGTAATCCAGCGCACCCGACTTGATCGCTGTCACCGCCACCTGCTCGTTGCCATAGCTGGTCATCAACAGAACAGGAAATTGTCCCGCCTCCGGCGGATAAGTCAGACCGTCCACGGCGCGGCCATCGGGCAAGTTCAGATCCATCACGGCAATATCCGGCGGCCAATCCACGCTGCACTGGCGGAACTCCTGTAGTGTGCCGACGACCTTGACCACGGTTTCCGGCTCGCTGGTTTCGAAGGCGCGGCGGATGGCGCCGGCATGCGCGGCATCATCTTCCACGATCAGCACATGAATGCGAGAGGGTTTCATGCCTGTTTCCAAGAATAACTCGATCGTTGCCGCGTTAAAATGGATACTGGTTCCAGACCAGCCAGTAATAACCGAGTGCATCCATCAATTGAAGGAACTGGTGAAAATCCACCGGCTTGACCAGGTAACTGTTGGCGTGGTTGCCGTAGGCCTTGACCATGTCCGATTCGCCGGCAGAGGTCGTCAAGACGACCACGGGGATGCGCGCCAAATCAGCGTCGGCCTTGATGGTTGTCAGCACTTCCAAGCCGTCCACCTTGGGCAGGCGCAGGTCGAGCAGGATCAGGTTGGGCCGGGGGGATTGATCCGGATCTTGGAATGATCCCTGGCGGAAGAGGTAATCCAGGGCCTGCTGGCCATCAGCCACGTGCAGCAGCCGGTTGGCCATGCGGAAATTGACGAAATTCCGCCTCACGATTTCAGCGTGGGCCGGGTCATCTTCGACCAGGAGAATAATGACGGGCTCACCTTTCGTGGCAGTTGCTTTCATTTTTTTGGCTGTGGTTTGATTGAACTGGTCGGCGGCGGATTCTCCGCTTCCATTTCCGGGAAGTACTTTCGGATGCAATCCGGGCAGAGGCCGTGCGTAAACTGGGCGTCGGTGTGCGCCTGGATGTAGCCTTCCACCTGGCTCCAGTAGCCGTGGTCGTCACGGATTTTATTGCAGCCGGAGCAGATGGGCAGCAGGCCGCTCAAGGTCTTGACCTTCGACAGGGCTTCCTCCAGTTGGGCGATCAATTTCTTTTGGGCGGCCACGGCTTTCCGGCTTTCGGTGAGCAGCGTCCATTCGCGCAAGGCGCGGGCGATGGTATGTGGCATGTCGGCGAAGGACTCCGGGGATTTCACGACATAATCCAGCGCGCCCGACTTGATGGCCTGCACCGCCAACCGCTCGCTGCCATAGCTGGTCATCACGATGATGGGAAACGGGCCGTCTTCGGGCGGATGGCTCAGGACCTCCACCGCTTTGCCATCCGGCAGGTTCAGGTCCAGCAAGGCGAGATCGGGCGTGTGGCCGGCGCTATGGCGGCGGAACTCCTCCAAAGTGCGCACCACCTCGATTTGAGTTTCGGCTTCGCCGGTTTCGAAGGCATGGCGAATTGCGGCAGCGTGCGCCGGTTCATCTTCCACCAGCAGCAGATGCAGAGGAGGTTTTCCCATAACAACAATTCATTTTGTGATGATTCCCGTTTCCATTGTAACCGCCGCGGGCAAAGTGAACAGAAAATTCGCACCCCGCCCGGGGCCGTCAGACTCGACCCAGATTCGTCCCTTGTACAACTCCACGACCCGTTTGACCAATGCCAGTCCCATCCCCGTGCCCTCAATCTTCGGATTGAGCTTTTCAAACAAACTGAACACTTTCTCCTGATAACGCGGTTCAATGCCCACGCCGTTGTCGCGCACAAAAAACACCGTTTCCCCTCCGCGCCGCTCGACGCCAATCTCGATGCGCGGCTTGAGCTGTTCTCCCATAAACTTGCAGGCGTTTTCCAACAAATTCTGCCAGATTTCCACCAGGCGCGAGCGGTCGCACTCCAGAACCACGACGGCGTCGGCCACCTGCACCTCCGCGCGGCTGGTGCTGATGTGTCCGGCAACCAGCCCGACGGCCTCCCGCGCCAGTTCCTGGAAGGTGACCCGCACGGACGGATTGGACTTGCGGCCAACACGCGCCAGATTCAGCAATTCATCGAGCAAATGGGCCATTTTATCCGCCGCCGTGTGCATGTAGGTCATGTCCTGTTTGACTCGTTCCGTATTGGGAGCCAGCAGGTCTTGTTCCAGATAGCCCAGAAAGGTCTTCACCGTTACCAGCGGGCTTTTCAGGTCATGGGACACGGTGTAGGTAAAGCGTTCCAGTTCGGAGTTTTTCTCAATCAACTCTCTTTCCTGGCGTTTGCGCCCGGTGATGTCCCGGCACAACGTCAAAATTTTCAAGTCGTCGCCCACGCCCAGCGTCGAAGCGTTGATCTCAACGGGAACCACGGTTCCGTCCGAATGCACATAGTCAACTTCCAGCCCCCTTACCGAACCACTGGCAACGCACTTCTTGACTTCTCCGGCATTTCGAGCCTGGTCATAAGCCGCGGTCCATTCGGTCACGCTCCGGCCTATAATCTGTGCTCGTTTTTCATAACCGGCCAGCCGCAGGTATTCGTCGTTGGCGTCCAGCACACGGCCCTGCGCGTCCACGATCACGAATCCGGTTGCCGTGGTTTCGATCAACACGCGATGCTTATCCTCGCTTTCCCGCAACGCTTCCTCCGCCTGCTTGCGCTCGGTGATGTCATGTCCGATACCCACCAGGCCGCAAATCCGTCCCTGGCTGTCGCGAAACGGCAATTTGGTCGTCAACACCGTGTGCTCCCGGCCATCCGCAAAAACGCAAATGCCTTCGCGGCCAATCAGCGGCTTTCCGGCAAAAACATTCAGATCCTCTTCGTGGTATTTGGCGGCCAGTCCGGCGGGGAAAAGGTCCAGGTCGGAGAGGCCCAGCAGTTGGGAGGGATTGGCTTTGCCCCATTGTTTGGCCAGGGCGTCGTTGGCCACCAGAAAACGGCTGTCCAGGTCTTTGATGTAAAAAGTTTCGGGCAGCAGATCAATCAAGGTGCGAAGCAACTGGCGTTCGTGGGCAATGGTTTCCTCCGCCTGCTTGCGCTCGGTGATGTCCAGGGAGATGCCGCAGGTGCCGATGACTCGTCCCGCCGCGTCGCGCAGGGGCAATTTGCTGGTCAAGACCCAACTGACGGTGCCGTCCATCCAGGTTTCTTTCTCTTCGACATTCAACAGCGGCTGGCCGGTGCGGATGATTTCCCGCTCGTCGGCCAGGGCCTGCTGCGCGTGCTCCCCGGAGAAAAATTCCGCGTCCGATTTTCCGGCGAGTTGAGCCGGATCACTCAGGCCGAACTTCCGGGAATGGGCGCGGTTCACCCGGATAAAACGACTGGCCGCATCCTTGAAGTAAACCGCGTCGGGAAGGTTGTCCATCAGGGTCGCCGTCAATGTCTGTTCCCAGTGCAACGCCTCCTCCGCCTGCTTGCGCGCGGTGATGTCTTCATAGGTGCCCATAATCCCGACGATGCGATTGTTGATGTCACGGAGCGGGACCTTGCTGGTTCGCAGCCAGATTTGTTTGCCATCCGGCGTGGTTTGTGGTTCCTCGTAGTTCACCTTTGCATTGCCGGAGCGCATGACTTCCAGGTCGTCTTTGCGATAGAGTTCCGCTTGCTCCCGCCATCCCAGGTTGTAATCCGTCTCGCCGATAATTTCCTCGGGGGATTTTCGCCCGGCGTCGGCCGCAAACAGGCGATTGCATCCCAGATAGACCAGATCCTTGTTCTTCCAGAAAATCCGCACCGGAATGGTGTCCATCACCAACTGCAGCATGTCATTGGCTTCGGCCAGTTGGCGCTGATTTTCCTTTAGCGCCTCCTCCGCTCGTTTGCGCCCGGTGATGTCCCAGAAGACGCCCTGAACGCCGATGATCTGACCGCGGGCGTCCCGCAAGGGCGTTTTGACGACTTGGACGAGCAATTCCCGGCCGTCGGCGCTCACGTGTTTCTCTTCCTGATCCAACGCCTGCCCCGTTTCCATGATCCGGAGATCGTCTTGGCGATAGGCTTGCGCCAATTCCGGCGGGAAAAAATCCGCGTCCGTCCGGCCAACGATGTCCCCGAAAGAACGTTCCAAGCTCCGGCAGAACTTTTCATTGACGAACTGGAAACGCCCATCGCGGTCCTTGCGGAAGACGCTTTGCGGCATGTTTTCCACCAGGGAATAATACAGCGCCCGGGAATTTCGCAGTTCCTCTTCCGCACTTTTGCGCTCGGCGATGTCGTTGATGATGGCCAGAAAATAGCGGAAGGCCCCATCCGCGTTGCGCATCACGCTCACTTGCGCCTGTCCCCACAATTCTTTGCCGGACCTGGCGATATACCGTTTCTCCGTGCGATACACGGCGAGTTCGCCGCGCAGCAGTCGCCGCACCTGTTCGACATCTTTTTGGACGTGGTCCGGATGGGTGATGTCGGAGAAGGCCATTTTTTGCAGCTCGGCCTCGGAATAACCCAGCATGGTGGCGAAAGCCGGGTTCACCCGAATGAAATGAAACGTCTCGTCAAGCATTGCCATCCCCGTCGGGCCTTCCTCAAATACCCGCCGGAAACGCTCCTCGCTCTCCCGCAGCGCCTCGGCCACCTTCGACCGCTCCTGGTAGAATCGGACGCGCCGATGCCACCAGATCGCGCCGATGCCCAAGGCCGTGCTGATCAGCAACAGGCTCACGAGCAATAGGGTCAGTCTCAACCGCTCGCCCAGCGGCGCATACACTTTGGCGGTGTCCATGCGCGTCACCAGAAACCACGGCGAATCCGGAATGGCATACAAGGCCGCCAGCACCGGCGCCCCGTAATAATTCCCGGCTTCCACAACGCCCTTTTGCCCCAGCACCGCTTTCGCGGCGGCCGAGTTGGTGTTTGCAAGGGAATAACGCAAGTGGAGCGCGGTGTTGGTTCTGAACTTCAACTCGTTGAGGCACAGCGCGTCGTTGCCGTCCCGTCGGAGGAGCAGCGTCTCGGCCGGCAGGCTGGGCGTCGGCCAGCGCTCGAGAAACGGATAGAGATAGGTTTCAGGATCAATCCGCAGGACAAAAACGCCCAGCGGACGGTTCGCGTCCGACTCGTCGAGAATGGGCACCAGCAGCGTCAGATAGATTTGCTGGTTATGCTCGTTCCGGTGGAAATCCAGAAAGGTCACCTGACCGGAGCGCAAGACTTCTGGAACGCGCTGTGAAACAAAGGATGACATCGGCGATTCGGCGGGGACGGCCAGGCGAACGACGCCTTGCGCATCAAACAGGCCAGCCAGGTCATACTGTGCGGTTGCCAGGTATTTGGCGGCCCACGCCTGAATCTGCTGTTGCGCTTCGGCGTCCTCCGGATGATCAAGAAAGCGCCGCACCAGCCCGGAAAAGGCAGGGTTCTTGAAAAGCGTGTCGGCATCCCACAACCGTTCCCTGCGATACTGCGCCAGTTCGTCCACCTTCAACTCCGCGACCGCGGAAAGCTGGCGCCCGGCCTCGGCGCGGAATTCCCGCTCGTAGTTCCGGTAGTAATGGTGGCCGGCCGTGACAATGCCCGCCGCCAGCAGGACAAAAATCAGGATGAACGGATACGCCACACGCCGTTCTTCCTTTGCAACGGCTTTCATAGGTGAAGGCGATTATGAAGCGAGACCGGTGATTGGCAATCCGCAAATTTCCGAGCACCGGCGGAGGCGGGACCGCGCGAACGGGCAATCCAACCCTCAACCCTAAACTTGTTTCAACTCTTCATTGCCGCCGCGCCGGTTTTTCGTGTAGAAATTCCCCATGCCGATTCGGGAAAAATTCGCTGAATTTGCCATGCCGCCATGACCGCCCAGGAATTTATCGCCAAGTGGAGCCAGGTTGACCTCACGGAACGCTCCGCCGCCCAGCAGCATTTCCTTGATCTGTGCGAACTCGTCGGCCATCCCAAGCCCGCTGCGGCTGACCCGACCGGCGTGTCATTCACTTTTGAAAAAGGCGCTTCCAAGCACGGCGGCGGCGACGGCTGGGCCGATGTCTGGAAAAAAGATTTCTTCGGCTGGGAATACAAAGGCAAAAAGAAAAACCTCGACGCCGCGTATGACCAGCTTCTCGAATACCGCGCCGACCTTGAAAACCCGCCGTTGCTGGTTGTGTGCGACATGGACATCATCCGCGTCCACACCAATTTCAACAACGCCCCTACGCGCACGCACGAAATCACCCTGGCGTCCCTTGACCAGCCGCGCAACCTCGAAATCCTCCGCCATGTTTTTTTCGCGCCGGACCAGCTCCGCCCCGGCGTCACCAGCGAAGCCATCACCGAGAAAGCCAGCGGCCATTTTGCCGAAATCGCCGAGGCGATGCGCCAGCGCGGGCTTGACCCGCAGGCCGTCGCGCACTTCCTCGTCCGCGTCGTTTTCTGCCTGTTTGCCGAAGACGTGGGCTTGCTCGAACGCGGCCTGTTCACACGGATCATCAAAGGCGCGGGCAGCGACCCGAAGAAATTCGCCCGCTACGTCGGCGAACT
>Ga0182027_10015713_pt1 | contig 10384 bp, 7 predicted proteins | sample 712E1DmetaG_FD_121300 | JGI IMG/M metagenome (GOLD analysis project Ga0182027, IMG submission 121300) | Permafrost microbial communities from Stordalen Mire, Sweden - 712E1D metaG (Illumina Assembly) | ecosystem: Environmental > Terrestrial > Soil > Wetlands > Permafrost | place: Sweden... | reverse complement strand
TACGGCGGCGTCGGCTTCCAGCCGCAGGTCCGTGCCCTCAAGAACGGCCCCGAGATCGTCGTGGCCACGCCCGGTCGACTCCTCGACCATGCCGGTCAGGGCACCATCGACCTCTCGTCCGTCGAGATCCTCGTTCTCGACGAGGCCGACCGGATGCTGGACATGGGCTTCATCCGCGACATCCGCCGCATCATGGAGCTGCTGCCCGCAACCCGCCAGAACCTGCTGTTCTCGGCGACCTTCTCCAACGACATCCGCGACCTGGCCGGCGGCATTCTCCATGAGCCCGCTTTCGTCCAGATCTCACGCCCGAACGCCCCGATCGAGCTGGTCCGGCAGGTCGTCTATCCGGTCGATCGCGAGCGCAAGCGCGAGCTGCTCAGTCACCTCATCAAGGAAGGCCGGATCGACCGCGCGCTCGTCTTCACCAGGACCAAGCACGGCGCCAACCGTCTGGCCGAACAGCTCTGCGACGACGGCATCCTCGCCACGGCCATCCACGGCAACAAGAGCCAGGGCCAGCGAGTCCGGGCACTCGACGACTTCAAGGCCGGCCGCGCCTCGATCCTTGTCGCCACCGAGGTCGCCTCGCGCGGCCTCGACATCGACGGCCTGCCGCACGTCGTCAACTTCGAGCTGCCGATGGTCGCCCAGGACTACGTCCACCGGATCGGCCGGACCGGCCGTGCCGGGCTCGAGGGCGACGCCGTCTCCCTGGTATGCATCGACGAGAACATGCTTATGAGCGAAATCGAGTCGATGCTTCGTACCCGGATCACCCGCGAAGTCGTCCCCGGCTTCGAGGTCAACCACTCGATCCCGCGCGAGCCGATCCTGAAGCGCAGCGGCGGCGGTGTCCGTCGGCCGAGCGACGGCCGTCGCGCTCCGTCACGCCAGCCGGCGCGTGCCGCGGCTCCGTTCCGCAGCGCAGCTCCGGCCCGCGCCGACACCGCGGCCCCGTTCCGTGCCGCGGCTCCGTTCCGTGGCGAGGCCCCGTTCCGTGCCGCGGCTCCGTCCCGTGGCGAGGCCCCGGCTCCGTTCCGCCAGCCGGAGCCGGCCCGCAAGGCCGCTCCGAACGGCATGCGCCAGTTCCCCAACGCCGCCCCGCGCCAGGTCTCGGGCACGGGCTTCAACACCTCCCGGCCGGTCGAGCCGCGGCGCTCGGCCGCACCCGGCGGTTTCCGCCGGCCGACGGCGAGCGACTTCAGCCAGGCCCCGCAAGTCGGCATCGGTGCCGGCCGCGCGAGTTCGAGTGGCCGTCCGAGCCAGGGCCCGCGCTCGGCATCCGGACCGCGCCCCGCGCAGAACTCCCACGCCAGGCCCACGGGCCGCCCGATGGCCGGTCCGCGTCCGCTTAACCGCGGTGAGTCGTTCGGATCGCTACCGGGTGAGCGGGTCGCTCGCGGCGACAACCGCGGTCGCTGACGGGCTCTCGCGCCGGCATCTGAGCCGGCGCCGCGGTCCTGCGCTGCGGAAAAGTCGCTATGTCGACGCAGGCCGGCTGTGGGGAGCCGCCGGCCAGTCGATGTTCGACGGAGGCGCAGACACGACCGCCGGAATAGCGGCAACGAAGCGGTGGCTGCTACCCTCGCACGGAGCCTCGCGACGTCGGAGGCCGATCGACACGAGGCTGGATCGTTGACCGCCACTCCAACCGAACGCCTGCTCGAAGACCTCAATCCGTCGCAGCGCGGGGCCGTCACGGTGACGTCCGGTCCGCTGGCCATCATCGCCGGCGCGGGCTCCGGCAAGACACGAGTCATCAGCAGGCGGGCCGCCTACGCCATCGAAACCGGTGCGGTCCCGGCCGACCAGATCCTGCTGGTGACCTTCACCGACAAGGCCGCCGGCGAGATGGTCGAACGGATGGCTGCGCTCGGTCATTCGGGCGTGATGGCGCGAACCTTCCACGCCGCGGCCCTCGCTCAGCTGCGCCACTTCTGGCCGAGCCGACACGACGGCGCGCCGCTGCCGTCGATCCTGGATTCGAAGCTGCGCCTGCTCGTCCCGCTGGTCGGCCGGCTGCCCGGTGGCTACCGATTCACGCCGGCCAAGGACGTGGCCGACACGATCGAATGGGCCAAGGTCCGCCGCATCAAGCCGGAGCGCTGGGTTTCGGAGGGCGCCGATCGAGCGCCGATTCCGGCCGATCTGTTCGGCCGCCTGTACCGCGACTACGAGCGCGCCAAGGAGCGAGCCGGCTTGCTCGACTTCGAGGACATGCTGGTCAAGACCGTCGAGTTGCTCGAGAGCGATGCCGAGGCGGCGGCGCTCGTCCGGGCGCGCAAGCGCTGGTTCAGCGTCGACGAATACCAGGACACGAACGCGCTCTCGGAGCGGCTGCTCGAGCTGTGGCTGGGCGAGTCGCGCGATCTGGCGGTGGTCGGCGATCCGGACCAGACGATCTACACCTTCACCGGCGCCACGCCCGACTTTCTGCTCGGCTTCGAGAAGCGGCATCCCGGCGCTCGAACGGTCACGCTGGCCGACAACTACCGCTCCAGCCCCCAGATCCTGGAACTCGCCAACCGATTGGTCGCGGGCGGGCCGCGCGGGGCATTGCGTGCGACTCAGCCGGCCGGGCCTGCGCCGGCGATCGGGCGATATGCCGACGGTGAAGCCGAACTCGGCGGCATCCTGGCATGGCTCAGGGCCCTCGCCGCCGCGGACGTTGCCGCGACCGAAACGGCCGTGCTGGTGCGGATCAACGCGCAACTGCCGCCGATCGAGGATGCACTGACCCGCGCCGGGATCGGCTTCACCGTTCGAGGCCAGCGCTTCTTCGACCGGCGCGAAATCCGCGAAGCTGTGCTCGTTCTGCGGCGCGAGAAGCCGGACGCGACCGGAGCGGCGCTGGTCACTGCCGTGGAGCGGCTCTTCGTCGATCGGATGGGGCTCGACGACGTCGCCGCGGACGCCGGTCAGGAAGGCCGCGAGCGAGCGGCTTCGCTCGAATTGCTGCTCGGCATCGTCGAAGACCTGGCCGCGGCGGACCCCGATCTCACCATCGACACCGTCCTCGCCGAGATGGACCGGCGGCGCGCGGCCGAAGCCACTTCTTCTGCAGACGGCGTGAACCTTCTCACCTACCACCGTGCCAAAGGCCTCGAGTGGGACGCGGTCTACCTGCCGGCATTGGACGAAGGCACGCTGCCGATCCGCCAGGCGAAGGTGGAGGCGGAGATAGCCGAGGAACGGCGGCTGCTGTATGTCGGCATCACCCGCGCTCGGCGATATCTGGCCATCTCGTCGTCTTCGCGCAAGCCGTCACGATTCCTCGCGGCGCTCGACCCGGGCCGAGCCGGGGCGAAGCCGGTTGTGGCGCGCCGCGAGGCTGGGGTCCGGGTTCTGCCCGGGGCGCCCATCGCGGGCGCCGCCACTTCGGACGATGCACTACTGGATGCCCTTCGCCGCTGGCGCCGCGAGCGGTCCACGGCCGACGGCGTGCCGGCCTACGTCGTGTTCCACGACACAACTCTCGCGGAGATCGCCGACGTGCGGCCGCGGTCGCTGCCGGCGCTCAGGCGCGTCCGGGGCATGGGCCCGACCAAGCTGGAACGCTACGGCGAGGAGATTCTGGCCGTCATCGAGGCCGAGGCTTAGGGCTCGATCGCAAGCGGCCCGGCGCCTGCCGGGTTGCGCACCTCGGCCTGACTGACATGCATACTCGACTGCCACGGAAGTCTCTGTCTTGTGCCATCGCACTGGAGCCTGAGCAAGGGGTGTGGCAATGGAAAATGATCCGGCGATGCAGGCGATCGTCTCTCTATCCATCTTGTTTCTGGGCAGCCTTCTGGGGTCGGCATATGCGATGAGGGCCCTAGGGATTCTCAATCGTCCGGAGGATCGCTCCGGGTTGTTCAGAGTCATGACCAGACGCATGGGCTCGCCAAATCCGCCGGCCGCGATCCCGGCCATCATCTTCTGGGCGTTGATGAACCTAGGCCCCGCGATCTACCTAGTGCACGGCAACCCGGAGACGCCGGCCGCAGCTATTGGCGCCTTCTTCATGGTTGAAGCGATCTGGTTTGCCAGTGTTGCCTGGGACGTAGCCAGGGCTCGAGTACGTCGAGGCCACTCCCAGGACAGCGATCGGCCGGTGTAATCTCGCCCGATGGCTACTCCGTCTCCGGCGAATCTGCGCGCCTTTGTCCGGAACAACACGCGGCTTCTGCCGGTGCCGGACCTGCCCGAAATCCGACTCCACCAGGCCGATGACGTGATGGCGATGATGAGTCTGGCGGGCGGCGAGCTGGGGGAGGAGGATCCGGGGCTGCCGTTCTGGGCCTTCGCCTGGGCCGGCGGACTGGCGGTGTCGCATTACCTGCTGGAGCACCCCGACGACGTCGCCGGGCGGCGCGTCGTCGACATCGCCTCCGGTTCGGGGCTGTGCGCGATCGTCGCACTCAAGGCGGGCGCGGCCTGGGCTCACGCCGTCGACATCGATCCGCTCTCGGAGGCCGCCGTCGCCCTGAACGCCCGGGCTAACGGCGTCCGGATCGGGTTCAGCCGGCAGGACCTTCTCGGCGCCGAGCCACCCGAGTGCGACGTCATTCTGGCCGGCGACGTCTGCTACGAGGAAACCATGGCGGCCCGAATGCTCGACTGGCTGCGGCTGGCCGCAAGCCGGGGCACGAGAGTGCTCGTGGGCGATCCCGGACGGCGGTACCTGCCCCCCGGCATGTCGCCGCTAGCCTCGTATCGCGTCAGGACGAGCCACGAGCTGGAGGACGCGGAGATGAAGGACGCGGCCGTCTACACGTTCCCCGGCGGCGGCTGAGCGGGCGGCCAGCGACGTCGCCTCTGAGTCCCCAGTTCGCGGCTGAGCGTCGCCGCTACCGCGTCAGCAGGTTCGCCGCGAACGAGTAGGCCGTGGCGCGCTTGACCTCATGCCGGTCCAGGGCGATCCGCACGAGAGCGGCCACCAGCTGATCGAACCGGACGCCCGCTTCCTCCCAGAGGTAGTAGCTCATCGAACCGGGCGTGGTGTTGATCTCGTTGAGCAGCAGCCGCTTCTTGCGCTCCTGGTACAGGAAGTCCACGCGGACGACGCCGCCGGCTCCGATCGCCCGGAACGCGTCGATGGCGAGCCCCTGGACCCGGGCCGTCAACTCGTCGCGGATCGGGGCCGGAACCTGGCGCCGCTGACCGGCCATGCCGGCGCTCTGCGCGGCCCCGCCACTCGGCGCGGCCCCGCCACTCGCACCGCTGCCGAGCTTCTTGCCGCCGTGCTTGTACTTGTCGTCGAACGAGAGAACCGCCTCGTAGCCCATCGGCTGCTCGCAGGCGGAGGCTCGCTCCGGCGGGCCCATGACCGAGCAGTTGATCTCGATGAAGTCGGTCAGGGCTTCTTCGACCAGCGCCCGGCCGTCCAGCTCGAGCGCCAGGTCGATCGCCTCGCGGAGTTCGGTGGCGTCGGCGCAGCGCGAGACACCGACGCTGCTACCCAGGCAGACAGGCTTGACGATGGCGGGGTAGCCGACCTTCGATTCGACACGCTTCACGAACCCGTCGGCGTCGGCGTCCCACTCGGCCCGCGAAACCACCAGGCAGTCGAGCGTCGGGATGCCGGCCTGCTGCAAGACGCGCTTCTGCATGGCCTTGTCCATGCCGATCGCCGAGCCCAGCACGCCCGACCCCACGTACGGAACGTCGACGAGTTCGAAGAGCCCCTGCATCGAGCCGTCCTCGCCGTGAGTGCCGTGAATGACCGGGAACCAGACGTCGGCCCAGAGCTTGGGGCTCTTGGACAGCAGCCCGCCGCCGACGCCGGGATGCACGACGAGCTGCCGGACCGACCGATCGGGGCTCAGGCTGACGCGATAGACGTTCTTCAGGCCGGCCGCATGGAACGTCTGCTCGCGGTACAGCTCCAGGTTGTGGAGACCCTCGCCGGCGTACCAGTCGCCTTGCTTGGTGATGTAGACCGGCAGAACCCCAAAGCCCGCCGCGTCGAGCGCGTCCATGACCTGGTGGCCGGAGATGACGGAGACCTCGTGTTCGACGGATCTGCCGCCGAAGAGGACGGCCACGGTTTTGGTGGGCATAGAGCGCGGTTACTCCTCGTAGAGGTCGGGGAGGTCATTCTCGAACAAGACGACGTCTCCGGCACGAACGATACCCTTCAGCGCCTCCAGGCCGTCGTTGAGGTTGCGCACGGAGAATACGTGGTCGGCGGCAAAGTCGGCCCCATCGAGGCCGCGCCGGATCGCCGCGGTCTGGTTCCGACCCACGAGAATGACGTAATCGCAAGTGGCGGCGGCCTTGACGCCCAGCTCCTCGTTGCGGGCGTCCTGCTCGGCGCCCAGCTCGACCATGCCGGGCGTGACCAGGATCCGGCGGCCGGTCTTGAAGGCGGCGAGGGCCTCGAGGGCATTGGCCGCACCGACCGGATTGGAGTTGTAGGCGTCGTCGATGATCGTCACGCCGTCGGCGCCGGTATGGGTTTCGAGGCGGTGGGGGACCGGCTGCAAGCGGCCGATGGCGCCGGCGATCTCGCGCAGGCTGACGCCCGCGACCTGCGCGACCGTGGCCGCAGCGAGGATGTTCGAGACGTTGTGCAGGCCGATGAGGCGGGTCTTGACGGTGACCCGGTGGCCTTCGCGGTCGATCAGATTGAACGTCAGCCCGTCCGGACCGTGCTCGATCGAGTCCGCGCGGAGGTCCAGCTCGCCGCTCGAGTATTCGCCGCTCGAATGCTCGCCGCTCGAATAGTCGATGCCGTAGCAGCGGACCGCCGGTCCCTGAAGCGTCTCGGCCAGCCGCCGGACGCGCGGGTCGTCGTTGTTGATCACGGCGATGCCGTCGGCGGTCAGGGCTTCGAGCAGCTCGAACTTGGCCTTCTCGATCGTTTCGATGCTGCCGAACCGCTCCAGGTGCTGAGGCCCGATCGCCGTCAGCACGCCGATGTGCGGCCGGGTGAGGCGGGCCATTTCGCGGATCTCGCCGCGCCGGTACGCGCCCATCTCCACGATCAGGACTTCGTGCTCCGGACCCAGCTCCTCGTTGATCGCGCGGCAGACGCCCAGGATCGTGTTGAAGCTCGCCCTCGTCTTGAGGACGCGGAAGCGCGAACCCATCAACGCTTCGGTGAAGTACTTCGTGGAGGTCTTGCCGTAGCTGCCGGTGATGCCGACGACCATCGGCTTGAAGCGGTCGAGCTTGCGGCGAGCACGGATGCGGTACATCAGGTTGATGGAGGCTTGGACCGGAGCGAGGAGGAGGTTGGCGGCCATCATTACCAGCGGCGCGGCGAGCCTCGAAATCGCGGCGGTGACCAGGAAGGCGAACCCGGGAACGGCGGCGGTCGACATGCCCGACGCTTCGGTGAGCTTCGAGATGCCGAGGAACCCGACCACGAACAAGAGAAGCGCGAGCACGACCGAACCGGCGAGCAGGCGGCGCGCCCGGCCCGTGTAAACGAGCGGCTTCTTTTCCAGGGTGCGACCGTTGGTCTTGATCGCCACATAGGCCGCGACACAGGAGGCCAGCGCGACCACCCAAACCTGGGCCGGCTCTCGCGATAGAGCTGCCTGAAGGTCGGCGCCAAAGAAGTACGCGAGCCAGGCCAAACCTCGGAACCCGCGTGCCTTCGTGGCGACCAGCCACCGGGCGAACCGCCGGTTCGAGTAGTCGTCCTGCTGGAGGGCGTGGATGCTCGCCACCAGCTGAGGGACCGTGAGCACCAGCGCAGTCGCCGAGGCCGCCGTCAGAACGACAACCTGGAACGGATCGGTGCCAGCGAAGTCAGTCATTCAGGAATGGGATGACGGCCAGGCGGAAGCGCCCGTACTGGTCCAGATACGAGAAGTGGCCCGCGTTCTTGAGCACAAGCAGGCGGGCGCCGAGGATGAGCTTTTCCATCGACCGGGCGTCCGCCAGCGTGGTGTCCACGTCCGACTCGCCCCAGATCAGGAGCGTGGGGGCCTTGATGTCGGGCAGCACAGGCCGCAGATCCTCCCTGATGACCGCCAGGAACGTGCCTCGGAGCGGCCCGGCATTGAGATAGTCGGTGGACGCGATCCGCCGCACGATCGCGCCACGAACCGCCTGCCCCAGCCGGCCGAGTCGCCCGGTGGCGTTGGCGAACCTCGAGGCCAGCCGCTTCGCTCTGCGCGTGAGCGTCTGAGGCGGCGGTACACCGGCCGAATCGACGAGCACCAGCCGATCCACCATTTCGGGGTGCGCGGCCGCCAGCTTGATCGCGACGCGCCCCCCGAAGGAGTGGCCGAGGACGGAGGTATGCGCGATGCGCAGCTCGGCCAGGACGCCGAGCGTCAGCTCCACGAAGTCGTCGACGGCCCAGGTGGCCGGCGGCATGTCCGACCCGCCGTGGCCGGGGAAGTCGAAGGCCGTGACGCTGAACTGCCTCTTCAGGTCCTCGGTCATGGCCGCGAACGTGTCCAGCGAGGTGCCCCAGCCGTGGAGCAGCAGCAGCGGCTTGCCCCGGCCCGCGGTCATGTAATGGATCCGGACGCCGTTGACCGTCAGGAATTGGGCGCCGTTCGCCTCAGCGGCGCCGCCGGAGCGGGCAATCGGCTTCTTGAGCCGTGCCGGGGTTTCGGGGATCGCCGGAGGCGTTGCCCGCAAATCGTCGTTGCCCAAACTGACCCACCGTAGTCGAGTGGCCACCAATCGCGCGGCCGTTGGTGAAGCCCCTGCAAGTCATGACATGGTACAAGCTGCGACTCGCCCGGCGGCGTCGCGAGCGGCGAAGAGCGGCGAAGAGCGGCTCGGCTCCGCCGCCAGAACCCCGCCTTAAAATCGAAGCGGCTCCCGAAGGAGCCGCTTCGTTGCTGTCCCGGTGAAGGGTGGGTCCGCCGAAACGGACCGTCTTCTGCCACGCTACAAAGGCATCTATCACGTCGGCTACACCGACTACCCTAACCCGACCTACCCATGACCTTGTAACTGGGGCAGCAGGCTGACTGGCAGCTTCTAAAGTCTACAGCCCCGTCTGCCTTCAATCCAAGGGTTTTGTCGGGTTGTTCGGTTAATATCCCGCAACTTAGTAGCCGTTGGGTTATGACCATGTTGCGACCTGCGCAACATGCGTTCAGACCCGTCACAACGTGGTAATGACGCCTGCCGGAACGGGGCGCGCGGAGGTTCGAAAATCGGATCCGCTGGCCTCGAGTCGGTCGGTCTGGCCTACTCGTCGATCTTCACCGCTGTCATCGCGGTCGGCTCGGCCGGCTGGTCGCGACTGTCGCGCTTGGATGCCGCGATTGCGTCGACGACATCCATGCCCTTGGTCACGTGCCCGAAGAGCGTGTACTTCTTGGGCAGCTTCCCACCCGACAGGTCCGCCACGCAGATGAAGAACTGGCTGCCGTTGGTGTTGGAGCCGGCATTGGCCATTGCCACGGCGCCCCGGACGTAGTCACCCTCGAAGGGCTCGTCCGCGAACTTGTAGCCGGGGCCGCCGGTGCCGAGCCGGCCGCGATCGAGCTTGTCGATGTGGCCGTACTCGCCGTCGCCGCCCTGGATGACGAAGCCGGGAACGAGGCGGTGGAAGACGACTCCGTCGTAGAAGCCCTTGTTGGCGAGCTCGATGAAGTTCGCGGCCGCCTTGGGCGCTCCGGTCGTGCTGAGTTCAATCTCGATGGCGCCCTTGTCAGTCTCGATAGTCGCCTTGGTCATGCGTGTCTCCTAGTTGAGTTGTCGTGAACCAGGGTGCCACCGATGCCGCGCGGCGAGCGCGTGGCCCGCGCCGGCCCGGTCAGGGGGTCGTGACGGTCATACCGGTAATGACGACCGGCTGGAGCGGCATGGAAGGCGGGCTGTCGTCGCCGCCGGTCGGCAGGTTGGAGATTCGATCCGCCACGTCCATGCCGGTGGTGACGCTGCCGAAGATCGCGTAGTTGTTGGCGCCGCTGCCCGCCAGGCTCGTATTGGCCGAGTCGTCGAGGACGATGAAGAACTGCGAGCTGCCCGAGTTGACCGCCGAGGTCCGGGCCATGGCCACGGTGCCCCGCTTATAGGCCTGCGTAACGGGGTCGTCGGTGACCGTCCAGCTCGGCCCGCCCCGGCCGACCTTGGACAGGTCGGGATTGGGCAGCCGGCCGTAGGTCCCGTCACCGGCCTGGTCGACGAAGAGGGGCATCACGCGGTGGAAGATGACGTTGTTGTAGTAGCCGCAGCGAGCCAGGGCGACGAAGGCGCCGGCCGCGTTGGGGCCCAGGCTGCCGTCGACCTTTATGACGATGTTCCCAAAGTTTGTCGCCATGGTGACCGTGGCCGTCCCGGTGAAGGCCGCCGGAGCGGATGTCGGACAGGCATCGGGCGCCATGGTGGGGGCGAGGGTGTAGGGCGGGGTGGTCGGCGCCACTGTCGGCAGCGGAACCGGCGAGGGGCTGGCCGTGACGGTGGGTACCGCGCAGCC
>Ga0182027_10015712_pt1 | contig 10384 bp, 5 predicted proteins | sample 712E1DmetaG_FD_121300 | JGI IMG/M metagenome (GOLD analysis project Ga0182027, IMG submission 121300) | Permafrost microbial communities from Stordalen Mire, Sweden - 712E1D metaG (Illumina Assembly) | ecosystem: Environmental > Terrestrial > Soil > Wetlands > Permafrost | place: Sweden... | reverse complement strand
CGATTGCATGAACCGCCATTTTCAATGTGTTCTCCTCATCCTCCTGCTGCTGGCCGGGGTGAGTCGCGCCCTCGCCGAGGAGCCCACCTATGCCGAGCGGCTGGGCTGGCCCAAGGGAAGCCGGGTGCTCATCTTTCATGTCGATGACGCGGGGATGTCGCACGAATCCAACCTGGGGGCGATCAAGGCGATCGAGCAGGGGCTGGCGACCTCGACCAGCATCATGATGCCGTGCTCCTGGGCGCCGGAGTTCGCGGCGTATTGCAAGGCCCACCCGCAAACCGACGCCGGCATCCACGTCACGATGAACTCGGAGTGGAAGACCTATCGCTGGGCGCCGGTGGCCGGACCGCGCGCCGTGCCGGGCCTGGTCGATCCGGCGGGATACCTTTGGCACGGACCGGAACAGACGATCCTGCACGGCAGCGCCGACGAGGTCGAGACGGAAATCCGGGCGCAGGTGGACAAGGCGCTGGCGCTGGGGATCGCGCCGACGCACCTGGACTCGCACATGGGGACGGTGCTCTACAGCCCGAGTTTTTTCGAGCGATACCTGAAGGTCGGCGCGGAGAAGCACATCCCGGTGATGATCTTTGGCGGGCGCGACGTGCACCAGCAGAAAACGCCGCTCGATTTCCTGCGGCGCGGGGCGGCCGAGCGCGCCTGGGCGGCGGGCCTGCCGGTGCTCGACGACCTGGTGGGGAGCCTCTCGCTCGCGGGCGATCTGGCCGGCAAAAAGCGCGACGCGCTCCCCCTGCTGCACGCGCTCAAGCCAGGGCTGACGCAGATCATCGTCCACTGCACCCAGACGTCGGATGCTTTCGCCGCGATCACCGCCTCGGCCAACTCGCGCATGGCCGAGCTGCAACTGATGACCGATCCCGAGTTCAAGGCGTTCATCAAGAAGAAAGGGTTCATCCTGACCACCTGGCGCGAACTGAAGGAGCGCCGCGACCGGGTAAAGGGAAAATAACAAATACAAGAGTTTATCTCACAAAGACACAAAGATACCAAGGACACAAAGAAAATGCCCTTGAATGACGCCGAATTCCGGATTCTTCGTGCTCTTTGTTTCTTTGTGTCTTTGTGAGTACAAATATTTTATTCAGAATTCTTTATTGCCAGAATCGGATTCCCGTCTTGTCCCTGGTCCCCTGTCATTCATATTGCGCCCACGAGCGGCGCGCGCCGCTGCTGCGCTGGGGATCGTATTCATAAGCCCCCGCGGCCACGTAACCCTGGGCCATGGCGGGCAGGCGCGAATTGCGATCGTAATCGATTGGCGGCGCGACAGCCGTATCGCCGAATCGGCGCGCCAGGGAAGAGGCCGCCAGATGCACGTCGCCGCCGGCGTAATTGATAAAGAGCGCTTCAGGCCGATCGACGGTCAATAAAGCGCCCGCGGGCACTTGGGGCACGCCGGCCGGGCCGGCCCAGACGATCGCGCCCCCCGACGGCTGGGCCGCGAAACTCTGAACGATGACGCGATCCAGCGCGGCCGGAGCGGTGTCGCCGCGGAACAGAATCGCCGCCCCTTGCGCCCCGACGCTGAGCAGGTTTTGCAGTTGGACGGCGACCGTCGCCCCGACGTCAACGCCGATCTGGCCGCAAGCGGCCACCGTGCAGTTGAGAAGCTGCTGGGTCGGCGCTCCGGAGGGCGCCTGGCAAAGGATGCCGTTGCCCGTTTGCTGAGCGACGAGCATATTGCGCACGGTGGCGTTGCGCGTGAGCCTCAGCCCGTCGGTGTTGCCGAGCGCCGCGCAGGCGTCGAGCGTCAGGCCGCCCACCTGCAAATCGAACCCCGTGCCGAGGTTTTGCTCGGCCGTGCAGCGGACCAGCGTCACGCTGGTGCAGGACGCGTCGGCGCTGAAACCCCCGGCCAGCCCCCCCTGGTTTTTCACGCTGCGGCAGTCGTCCAGGGCGATTGCGCCCGCGCCGCCGGTCAGAAGCACGCCGAATTGTTGATTTTGCTCGAAGGCGCACTGCGCGACCGTCACGTCTTGCGCGCCTTCGCAGAGCAAGCCGCCGCCGCTGCCCTGGCTGGCGTCCAGGCCATAAAGGCCAACGCCCGTCGCGCCGCCGCGCAGGCGCACGCCATGGCGGTAGTTCCTCATCCGGATCCCGGAGAAAACCAGTTGTCCCGCGTCGGGATACGCGCCGGCATCCACCGTGATCGCGTCCACCGCGTCCAGGCCGGCGCCGTCCAGCATCACGTCCTCGCCCGGATACGTCTTGAACGCAATCGGCCGCTCGGACGTGCCGCCCACCTGCATGTTGACCGCTTCGTAGTAAACGCCGGCACGCAGGTAATAGAGGTCGCCCGGCAGCGCGTACTGCGCGGCAAAGGAAAGCGTCTCCCAGGGGAAGAACGGGTTGGAGGGGTAAAGGTTAATGATATTCCCCTGACGCACGGTGAAGAGCACGGCGTTGCTTTCCTTGGCGCCGACGATCACGCGCAGCGAGCCAGAGTTGGCGTTCGCCGGCACCTGGAAGTCGATGCGCCGGTCGCTCCAGGAGGCAACGTTTGGCGCCTCCACGAAGCCGAGCATGACCTTGCTGTCGCCCTGCGTGTCGCCGAAGCGAATTCCCCAGATTGTAATCCAGGCGCCCACCGGCGCCGTGATCAGGTCCACGGAATCGATGGTCGGATCGGGGGGTTGAAAGACGGGGACGGCCGTCGGGGTGGGCTGGGGGGTCGGCGTGGGGGTCGGCGTGGGCGATTGCGTCGGCCGCGGGGTGGGCTGGGGGTTGAGCGCGGCCGGCCAGTCCGTGGGTAATTCCATGCGGTACAGCTCGAGGTTGTCCGTGCCGTTCCAGTTCGCGCCCCAGTAGATGCTGTTGCCCGTCGGGTCGATGCTGGCGAAGGCCTGAGCGAAATAGTTGTTTTCGGTCGTCTGAGGCAAGTTCCACATGTTATACGTGAATCCCAGGCGCCAGATGCGCGGGTGCTGCTCGGCCGGCTTGATCTCGATCAGCATGAGCTGGTTGTAGTCCCACTGCGAGCTGTCCGCGCAATAGGAACTCATCAGCATCCAGCCCTTCTTGGACGGCGTCTGGATGCGCCCCATGTGCTGGTTGAGGTCCCAGCCCATTTCGACCATGTTGATGACGTTGATGCGCTCGCCCGTTTCCGGGTTGAACGTCGACATCCAGTCGGTCGAGTTGTCCTGAAAGACGTAGACTTCCTGGCCGTTGGCGTCGTACGCCCAGCCGTCGTGACCTTGGTGGCGCGTCGGCAACTCCACGTAATGGCCGATGTCGCCCTGGGCCAGGTCTGTCGTCTTATAGAAGCGGGCGGGGACGTAACCGGCGAAGAGGAACCATTTGCCGCTCATCGAGATGTCGGTGTCCCCGCGCGAGGGAATGACCCCGGCCAGCGGCACCCGGTTCTGGAGGTCGAAAACCACCGTTTTGTTCTGGCTCAAGATCACCGCCCGGTAGGTGGCGTTGGTCGCCTGGTCCATGTGGCCTTCGGCGATGATCGTGTCGCCGAAGTCGTAGAGCGCTTCCTGGGAGGAGGGACCCTTGAGCACGTCCTGTTTATAGAGGGTGCTCCCCGCGGTGTAGTAGATCGTATACTCGGTCCCCGACGTTCCCGAAAGGTCCCAGCGCACGTCGAAGGTCTCGCCCAGGCCAAGGCTCGAGTTGACGGTCTGGGCGAGGCGCCCCATGTACTTGGCGTCGGCGACGCGGTAGAGACCGTTGATCCACGGCTGCACGCCGTAAGCGATCACGTATTCGTTCGTCACGTTGGCGCAGGAATACTTGGAGTAGCCGTTGTGCATGCCGCGGGTCGGGAAGCCGTCGTAAGGCCACGTGGGCGAGATGCCGAAGATGTCGCCCACGTCACTGATCCGCGTGACGGTCAGGCTGGTATCGGGATCGACAAAGGATTGGCCCTGCGCGGGCTCCGCTCCGCTGTAGCCCGGCAAGATCCAGTGGTTGGTCTGGGCCAGCGGCAGGTCTTCGACCCGCTCCAGAAAGTAATCGGCCCCGGCGGCGGGAAGCGCGCAAAGCCCCGCCCAAAGCGCCCAAGCGGCCAGGTAAAGCGCGGCCTTCAGGATCCCCGGCAACGGCGCAAATCCCCTGGCCTGAAGATTATCCACTGGCCCCAATCCATGATTGCTCAACGTTCGCCCATCCCTTCTGAATAGATCCGACCCTCTGAAGCAGCGTGGGGCCAAGTCTGAAGATCCTCGGCCGGCAAAACCCGTCGTGAAGCTCGCGGCACTCTCAAAGTTTAGGACACTGCGGCGTAAATAAACACTCGGACAGGGAATTATTTCCCCTCCCCCGTCACGCCAAGCCGGCACACGAGGGGGCATCAACGGATCAGATAACGACTCTTTATGGTACCTCGAAAGCGAAGAATAATCAAGATGAGTCTGAGACTTTCGCCGGGCCTTGTGTTAGAATGCCGCTTGGTTTGGTATGGGGAGACTTGAGCGCGGATGAACTTTTTGTCAAAGATTTTGGTTAAAGCGAACACGGATGATCCCCGGATGAAGATGGTGCGCATCGACACCACCGGCAAGCCCTGGCTGGCGCCGCTGGTGCTGCTCGCCGGCTCCGTCGTCGTCGTGGCCGCCTTGACGCTGGTCGCGCTGGTGAGCGTCGGCGCGCTGGTGGTGAGCGGCGCGATCCGCCTGCTGACGTTCGCCGTCGCGCCGCACTCCGCGGGTCAGGAATCGCTGGGCGCCGGCCGGCGTCCGCGCCCGGTCCTGACCCTCCTGCGCCACCTTCTCTTCGCCCGCAAGGCCGGAGCGCCGGGAACCTTGAGCCCGCATGGCTCATCCGGCGACGCGGAGCCGACGGAGCCCAAGACCCTCTCGCTCGATCGCGATCCCTCGGGCGTCTGGCACCATCACGAACCCTGATTTTTGAGTCCGTAAATCCGGCGCGGGGTGTCCCACAGCCACAGCTTAAGGATCCCGCGCGCGGCATCTTCGTCCATCAGCCCGCGCGCGATCCGCTCGGCGAAGGCCTCGGCCAGTGTTTCGCGCGCCATCGTCAGGTGGCCGAAGACGTTTTCCACGTTCCAGCCGTAATCGCCGCCGAACGCGATGATTTTGTTGACCGGCAGCGCGTCGAGGATCTCGCCGATCGCCTGGCGCGTCGCCTCGGGCGAGATGATGTAGGTCCAGCAGAGGTTGAGCGTGGCGTTGGGGCAGCTTTTGGCGATGAAGATCGAGTCGCGCACGTAGGGAAAGCCGAGGTGGTAAAGGTCGAAGTGGACCTCGGGGTGGCGCTGGATCTGCTCGATCATCAGCTTGGGGTCCATCTGGCGGAAATCGCCCCAGACCCCCGTGTGCACGGCCACCGGCCAGCCCAGTTCGCCCGAGCGGCAGATCACGTATTCCATCACGATCGAGCGCAGCGCGACGTCGGCGCTCTGGCCGCCCAGAAAGGCCTTGAACGAACGGCGCGCGGCCGCGAGGTCGGGCGCGGCGTTGGGCGCGGCGTTGATCTTGGCGCCGACCGCCCCCTGCGCGTGCTCCTCGCGCATCAGCCGGCCCAGGCACTCGAAATACCCATCCAGGTCTTTGATGGAGGTCTGGTATTTCTTCTCAAGAAGGGTGAGGAAATCGCGGTTACCGCAATCGACGGCCGTGCGCGTCGAGAGCGTCACGGGGATGAACAAATCCGCCGGATCCTGGTTCAGGATCGCGTTGTTCTGCACCAGGCAGGCGCGGATGCGGCACTTATCAACTAATACCTTGTGATACAAACCCGGCTGGTTGGCCGCGCGGATCCGCTCGGTCGCCTCGCGGTGGTTGTGGTCGGTCAGGTCGTCAATGCCGTAAAATTCTTTGAGCGCGATCTTGGCCGCGCGGTAATACGAGCCGTGCTTGACGTATTGCAGGTGCGGCCAAGCCTTGGCCCAGCGCCGCTCGTACGGGACGCGCGTGTCGAGGAAGAAATTATACGCCGACATGCCCTCGCCAGGGACGGTCGGGTACGTGCCGGTGGCGATCGTGTCGGCGTAGATGTATTGGGCCAGCAGCGTCAGCACGTCCACCCGCCGCGCGACGCGGTCGCGTTCGGGGACCAGGTGTTCGTGGGCGTCGATGATCGGCTGCCGGGCCAGAAAATCGAGCAGCGATTCGCGAAGGGCGGCCGCGCCGCGGGTGGGGTGGGCGGCGGACGAAGTGGACGGTGTGGACGAAGTGGACAGGGGCGACGAGGTGGAGAGGCTCCCGGCGCAGCTCTCCGCTCCGGCCAAAACCAGCCCCGCCGAAGAAGCCAGCAGCGCCCCTTTGAGCAGGCTGCGGCGGCTGAGCGGGGATTCGGTGGGGTGTTTGTCTTTCATGAGCGATGGTTCCTTGCCCCTATTAAGCAACGAGCACCCCGAGATTTTCAATTCATTAATCATGGGCGCGCGCCGAAGCCGACGATAGATCTCGACAAGCCCGCCCGGACCTTGGTATTCTGTGACGGCGATTTGTGTTATGAAACAACCGAAATAAGTCCTCATCCCTCTTTCTGGAATCGTTCGATGCCCGACCCCATGATCCAGCGCCGTTTCCGGCTCTTTACCTGGCTGAGCACTATCGGCGGATTGCTCCTGAGTTGGCGGGTGGGCTTCCGGCCCTTTCTGCCCCTGTGGTTTCATCAATTCCTCAGCCCGGACCTGCTGCTGAACCATTTTGGGGAATCCATTGTTTATCTGCACGCCCAACCCCCGCTCTTAAACTTCCTATTGGGACTGTCGCTCAAGGCTTGTGCGGCGACCGGCCTGCCCGTGATCGTTTTCACCTGGGGCCTGCACGTGCTCATGGGCGCCGTCATGGTCTGGGGTTACGCCCGGCTGGTGACGAAATTCCTCGGCTGGGGCGCGCGCGCCTGGATCTGCATGGGCCTGCTGGTGCTCAACCCTGTTTTTTACACCACCATCGATCAATTCTTTTATACGTTGCACGAGGGATTTTATCTGACCCTTGCGGCGGTCTTCCTGGTCGCTTATTTTGAACGCCGCCGCGCGCTCGACTTTGGACTGGTCATCCTTTGCCTGCTCGCTTTGACCTATACGCGCGCCCTGTTTCATTTTGTCTTCGTGGGGGCGATCCTGGGCGCGATCGCCCTGCTCCCCTCGCCCGCGGGCGCAAGGCGCGCCGGTCCCGTCCTCAAGACCCGGCTGGCCTTATGGGCCATGGCCGTCATCGTACTGCTGGCCTGGCCGATCAAGAATTTCATCCAATTCGGCGTCTTCGGCACTTCAAGCTGGCAAGGCTTTAATGTGTCGACCAGCCTGGTCTGGAAACCCGACAGCCTGGTGCCCGACATGCAGGGGCTTTACAAAGCGGAAGATTGGGGCGGAACGCCCGTCCGCTGGACCAGTGAGGCGGTGGAAACGGGGATCAAGCCCGAAGCCGGCCTGTTGCGGGTCAGCTATTGGATCGGCCACCCCGATCTATCGGAGAGCCGGCCGGTTGAGGTCACGCTGCACGTGGAAGGAGGTCCCGCGGTCAGGCAAACATACACGAAGGGCGGGTATTATTCGGTGAGTTTGCCTGCGCCGCGCGCCGGCGGTCCGCCGTTGCGCCTGCAACTCCAAGTCAGCCGGGCCTGGCTGGCGCCCGAGGGCCGCGCGTTGGGCGTGGGGCTTTATCCGCCGCAGTGGCTGGACGCCGCCGGAAAGCTTCGCCCGGCCTCGCCAGCCGCGCTTGAGGACCTTTTCCATGAGGTCCCCCCGCGCCTGCGTCATGTCCGCGCGCTGACGCTGGCGTCCAATCCCGGCGGCGAGATGAACTGGAACCATTATTTTGTCATTCGCGATGCCCGGCGGCGCCAGGCCCTGGCCCTGCAAACGCTCCGGAAATCGCCCGGCGTTATTTTCGGCAAGATGCTCGATAATTATTGGTTCGCCACCCGCTTCACCGGCCGCCATCCTTATTCGGGCGAGTTCGACTTGCCCCGCGAGAAAAAAACCATTCCGGCCCGTCTCTGGCTCAAAGCCTATGAGATCGTGGTCAACCAGGACCTTCGCGGCTTCCAACGGCTCAAGGCCGAAGCGTTGACCGAACAAGGCGGGCTGGGGCTCTGGGCCGCCGGATTCGTTTGGCTGCTGCCGGTTTATCTGCTGCTCATCGCCGTCCGGATTATTCGGGTTTATCGCCGCAACCCGCCCCTGGCCCTCACGGCGACCTTCATGCTGCTTTGCGTCGTGTGGGTTCTGATGATGATCCTGTGCGTCGATGGCGTCGAAGGCAACCGCATGCGCACCTCCACCGAACCCTTCCTAATCATTCTGGTTTTCTGGGCGCTGCCGTGGCGGGGTCGTTGGCGCGGTCGATCTGAGCGAGCGCTTCCGCTTCCATGACGAGCGTGGCACGGTGGTGCATCTTCATTTAGCTTGAGTCGTTGCCCAAAGTAATCAGGGATGGATTTAAGTCCCGTGAGGGACGACTCGCCTTCAGCCCAGGACTTCAGTCCTGGGAAATCAGCGGTTTGGATGCCGAGTCCCGCAGGGACGGCAGAAATCAACCGGAAAACTCTTGTCAATCGCTCTATCAAGTCGGCATTAGACACGGTTATGGGCACGCACCGGAGGTGCGATCGCCAGTAGCCCCGGTCGAAGCGCAGCGCCGACCGGGGTCAAGCAGGCGTTGGAGTGGCGCCCCGAAGCGGGCGCGCGCGCCGAGGGGCTGGCTTGCGTGCGCCCGCTTCGGGGCGCATTCTATTGGGCCTCGTCACCCCGGACGGCGCTGCGCTTCGTCCGGGGCTACTCACGAAGGCCCCGCTGGGGCCGGAAACCAGCTTTACGCCGTCAATCCGTCGCTGAACCAAGATGCACCCGTGGCACGGTAGCGACGCAGCTCAGGTTTGACCCAGGCGCGGAAAAATGCCGTACGGCGTGGGGCGGATGATGCCACTGTTGTGGCGGATTGCGCTATCGCGGGACCTTTCAGTATTAAGACTTCCGTCTTCGGCTCGGATTCGAGAAAATCGTTGCAATTGTTGTGATCCATCCGATTGACAATATAAGAAGTCCACCATGTTCCAGTTTTAACAATTCTCCTTCACTTCTATTGTATGTAAGTGGACGATCTTCTGCATTATCAGGCGGTCCGGAGGCTATGAATCGCGATAATCCTATTGAAATTAGCACGATTCCAACGATTCGCGCCAACTTCCAAATGATAGATGCGCCATTCCGTTTTCTGTTGGCAGTTTATCGGCTCAGGGGTATGATTCGATAAAAGGAGGGACGCGAGGATGAATCACGCCCAATTTTATACAGCACTGTTTAAATTCACAATTATAATTTGTTTTGTCCTTTGTTTAAGCGGATGTGTAGGAGCACATATTATCTTATCGAGTCATGTATATGAGGAAATGAAAATAAATAATGTTCTTTTAGGAACAAATGAAGCGATAGCGCTTGACGTTACGAGTACATACTATCGCTATGGAATTACTAATGAGGTATGGTACGATTTCAAGGAGGCATTTGCTGAGCACGGCAAGGAACCAAAGGAACCTGACAAAGTTCTCTTACGTCAGTATAAGCCACGAATGCGATATGTATTATTGGATTCTTCATTTTTCGACTGGCAAATAAAGGACACCACGTCTACGACTAACCAGACGTTTCCTATAAAATATATTGGCATAACTCATGCAAAGATAATTCCAAATGGTTTTTTAGCTCCGAGTGCAACTAGCATTCTACTGCCAACACAATTTGCTTCCACTGTTGCCGTAAAATATAGGCCGAATGAACCTATTCCAATAAAATACAAAGGTAAAACAATATACATAAGTTTTGATAATGTTGAGTTTGAGCCAGAGGCACGAATGAAAACTAGATACTGGATGTGGCCTTTGGCTATTCCCTGTTCCGTTGTGGATGCTGGAATCATAATCCCGGGCACCATTGTAATAATGACTAGTTGGGTTATTCTATCACCTATCATTCTAATTGCGGGTATTTCTGGACATCCTGTTAATTAGAAGTTATGCACTTATGATGATTTTTGGACTGCCAGAGTCGGATCCGGCGGCAGATTTCTCGCCTACACCGCCGTCTCCATATACCTTTTTTCCAGCTCGAACAGTTCGTCGCGCAGCTTGGCGGCTTTTTCGAATTCCAGCTTGGCGGCGGCTTCGAGCATCTCTTTGCGCAGCCGGTCGGCGCGGCGCTTGTATTCCTTGGGCGAAAGGTATTCGACCATCCCCTCGGCCGCGGCGGGAATCTCGACGGTGAAGTAATCGCCCTCGTAAACCGTGTCCAGGATGTTGTAGATCTCTTTTTTGATCCCGACCGGGGTGATGCCGTGCGCCTCGTTATAGGCGCGCTGGATCTCGCGCCGGCGGTTGGTCTCGTCGATCGTCTCGCGCATCGAGCGCGTCATCACGTCGCCGTAGAAGATGCACCGGCCGG
>Ga0182027_10015711_pt1 | contig 10384 bp, 2 predicted proteins | sample 712E1DmetaG_FD_121300 | JGI IMG/M metagenome (GOLD analysis project Ga0182027, IMG submission 121300) | Permafrost microbial communities from Stordalen Mire, Sweden - 712E1D metaG (Illumina Assembly) | ecosystem: Environmental > Terrestrial > Soil > Wetlands > Permafrost | place: Sweden... | reverse complement strand
TGAAATTAAAGCCAGATAACGATCGACTGTTTCTTTATCGCGATAATCTGAAATAAACTTCATTTTTTTTATAAATACTCATTAGTCTAATCTATTAAAAATGAATTAAGAACAAAGCTTGCCCCGATTTTTATCGGGAGATCAACCTGCCCTACTACATAGTTGCAGGCGGGCGAATGATGATTTAAGAAGTTGTAGAAAAATCACAACTTCCCAAACCTAACCACCTTGAATACCTGCTGATTTTCGAGGATTATATAATACATGCCTTCAGCAAGATTCTTTATATCAATAACATCCTTGAATTGATTCCCGGTTGGATTTATTTCTTTGCTGAATTTTATTCTTCCCTGTAAATCAACTAAAGATATCGAGGTTCTATCTGCTATACCCTTGATTGAAATATTGATAAAATCATTTGATGGATTAGGGTAAACCAGTAATTCAATTGCCCCCGTTTTATCATTGATACTGTTTGGCAAAATGGTAGCCGTTACAGGTGTACGTATACCTGAAGCGCAACCACGGTCGACTGCTTCGGCATAATAAATTGTAGTAACTGTGAGAAATGGGGTTGTGAAATAATTACCTGTACCAAGCAATGTGCCACCAGTAGCTGAATCATACCACTGCACATCACCTTGCTGTGATTGAGCAGATAGTGTGAGAATTCCGGGTCCTTTATTTGATGCAGGGCTGGTAATCAATATTACCGATGGGCTGTCAATGATAGTTGCTTCAACTTTTGTTCTTGGGAAATAGGCACAACTTGAATTTGCTGCTTCAGCATAGTAAATTTTACTTTTATAAAGTGTGTCTGTAATATAAACATTTCCTGTATAGAGCAAAACACCACCGGTATCTGAATCATACCATCCGATATTTCCATTTTTGGCTGTAGCCATTAATACTAGTACTCCAGGGCCACAATGTTCTGCCGGTTGTGATGATGTAACAACTGCATCAGAATTAATAGAAACCTTTTTTGTAATGCTATCCTTACAGCCATATAAAGAATTTATAAAAAGCTTTACCGAATAGCTGCCAATTGCATTGTAACTATGAAAATTTGAAAATTTGGTCGAATAATTAGTGTCGCCAAAATTCCAAAAGCTTGAAAAGCTATCAGTTGCAATACTACTATTGTTTATAAAACTGAAATTATTCCCCGATAAGCACTGAATACTGTCATTTACCGTAAATGAAGCTTCCGGTTCCGGTTTAACTTCTACCTGGATAATTGAAGTATCAGTGCAACCCAGCCCTGAAGTGGCTATTAAACTAATGTTATAATTACCATATAACTTATAGTTTATGGATGTTTCAAAAACCTTTGAGGTTATTGAATCCCCAAAATCCCAGTTAAAAGTAATTGTACCTTTGTTTATAGAAGATTTGTTTACCAAAGTGAAATAGTTATCCTTAAAGCATTGAATAGTATCGCTCACACTGAAAGCAGCAATTGGTGAAGGATTGACAATTACCTGTGCTTTGGCTGTATCCCTGCAACCTTCTTGTGTGAAACTAACCAGCATAATCTGGAATGTGTCATCTAAAAGGTAAGAATGAAGAGGATTTAAAATTGTATCCGTTAAACTATCCCCGAAGTTCCAGACAAAACGTAAAGAATCCTTTCGGTTAATTGTACTATTGTTTGTAAACTTAAATAGGTTGTTTTTCAAACAAAGTACACTATCACTCAATGAAAAAGATACTGACGGTGAAGGCAAAACTGTTATCTGTTTGTAAGCAGTATCTGTACAACCATAATCTGAAATTGCTACTAGCCTTACCCGGTAAGTGCTGTCAGTAAGATAACTGTGGTTTATGTCCTTGCTAAATTCTTTTATGGAATCTCCAAAATCCCATTCATAGGTCAAAGAGTCACCAATAATAGTTGAATTATTGGTAAAATTTAAATTATTGCCTTTGATGCAAAGTAAAGTATCTTTAACCATGAATGAAGCCATAGGGTTATAACTAATTCTGATGTTTTGGTAAAAGGTATCAATAAGTGTATCCCTATATACAATAATACTTACTTTGTAAATACCTGTATCTGCAAAATAATGTTTGGGTTCCTTAAGTTTTGAATTATTGTATAAACCGGAATAAGTATCTCCGAAAGTCCAATACACCGAATCTACCCAAGTACTGTCCGTAAGCTTAAAAAGTGTAGTATCACCAATGCAGTTATATTTGTATGTGAAATCGGGTACAAAAAAATAACTTTGAAGAAAGTCAGGGTAACAATAGCCAGGACCGGTTGGATTATAATAACACATCCATTTTGGAATATAATTACACGCAATACCCTTTAAATTTGGTTTCCCAATTACCTGTATACATGTATCTTGGACTCCAATATAAACCTTCCCATCAACAGCCAATTGGCAAGAACCTAGCATTTTTAAAGTACTTGTAATTAATATTTTAGAATTTTTAAACTTTGTACTATCCATTGAACTTAGATCATATTGCCAGATGCATTTAGGATTAGATCCACTATGGCCACCCTGATCCGTGATGTATAGTAAATTACTGTTAGGTGAAAATTCAGCACCAAAATATTCTCTTTTATCCATAACATGAACAATTGGTCCCATAATATTACCAGTTCTGGTATCAAAATAAAATAATTCAAAACCATCATCACGAATATTATTTATTAATTTTGTTCCATCGGGAGAAATTTTTAATTGTCCATCAATACCGGTATATTTAACGTAACTTAATCCACAATAACTGATCATTGGTGTTTTATATATACCGGCTCCGGTAATCAGATAAGCATAAAAAGCGTTTGAATTATTCGTATGGGTGATCACCCATACATCAACATTGTTACTATGCCTTACAGCAGTAACTTTTTCAGTACCTTTACCAATAATAAGTTTATTATTCTTTGAGATCACTTCTCCAAACCCTCCCTGTTTGCTCATATCAACAATACTATAAGAAAAGTTAAGTGATGAATTATTTGAAAATATATAATAAATATTCTTATTACTGGGTCGAGGTACTATCAGTCCAGTTTGTTGTTGAAATTTATCACCCCCAATATTGGTACCATTTTTCATAAGAGAGTGTGTTTTTGTATAAACAGAAACTCCGTCAGTATAAAATAGCAGGTTACCATTATTATCACAAATAGAACCAGTCCCACCACTAGTATTATTTGCCCCGTTTGTTAGCATATGTGGGGGATCGAATTTAAAATTAAGCCCTGCATGTCCTCCAAAATACCATATAAATGATTCTTTTTGTGATAAAACTTGATTAGAAATCAATGCAAAAATCAAAAAAATCAATAATTTCTTATACATACTCATTTTTTTCTTGTAAATTTATTAAGTTTTGTCATTACTTTTTAATATTATACTTAATATGAGTCATTTTTTTATAAAAAGGTTGCATCATGGGAAGATTTTTTTTGAATTACATAATTTTAAATTGATATTTTAAAATAAATACTCTCACAAACATTATAATTATATTTGTGAGAGTACTGTAATTTATTAATTTACAATTATTTTTTTAATTATAGGACTATCATTATTAAGGATAATTTTACAAAAATAAACACCTTTTTGATCATCTTCAGGTTTCCAGATTATTTTATTCTTGCCTTGGTATAAATTGCTTGAATAATTGAATATTTCCTTACCATTTAAATCTGAGATCATTATTTGTGCTATTTTATTCTCAGTTAAAGAAATTATTATATTTGTAAATTCAATAAATGGATTTGGAAATATACAAATACTATTTTGAGAATTTTGTAAATTTTCTTTTATTGCATCTTTTACATCATTGATTAAAATCCAAGTACGGTCGCTTTCATAACAACCGATGTCTATAGTTGAGTATTTTATCCTGTTGGTAAAATCAAGGTCCCATCTGTAAAAGTCTGCAGAATTATCTCCCATATCTATACAAGGTGAGGAACCATTGTATGAAAGACGATAAGAACCCGTTCCAAACACAGGATCAGCATCTATATTATTTTGCCCTGTTGGCAAGCCACCGCAATTTTTAATATCTGAGTAATAAAAGTTGCTATAGTAACCAGGATAACCACTATAATTTGAATTAACATTGTTTCCTTGTGAAGCATTGTTATTCCAAATAATATTATTATAAAAAATTCCATAATTATCATATCCATAAATCCCACCTCCTTCATTGACCGCAGTATTATCAGCTATTGTATTACTATTCACAGTTATGTAACCATTTTGTATTAAGTATAGATAAATACCTCCGCCATTACTACCTGCCTTATTATTAGATAAAAGATTATTAATAATCTTAGTATTATAACCGGAATATAATGTATTTGAAATATTAATAGCCCCACCATTTTCAAGAGCAGTATCGTAATTAAAGTTATTCAGCAAAATATAAGGTTTTGAATCATTATCACAATAAATACCACCTCCATGATAACCTGCGTTGTTATTTGAAATTTCATTATACCAAATTTTAGCATTGGAACCTTCATCACATACAATTCCACCACCACTCCCTGATGCAATATTTCCATTTATAACATTATTAAGTATTGCAGGTTGTGATCGAAAAACATAAATACCTCCACCATCTCCACTAACATTATGATCACCTTTTGATTCGTTCAAAGTAATATTATTGTCCCATATATAAGGATAGATAATAGGTACAGGTGGAGAAACATACTCTCCATCTATAAATATCCCACCTCCTTTTGTATCATCTCCGATTGTTATATTATGAATAATCGTAGAACTTATTAGAACAGGTGTACTATTAGCATTACTAACTCTAAAATATATGCCAGCACCATAAATTGCATTATTATATTCAATAGTCGAATTTTCAATCTCTATTGTTCCTTCTAAACAAAAAATTCCACCTCCAAGCTGTCCAGCAGTGTTACCTGTAATATCTTCATCACTAATTGTTCCACCACAATTGTCAAGATATATTCCTCCCCCACGATCACCAGCGTAATTATCTGTAAATGATGTATTATACTGAATTATAGGATTTGAGTAATGTGCATAAATTCCGCCACCATAAATAAACGCTGAATTCCCTTCAATATCATTGTATGATATTGTTGGATTACTTTCCCTACAATGAATACCTCCCCCAAATCCATGGGTTGTAATGTTCTGATTAGCATAATTCTCTGTAATAGTATTGTAACTGATCTCTGGACTTCCACCATAACAGTATATTCCTCCACCGCTGTCGCTTGCATTATTATCATTAATTATAATGCCTGTTATTATTGCATCAGTGGTTTCAAGATATATCCCACCACCATTAGCTGCAGAATTATCATTGATTTCAGTATATTGACCAAATAATGGATGGCTAAATGATGATGAAATTGTTAGACCCCCACCAGCAAAAGTTGCTGAGTTGCTCTCTATAATTTGGTCAATTGTTGGACTGGCTTCAAAACAAAAAATCCCACCCCCGGTATAAGCTTCATTTCTTGTAATTGAATTTGAATTAATATTCGGAGAAGAACTTGAATTACAATAAATTCCACCACCAAATTGAGCAATATTGCCATAAATCGTGTTATCTGTAATATCTGTAGAAACCTGGTTGGTGAATATCCCAGCACCCCGAGTTGCAGTATCTTGCTTAATTTCCTGGTTTGAAAGATTAAAGTCTGGATTATCAATAAAAATACCACCCCCACTATCAGCTTCATTGTAATTGAATTTATTTTTGATAGATAAGTAAGGTAATGATGTTGCATCAATGAACATTCCACCTCCCTTATGACTGGCATCATTGTATATAATGTTATCGCAATATGTACCACCAATTTCTGGTGTTGCATAATTATAACAATAAATCCCTCCTCCATTAATAGCCGAATTACATTGAATGGCATTAATGGAACCATTTGTATAGCCCTCAATAAAAGGACTAGAATGATCGACAAAAATACCTCCTCCGCAAGATGCTTCACAATGTGAAATTTCACAATCCCTTAAAGTCAAATTATTATGATTGTGGACATAAATTCCACCACCACAATATGTGGCATTATAACTGTAACTACTACTTACTGTTTTTTTTGCGTAGCTTATCTTGCAATTTCTTAAGCGTGATAGACTATTTAAAGTATTTCCATAAAAATTGATACCCCCCCATCCAATTGTATTACTAGTTGGGTAGAATTCAATCAGGCCATTTGATCCATTTGCTGTTAAAACAGCACCAGCTTGTATATCAAATTTATAACCCGTAGTACCATTATTGTCAAATTGTATAGTTACATTTGATCCAATAGTCACTGTATGTCCATTTGAGATGTAAATATCACCGATTACAACGTAATCTGGAGTATTACCATTATCGTTGTAAGTACCAGATAAAGAACCGGACAGATGCACAGGTGTTGTATATGATTTCAAGTATAACATACTTAAAATAAACAGTAAAGTTACGATTTTTAAATTTTTCATTTTTATGTATTTTTTAAATTTTAGAAAAAAGAATTACCAAATTTTTCTAAAAATTATTTGAAAACTTTTAAATCCAAAATTTTATCTTTGTGAAAGGTTTTGGGGGGGCGTTTTAAAACGCAGGTTCGGTAAACTTATTTTTTAGTTCATTTTAAAAAATATTTCTGGTTTTTTTATCAATATTTATTATTGTGAATCAAATAACAATGACAAATTTCAAAACCTTTTTTTAATAAAATGTTACACAATGTTATATAAAAGTTACATAATTCCCACTTTTCCCTATAAACATAAAGATTATATCAATATGAATTAATATAAAACAAAACTATTAAAGCTATAATTGAACTTAATAAAATTATTCATTGCTATATTAATAATTCAAATCTCAGGCAAAATTAAGCCCGGTCTTTCCCTCCGCAAATTTTTTTGGGTATCCGAAAAATTTTTGACAGGTCGCCAAATTCACTTTCCAGTTAAATACTGTATAAACCTTAATAATGGAGTTTAATTACCTGAGAATATTCACCGCTCCCTTATAAACCTTCCCATCCTTTGACACCAGCACAAAATAATATGTTCCTTCAGGAAGTGATTTGCCTTTATACTTCCCGTCCCAATTGTTGTTGTAATCATTGGTTGAATATAGTTCATCGCCCCAGCGGTTGTAGATAGCCATTTCGCACGGCCTGTATTTTTCGATGTTGTCGATTTTCCAGTAATCGTTTATTCCATCTCCGTTCGGGGTGATGACATTCATCGCACTAAAGTGTTTTTCCGGTAAATATTCAATCGTTATGCTGTCAACTGCATCGCAGCCATTGAAATCAACTACCCTGATACCGTAAATGCCGGATTTCTCTACAATGATACTTGCTGTTATGGCTCCGGTTGACCATAATAAACTGTCAAAGCTACCGTTGGCAGTTAAGGTTGCTTTTATTCCCTGCTCCAGGATGCTGTCGGGTGTAGCGATTATTTTTACGGTTGGTGATGGCAAAATCCTTACTTTCCCATTGGCTGTGTCCCTGAAACCTCCGTAACTCAAAGATACCAGTTGAACCTTGTATGTGCCTGTATCTGCATACATGTGTTGCGGATTGGGTCGGATGATTGTATTTCCGTCGCCAAAATCCCATAGAAAATTCATAAAACTGTCGTATTGGATGGTGGAGCTGTTTTTGAAATATGCCAAATCGCCAAGGCACACATCTTTTACCGTAAAGGCTGTTAAGACGATAATGTTTGTCACATAAACATTCAGGCTTATAGTATCCTTGCAGCCATTTGTTGATGTAGCAGTTTGCAAAACATGGTACATTCCAATTGCCTTATAACTATGGGTTGGATTGCTGATGGTATCGCTTTGGCCATCTCCGAAATCCCACAGGTATTTACATGTTGAAGATGCAGGTTTGCAATTGGTAAGATTGCTGAATACAAAGTTGTTGCCTGGTAATATCTGGCTGGTATCGTTTACACTGAAAGCTGCTGCTGGAACTTCGAGAACTGTTATAGTTAAATTGCTTGTATCCTTGCAACCTCCTGACGATTGGGAAATTAGCCTTGTGTTGTAGTTCCCGGATGATAAATAGCTGTGATTAGGGTTTAGTATGGTATCTGAGTTTCCATCACCGAAATCCCATTTGTAGCTACTTGCACCTGTTGTGCTATTGACAAACTGGTACAAGTTAGCTTTCAGGCATTGATTGGTATCGTTTACTCCATAGCCTGAAACAGGGTGGGGTAAAACACTTATCTGTTTTATAATGCTATCATTGCATTTAGCTGATGAAGTTGCGAATAGTTTGATTTTGAATACTCCTGTTGAATTATAAGTGTGACTGCTGTTGTCATTTGTATCTGATTTACTATCTCCAAAATCCCAAATATATTTATTTGATCCGGTTGTACTGTTGTTTAATTGGAAGCTATTGCCATTAATACATTGTGTGCTGTCATTAATCGAAAAATTGGGTTTGGGTTGAGGAAAAACTATAATGGTTTTACGAATACTATCTGTACATCCTTCCTTACTGGTTAATTTTAATTGTACCGTAAAACTGCCAGAAGTACTGTAGCTATGGATTACATTGCTATTTGTATCAGTTAGACCATCGCCGAAGCTCCAAATATTAGTATTTGAACCTGATGCTTTATTTGTGAATATAAAGTTATTTACTGATAAGCATTGGCTGCTGTCGTTGATACTAAAGATTGAACCGGGTTGTGGATTAACAATGACCTGCTTAATAATTGAATCATAACAACCTTCATTGGTTTGAATCCTAAGTTTAACTGTAAAGGTGCTATCGTAATTATAAGAATGGTTTGGGCTTTTTGTTGTATCTGTGATTCCATCACCGAAATTCCACAAGCTTATTAATGAACCATATGAATAATTGCTTGTATTTAGGAACACGAATGAATTAGCTGTAAAACATTGAGAACTGTCATTTATACTGAAGCTAGCTACTGGTTGATTATTAACTTGCAGCTTTTTGGTTAGCGAATCTTTACAACCATTGTTAGTTATAACAGATAGCCTGACCTTAAAAGTATCTGCCCTTGTATATTGATGAACGGTATTGGTAGTCGTATCGCTGGAAGAATCACCAAAATACCACAAATAATGTACTGTATCCTGATGAATGTTTGTTGTTTTGTTTGAAAAAGTAAATAAGTTGCCTTTAAAGCATTGTGAACTATCATTGATTGTAAAGTTTGTTTTAGGTGTATGGAATACCTGTACCAGTTTTTTTGCAGTATCTGTGCATCCAAAGACATTTACTAGTAATAGTTTAACTAAAAAGCTGACTTCTGAGCTGTAAGAATGGGATGTATTTGCAGATGTATCAGATTGACCATCTCCAAATGTCCACAATTTTGAAACTGTTCCTGAGTTGCTTGAAGTATTGGTAAAACTAAACAAGTTGTTTTTGCTGCATTGTGAACTGTCATTTATTGTAAAAGTAGCAGCAGGGCTTGGGTTTAAGTACAGTTTTTTGTATAAGGTATCAGCACATCCATAATCGGAAAGGGCAACCAACATGGCATTGAAAGTGCTGTCTTTAGAATAACTATGTGAAATATTGGCAGTAAATCCTGTAGTTGAATCGCCAAAATCCCAATCAAAAGTCATGCTGCCTGATGGGATGGTGGACTGATTGGTGAAAATAAAATTATTGCCCTTAAGGCAGGAAATTGTATCGTTTATTGCAAATGAAGCAGAAGGATAATGATCAATACGGATGTTTCTTGTTGAGGTATCGATAGCAGTACCATGGAAAATAATTGTTTGAACTGTATACCAGCCAGTATCGGAATAAATATGGCTGGTTTTGAATATTTTTGAAGTGTTCTGGATACCAGAGGAAGGTTCTCCAAAGCTCCAGTGAACCGAATCTATTTGATTGGTATCGGTGAGGGTAAAATGGGTGGAATCGCCTAGACATTGGGGGGTTGCAGTAAAATTAGGTACAAAAAAATATGATTGGAGAAAAGTAGGAAGCCCTTTCTGTGCAGTCTTACCCCCAAGATATATAGCATTTGCCTGGTAATTACATAAACTTCCTGAATCATTTGGGTTATTAATGACACATAAGTATGGCTTTGAAAATGCAGAAATATAAATTTTACCATCTTTGCCTACTTGCATACCTTGTGCACCAATAATGGTATCTACTATTAATCGCGCAGAATTATTTATTAGATTGAGATTATTTAAGCTAACATTATACTGAATTAATTGAGGGCCATAGCCTCCAGTTATATATAAATGTTTACTATCAGGAGAAAATTCAACTCCATAACTTCTTATAGGAGTAGATTGATAACGTAATTGTCTGCTGTTTGATACAATACCTGTCCGGTTGTCAAATTCAAATATTTCAGTGAAACCAAACAGGGGG
>Ga0182027_10015710_pt1 | contig 10385 bp, 11 predicted proteins | sample 712E1DmetaG_FD_121300 | JGI IMG/M metagenome (GOLD analysis project Ga0182027, IMG submission 121300) | Permafrost microbial communities from Stordalen Mire, Sweden - 712E1D metaG (Illumina Assembly) | ecosystem: Environmental > Terrestrial > Soil > Wetlands > Permafrost | place: Sweden... | reverse complement strand
TTGGGAAACATCCTCGGTGGAGCTGTGCTGGTTGCCGCCATGTATTGGTTCATCTATTTGCGGAAAGAATAATCGAGCAGGCAGGCCGAAAGCCTGCCCGAAATATATCTGGTGTAAACTAATAGGAGAGATGCCATGACTGCTCAAATCATTGACGGGAAAGCGATTGCCCAGAATATCCGCACAGAAGTGGCGGCCGATGTAACCAAACGGACGGCCGCCGGAAAGCTCCGGCCAACGCTTGCCACCGTACTGGTCGGTGATCGGGCGGACTCAGCCGCGTACGTATCATCGAAAGGCAAAGCATGCATGGAACTCGGCATGGGTTCGATCAGTGAACATCTCCCGGTCGATGCTACCCAGGAGCAGGTCGAGGAGTTGGTAAAAAGATTGAATGCCGACCCTACCGTCAGTGGCATTCTGGTCCAATTGCCCCTGCCGGCGCAGATCGACGAAGAACGGGTGCTTTCCCTGATCAATATCGAAAAGGATGTGGATGGCTTCTCGCCGATCAATATTGGCAGGCTAGCCCAGAAGGGCCGGAAACCGCTGTTCGTGCCATGCACCCCTTTCGGCTGCATCTACTTGCTTGATCAGGCTGGTGTGAAGATCGAAGGGGCGAATGCCGTAGTACTGGGGCGTTCAAATATTGTCGGTATGCCGGCTGCCTTGCTCCTGATCAGCCGAAACGCAACCGTGACGGTTTGCCACTCCCGCACGCGAGACCTGCCTGGTTTGGTGCGCCAGGCGGATATCCTGATTGCCGCCATCGGCAAGACCGAGATGGTGCGTGGCGACTGGGTCAAGCCTGGTGCAGCCGTGATAGATGTGGGGATTAACTCCGTACCGGATGCCACCAAGAAGAGTGGTCACCGTCTGGTGGGTGACGTGAAGTTCGACGAAGCCAGCCAGGTGGCGGGGTGGATCACCCCCGTTCCGGGCGGTGTCGGTCCGATGACCATCGCCATGCTGATGAAAAATACCCTGCGAGCCGCTGAAATCCAGAATCCGTAAGAACTTCCCGGGTTTGAATAATTTTCTTGTTAGTTTTATTTTTTCGAATGGTCGATGATTCGTTCAAGAAACCGATCGTGGTGATCGCTTGCAAGGTTTTTCAGGCGCTATTTGAACGTTTCGCCAGGCCGGGTATGATCACAAAATATATCTACCTGGAATATGGGCTGCACAACTTTCCTCGCAAGCTCAACCAAGCTGTTCAGGAGGCGCTCGACTGCCTGTCGGAACCCAGTCTGATTGTTCTGGGTTATGGGCTGTGCGGCAATGGCCTGAGCGGTATCCAGGCTGGTAAACACACCTTGCTGATCGCGCGCGCCGACGATTGCATTGCCATCTTCCTAGGTTCTTATGAGCGCTACCAGCATGAATTTAAATTCCAATCCGGCACGTACTATCTGACCAAGGGCTGGCTGGAATCCGGCAGCAATCCGTTGCAGGAATACCAAAGCTATGTGCAGAAATACGGTCTGGATAAGGCTAACTGGTTGATTGACAGCCTCTATCACAATTACAAACGTTTAGTGCTGGTAGCCCACAGCAGGGAAGAACTGGAGACATACCGCAGTAGGGCGCAGGAAGTGGCCAAATTCTGTGAGCGTTGGGGCATGCAGTACCAGGAGATCCTTGGGTCGAGCGAATACTTCGAGCATCTTATCCAGGTTGCCTTGCTGTCAGAACAACCCGATGAGAATTTCATCCTGATATCTCCTGGGGGAGAGCTGCACCAGAGTCAGTTCCTGCGTGTTGCGCTATAGGGTGCTTGAACTCCTGACCTCAAGAGGACTTCAATGGGAAAGACCACCGCAAGGGTGGTCTTTTTGAAAGCGCGTTGAGACTTGAACTCCCGACCTTACCATCCCCTTTTGGGGACTTCGATGTGTTTGTGGGCGCGAAGAGACTTGAACTCCCGACCTCATCAATGTGAGTGATGCGCTCTAACCAACTGAGCTACGCGCCCGAAGTTTGGGGATTATAGCCGAGGGATTGTACTTTGACAAGCATAATAATAACAAAGTTGTCACTTTTGGTATAAGCATGCATCTGATAAAATGGACTATGTCATTCTTTTATGAGGTGGTAAATGTCGGATATGAGTGAGCTTCCTATTTCCAAGTCTGGAACTGAGTTCAGGCATGTCAAATTGCTGGTGCTTGGTTCCGGGCCGGCTGGCCTGACTGCGGCGCTGTATGCCGCGCGCGCAGAGCTTGCTCCGGTCGTCTTGACCGGCACCGAACTGGGTGGCCAGGTTGCCCTGACGTTTTCCATCGAAAATTATCCGGGGTTCCCACAGGGCGTGGGCGGTGCAGAACTGGGTGATCTATTCCAGAAGCAGGCCGAACGGTTTGGGGCGCAGGTCGAATTTGATACTGCTTATCGCGTGGATCTCGCCACGCGACCCTTCAAAGTAGTAGCCGATAGTGGCGAGATAAGGGCGGATGCATTGATCATTGCAACCGGTGCCAGCCCGATCCATTTAAACATCCCGGGCGAAGCCGAACAGACCGGTAAAGGCGTATCCTATTGTGCCACCTGTGATGGCTGGTTCTTTAAGGATAAGAAGGTTGCAGTTGTGGGTGGGGGGGATTCTGCTCTGGAGGAAGGCCTATTTCTTTCGCGCTACGCCAGCTCGGTGACCGTTTTTCACCGGCGCGACAGCCTGCGGGCCGGGGCGGTTTTGCAGAAACGCGCCCTCGAACACCCGAAAATGAAATTTTTGTGGAACACCGTCCTGACCGAAGTAAACGGTAACGAGAAAGTCGAAGCGATCAAGACTAAACACGTCCAAACTGGTGAAGAGAGCCTATTCCCGACCGATGGGGTATTCATTTTTATTGGGCACACCCCAAATACCCGGATGTTCGAAGGACAGCTGGAGATGGAAAATGGGTATATCAAAGTGGATGATCATATGAATACCAACGTTCCGGGCGTGTACGCCGCCGGTGAGGCAGCCGACTCGCATTTCCGCCAGGTTATCACTTCCGCGGGGATGGGTGCGGCGGCGGCGATAGAAGCAACCCACTTCCTCGAACGGGAAGATGGCTAGATGCCCGAAAAAATGGCTGGACAATCATAAGAAGTATCCCAGCTTGTAATTATTTTGTAAAAATACACGCTCAAAATCTACCTTATAGACCAAGATTGAAGTATAAACACCTATAATTAATTTCGAATAGGAGAACTTATGACCTCAAAAATTTCCATCGTTGGTGCCGGAATGACCGGTTCGACCACCGCCCATTGGCTGGCTGAACGCGAAATTGCTGACCTGGTCCTGGTGGACATTGTCGAAGGAATGCCCCAGGGCAAGGCCCTAGATTTGCAGGAAGCCCTGCCGGTGGTTGGAAAAGATGTATCGGTCGTGGGCAGCAATGATTTTGCCGCCACGAAAGGCTCTGATATCGTTGTAATCACGGCCGGAGTCCCACGTAAACCGGGCATGAGCCGCGAAGACCTATTGACCATTAATGCGAAAATCGTCAGCGATGCCACATTGAGCGCGCTAAAATATTCACCGCAGGCCATCTTCATTGTTCTTACTAATCCTCTGGACACGATGGCCTACCTGGCGATGAAGATCGGCAAATTACCACGTGAGCGCATCGTGGGACAGGCGGGTATCCTGGACTCGGCACGGATGCGGGCGTTTGTGGCACTTGAAACAGGCGTCAGCGTCGAAAATATTGACTGCTATGTGATGGGTGGCCACGGTGATGAAATGGTGCCTCTGACCCGGCATTCGAATGTGGCCGGTGTACCCTTGCGGGAATTCCTGCCTGCGGATAAGCTGGATGCGATAGTCAGTCGCACCCGCAAAGGCGGTGGAGAGATCGTCAATTTGCTCAAGACCGGCTCGGCTTATTATGCACCGGCGGTGGCCATTGCACAAATGGCGGAAGCAATCTTGAAGGATAAACACCTGATCGTCCCGGCTTCGGCAGCCATGCAAGGCGAGTATGGTTTGAAGGATATGTTCTTTGGCGTGCCGGTACAACTGGGCCGCAGCGGAGTGGAAAAGATCATCGAATATGCATTGGATGCTGAGGAAAAGGCTGCTTTGGAGAAATCCGCTGCATTGGTAAAGGAAAGCATCGGTGTGATGCTGGGTCTGGTGAGGTTATAATCCGGCAGAGGTTAATAAGCCTGTGCCTTGAAAAATTCCTTGTGGAGGTTCCCAATGATTCTACATGAAAAGATGGCTGCACAACTCCCTGCATGGCGCGAGCGGGTCAAGATACTTGTTAAAGAGCACGGTGAAACGGTTGTCGACCAGGTGACCATTGGCCAAGTTTACGGTGGGATGCGTGATATCAAGTCTATGGTGACGGACGTGTCTTTTGTGGACCCGGCGACTGGAATAAAGTTCAGGGGCATGGCCATCCCCGAGGTGTTGACCAAGCTGCCAAAGCCGCGTGGAGCTAAAATGCCATACGTAGGCGGCTTGTATTACCTGTTGATCACGGGTGATATCCCCACGCGTACCCAGGCTGAGGAAGTGGAAAAGGAATGGGCGACCCGGTCGGTGGTACCGGATTATGTTTTCAAGATGATCCGTTCGATGCCCAAAGAAACCCATCCGATGGTGTTGCTTTCACAGGCTGTCCTGGCTCTGGAGAGCGGTTCGAAGTTCGCCAAAGCCTACCACGCCGGTGCAAAAAAGGATACCTACTGGGAATCAACTTTGGAGGACTCGCTGGATTTGACCGCAAAACTGCCGGTCATCGCGGCGTTTATCTACCGCCTCAAATATTTCAACGAAACCAAAAGACCCAAATATAGTGCCCACCAGGACTACGGGACGAATTTTTCCCGCATGATGGGTGTCGCGGATCGCAAGGGGTATGCCGAACTGGCCCGCTTGTATTTTATCCTGCACTCCGACCATGAGTCTGGGAATGTTTCAGCGCATGCCACCCACCTGGTGGGTTCGTCACTTTCGGACGCGTATTACGCCTTTTCGGCTGGTTTGAATGGCCTGGCTGGGCCTCTGCACGGCCTTGCCAATCAGGAATGCCTGGGCTGGCTAATAGATGTGCGGGATAAGTTTGGTGGCGTGCCCAGCCGGGAAGAACTGCATAAGTTTGCCTGGGATACGTTGAATAGCGGCAAGGTCATCCCTGGCTATGGTCATGCCGTCTTGCGTGTAACCGACCCGCGTTACATTGCCCAACTGGAATTTGCCAAGGCGCGCTTCCCAGACGATACATTGATTCGCCTGGCTGAGCTGGTCTATGATGTAGTGCCGGCCGTACTTAAGGAACAAGGCAAGGCCAAGAACCCGGCTCCCAATGTGGATGCCATCTCTGGAGCGTTGCAATATTATTATGGCGTGCGTGAATTTGATTTCTATACAGTACTGTTCGGGGTCGGGCGTGCCCTGGGTGTGACCGCCAACCTGGTCTGGGCACGCGCCCTAGGCCAGCCGATTGAACGGCCCAAATCCCTTTCGACAGCTATGCTGGAAGAGGCGGCGAAGGGCTAGTAGCAGCAAGGCAAAAAGTAGGAATTGAATTTGAACTCCCGAAGGAGAAGCTTCGGGAGTTTTTTTACTTGGATTTCATGAATGCTACCATGTCAGGTAACTTATTTTGTGGTTATATAGAAAAAATCGCGTTTATTTATGGTCAAATAGCGATGGTCACCCGGGCCTTTCATTTGTTCCAGGAGAGGAACAGCCGAAAGCTGGTTGTCATTTTCTGTGAAAGCTTCGAAATGGGTGTAATAATTATTGATATCCAACTGGATAGCCTGGAAGCCACCCGAATCCTGGACTGCCTTCGTCAGGGCTGGCAAAGTCAGGCCAAACCCGACAGCGTAATATAAAACGGTACCATCCCGGCTGATTCCCAAGGCAGACCGGCCGGTGGCAGTGGTTCCATATGTGGTGTAGCCCCAAACCTGCGGATCGGCCACAGCCGTGTGTGGATTGATCTGCCGTTTTGTATGATGAGTGGGCCGTTCTGACGCCAGGCGACAAAATGAAGCGAGGATGTTATATCCTTGCCCCATGCACCCAGCAGGACTTTCCCATCATCATAGATCGCAACCGTCCCAAACCCGTCCCGAGGTGGGATAAGGGTCACACCGTCCTGCATGACGCCAAAATGGCCATGTTGCGCCATGAACCCGCCGTTAAATGCAGCCAGTATTTTACTGGGCTGCATAACGCTATCCGGTATACGGGAAGGCCGGCTGATAAATACGGTGGATGCAGGTTCTTCGTAGCCCAGCACTAAATGCAAACGAGTGGTTTGAAGGTTAAAGGCCACCACAGCGACAGTTACATAAGGTCGCTGGGAGTCCGGCTGGAGGAATGTTCGATATGCGACGACATTTTCAGCTCAGTCACTGAGGTAGGCCATCCATTGGCCTTCCCCTGGGGTGGTACCCAGGGGAGGCACGTTCTCAAGCGTCCAGCCTGAAAGGGTTGGCGTGGGTAATGACGCACTAGTTCCAATGTTGGATACGGGTGGCGTAAATGTAGGCAATTTGTTATAGGTGGGGATCATTGCCGGGTTTGAAGTCGGGAGGCTGGCAACCTGCCAAGGTGCGACTGGTGTTGTTTTTATAAGTGTGTGGCAAATTTGTGTAATCTTATCTTCTGAACTGAGAATAAAATTCTCGACTTCGCTAACAAGCTTATCGCCCACAATTCCACGCGCCAAATCTACAGTACCGGCTCCCAGATTGGGCCAAATATTAATGGATGTAAAGGCAATCCCGGCCAGGAGAATGGTTACACCTGCAAGGATTCCCATTATTTCCAGCAGGCGACAGAACCAGTTTCTTCTGTGTATTAGCATAGTCCTTACTAGTCCCTCCTTAAGGCTATTCTATGACAACCATTATCGCAACGATTTTTTACTGCGTGTTTCCTGCAGTTGATTTTCCGGGATGCGGCGATTAAGCAAATCCAACGATAACTCTATTACTTCCCGTGCTTCGTCGGGGGTGGTCGTGCCTATCGTGACCATATCCTGATCGCGGATGGTGTTCCACACGAAAACCAGTCCAACTACGGGTAGGATACGTCCTGCGGCGAGCGGCTTGATGATCATAACCGGTTTCTTGGCATCCCGGATGAATTGCATAACCCAGTCGGCTTCCACTTGCATCAGAAAACCAGCGGAATTATAAAGTTGGATGTAGGTTTCCACGTCTGCGTCCATCTTATCCGCGAAAATGACTGTCTCAGGCATGTGAGTGGAGAGTCCGGGTATCATGCCACGCGCCCGGATCATGCGGGTGTAATGGTCAAGGTCGCGGATCACACCGGCTCGGCGATCCAGCAGGGCGTCGGTGACGGACTGGTGGGGCATGCAAAATGTCGCTCCGAGTGCCGAACAACGGTCGAAAACCGGTTCGGCCTGTTCATCTGGCGCCCCATGTGGATCGAGATCGAAGGCGGGTGTATAGATGCGGATGATCTTTTTACCTGTGCTCTGTTCGGCCTCGCGGATAGAGTTGTCGAGGTGGGCAGAGAGCGGCCCCATGACCGCATCGATGCCATACTCAAGGAAGACGCGCAGCATGGCAACAATACGTTCACGGGTTTGATATTCCTTGATGAAATTATCCTTGGCGAGACTGGTATGCGACCAGCCCACGAACCAGTTCGTCCCCACCAACAGGCGGGGCAGGCTGACCCCACCCACGATTGTGCGAGGAAATGTATCAATGCTGGTCATATTTATCTCCGATAATTCTTGATATAGTTAGCGCCGGTGCCGGCGATTACGACCCCCACCACCTGGTTGAGGCTTTCTCTCGATGGCAGGCGTGCCGGAAGGCTGGATTACGGGGGCGTGCAGGGTCTGCTGATAGTAGTCATCCAGGAGCATGGTAATGATCGGCAGTTCTTCCTCGTTCTCGGCCAGGCTGCGGGCTAGCGGAGCAAAACGGTACGAGCGTTCGGTCTGGAGTTTGTCGCGCTGACGCAGGCGGGCTTCGAGCAGGGCGGTAGTCCGTTCTGTTACCACCGCTTCCACATCTGCATCGGAAGGAATGGTACGTTCTTCAAATTCGATTTTGAATTCCTTGGCAATCTTATCAAGGTCATATTTCTCAGATCGATTCACCAAGGAAATAGCGACACCGCTAGCACCGGCACGCCCAGTCCGACCGGCGCGATGGATGTATGCTTCGGTCTCTTCAGGCGGTTCATATTGGATGATATGGCTTAGGCTGGGGATATCCAACCCACGGGCGGCCACATCTGTGGCAACCAGGAATCGCAAAGTGCCGGCTCGGACCCGGTCCAGCACCCGGTCCCGTTCCGCCTGGGACAGGTCCGCACTGAGCTCGTCAGCGTCATAGCCGAAACGTTGTAAAACCACCGAGACGTAATGTACCCGTGCCTTGGTGTTGCAAAAAATGATTACGGATGCGGGATTCTCAATTTCGATCAAACGCACCAGGCTGCGATCTTTATCCATCCCGGGTACGAGATAATAGACATGTTCCGTGTCTGTGACGTGGATGTGATCCGTGCTCAGGCTGAGGAATTCACCTTCCCGGATAAATTCTTGGGATGTTCGTATAACCGATTCCGGAAAGGTAGCCGAAAACATGCAGGTATGAACCGGGCGTTTAGGCAGGTAGCGCTGGGCCTCGCGCATGTCGGGATAAAAACCCATAGAAAGCATCCGGTCAGCCTCATCGTATACCAGCATTTTGAGATGTTCGAGCGTGAAGGTACGTTTGAGCAGGTGGTCAAGTACGCGCCCGGGGGTTCCAACGACAATATGTGCGCCAGCTTTAAGAGCAGAAGTCTGGGCTCCATAGCCCACTCCGCCATAAATTGCAACTGTGCGCAGACCGGTTTGGCTACATATCTTTTCGGTTTCCTGCCAGACTTGACGCGCTAGTTCACGTGTGGGGACGAAGATCAAAGCCTGGCAGGCTGCTATTGATGGATCGAGGCGTGCCAACATGGGTAGGAGAAAAACACCAGTCTTGCCGCTGCCGGTGCGAGCTTGGATCATCATATTCCGCCCGGCCAGCAAATAGGGAATAGCACGTGCTTGCACGGCTACGAGAGAATTCCAGCCGGCCCGTGCGGCAGCTTCCTGTAACTTGACTGGCAATTGCTTCAAGGTGACTTCGGCAAGCGGATGGCGAGGGCTGTCAGTGAGGGGAGATGAAGGATTATTCAAACTGGTCTCGATTCTAATAATTGGTTTGATAAATCCAGTATATCATTGACGTTGCATATTTTCTATTGCAGGATATTATGCATAACCTTAATTTCTTTGATTATTTATTCATCAACCATAAAAAACCTATTACGTAATTCCCCATTGTCTAGTTATTGTCATACCGGCAGCAGCCATCCAATGGAAAAACTAGCCAGGTTCATCATCAGACTAAGGAGCATGGCTTCGCGCAGTGTCAGCCGGTTAGACCGATAACGATACAGGACAAACGCTTCTATGCCCCATATACAGATCTCGGCAATGAACAGTGTGATAAGGTAACCTTGCGGGAATAAGTTTAAAACGACCCATAGAAAAACCTGGGTTAGCAGGTTTACGCATATGCTTGAGAATATGAGATGGTACAACGGCTTTTTGCGCCAGATAGCGTAAGAAGCAACAACTGCGCTTTCTACCAGGATGGTGATCGCAAGAGTTGCAATCACTTTTTCTTTTTCGAGCGGCGAACCAGGAAAATAATCAGTCCCACCAGAATCGCAATCCCAACCAGACAGCCGCTGCAAAGCAGAACATAAGTAAGTGGTGAAAACAAGTTCAGAGTGAATTTCGGTTCCACCAGCAGGTCATCCGGGCGAATGGTGACCTGATAACTTGACTGGAATTGGGTAGTTTTAAAGACATTGCTTCGGCGTGTCTTTCCGTCCGAGAATTGAATTTCAAGACGGTGATAAGTGCTGAATCCGTAAGCCATGGCGGAACAACTGGTCTCAGTACAGGAAAAACGTTGCGGGCCTAATATCTGTAATGGCTTGGCATCCTTACAATCGGATTGTTCACACTCAAATAGTATTCCGGATGTGATGGTAAGTGGGGGAGCGGAGTCCTTCTGTTTGAAGGTAAAATCCATGCCGGGTTTGGGACCCACATCTGCTGAGACAATATTAAGAGGTAAAAGAACCAGCAGGAGAAACGAAAAGATGAATATTTGCTTGCGTTTTGAGAACATATCCTTATCCTTTTCTCTAAATTATTGAATCAGAAACTAAGGGTATTATACAATTGGATAATAAACGGAAACAAGTAGCAATCCCAGAAATATTATAGAATCATGATATAACATCCCTGCTTATGATAAAACCCAAGTGTGAATAAACCATGCTCACAGGCAACCAAAAATATTTATCTGCACTACAAGACTTCAATGATGCCCGC
>Ga0182027_10015709_pt1 | contig 10385 bp, 8 predicted proteins | sample 712E1DmetaG_FD_121300 | JGI IMG/M metagenome (GOLD analysis project Ga0182027, IMG submission 121300) | Permafrost microbial communities from Stordalen Mire, Sweden - 712E1D metaG (Illumina Assembly) | ecosystem: Environmental > Terrestrial > Soil > Wetlands > Permafrost | place: Sweden... | reverse complement strand
CCACCTGTATTCGATGCGCCAGGCGATCGAAGAGGGCTTCATCCTCGACGTCCTGGCCAACTACACGACCTACGCGACGTACTGGAAGGTCGGCAAGGCGGTCGCCGACGACCCCGAGTACGACACCCGCAAGGCGCGCCGCTCGATCGCCCGCTTCGTCTCGCTGCACCCGCACAACCTCGCCCAGAAGGCCGAGATCATCGTCGAGCACTTCCGCGAGCACACCCGCCATAAGATCGGCGGCAAGGGCAAGGCGATGGTGGTCACGAGCTCGCGGCTGCACGCCGTCCGCTACAAGGGCGTGATCGACCGCTACATCGCCGAGCACAAGTACACCGACATGAAGGTGCTGGTCGCGTTCTCCGGGCGGGTGGACGACGCCGGGCTCGACTTCACCGAGTCCGGCATGAACGGCTTCCCCGAGTCGCAGACCGCGACGCAGTTCGGCCGGCCCGAGTACGGCGTCCTCATCGTGGCCGAGAAGTTCCAGACCGGCTACGACCAGCCGCTCCTGCACACGATGTTCGTCGACAAGACGCTCGTCGGGCTGGCCGCGGTCCAGACCCTGAGCCGGCTCAACCGCATCCATCCCGAGAAGACCGACACCTTCGTCCTCGACTTCCGCAATGAGGCCGAGGCGATCACCGAGTCGTTCGCGCCCTGGTATGAGACCACGGTTGCGATCCCGGCCGACCCGAATCTGCCGCACGACCTGGCCGGCAAGCTGCATGCGCTCCAGGTGCTGAGCGATCTGGAGGTGCGGCAAGCGGCGGCAATCCTGGCGGATCGAACGCCAAAGGCGGACTACCACGCGACGCTCCACGCGACCTTGGATCCTGCGGTGGATCGCTTCGTGGCGCGGACTCCGGAGGAGCAGACCGAGATCCGCGATCTTCTCGATCGCTACGTTCGCGCGTACTCGTTCCTATCCCAGGTGGTCGACTTCGGAGACGTCTGGCTGGAGGCGCTGTACCTGGCCGGCCGCGCGTTCATCTCCCTGCTGCCAACCGATAGGGGAGGGAGCCTAGACCTGGGCTCGGAGGTCCAGCTGACCCATCTCCGCCTGGAGAAGACCAGCGAAGGTTCGATCGGCCCGGGTAGGGGAGTGGGGGAGCTGAAGTCCATCTACGACGGCCAGGGCCGCCAGGCCGAGGAAGAGAAGGACAAGCTCTCTGCCATCATCCACGTCCTCAACGAGCGTTTCGGCATGGCGCTAGGCACCGCGGATCAGCTCTTCTTCGATCAGATGGAAGCCACCTGGCTAGGGGACGCCCAGCTGGTAGCCCAGGCCCGCGCCAACCCCATCGAGAACTTCAAACTCGTCTTCGCCGACGCCTTCATCAAGAGCATCGTCGGCCGCATGGACGGCAACGCCGACATCTTCCGCCGCATCCTCGACGACCCCGCCTTCCAGACGGTCGTGATGGACCACTATTTGCAGCGGGTGTTCACGCAGGCGCGGGCAGTCGAGCCATAGCATTGCGTCGCTCGATGTTCAACTAAAACAGGAAGGTGCAATGTCGAACCTTCAACTTGCCATCCTTACAGCGTGGGGCTGCCTCGGGTTCGCCTGTTCGTGGCTAGCCGGTGAGAAGGGTCGAAGCCAACTCAACTGGTTCGTTCTCGGGTTGGTCTTCGGCGTCTTCGCTCTACTCGTTCTTGGACTTGCTCCCGTGGCACGGGAGATGTATGGCGAGGTTTCGCATTCCGAGCGATCTCGGACGCCGGAGTCGAGCGTCTGGCGCGATACGACCGGAGCGGCGCCACCCGCTCAGCGGTCTCAGCGACCGCCAAAGGCTGAACGCTCTGTTGTTTGCCCTTCATGCCGATCATCGGTGTCTCTGAAGCCCGTGTGTGCCGTCTGCGGGGAGCCAATCGACCGTGCCCTTCTCGCTGCAGCAGCCAACCCGCCCCACGGTGACCATCGGGGTTGATCGCAAGCGACACGTGTGGTCCCTTCAGAAGATTGCCTGAGTGCGCGTCAGACTTTGGCAGCCGATTCGCATGTTTGGCATTTCGGGACCGCCGCAGCCTGGCCGACACAGCCCGGTCGGCGATGTTCGACTTGGCGAAGCGGTGACGGCAGACGGGGACGGCGTGGGGCTCGTAGATGCCGCCGGGCCGAACGGTGCCGATGAGGTAACGATCAGGATCGCGGCTATGCCCGTCAGAATCGCGGCGATGACCGCCGAGTGTTGGGCTGCCCAGTTGTAGTTGACAAGCCGAGTGCCCAAGGGCTCGTTCGCCCGTGCGTAGACCAGACGAGTGGCCACGGACTTCGTCCACACGCCGGGCCCGGCCATCGCCAGGCTTTCGAAAGCAGAAGCCTCCATGATGAATCGCGGCGACACTGAAGCGCCGCGCATCGCCACCAGAAATGATGCGGTCAAATAGAGCAATGCCCCAAGCCCGAGGCCAAGTGGGATGAGCGCAGCATGTCCCAGCGACCATCCGGTAACCGCAATCGAGAACTGGGAATGACAGGGCGGAATCCAGGGATCATCGCAACACCTGACCGCATCAGGAGTTGCGATAGCCCGTTGGCGGCGATCACTCAAGTCACCGGGAGGACCCCCGCTCACCGACAAGCGGGCGCCTCACGGCGGAGGCCAAGCTTGATGCGGCGGTCGACATCGAGACCCTGAAGAACCAGCTCGCCAAGGCGAAACCGGATCCCGACGTGGTGGGCAAGCTCTAGCCGCGGATCGAGAAGGCCGCCAGGGTAGCTGGCCTGGCCGGCCTCGTGCTGCAACTTGCGCCAATGGTGCAGCAGCTGCCGTGTCGGCCGCGCTTCGCGCTCCCGAAGAGCCGCGAGGTCGTCGTCAGGTGGTCGAGATACCCCTTCTAGTTGAGGTAGCCCTTCCCGAAGACCGCGTCCAGCATTGGCGTGGTGGGGTGGTGCTTCCCCTCCCAGCTGGACTGTCTGGGCGTTCCTAGTGTCTCGGTGGTGAACGCCTGCGACCAACCCGGCTCTGGCATCGACACCAAAGCCAACTTCCGGACGGTTGCACGGTCTGCGTGCAGGATCGAAAGAGCGACACGAGCGAGATCCGCATCGAATCCGTCGCCGTCCGCGAGTTGCTCCAGGACGTTCCGCGCTTCGTCCAACTCTCCCGTCGCTGCGGCGCATTCCGCGAGCCTTAGCAGACCGTAGGGGCGTCCAAGGTCATCCTTGACTCGCTTCAGGATCTCGTAAGCTCTGGCGAACTCATTGCGTGAATGGAACGCTGCAGCGATTGCGATTTGGTCAACGGCCGGTGCTGACGCGACGGTGTCCCGCGTCTTCCCGATCGCCTTTAGTGCCCCCTGTAGGTCTCCGGCGACTCCTCGGGCCAGAGCCCTGCGGGACGAGAGAGCCTCCGATCCTCCGAAGATGCGCTCCGCTTCGGCAATTGCCTTCTCCGTGACCTCGAGGTTGTTCTCCTCGATTCCGTCAATTGCGTCGGGCACGATGTGTTCGCGTACATAGTGCTCGTGAGAAGTGCCCTCCTCCGTATGTTGGCACTTGCCGCTGGTGCCAACTCCCGGATGCGCAAGGAGCTTCTCGGCCCACACGAACGCCACCTCCCACTGGCCTAGTCGGGCGGCGGTCAAAGAGTAGAGACGAATTGCCTCGCAATTGCCGCTGGGCAAAGCCTTCTCGAATAGCCGCTGGGCGAATCGGAGCGCACCAGGCGAGTGTTTCCCCGACCCTATGTAACCCAGGATGGAGCCATGGAGAAGCAGCCCGTCGAGGTTGTTCGGGCGCTCTGCCCGGTACAAGGAGATGTCGTGAAGAGCGTCCCACACCCTATCTGCATGCCACGCGGTACGCGCGGCATGGTATCGGACCTCTGGGACGTCGGGAGCGAGCTCGATAGCACGTTCTGACTCCGTGATGGCCGCGTCGGCATCATGTAGCTCGACGTAGGCATCGGCACGGGCTGCGACGGCCAGCCATGCGAGTCGGGATGAGTCGGCGATCTGAGAAAGAACCTCCAAAGCCTCTCGCGGTCGGTCGAGATTGATCAGGGAGCGACCCAACACCAGACGCGCCGTCGCGAGTTGATCCTCTGCAAGTCCGGCGGTCAAGACGCCCCCCGCCCACTTCTCAGCAGCTGAATAGTCGTGCCGGTTGTAGGTGTCGAGGGCCAACGCAAGTTGGCGGCGCGGCGTAGCGGGATCCAGCGCAATCTCGGCGGCCAAGTGATGGGACCTATCCCAGTCCTGGCTGGTGTTTGCCACGTTGAACTGGTCGAGGAGGGCATCGCCAGTTGACATCGCCGAAGAAGCAGTGGGCCGGGCATCCCCACCTGTGACATCCGGCTCTCCTAGAGGGCCGAAACTGACTGACAGCGGTTGCTCAACTGTGGTGGCGATCCGCGAAAGCAGTGATGCCTCCACCGGATGTCGCCCACTCTCGACCCTAGAGATCACCGACTGAGTCGTGCCTACGAGCTTCGCAAGTTGGACCTGAGTAAGGCCGAGCCGCCCCCGTAGATCAACGACCGCGACCGCGATCGCCCTATAGGGGAACTCGTGATCCCGGACGGAATGAAGTTCGGGAGATTCCTCAAGAGCAAGGAGCCTCTCCCGGAGCTTGGACGTACTCATCTAATTCACCAATCCTGCGCGGTAGTAATGCCGTGCTCATCCATCTCTTCGAGAATGAGCCGATTTGCGCGTTCGTACCTTTCTCTCGAGAAGTCATCAGACGTCTTGCTATCGCCATCGCCGAAGACGATCACGCGCCGCGCCCCTTGCCGGCCGAACCTGAAGAAGGCTCGGAATGCCCTCGATCCGCCATCGTTGTACCTAATCTCACCCAAACCGTCGTGGTCGCGGAGCTTCTTGGCCCACTTGCGGTCCACAGCGGGCCCGGCCAGTTCGAGTTTGTCGATCATGTCGGTCATGTGAGCGTATACGCGGAGGAAGACTTTCTGATCGTCGTGACACTCCAACAGCCACGCGACAAAGCGATCGGTTCCCAGCGCGACCCATCGCGGACTCTGAACTCGGCCCCCGATTGGATGCACTATAGCGCCTGCGCTATACTAGCCACCGGTACAGAAGTCATATTCCCCCTTCATTTTCTGTCTCAGTCTACGGGCGGGATGGCCGGCATGCTTGGCCAGGAGACCATACCGACTTGCGGCAGGGGAGGGGAGATGACCTGGATAGCTCGAGAGACCCGAATAGCCCACCCGGCATGAGTCTGGGGGGATGAGGAGGTCGGCTCCATGGAACTGTCGGCTCGTCAACTCCGCACTGGGATCCGGAGCCCTGCGGCCCTGGCCCGTCAGCTGCGGATCGCGGCTGTCGCCCCGATCGCGCCAGATACGCCCCGCAGCCCACAGCGTCCGTGGATAGACGCCTCGCTCAGGCGGTACTTCGATGGTCACAGAAGCGTTGACGTTCTACTGGCCGACTACGAGGATCGGACGAAGGGATCAAAGCGTCATGAGAGCGCGGCCAGCGAGATCGCCAACGGCCGCAAGATGCTCGTGCGATTCGCCGACATGGACAAGACGCAACCGGATCCAACCCGGGTCCAGATGAGGCGAGAACGGGTCGAGGTTCTCGGTCACGGTCTTACGATGGGTGTCGACGTCGCGTACCAGACGTCCGCGGGCTGGATCATTCGGCACTTGATTACCGACGACGAGATCCGCCTGACCGAACATATGCGGCTGTACGCGACCGCCGCAGCCCTCCACTTCGAAGGCCGCTCCGACGGTGGCCCTGTCTCCGGCGTCGAAGTTTGGCTACTTCGTCACGACAGACGGGTTGCTGGCTGGCCGCGCTCGCTTATCGAGAAACGAGTTGAGAACCTCGCCCTGAGGCTGGACGAGATCGCCAGGGGCGCCGCCGGTCGAGCTGCGTGACGCAACCTAGCAACCACGCAGTCATCATTAGCGTGATTACGAGAGGCCAACTGCGATTGGCCGTCGCGAGCGAGAGGTAGGGGAGTGTTTCTCGAAATGGGGGCGCAATGAGAGTAGATCAAGAGGCGTTAGCTACCGGCACGAAGGGTCGGCCTGGCGGGGATACTCCTGATACGGCGGCGCCCCTAGCCGCTGAGCTTGAGAGCCTTCGAACGAAGGTCGCGCCTGGACTGAAGCCCTTGATTGACGCGTTGGCCAGCGGTAAGGATCCGGGAGACGCCTGGGCGCGCGTTATTCGGGAGGCGCTCGATGAGGCTTGAGCGGATTGGCCTTCAAGCCTTTAGGGGGTTCCCGACCGCGGTCGACCTAGTGCTCGCGGGAGACGTCATTCTCATATGTGGAGAGAACGGTTCAGGCAAGACGAGCATCACTGAAGCCCTCGAGTGGGCCCTGTTCGGAACCGTGGTTCGGCGCACGAGATCGAAGACCCAAGGAGAGTACAGAGGCTGGGATTGGCTTCGATCTGCCCATGCGGCGGAGAGTCTGCCTACCTTCGCGGAGGTCGTCGTAATCGATGACGCCGGCCATCGTCACACCATTAGAAGGACACTCTTGGGCAAGGAGGCGGTCCTGACAATCGATGGCAAACGCGCCGAGAACGTGCAGGCACTCGGCCTACGCACCGAGGATATGTTCCGGCCATTTCTCGGCCAGTGCGAGATCCAGGCTGTCATCGACAGCGAGCAGAAGGACCGCTGGGAGCAGATGAGTTCGCTCCTCGGGTTCGGCGAGTTCGGAGCAGCCCGGCAACGGCTGCAGCGACTGAGGTCGGATTCTGATCGTGAGGAGCGAGTAGTGTCGGCGCGCGAGATCTCAAGCCGCGCCATCCAGCCACTTACGCCGGCCGGCGAGGACCCTCTGGCACTCGCGCCTTCGGAATTGCGGAAGCGTGCGTCTCGGTTTCTCGGCATCGCTGACACCGAGTCGTGGCAAACGATCCTTCAGGCGGCCGAGTCGCAGCTGCGCGAACTGTATGCGCGGAACCTGCGGCCCCCGAGTCTTGAGGCGCTGGTTGTCGGCACTCCTGAGATCCGATCGCACGTCTTGAGGGCAGACATCGTCGCCAAGTTGGTGGTCGCGGAGACCGCTTTGCATCGTGCCTGGCATCGGGAGAACGCATTTGCCAGCTTCGTGTCGGAAGGTCTCGCTCTCCTCGATGCAGCAACACCGTCTTCTTGCCCGTTCTGCGGTGAGGAATCATTGACGGGTCAGAGGCTCGACGTTCTACGGGATACCGCCTCCCGGACCCCTCCTAAACCAGATGATCATCGCGATGAGCTCCGGTCTATTGCATTCTCCGGCCTAGGTGGTCCGGGGCCCTTGAATTCCGATATCGCCTCTCGGCTCCTGGAAGGGCTCCCGGAGGGTCCAGATCGAAGCAGCCTGGGCGAGCTGTTGCGCGAGCAGGCTGACCTGGAGGTCTCCCGGCGTCGCCTGGTCGGTCTCGTTGAGGGACTCTGCGCTGCAACCAGTGGTGCCCATCGTGGCGCTGCCGATGATCAGGGGATGCTGTCGCTGGCGGACCAGATCTGCGACATCGTGGCCCAGATAGGCTCGAGTCACGCTGCCGTCCGCGGCGGCGCGGACGCCCTATCGGCATCACTCGCGGCGCGATTCACCAGTCTCTCCGAAGCGGAGCAGAAGAAGTTGGCTGGTCTCCAGACCGCCAAGACCCTGGCAGAGAACTCAGCCACAATTGAAGCGGCGTGGAGAATCCACGAGCTTCAGGAAGATTTGGGTCGCCTCGTACAGCTCCTGGAGGGCGCCGAGAAGAAACGTATGGCCGAGTCGCTGCGGCGGCTTGGCGAAGATATCGCGTCGTATTACGACGAGTTGAATCCGGGCCACCACATCAAGATCACCGGGGTAACCGTCCGGGACACCCGATGGCGACAGGCGGCGCTAGAGGCAACATCCTTCGGCAGACCGATTAACCCGGTGACGACCTTCAGCGAGGCGGAGGGTAACTGCCTCGGCCTGAGCCTCTACTTCTCCCAGCGGGTAGATCGAAACGCGCAATGGAAGATGATCTTGCTCGATGACCCTGTCCAGTCAATGGACGAAGGGCATGAGCAGAGCCTGGTCAGTCTTCTTGCAAGGGTTGCTCGTCGGCGCCAGCTGATCGTGCTCTCGCACAATCGCCGCTTCGCGGAGGCCGTCCAGGCTCAGTTCTCGGCCCTTCCATCATTCACGCGATACGACATCGAGCGCGGTGCTGACCCACAACCGAGGCTCGTCCTGACGACGGGTCGGCTGGATGACCTCCTGACGTACGCGGATCGAAATGCCAACGGAGACCGAGTCACGCGAGAGTGCTGCGGAGCCGCCCTTCGAAAAGCCGTCGAGCGGTTGGGCCGAGACCTAGCAGCAAGACGAAAGTTGAGCCTGCCGAAGCGGCTAAGTGCTGAGCAGCTGATTGATCGTCTTCACGCCGAAGGTTTGGTCGATGACATTGAGGTGGGCACGCTGCACCGACTCCGGCGTTTCGGCAATAGAAACGCACATGAGGATGTCGAGGCAGACTCATGTGAACGAGGCATCAGGACCGGAATCCTGTCAATGCGTGATCTGGAACACAAGTACTTGGGGTTGCAGCCATCACCTCTGCAACTCCATCTGTTGGGGACCGATACGGAAGGTCAGATTGCTGGTTGACCAAACGTCCTTGCGGTTTCGGCTTGGCGTTCGCGCCGAGAACCATGGCGAGTCCAAGATATGAACCGGAAGGCTCAGTAGCAGGAAGGGGATACGACGTGGCACTTCTCTATAGAGCCATCTGGGACGACGATCTCAGTGACGCTTGCGCCGTCGGCACAAAGGCTTTCGGTGAATGGTGTCATCGAAAAGATCGAAGTCTGAGCATCCCAGATGATGGCATCGGCCGGTCGGAGCGCGGTGGGCTCGATGTATCGGTGGCACGCGTCGTGAAAGGCTCCGTCGAGGCCGTCCGCTTCGCTCTCCACGAGGAGAAAGTGGTGGAGCGGTGGACGACCACGTTGACGGTCATCGAGCGGCAAGGGAGCTCGGCATCGTTTTGGGTGGACCTGGAGTTCGTGGCTGCAGATGCTTTTCGGCTCCCGCCGGAGATCGAACCCCCACGCCTGGTCGCTTCCATCATCGAGCTCGGGAATCGGCCGCGCCGCGGTCCAGTGCAGATATCAGCCGTCCACCGCAATTGGCTTGCCAAGAGCACTCAGCAACTTCTGGACCTCGTCCTTGATGAGTCTCGGGATCTACCAATCGTCGTATTCACGCCCGATCCCAACGGAGGCCTCAGGCTCGCCGAGGAACGCGCGGACTCAGCGGCTCGAACACTAGCGGGTATCGCTAGTGTCGAAGTCCTCTCTTCGCTGAGCGTGGATGACTTCAATGATGGTCTTGGTAAGGGACTCGGGGTGTGGGGTGGGGCGGTCAGGGTGTATCTGCCTGGGGCTGGCCCTGATGATTCACCGTACCGCCATTTCTTCCTTACTGCCTCAGCTATGTCCGGCGACATTCGGGATGCGGGTCGCATCATCAACCGCCGCATCTCGTTGGCCAGTTCGGCAAGGCGGGCTCCGGATGGGTACGACTCCGTTCGGTCGGAACTGGCAGCAAGAAGTGGCTCTGACGCCCTTGGCGAAGTAGAGGCGCTGTACATTCGGGCAGATGACGAAGCCCAACGACTACGACACGAACTGTCTCAGGAGCAAGACCTTCGATTCGCCGCCGCCGCCGACCTCGAGGCTGCCTCGCAGCAACTCACGGATGCCATTCGCTACTCAGAGCGGCTCGAGCGGGTTCTCTCAATCGCACAAGTAGCTCCTGATGCGTGGGACTCAGCCGCAACCGAGGAAACGCCAGATGCTGACTCATGCGCCAACGCCGCCGACCTCGCACGGCGGCTCCTAGGCCACGTCCGTCTACCTGCTTCCGCCACAAGCACGACTCTGGAACTGGACGCCATGCCCGAGAGCCGTGCGTGGGGACGCGCGGCGTGGCGTGGCCTTCAGGCCTTGGATCGATATGCACGAGATGCAGCCAAAGCCGCCGGCTTCTGGGACTGGTGCGAGAGCGCCGAGAACCCGCTCTGGCCTGCGTCCTCTCGAAAGCTGGCGATGTCAGAAAGCGACTCAGTGATCAACGACCGCGACCTACGGGACCGGAGGATCTTTCCAGTTTCCTCCGATGTCGATCCAGCAGGCAGAGTGTTGATGCTGGCTCACCTCAAGATCGCCGAAGGAGGTGGGGCGATGTCGCCTCGCATCTACTTCTACGACGACACCAAGGGCGCGACGGGACTGATCCATGTGGGTTTCTTTGGTCCTCACCGGCACGTCCCCAACAAGAGCGCCGACTAACGGACATAACCTCTCTTATCGGAAGTGGGATGGAGGGCATTCACTTTGGCCTAGACTACCGGTGTGCTGGCGCCTGGTGCCCTAGCGCAGCCAGGAAGTGGCGTCGAGGACGAGAGGCGTG
>Ga0182027_10015708_pt1 | contig 10385 bp, 5 predicted proteins | sample 712E1DmetaG_FD_121300 | JGI IMG/M metagenome (GOLD analysis project Ga0182027, IMG submission 121300) | Permafrost microbial communities from Stordalen Mire, Sweden - 712E1D metaG (Illumina Assembly) | ecosystem: Environmental > Terrestrial > Soil > Wetlands > Permafrost | place: Sweden... | reverse complement strand
CCGTATCCGAACGACTGGATATAATCGGTCGCGACCGGCACGTCCATTAAACGCACGGTAAAAGAACCGAATATACCGAGTCCCCCTTTTATATTTGTAAAATCGGGCTGATTAATTCTGACAGAGAATTCGTCCATATAGGTTTTTTGCGCGTTATAATATGTAGCAAGATTTTGATCCATGACAAGAATTCTGAATGACGCCCCTTCAATAATATAATTGCCTTTATCGGGATCTGAACCCGCGATTTCGCTCATAGCCCTGTTGACAGTCGACATATCATAAGCGATATCGAAAATAGAGTTTTGAATCGGCGGATAGACGGGACCGGCAGTTTCGGAATAGAGCCATGGGACTTTTTTTATTAGCCGTTTTTTTGCGGGGTCGTCATTCTTATGATAATAAATGAGAAGATCCGGCGCAAAGAAAGCAGAGGCAATATCAGCGGTACTCAGCACTGAGACCCATCCGAATTTCAAATAAATAGTATATGAATAGATGCTGGTGTACTGGTCCTGCTGATTTGTAAAGAAAACAGATGAAGTTTGATATGTCTTGGTCGCGGCGGAAAGGACTTTTCCGTTAGGGAGAGTCGCCACGATCTTAATAGAGTCGCCGCTTTTCGGGTACAATTTATTCACATAATAATAATGGATCGGGGTTGTATACCGGGAAATATCGGTTCTTATGGCAGTGGTGTCTCTGAATACAAAGACCGAGTCGTTATAATAGACTTTTATCCGGGCACCGGCGATGAAAGGATTAGTTGTATTGGAAGCCGGATCGAAGCCGCTGATCTCGTAAGAATGGGTAACAGTTGCGATTTGAGAAGTTGTATCACCTCTCATAATGCAATTAAGCGAGTAGACGTTTTCGAGATCGGTTTTGGGATTCACCTGGTCGCTGCATGAAAGAAGAAGAAGAGCTTCTGATACCATAAAGAAAATGAGAACGGTTTTTTTCATAATTCCACCTTCAAAGATGCCGACGGCAGGAACGGCAGCATATCGACGCGCTGACCGGTATCGCGTTTGAAGTAGAAAAGATTATGCCTGTTGTAAACGTTCAGGAGGCTGAGGTCAAAATATAATTTCAAACTGCCCACCTGAAGTTTTTTCATCATGCCCAGGTCGAGCCGGTGATAATCGGGAAGGCGTCCTAAATTCATTTGGCCGAGCAGCAAATACGGCAAATAAGCCGTGAGGATGTAGTTCCCGCCGGTTATATCATCAATTCTGAGCTTATCGTAATAACCCGCGATCTGAGTGAATGGTACTCCCGAAGAGTAGGTCCAGAACGCGCTTGCCGACCACCCGTCGCCGAAATCGTATTCGAGCGCTAAATTCACATTATGGCGCGAATCGTACCGCGGCGCGTACGTTATTCCGTTAACAGTTTTAAATGCCCACATCAATGAATAGGACGCGGTGATATTCACGGGAAGCCGGTTATACTTTGCCTGGAATTCCATGCCGTAAGCTTCGCCGCTTCCCGGAATCAGATCGGGGTCACTCTCCAAATACTTATTTTCATTGACGACGGCGAGGTTATGCGAAATTTTATAATATCCTTCCAGGGTCATCGACAGAATCTGTGAAGGATTATATTCGAACCCGGCGATATAATGAATTGAACTTGACGGCTGAAGGTAGCTTGGTGTAATAAGCCATGGTTCAAATACGGTGACGGCTTCATTATCATCGGAAACCGTAACGAGATCCTGCATATAGATTCCCCAGGTCCCTTTAACGGCTAGTTCGGGAATAAACCTGTAAGTAAAGCTCGCCCTCGGTTCAAAGGAATAGGCCGGTCCGCCTGCGGCTAAACGCGTTGCGTTGAGCCGGGTTCCGAAATCCGCGCCGAAGTTCGACATGCTGAGAATTTTATATTTTATGTAAGTACTGATGTTCACGCCGTGCGATCCGATGTCGTTCTGCTCTCCCCTGAAATTTCCGAGAAGAAGTTTCGTATCGACCTGCATGAATTTGAATCCGCCGGCAAGTTCGTTCTTATCGTCGTAAACATAATTAAAATCCATTTTCATAGTTAAATCGTAAACATCGTTGTTAATCGATCTTGAGCCGCTGTCGTTGGGATTCTGCTCGCCGTGAAAATTGCTGTAGGATACATCCACCTGATAAAACAGGGGCGCGTCGGAAAGCTGGAAATAGTTGACGTCGAATGTTTTGTTCGACCACTTGAAATCATCCAGCAGCGGATTGCCGTTGACGATCTGATCCGAACTGATAAAAGATGAAACCGTGAACTTCGCGTTTTGAACGGCATCGTTATTGGAATAATTTACTTTCATGAACAGATCGTAGAAATCTGCCGGAAGTGAATTGTCGTTTCTGAATTTCTTCAGCACAAAATTTGAATAGTTTTTTCTTCCGCTGATTATAAACGAGCCGTCGGGAATCGGGCCTTCCAGCATCATTTTAGCAGTCAATGAGCTGAGACTCGCTTTACCGCCGAATGAGTTTTTGTTCCCGTCTATCGAAACCACTTTTAATATAGATGAAAGCCGGTTGCTGTATTCCGCGGGAAAACCGCCTTTATAAAACTCGATCGAACTGATCATATCGGGATCGATGGCACTGAAAATTCCAAGCGCGTGAAAAGGATTATAAATCGGGGTGTTGTCGAGCAGAACAAGATTTTCGTTGCTCGTACTTCCGCGCACATAATACCGCGCCGAAACATCTCCGCCCGATTGTACGCCCGGCAGGCTCTGCAGCGACCGGAAAATATCGAGCTCGACACTTTTAGGCAAAGTCTCGAGATCACGCATGGCAAGTTTCTGAAGACTTAAATCGGTCGCGTTTTCTTTAGCGTACTTCGATTCTATCTTCTCAATTGTACGCATCTGGATGCCGAGAGGCGCCAGCTCGGCTCTTATTTCAGTCACTTCGTTTTCACCGGGATCAATCCGGATCGTCTGCCTCATCGACTTATAGCCCACGTAAGAAATAGTGATACTCAGCCTTCTGTTTATAGGAAGCGCGGCCATGATAAAGTATCCCCTGAAATCGGTATTAACTCCCTTATTCAGCTCATTAATAAATACATTTGCATATGGGAGGACCTCCCCGCTGACCGAATCGGCTACAAATCCCCTTAGAATTCCCCGGTCTTGTCCCTTTAAATCCGATACTCCTATCAGACTTAAAAACAGAATAAGGATGAAAAAACCGGATCGTAAACCTTTTCCGCCGTCTATGGAAATAAGCGTAGAAATATTCAATAAAGAATTTGCCTGTTTTAATGAAAAATATAAGAGCGTAAAGATTAAGATTCAAGGTAAAATTAACCGGATTTCAAGAAAAATTGATTAAAATGAGTCAAATCATTTTGCCCGCACCGATATTTTTTTTAGTTTCGTGCGGTCCATTTTAAACTCTTTCCCCCACTTCCTCAATAGAAAGTATTAGGAGCCGGTAAAGTTGAAAAAAACTGCGAAAAAAACCGCAAGACTAACCTTAAAAGACGGAAGTGCTTTCGAGGGAGTTTTATTCGGCGCCATTAAATCCGTGGCAGGCGAAGTTGTTTTCAATACCGGCATGGTCGGCTACCCGGAAACCATGACCGACCCCTCATATAAAGGTCAAATTCTTGTAATGACATATCCGCTGATTGGAAACTACGGAATTCCCCCTTTCTCGGAAAACGAGGAAATTCCACAAAATTTTGAATCCGGGAAGATCCAGATACAGGCACTTGTAGTCTCCGAAGAATCGGAATCGTTCAGCCATTGGAACGCCGTCGAAAGTCTCGATGCGTGGTTAAAACGATCCGGTATACCCGGTCTTTACGGGATCGACACGAGAAGGCTGACAAAAATTCTGCGCGAGCACGGAACAATGCTCGGTAAAATCGAGACCGGTAAAGATAAGGTTGAGTATTATAACCCCGATATCGAAGACCTGATTTCCAAAGTAACCGTGCCGGAAGTCCTTAAATACGGATCCGGGAAAAAGAGAGTCCTGCTGATCGACTGCGGGTGCAAGAAAAGCATTTTATCAAATCTGATTAAACGTAATGTAACTGTTCTTCGGGTTCCGTACGATTACGATATCGGTCGCGAGGATTTTGACGGCGCGGTAATTACCAACGGGCCCGGCAATCCCGCGGTTTACAAACAGCTCGTCCTATCCGCGAAAAAACTTTTACAGAAACAGATTCCAACGCTGGGCATCTGCATGGGCCATCAGATCCTGGCTCTTGCGGCCGGCGCGAAAACATATAAATTGAAATACGGACACCGGAGCCAAAATCAGCCGGTTAAGGAAGTCGGCTCCAATAAATGTTATATCACATCGCAAAACCACAGTTTCGCTGTCGATACAAAATCTCTTCCGCGCGGATGGCAGCCGTGGTTCGAGAATTTAAACGACTATTCGAATGAAGGCGTAAGGCACGAAAAGCTGCCGTTTAGAAGCGTTCAGTTTCATCCCGAGGCCGCACCCGGCCCGTTTGACAGCGGATTTATTTTCGACGAGTTCCTGAAGGAAGTGAAGTGAAACACAAAATCAAAAAAGTTTTAATAATCGGAAGCTCGGCGTTAAAGATCGGCGAGGCGGGTGAATTTGATTATTCCGGGTCGCAGGCAATTAAAGCTCTCAAGGAAGAAGGTCTTTTCACAATCCTGATCAATCCCAACATCGCTACGATTCAGACATCGGATTATCTTGCCGACAAGGTTTATCTTCTTCCGATTAATACCCATTATGTCGAACGGGTAATAGCGAAAGAAAAACCCGACGGAATTATCCTCGGCTTCGGCGGCCAAACCGCGCTTAACTGCGGTCTGGAACTTCACAGGGAAGGAATACTAAAGAAATACAATCTTCAGGTTCTCGGTACGCAGATCAGCGCGATTGAGAACACGGAAGACCGGCAGCTATTCTGCGACAGACTTTCAGAGATCGATGTAAAATTTCCGCGGAGCAAAGCCGTAAATACCGTTGATGACGCCCTGGCATATGCCGGGGAGATCGGATTCCCGGTTATTATCAGAATAGCATATGCGTTGGGCGGACTCGGTTCGGGCATCTGCCGCAATAAAAAAGAATTAAAGAACAGGACATCGAAAGCCCTCTCCTATTCTTCGCAAATTCTTGTTGAGGAATACCTGGAAGGCTGGAAAGAAATTGAATACGAGGTAGTGCGCGATAAATACGATAACTGCATCACAGTATGCAACATGGAGAATATCGATCCGATGGGAATTCACACCGGGGAGAGCATTGTTGTCGCACCAAGCCAGACGCTCAACAACAACGAATACCATATGCTCCGCGAAGCGGCGATTAAAACCATTCGACATCTCGGAATTGTAGGAGAATGCAACATTCAATATGCGCTCGATCCCGGCTCGCAGGATTACCGGGTAATTGAAGTTAACGCGCGCCTGTCGCGAAGCTCGGCACTCGCCTCGAAAGCAACCGGATACCCGCTTGCGTTCGTGGCAGCAAAACTCGCGCTCGGGTACGGGCTTCATGAATTGCCGAATTCGATTACAAAAACCACAAAAGCGTTTTTTGAACCCGCGCTCGATTATATCGTTGTAAAAGTTCCGCGCTGGGATTTGAAAAAATTCCGCCAGGTAACCCACAAGCTCGGATCCTCGATGAAATCGGTCGGCGAGGTAATGGCCGTAGGAAGGAAATTCGAAGAGGCGATTCAAAAAGCAATGCGCATGCTCGATATCGGCGTCGAAGGTTTGACGGCGAGCCGTACAAAAGTCGAGTTTGAGGAAATAGAAGAGGCCCTCCGCAATCCCACCGAAGAAAGAATGTTTGCCGTGGTTCAGGCGCTCAAACAGGGTTATTCGATCGAATGGATTCACTCGCTTACTCATATCAATAAGTGGTTCCTTAATAAAATTAAAAACATAGTCGAGATTGAGAATAGAATAAGCGCGTTGGAAAACGGGAAATTGCCGCGCGAACTTTTAATTGAGGCTAAGCAGCACGGGTTCTCCGACAGGCAAATAGCGAATCTACTTGATAAAGACGCTCACGACATTTACCTGATGCGCGAGAGAATGAACGTTCATCCCTTCATCCAGCATATCGACACACTCGCGGCGGAATACCCGGCAAAGACCAATTATTTATATATGACCTACAACTGTTCCGGTCACGATTTCGATTTCAACATTAAGAAATGCGTGATAATTCTCGGCTCGGGACCTTACAGGATCGGGAGTTCGGTCGAGTTCGATTGGTGCTGTGTCATTACAGGTAAAACTTTGCGCGAGATGGGCTACAAGACGATTATGATCAACTGCAACCCCGAAACGGTGAGCACCGATTACGATCAGTTCGACACCCTGTTTTTCGAGGAGCTTACAACCGAAACGATCTGGGAAATATATAAGGGAATTAAACCGATGGGTGTGATTGTATCGATGGGAGGACAGACCCCGAACAATCTTGCTCTTAAGCTTCATAAAATCGGTATAAAAATACTGGGGACTACCCCCGATTCGATCGACATGGCGGAAAACCGGAGCCGTTTTTCTGCCATGCTTGACGATCTGAATATCGAACAGCCGGAATGGAGCAAGCTGTCAACATTAAACGACGCTCTGCGCTTCGCCAATAATGTGGGTTATCCTGTTCTCGTGCGCCCTTCGTATGTCCTCAGCGGAGCTGCAATGGCAATAGCGACCGATGATGTGGAGCTGACCCGCTTTCTGCAGAAGGCGGTCGATGTGTCCCTGGAACATCCCGTTGTAATTTCAAAATTCCTTGTTAACGCTAAAGAACTTGAATTCGATGCCGTGGCACAGAACGGTGAGATTGTATGCTCCGCTATCTCCGAACACGTTGAAAACGCGGGTGTTCACTCAGGCGACGCGACTCTCGTCCTGCCGGCCCAGAGAACTTATCTCGAAACGATGCGGCAAATAAAGCAATTTTCGTCGGACATCTCGAAATCACTTCACATTAACGGCCCTTTCAATATTCAGTTCCTGGCTAAGGATAATAAAGTCAAAGTTATTGAGTGCAACCTGCGCGCGTCGCGAAGTTTTCCGTTCGTTTCCAAAACTCTTAAGAGAAATTTTATCGACCTGGCGGCCAAAGTAATCGTTGGAAAGAAAGTTGAGAAAATCGAGGACCAGACATTCAGTCTCGAATACGTAGGCGTAAAAGCGCCGGAGTTTTCGTTTACACGTCTCGAAGGGGCCGATCCGACAACGGGAGTCGAAATGGCCTCGACCGGCGAAGTTGCATGCCTGGGAGAGGATTTCGATGAGGCTTTTCTTAAATCGCTTTCATCGGTCGGTTTCCGCTTTCCCATAAAATCAATCCTGATTTCGTCGGGATCAATTGAATCCAAATCGGAACTCCTAGAAACGACAAGGGTATTGACTAAAACCGGAATTAAGTTTTATGCTACCCGCGGTACCGCAAAATTCATGGAAGAAAACGGAATACCGGTCGAAACGGTTGAATGGCCCCTGAACGGAAAGTCGCCAAATGTAACCGACCTTATTAAATCAAGAAAAATTGAGCTTGTAATTAATATACCCAAGAATTTCCAGGAAGCCGAACTGACTAACGATTACATTATACGGCGGACAGCGGTTGACTATAAAATTCCGCTGATCACAAACCGTCAGCTCGCTATGCGGCTTGCCGAGGCCCTGTCCAATAGGAATCCCCTGGAACTGGATGTTAAAAGCTGGGACGAGTATTAAACGCAGGAAGCGGTTTTAATTTGAAGTTGGATATATAATTTTTTTTTACATAACATCATGGGGCAAAAGGTGACTGTGAAAACTCTGCCGAAATTATTAGTTGTCGAAGACGACTTCGAGAATCAGAAACTGTTGAAGATGCTTCTAAGACAATCATTCTGTCTCGACTTTTGCGATTCAGCCGAATCATTCTATAAAAAAATCCGGACTACCCATTACGACATTATTCTCATGGATATTTCATTAATCGGTTCCAAGGACGGATTAATGCTTACCAAAGAACTCAAAGCAGACGAGAAGTTTAAAAATATACCGGTAGTTGCTTTAAGCGCCCACGCATATCAAAAAGACAAAATCAACGCTTATAATTCGGGGGTGGATCTGTTTCTTACAAAACCGATTCAGGGGAACCATCTCCTTGAATCGCTGATGAAAATCATGGAACAGACGACAAAAACCGTTCTCAAATAAATCCAGTATTGTTCCTGAAGGCAGGGAACGCTACGCCTTTATATCGAAACTTTCCAATGCCATTAAAAACGATGTTTCACGCTTCGACAGAATCGGTTCGGAAACCTGGCAGTTCGGCTTCACGGAAAGACGGGGCTACGGATATAAATTCGGACACGGAAGCATATTGCCATATAATGAAGAGGCTTTAGGCGGATTAGAGTTTTCCTGCCGTATTATGGTGAGTTAGTAAGAAAAGATATGGGCCTGCCAGGGTTTTAATTCTATATATAATCCCTGGCGAAATACTTCTTCGGCGGACCGTATATAAGATTTATCATTCAGCAGATCTTCAAGCGTGAATTCATCCGGGTAGCCGGCAACGTCAAGTTTAATCCTGCAGGTTGAAAGCGCATCGGAGTAATTTACCACTACGAGCCGTTTTTCTTCTTTATATCTCCAGGTCCAGGCGAAAAAGTTTCCATATGTCCGGTTATTTCCCCATGATGAAACCGGATCCAGAAGTTTCCATTCTCCGTACTTAAAAGGATCACGCGAAGTGATTTTCAGCAGCTTCGCGTAAAAATCCTCCATTCCGTTGAGCGGAGCCTCTTCGGGTTCCCGTCCCAGCTGGACCGGCAGTTTAATTTTTTTACCTTCGAACTGTCCGTCAAAATAAAAACGCATGCCGAGGATCGTACTGATAATCACCGCGGCTGCTTTGGAACGATCCTTACCCAGAACCGCAACTGCGCGGTCCTCATCGTGGTTTTCCAAAAAGCGGAGAGATTTCCTCTGATATTCGGGGCCGGCCTGAAGGTGTTCGCGTATATCGATATTAAGAGCATTACCTAACCGGTCGGTCAGTTTTTTATCGTAAGTATAATCAAACCCGAGCTGCTGAAGATTCCAGTCAAGATCCCAATAAGTTTCCGCGATAAAAAGAAAATCGGGTCTGGCATTCTTCACCTTCGGAATTGCGACTTCCCAGAATTCCGTTTTCGGCATTTCAAACCCGTAGTTCGGAAGAATGGTTCCCCATGTGTTTTTGAAGACATTATTAAGCGGAAGCATCGCCATATCGCATCGCACACCGTCGCACATAGCGGTTAGTTTTAATAGAATTCCGGTCAGGAAGTTTCTCGCGTCGATACTGAAAAAATTAACCTGGATCGTATCCTGCCATGCGGGGAAAAACGGGTCGCGGCCGTGCGCAAAGTAAATTTTTTCAGACTCGAACGGCTGAAAGAACGTGTGCGGATCCCGGTCGTAGAATTCTTTTCCAACTCCTAAGAAGACATACGGATTATTTTTTATAACGCTGCTTTGGGCGCTTAGTTGATTCGGCACGAAGTCGAGAATCAGTTTAATTCCCTTCTTATTCAAAAGCATTTTAAGTTCAATTAACGACTCGCGGCTTCCAAGGGCCGGATTTACGGTATAATCGTCGATCGCGAATGGAGAGCCGATAACATCTTCGGGTTTCCAGTTTTTTAACGCACGGCTGTAACTCTTTACCAATTCCTCTTCGAAACAATATTTTTCAATCACTGAATCGCACGTCTTCCAGATTCCCATCAGCCAGACAAAGTCAATTCCCATTTCCAGCAGCCCATCCCAGTAATCGGCCGGAACATCCGAAAGCGTAGCTTTCCTGGCGTCTTTATCAAACCGCCTGAGCCACACTCTTGTATTTATTTCATAGAGTGCGGGATTAAAATTTTTTCCATTCATATCAAATTTTATTTTTTGGAATTATGTAATGTTTTTCTCTCTTCCTGCAGTTCTTTAATCTGCGTCATGAGTTCAATATGCAAACGTTCGTCTTTATGCCCGGAAATAATACTGTTTTTTTCCTTTATCTGCTGATCGATCCTCGAGATCAGAAAATTCCTTACGGTGCCGGCGGCATACTCGAAAGAATCCTTTTCGATCTTTCCGGTATACGAAATGTCATCCCACCTCCTGCTGATAGTATCATCGGTTAAAGTCAGATCAAGTATATACCCGCGGAGTTCTTCATCTTCGATTTTATCAATCAGATACGCGGGCGAAATGCGGCTTTCATTATATCCGTTGTGAACAATTTCAAAAAGACTGGCTAATTTAGGATCAGTATAATTTTCGACGCCGATATTATCAAATATATAAGCAATAATAGCCTCGTCGCCGGAAAATAGAAGCCGTACCAGTTCCTTTTCGTACGGATTTTCAATAGCGCTTTTTG
>Ga0182027_10015707_pt1 | contig 10385 bp, 11 predicted proteins | sample 712E1DmetaG_FD_121300 | JGI IMG/M metagenome (GOLD analysis project Ga0182027, IMG submission 121300) | Permafrost microbial communities from Stordalen Mire, Sweden - 712E1D metaG (Illumina Assembly) | ecosystem: Environmental > Terrestrial > Soil > Wetlands > Permafrost | place: Sweden... | reverse complement strand
GAAATAAAAATTTTGATAAATTTTTTTTATTTATGGGAAATTACTTCATTATAATCTCATTTACAAACATGAGCTATTATAATCCTCTATGCAAAGGTTCGCATAATCTTTTTTCATTCTATTTCCAAATAGGTTTGAAAATAAAAATTTTTGCAAATTCTTCCCTTTTTATTCTATGTCACTCTTTTTCTCATAATAAAAGTCCTTGCCACTGTAGTGATGGTCAATTTTCTGGAAATAGATTGCCAAATAAAAAGTCTCTTGAAAACAAAGGTTAGAATTAGGGTTTGTATTATAGCTATTGAAAGACCCATATTTTTGCTAGAACTGAAATTGAGGGGTGCAAAACTATATGATTCCTGAGGTCTTGAAACTACCTTTAACATTACAAGATTTTTCATGTTGGGATTTTTTTCCATTTTCTTTACCTCCTTTTTGTTTTTTGTTTTTTCTTAAATTTAAACTATATTTGATACTATGAGTATGAATGATCAATTATTTGAGATAATCAGAGATACCTCTATTAATTAATAAAATTTCTAAATAGACAAGAATCTTTTTAATAATCAAGCAAAGGCCAATATACCTATAAATTAACACCCCTTTTTCTTTTGCTCTTTTCCCCATACCTCTTTTTCCCTGAAGATCTTTCATCTTTTTTGTCTTTTTTGTCTTTTTTTGCCTTTGCAAAAAGTTTCTAGCATTACGAAAAATTTTTTATTTTTTTGTATAATCTATAAATCTTTCTTTTTTCTGCTTTTTTGATGATCCAAATGCTATAGCAATTATTAATACTATAACTAGTGGGATTAGAAATTGCAGAATTAGACCCGTCATAGGGTTATTAGAAATAAGATAATATTTTTGGTTGAGGTTTGTAGAGAGATCTGAAAAGGGGTTTGGTAATTTGCAAACCCCAATTCCAGCCTCTTTTTTGCAGGGAACTAAACTGATTAAAAAGGATAAAGTAGCCACTAAGATTCCTATAATAAGTCCTATATTTGCACTTTTTAGTAATTTTCTCTGGTTCATTTTAAGTTTACTGGTTTGTCTGGCTTGTCACTTGCCTGCTTATTTGTTTAAATTTACCTGTTTTTAGGTGTTCATAACAGGCATTTTTTGTATTTAAAGCTTATTATTTTAGCTAAATGCAGGTTGGAATTTTGTTAAAAAATTGAATAAAATTCAATTTAAGTTAAAATTAAGCTGTTTTTTGCTAATTTTTTAGCTTATTTTTGATTAATTATGTGGTAATAAAATTAAACTATTTTTTATTAATTCTGAGGATATTTTTTAAATTAATTTTTTAAGCGTTTTTTGTTAATTTATTAAATATTTTGTTTATTTTTATCAGGTTTATTAAATTTAAGAAATTTTGGTGTTTGTTTTTTATGAGTTTTTGGGGTGTTTAGGGGTGTTTAAACAGCTGTTTATATCTAATTTTTGAAAAATTTCTCAAAAAAATGAGTGTTTGTTGGATCTCTCTATATCTTGTTTTGTCGACGATATTTGGGTGTTTGAACAGTGTTTGTTAGAATTGCATTCGAAACATTTATAAATAACTGTTTTTTCTAATAATCATGGGATGGTTTTTTTCTGAAAAAGTAAAAAGAGAAGATTTTGAACAGTTAAAACAGGCTGTTCAAACAGGCTTCAACAGCGCTAAACAGGATGTTGGCAAGTTAAGTGTTTGGATAAAACACCTAGACTCAAAAGATTCACAGTTAAAATATGAAATTTTTGAACTGCAAGAAGAAATAGCGAGAATGAAAGAAGAAATAGAACACCTGAGAAATCTCTCTTCTATTGCTCCTGGAAGGCAGATGTTTAAACAGAGGCAAACAGTGTTTGATAAACAAACAGCATCTAACGATGTTTTAAACAGTGTTCAAACAGGTGTTCAAACAGCATTTTTGGACAATTTATCAGTAACTGAACGCGCGATAATCTATGTTTTGATCAATTCAGATATGAAACTTTCATATGAAGATTTGGCTGCAATGCTTGGAAAAGACCGGGCTACAATCAGGGGGCAAGTCAATGTTATTCGCCAAAAATGTGGAGGACTTGTTGAAGAAGTAGTTGGTGAAAATAATAAGAAAAGAGTCTATATTCCTGAGAAAATTAAAGAAGCTCTTTTAAAGAGTAAAAAGGTCAAGGAAAAGATCAAAAAGAGAAGTGAAGAACCTGAAGCTTAAGAGCTAGTAAAGATAAGAGAAAACCTAGGCTAATACCAAAAAAAGGGTAAAAACAAAGGAAAAGGGCTAAAAAATAGGAAAATAGAGAGTTTAAGGCTTAAAATGCCTAAAAATAAGGCAAAAAACCCTTAAAAACCGGAAAAGTGAGAGTTAGATATATGGTTTTTGTGGGCTCTTATATATAATAGCTAAAAAAGGTCAAAAACTAGTGGTTTTTGGGTGGAAATATATGAAAAAAAGCTCAAAAACAGGAAAAGTGAGAGTTAGCAAACCTAGGAAATTGATGAAAATTCATTAAAATGATAAGATTTAGTAAAAAAGAGAGAATTTGGATACAAATAATCAAAAAACAATAAAGAGAGTATTAAAAAACAAATGAAAAAGTTAAGATTTAATATAAAAGTGAGAGGGGTTGAAATATAGGATTGAAAAATGTCAAGATTTAATATAAAAGTGAGGAGAGAAAGTCTTAAAAAACTAAAAATAGAGAGTTAGTATATTATGTAAGTCATTTTTAGGCTTTTGTGAGTGTTTGCTCTATAAAGCTTAAAAGGCTTAAAAAATGGTTTTTTAGGGCTTAAAATACCTTAATTTAATTAAATTTGATATTAGCTTTAGCTAAAGCTATATTAAATTCGTTACAACGAATATAATAATGGGTGAGGAGCTTTAGAAATAAAAGCTCTGATTTAATATGGTTTAGAGATATTATGCCTTTATAAAGCTTAAAGTTGCAAATAGTTGGGTTTTAAAGCCCTCTTAATTGAATTATTGTTGAGAGGGTGGCTATTTTTTTTAAGTCAGGTGATATTGTTAAAAGGACTTTTTTATTATCTATTTTATACTTCTTTATAGGTATTCCTTTATCAATAATCTTTAAGACATAATCTCTTATTGATGACTCTGAAAGCCTTAAATTAGATGCTATTTGCTTATAAGTAGTATTTTCTGGATCAGTCTCTTCTAACTGGTATATAGACGAGAAAACAGCCATTTCCTGGGGAGTTAATCTCTTGAATTTTTGCCTTATTTCTTTTTTAATCTTATCTAAGGAATCCAAGATAACATTGGCTTTTTTTAGGTTTTGTTCGATATTTTCCTCATTAATTTGTGTCTGTTGGTCTGTTTGTTGGTTTGTCTGTCTGTCTGTTGGAACCCCTTCATTTCCTGTGGAAAGTCTGTTTTTTTGGTTTTTTAACCCCTCTATTTCCTGTGGAACTGTTGGATTATGTGTTGGAATGTTGGAATATGTTGGATATACCTGTTGGTTTGTCTGTTGGTCTGTTTGTTTGTCTGTTGGAGGGGTTTTTAGGCTTATTAATTCATTTTGCAAAGAAGTTAGTAGGGATTTTATCTGTGTTAATTCATATTTCAGGCTCTCTATCTCATTACCTAAATAAATCATATCTTCCTTTACCCTTGAGAAGGCCAGTTTGAGGCTGTTGTTGTCCATGGTAATAGCTTGGAGTTGAGGTTATATAAGAATTATTGTTTTGAATAATTGCTCAGGATTATGAATTAATCCAACGCACGACAAAATAGACTCAAATATGAAAGTAAATTTCATATTCTCGATAAATTTAATATAACTTCAGAAAGCTAAGTAGATTCTGTTTTGAATATTTACTCAGATTTGTGAAGTAAATCAACGCACGATAAATATGTCTCCAATCGAGTAAATCTGAATTGTTGGTAATATATACTAGATATTTAGAAAACTAAACTCTTATTGTTTTGATTTGTAAACTTCATATACTTTAGTTGAAAGTCTCCATCTCAATCTTCTTGAAAAAGGCTCTCCGTTTTTGTTTTTGACAATAGAAACAACAAGGCCTTTTTCTTTTAATTCAAACAATATCCGTTTTATGAATTCTTCATCTCTAACTGTCTCCCTGGCTATTTCTGCAGTGAATGGCTCTTGTGGAAAAGAATGATATAAGAATGATAATATCTGTTCAATAATCCTATTTTTTTTATCTTGACTAAGTCTCATTTTTAAATTTAGTGTAAATAAGTTTTTAAAGTTGTTGATATTTGTTAATGGATGAAAAAGAGGATTCGAACTCGATTTAAAGGAAAAGGAAAAAGGAAAAATCTAAAACAGGATCATTCAAAGAAGATATTAATTATTTTTTCCCTAATTGTTCTGATGCTGATTATAAGCATGATTATATCATTCTTAACTGAGAAGTTTTATAAGGAAGGGGATTTGAATCAATATGCAGGAGATTTGGGGAGCTCAGGAATATTTAAGGTAAACAATCCTTATCCAAGTGGGAATATGGTTAGTTTTTTTGTTGGAGAAAATAAGACATTTAATATTTCCAATAATAATTATCAAAGAATTGAGTGGTATCTTGATGAAAAAAACATAAAGAATGATTCAAAGAGCTTAGAAATTATTGGAAAAGTTCCTGGAAACTACACCTTGATGGTCAAGATTATAAATGGAAGCCAGGTTGATTCAAGAATATGGAAAATTGAAATATATGACTCTGAAAAACAAATAAAATTTGTATTTGACACTGGTTCAGTCATGTTTTGGGTTATTTTAATTATACTATTAATTATAATGGGGCTAGTGGTATGGTTACTAATTAAAGAACACCTAAAGAGAAAAAGAAGAATAAAATTAGAAGTTAAAGTTATTGGAGAAGAAGAGTCAAAAGAAGGATTTATGAAAAAAAAGGATATGTCAAAGAGATTTAATATTCCTGGAAATTAAATATGGGCTATAGTAGATATTGAATATCGATAAGTTAATAAATATAAATGAAGATATTAATATGATGGAAAAGATGGTTGAGGAAAAAAAGAAAATTGTTGATGTTATAAAAAAGACATTGGTTGTTTGTGTTTTATTACTTGCAGTTCTTGTTGTAGTTGAAATTATCTTGATAAATATAAAACCTGTTAAAGAAATTAAGGGTGAGGGGAGTCTTGGGACAATGGGAATTTTTTCTCAAGAAGTGAATTATGATAATACGCATATAATTAAAAATAATTGCAGTGATGAGAATTTAAAAGCAATTTGGGATTATGCATTCAAAGAAGGTTCAGAGGGTATTGTTATACTTGCTGCAAAGAACACTGATGATAAATGTGACTCTTCACTAATGTATAAAATATTAGAGAATAATATGACTTATTTTGCTTTTATAGAATATAAAATAGCTACATCGGGAAGCATTGAAGCTGATTCAGTATTTTTTTATGGCAATTTCAGTGAGAATATCATAAATGCACTTATATCATCTAATGTTACAAATTATAATGATTTTGCGGCGTTATATTTAGATAGTAATTTTCCGGACTATACTATTGGATTAAGAAACATTTCAGATATTGACTTGGCAAATGATGAGTATCATAATATATTTAAGATAGATAATGGAAGCTGGGAATCTTTAGACCCTGAAAGCTATAATTATATAATAACTAGTGATATTGATTCTAATTACCTTTCAAGTTCTATTGGGGGAGCTATATTTTCCAATAATATCCTTGATTATCTATATTACACGGAGATATATTCTCCTCCTGTAAATATAACACAGAGGACCAATATCCCAGACTTTGTTTTAAATGCAAGTGAATACAGGGCAAATGCAATAGATTTAGGGGATTATTTTAACGATCTTAAATACAATGATTCATCGCTTAATTTTTCTTATTCTGTTTCTCCAGAAGGATTTGAAATAGAACCTAGCAGTGGTTTTTTTAATAACTTTAAGCTTGATTTTAATGCAAGCAGTTTAATTGGAAATTATACGGTAAACATTACTTTGAGTTATCCTAAACTAAATAGTATTACAAGTAATAACTTCAATGTAAGCATAGTGAATATTAGTGTGACTCCTAGTTGCACGGACTCTGACGGCGGGCAGAATTATAGTCTAAAAGGAGTAACAACTAATTCCAGCGAAAGTGAAACAGATGTTTGTTATAACTCAGGCAATTTACGAGAATTTTATTGCGGCGGGATTTCAATAATGGAAACAAATTTTTCTTGTGCAAGCGATAGTCACTGCAGTGATGGTGCATGTATCTTAAATAATACTAACAATGACACTAATACTAATAACAATAATAACAATAACCATAATGGAACTATCACAGTAATACCTCCGGTTGTACCTGCTGTTTTTAAAATAAGCAACCCTCTGCCTGCTGGAACCAATGTTTCTGCTTTTAAATCAAATAAAACTATTTTTTCTATTAGCAACACTAATTATGACAGTATAAAATGGTATCTTGATTCTGTTGTTGTAAAAAATTCTACGAACTTTTTTGAAGCAAGTAATTTGAGCGTGGGCAACCATACTGTAAAGGTTGAAATAAGAAAAGGGACAGGAATAGATTCCTGGTCCTGGACATTAAATGTTAAAGAGAATGAGAAGCCAAAAAGCAACTTTAATGTTACTGTTATTCTATTCTGGATAATTATTGTGGTGATATTAATTATTGGAATTTTATTTACAATTTTAATTATTATACAAAAAGGCGGGGGAAGGGGAAAGATTGGTGGAAGAAAAATTGTTAGTTCAAAGGAAAACCCGGTTTTAGATTTAAATCCTGCAAAAAGACAGAGATAATTTAGCTCCGGGGTTAAATTTATAAAGTTCTAGATATGCCCATAGAAGAGGTTTTTAAGATACAGAATTCTTTATTTTAACATGGTTGACATTTTAAAATGTCAAGAAAAATAATAAAGATTCGAGTAAACAAATTAACATGAATAACTCTATAAACTATCCACGAGCTGAAATTCGAAAAAGCGAGGAATTAATTGGAATACTCGACCCTATTGTAAAAGAATGGTTTCTTGCTAAGTTTCCTGGTTTTTCAGAAAGCCAGCTTTATGGTGTTATGCCCATACATGAAAGGAAAAACATACTTATCTCTGCTTCAACTGGAAGTGGAAAGACTTTGACTGGTTTTCTTGCAATTATTAATTACTTGGTTGGACTTGCTCAAAAAAATGAACTTGAAGACAAGGTTTATTGTGTTTATTCTTCGCCTTTAAAGGCGCTAAACAATGATATTTTTGTTAATTTAATCAAGCCGCTTGAGGAAATATATGCACTTGCTGAGAAAAAAGGCATTGTTCTTCAAAAAATCCGTGTTGGGCTGAGAACAGGGGACACTGAAACAAAAGAAAAAGTGAAAATGTTAAAACATCCTCCACATATATTTATTACAACTCCTGAAAGCCTGGCAATATGTCTTACTTCAAAGAAATTTATTGAATTATTCTATGGTGTTGAATTCTTGATTATTGATGAGATTCATTCTCTTGGAAACAAAAGAGGAGTTTATCTTTCAATTTCTTTGGAAAGGCTGGAGTGCATTAGTAAGACAACTCCGGTGAGAGTTGGACTTTCTGCAACAATTGCACCACTTGATACTGTTGCTAATTTTTTAGTTGGAACAAAAAGAGAATGCCTGGTTGCAGAAGTTCTTGAAAGCAAAAAACTGGATATCGAAGTTCTTTCAGGTGTAATTGATTTAATTGACACAACAAAAGAAGAAATGCATTCTTCACTTTATAATTTGATGGATAAATTAATACAAGACCATAAAACAACTGTTATTTTTACAAATACAAGAGCTGCAACTGAGCGAGTAGTAAACCATTTGAAAGACATGTTTCCGCATAATTATTTTGAAAATATAGGGGCACATCATTCATCGCTATCCAAAGAATACAGGTTTGAAATTGAAGAAAAATTAAGAAAAGGTGAACTTAAAGTAGTTGTTACTTCAACTTCACTTGAACTTGGCATTGATATAGGTTTTATTGACCTTGTAATACTTCTTGGAAGCCCAAAATCATCTGCACGAGCCTTACAAAGGATAGGAAGAGCAGGACATAAACTTCATGACACTAGCAAGGGAAGATTCATTGTACTTGATCGCGATGATTTAGTTGAATGCAGCATTTTAAATAAAGAATGCAGAGAAAGGAAAATTGACAAGATAAATATCCCAAAAAACTGCCTTGATGTTTTGTCACAGCAGATATATGGAATGGCAATACAAGGAGTATGGGATATTGATAATATGTATAATTCGATCAGGAAAAGTTATTGCTATAGCGAGCTATCTAAAGATGATTTCATGGCTGTTATTAGTTACTTGGCTGGAGAGTATGCACTTGAACACAGGAATGTTTATGCAAAGATATGGTATGATGAAAAAACAAAACAGGTTGGGAAAAAAGGGAAACTTGCCCGTGTAATTTATTTAACAAATATTGGAACAATTCCTGAAGAGAGTTTTGTTACTGTTGTTGTTGGAGAAGGTGAGAAGCGAGAGCAGAAAGTTGGTGTTATTGATGAAGGGTTTCTTGAAAAAATGGTTCCTGGAGATGTTTTTGTACTTGGAGGCAAAAAATATCAGTTGATGTTTACAAGGGGAATGAAAGCTTATGTAAGATCTGGAATAAAGAGAAACCCGACTATTCCATCATGGTTTTCTGAAATGCTTCCACTGTCATTTGACTCTGCCTTAGAAATAGGGAGGTTTAGAAAGCTTGTAAATGAAAGATTTGAAAGCAAGAAAAGCAAAAATGAGATTATTGAATTTATCAAAGAATATTGCTATATTAAGGAGAATATTGCAAAAAATATTTATAATTATTTTTATGAACAATTTAGATATGCAGGACTTCCTAATGAAAAAAAGATAATTATTGAATCTTATAAGGGTGAAAAAAACTATACTGTGTTTCATTCATTATATGGAAGACGGGTTAATGATGCTCTTTCACGTGCTTTGGGTTATTTGATGGCACAAAAAGTTGGAAGAGACATTGAAATAGGAATATCTGATAATGGATTTTATTTTGCAGGTGAAAAACTTCCTATTGATGAAGCACTCAAATTCTTAAATGAAAAAAATTTAAGGGAAATTGTTGAAGAAGCTATTTCAAAAACTGAAATTTTAAAGAGAAGGTTTAGGCATTGTGCATCAAGAGCTCTTATGATACTTAGAGTTTACAAGGGAAGGAAAAAAACAGTTGGAAAGCAGCAGATGAATTCCTTTTTTTTACTCTCTGCAATAAATAAAATCTCCAAGGACTTTCCAATACTAAAAGAAGCACGCAGAGAAGTTCTTGAAGATTTGATGGATATTGAAAATACTGAAAAAATTGTAAGTTTAATTAAGAAAAATGAAATTAAAATTGAAAAGATAAACTCAAAACTTCCTTCACCTTTTGCACTTAATCTTGTATTACAGGGTTATAGTGACCTTTTGAAAATGGAAGACAGAATTGAATTCATGAAAAGAGTGTATAAGGAAATAAGAAAGGAAATTGGGGAAAAAGACAGTCCAACAGACAAACAGACAGACAAACCTATGAACAAACAGACAGAATTGTGAAAACGAAAATGAAAGAAAAAAACAATAAAATAAGGTTTTTGGAGAATTCGCTTCTTGTTAATGATGAGATACTTGTTTTAACTGATTTTCATATTGGTTATGAAGAGTATTTGTTTGGGAAACTTATTCCTATAAGAGCACAACTTGATGAGATTATGAAGAATCTGGAAAAGATATTTTCTCTTTTGGATAAAGAGGGTATTAAAATAAAAGAAATTGTTATTTTAGGTGATTTAAAACATGAATTTGGGGAGATAACTGACTCTGAATGGAGAGAAACTCTTTTACTTCTCGATTATTTAGGGAAAAATACTGGGAAAATTATTTTAGTGAAAGGAAATCATGATAATATACTTGGGCCTATTGCTAAAAAAAGAGAAGTTGAACTTAGGGATTACTATAAACTGGGAAATATCTGCTTTTTGCATGGAGACAGTTTTTATGATGAATGAAAAGATTCTGAAATTTTAATTTTAGGGCATTTGCATCCTGCAATAACCTTGAATGATTCTTATAAAAAGGAAAAATTCAAGTGTTTTTTACATGGGAAGTATAAGAAAAAAGAAGTCTATATAATTCCTAGTTTTGTTCCTCTTGTTTTTGGATATGATTTTATGGATATAAACAAACTTGAGAAAGGGTTTTCATTTATAGATAATTCGGATTTGAAAAATTTTGATGTTGTTATCTATAACAAGAGAGATAATATAGAATATAATTTTGGGAAACTCAAGAGATTAATTAGATGAAAGGTAATTAATGTTGATAATGTTAAAATTGAGATTTATTGGGGTAGAGAGG
>Ga0182027_10015705_pt1 | contig 10385 bp, 5 predicted proteins | sample 712E1DmetaG_FD_121300 | JGI IMG/M metagenome (GOLD analysis project Ga0182027, IMG submission 121300) | Permafrost microbial communities from Stordalen Mire, Sweden - 712E1D metaG (Illumina Assembly) | ecosystem: Environmental > Terrestrial > Soil > Wetlands > Permafrost | place: Sweden... | reverse complement strand
CCGCTTTCGCGAAAATAAGCAATGCTGGCCGGCCTGTTGAATCTGATGTAAGATCAGCAAAGTACCCTCAGGTATTGCCAGATGGAAGGGCCGTCTTCCGGATTAAGGCTCCGGAAGCTCAAAAGGTAGTACTTGATCTTGTTCGAAAATATGACATGATAAAAAATGGTGAAGGTACCTGGGAAGTGACAACCGACTCATTAAGTGAAGGATTTCATTATTATTCATTAATAATAGACGGTGTTGCAGTGGCCGACCCTGCCAGTGAGACTTTTTATGGTATGGGGCGCATGGCAAGTGGTATTGAAGTGCCTTTTAGAGGTGACCGTTATTACGAAGCAAGAAATGTTCCTCACGGTGATATCAGAATCAGGCGTTATTATTCAAATGTTACAAACACATGGCGCGTTCTTTATATGTATACACCTCCAGGGTACGACGAGAATGCAAGTGAAAAATACCCTGTGCTTTATATCTTGCATGGTGGTGGCGAAGACGAACGCGGATGGGCAAGCCAGGGGAAAACAGATCTGATCATTGACAACCTGATTGCAGAAAAGAAAGCTATACCGATGATTGTGGTTATGCCCGATGGGAATTTCCCATTAAATGGTTTTGGAGAGGAGTCATTGAAAGTATTTGAAAAAGAGCTGAAACAAAGCATCATACCGTTTTTAGAAAAAAACTACAGGGTGAAAACCGAAGCAAAATATCGCGCATTAGCCGGATTATCGATGGGTGGCATTCAGACTCTTTATGTCGGAATTAATAACACTGAGTTATTTTCATATCTCGGAATATTCAGTTCAGGATGGATTATGCCCGCACAAAACGACCTCGCTGACAAACAATATGATTTTATGAAAAATAATCCTGATAAGATTAAAAATAATCTTAATCTTCTATGGATCGGAATCGGCGGTAAAGAGGATATAGCATACAATAACTGCCAGGCAATGATGAAGAAACTGGATGAACTGAAAGTGAAGTACATGTATAGCGAATACCCCGGAGGCCATACCTGGCCTGTTTGGAGGAATAACCTGTACAACTTTGCACAGCTGTTGTTTAAATAGGCTGTTATAAATCAAATTGATTAAGACAATCAAGCCGCAATTAAAATAGGAGATAGGGGCAATACATTATTTAATAACATATTAACATAGACCCATTATGTTTTGATTACTTATATTTACATTATTATTAATCTTCTGTTTGAGCGTTTTTTGAAAAGGAATTCATGTCCTGATGATATCCGAACCTGATTATATTAGTGATAACCTTCTTGTTGCAAGGATACAGCATAATGATAAAGATGCTTTTAAATCGCTTTATAATCGTTATAGTAAGAAAATTTACTTTTTTTCATTAAAGTACCTTAAAAACGATGTTGAAGCTGAGGAATTAGTTCAATCGGTATTTATTAATGTCTGGGAAAACCGGGAATCTCTTGATGCGACTATCTTTGTTAAGAACTATATCTACAAAGCTGCAATTAATTACATTTATAACTATCTGAAAAAAAAGGCTATCCGTGCCAGATTCATTGAAACAGAAATTAATAAAGGCGAGAAGCTATCAAATCTCACATATGAGGATATTTTTTTTCACGATCTGGAAAGGTCAATAAACTCTATCGTTAAAACTTTACCATCTCAACAGCAAAAGATATTTCTGTTAAGCCGGTCTGAAGGCTTAACACACAAGGAAATAGCAGGAAAACTTGATATTTCAGAGCGAACAGTAGAAAATCAAATGTATCGTGCTTTAAAGAAAATAAAAAGCATTCTTGAAAAGGAATAACTCTGATACTGCTGATTTCATTTCAGCAGTATTTACAGGATTTTTATCATTTACCTGAAAGAGTTAAGAGCAGAATGAGTGCGACTCCTTCCAACATCTTCAACTATTTTTATTATTCAATGAGTACTTCGTCTTCCATAGTTGTATTATATATCGACTATGAATATTATTGAATCAATGAAGGACAAAAATAATTTAATTATCAGGTTTCTTGAGAATAAGTGTACTCCGGAAGAGAAGCATCAACTTTATGAACTGCTTATTTCATCCGATGATGAAAGATCATTTAAAGAGTTATTGTTTTCGCACTTAAATGAGATCCAGGGAGATCAGCATGAAAATCTTTCTGTGGATTTCGAGAAAATTTATAATGAATTGGTTTCTGAGATTAATCGCAGAGAGGAAACAAGAGAATCAGATTGGCAACTACTTCAAAAAAGAAAAAAGGTAAAGAGATTGGTTTTTGAAGGTATGTCAATAGCAGCAGTTTTTTGCATTGCTTTTTTCCTGGGTACTTCATTTAATCACCACCCTGCTAACATTTACCCAGGACAACCTATAACAATTGCATACAACGAAATAAAAGCTCCTCTGGGTGCAAGATCTGAGATAAAACTTGCAGATGGGACAGAGGTAATGCTTAATGCAGGAAGTTCACTAAAATATCGCAATAATTATAACTCACTTAACAGGGATCTGACTCTTGAGGGTGAAGCATATTTTAAGGTGGCAAAAAATAAGGATCTTCCGCTGGTTGTTAGTGCAGGAAACATTACCATCAAAGCTACAGGTACTGAATTTAATGTAAAAGCATATTCTGATGAAGGGATCATTGAGACAACTCTTGTCAACGGGGAGGTTGAGATTTCGCAAAAAGGGAATACTAATAATGACCGGATCTTGGTGCTTGAACCCAACCAGAAAGCCATTTATGCCAACAAGTCTGATCTGTTAACTCTCGAAAAGATAAAAGAAATTGAACCGCTGGCAGTAAAACCTGCTAAAATTATCCCAGACAAATTATTTGTTTCTCCAAAAACAGACGTAGAGCAAGCGACTGCCTGGACAAAGAATAAACTTATTATCAGAAGTGAGAATCTTGAAAGTCTTTGCGCAAAGCTTCAGAGGAAGTACGATGTAACTTTTCTTTTCAAAGATGAAGAGCTCAAGAAAGATCGCTTTTCCGGGGTTTTGCTTGATGAAACTTTACAGCAGGTAATGGATATAATAAAGCTCACAGCACCTGTTGATTATATACTTGATGGTAAGACTGTTATAATGGTCCTAAATAAAAAACGGGCCGGAAAATATTCGAATAATCTGAATAAAGATAAAAATTAAACGTTGCGCTTAATTAACCTAAACTATTATGCCTATGAAAAAAACTAACTGATCAAAAAAAAGGGGAAATAGATTTCGGCTATTCCCCCATAATTAAGTCAAAGCTAATTGCAATCAATTTTCCCAATATGTATTGGGCTAATAATTTTTAACTCTAACTAACATTGTGCAAAATTATGAAAATAAAACTATGTTCTTATTTTTCTCCAGGGAAAAAATATAAAATCCTTTTAATTATGAAACTTTCAGCCCTTCTAATGGTAGTTTTTAGTCTGAATATTTCAGCAACAGGATTTGGCCAGTTTACCTTCAGAGCCGAAGGTAAAACGGTCAGAGAAGTCTTTGATGTCATTGAGCAGCAGAGCAATTATCGTTTCTTCTACAATGATGAATTTGTAACTTCCAGTAAAACTGTGGATCTGGAAATAAAAAACCAGAGTATAAGCCAGGTCCTCGATAAGATACTGGCACCAACGGATTATACTTATAAGATTTTTGAAAACAACCTGATTGTAATTTCCCTGAAAGATAATATCCGTGAACAAACTGATCTCCAGCAAAATATTGTAAAAGGTACAATCACGGATGAGAAAGGAATGCCGGTTCCCGGAGCTACAGTTGCAGTTAAAGGTACTACCATAGGTACTACGACCGATATGAACGGAAACTATAGATTAGAGAATGTGACTCCTAATGCTGTTTTGGTAGTATCTTTCATAGGATATAAAAATCAGGAAATCGTTATAGGTGACAAGGCACAAATAAATATTACTCTGCAACAAGAGGTAACCGTTCTCGAGGAAGTGGTAGTTGTTGGTTATGGCACTCAAAGGAGAGAAGCTGTAACAGGTTCAGTAGCTTCAATGCCTGGAGAAACGCTGGGTGATGTACCATCGTCTAATATCACGCAGGCCATGGAAGGTCGTGTAGCAGGGGTGATTATGTCGCAAACTTCATCCCAACCTGGCGCTACAATGCAAATCCGCATTCGAGGTACCCGCTCATTGAATGCCAGCAACGATCCGCTGGTAGTAGTCGACGGTATCCCTTTTGCCGGGTCTATCGGCGATATTGATCCCAACTACATCAAGAGCATTGATATCCTGAAGGATGCCTCAGCAACAGCCATTTACGGCTCGCGCGGTGCCAACGGTGTTGTATTGATAACAACCAACAAAGGGCAAACCGGGCAAAAAGCACAGGTAACCTTCAATAGTTATGGTGGTATGAAAAAAGTTTTTGCCCCATATCCTATGATGGACGGGCCGGAATTTATTGCTCTTCGTACTGCAGCCGGTAAATACACCAATGGGGTGGATGAATCTAATGATGTAAATACAAATTGGCAGAACTTGTTTTATAGAACCGGCATGGTGACACACGACGATTTAGGCATTTCGGGTGGTACCGCAACGGGCAATTACAGTTTCGGCGTGGGATATGACCGGGATGAAGCCGTAGTGCCTTTGCAGGACTACACCCGTTTTTCGCTGCGCGCTAGTATTGACCAGGGTATAGGCAAATATTTCCGTTTCGGCTTCACTTCAACTAACAACTATTCAATTAATAATGGTCTAAACGAGTCGCTGTACGGTCTCTTAAGCAGCACACCTATTGCTAACCCGTATAACGCAGATGGTACATTGAAAAGAACTGTAAAGATGCCATTGGATGAAAACTGGGTTTATACAAGAAAAACTATGGCAGGTTTAGGCGATCAATATGCAGATGTGGATAAGGCTTATGGCTCTTATAATTCTCTGTATGGCGAGGTGAAAATCCCTGGCATAGAGGGCTTAAAGTATCGTGCCAACATGTTCGCGGAATTCCGCATGACCAACCATGGCGATTACACAGGAATGGGTATATTCAGTAGCACACCTAGTACCCCTTCAGTTGCCAATATCGGTAATTCACTTACCACTGACTGGACAATTGAAAACCTGCTGACCTACGACCGTACCTTTGCTGGAAAACATGAAGTGAATGCAGTAGCAATGTACTCTGCCGAGCAAACCATGTATTTCAGTTCATACGTTTCAGCGCAGGGTATTCCCAACGACGCTTTCCAGTTCTACAATATTGGGCAGGCTTCCGGCCAAATTACTATTTCCCCTAACAATCAGAACTATTATGAGAGTGGCTTGATGTCGTGGATGGGACGCGTAATGTACTCATACGACAACCGTTATATGCTGACGGCTACCTTCAGAGCCGATGCCTCGTCAAGGCTGGCGCCGGGACATCAGTGGCATTCCTATCCTGCAGTATCGGCCGGATGGAATATCAAAAACGAATCGTTTATGAAGGATATCAACGTGATAAGTTCGTTGAAGCTGCGTGTAGGCTTTGGACAAACCTCAAACCAGTCAATTGCACCTTACTCTACGCTTGGTCGTTTAACCACCGTACCTTACAACTTTGGACCTACGACATACTCCACGGGGTACTCCGTATCCCAGCTACCTAACTATAATTTAGGATGGGAGTTCTCGAAGACATGGAACTTTGGGTTGGACTTCGCCCTCCTGAATAATCGCTTGTCAGGTACTGTAGAGTATTATATAACGCATACCAATGATCTTCTGCTGAGTGTTAATCTGCCCAGCACGTCAGGTGTGAGCAGCTACATGGCAAATGTTGGGGAAACACAAAACAAAGGGCTGGAACTTTCGCTCAACGGCGTGATATTGAAAAACCTCGATGGGTTTACATGGGAAGCCGGACTCAACGTTTATGGTAACCGCAACGATCTGGTTAAACTTGCTTCGGGACAAACGAGGGATGAAGCCAACTGGTGGTTCGTGGGCCACCCCATTGATGTAATCTTCGACTATCAGAAAATAGGACTCTGGCAAACCCAAGATCAATTTCTGACGACCTATGAACCAGGCGGAAATGTAGGTATGATTAAGGTGAAATATACCGGCACTTACAACGCGGATGGTTCACCGACAAGGGCAATTGGAGCCGCCGACCGACAAATCATGAGCGTTCAGCCCGATTTTATGGGTGGCTTCAACACCCGCTTATCTTATAAAGGATTTGACCTGAGCGCTATCGGCACCTTTCAACGGGGCGGTCTTCTCATCAGCACCCTCTACTCAGCCTCAGGTTACCTCAATTTGATGACCGGGCGCAGGGAGAATGTAAAGGTGGACTACTGGACACCGACTAACACCGGTGCAAATTATCCGGCACCCAACGGTGAAATAAGCGGCGACAATCCAAAGTATGGCAGTACCTTAGGTTATTTCGATGCATCGTACCTGAAGATACGTACTCTGTCACTTGGTTATGACTTCGACCATATCAACTGGATTAAAACCGCTGGTATTAGCAGACTGCGGCTTTACGTCACTGTAGAGAATCCATTTGTAATGTTCTCGCCTTATTACAAAGAATCAGGTATGGATCCCGAAACCAACTCATACGGCAACCAAAATCAGGCAGCTCCTGGTTACAACAGCCGTCTGCTTGTTATAGGCACTAACACTCCTGAGACTCGCAATTACTTGATTGGTATTAGTTTGACATTTTAAAAAAGGATAATAATGAGACATATACATATAAAAACTGTTATAGGAACAGCCATGATGGCATCGTTCCTGTTAGGGTGCTCTAAAATTTTGGACGAACAGCCGCGCAGTATTTTTGAACCCGGTTTTTTCAAAACGCAACTAGGTGTTATGGGCGGTTTAACTTCGATGTATTCTCACTTACGCTACATTTACGGACAAGCCTACTACTATAACTCCTGCATTACCGGTACCGATGAAGCAACATGGGCTCAGAGTGCCGATGCAAACTTTCTGGACATGGACGAAGTCACCCCGGGGTTGACAACTCCCTCAACCAGCCGTTCTGATCAATTGTGGACGATAGCATTCCCTAACATAAACACTGCAAGTGGTGTTATTGAAAATGCTGCCGCAGCAGGTATTTCACCTGCTATGATTGCGGAAGCCAGATTCTTCCGCGCTTTCGATTACTTTATGCTGGTACAAACTTTCGGCGGTGTGCCTTTGGATCTGGGCTCAGGAGAACTTAAGTTTAACACGACTCCCGTGAGAATCTCTACCCGCAATACCGTTCCAGAGGTCTATACAAAAGCCATATTCCCGGACCTGGATTCAGCGATTATCGAGTTGCCGGCAACCGGAAGGGTAACCGGCGGTGTAACCAAAACGGTTGCACGTCTTTATCTGGCAAAAGCTTACCTGACATACGGCTGGTGGCTCGAAAACCCAAATAGCATTCCTACTTATCCGGCGACTGACCGGACCGATCCTGACGGACATAATGCCGCATGGTATTATCAGCAGGCTTACAACCTGGCAATAGCTGCCATTGCTGATCCTGGACCTTTTGGCTTACTGACAAATTACTATGACGTCAACCTTGGGTCAAACGACCGCAACAAGGAAATACTACTGTACGCTGACCATACTCAGTCGAGCGAATATTATAACGGAAGCAGCCTTACTTATGGCAGTGGCGGAGCCCCAGATAACTTTGCCGGCTGGATGATGACATGGAACTATACAGTCATCAGAAGTTCTGGTGTAAGTTCTGTTCAGCGTGCAGCAGAACAACACCTGGGACGTCCATGGACACGTATGTGCCCCACTATCAACGTAATTGAAAACACCTTTGCCGACAAAACTAATGATTCAAGGTACGACGGCACTTTTACAACTGTTTACCATGCCAACTGGCCTTTAGGGGGCACGACTAATACCTCTTTGATTAATGCAAATGGTATGACGATCTTCCCGGGTGATGCAGTACTGTCTTTCTTGAACAATGATGATCCAACTGTTGTTTACACTGCTGCAACTGCTAATATAGGTGCAGGTGTATTACCAGGAAGGGCCGATTTTGTGGTAGCACCGAACGCTATAAGCAGGGTAGTATATCCGGGGCTTTGGAAGCTTGGTCCCTACCGCACTGATAATGGCACGGGGTTAGGACAACCTAATGCCGGCTCTACCCGTCCTTTCGACATTGCCAAATTCTCAGAACTTTACTTTATTGCTGCAGAAGCTGCAGTGAAGGGGGCAACTACAAACGCTGGCCAGAGCGCCAAAGATTTGATTAATGTCATTCGTGCACGTGCCGGAAAATGGCGCTTTGACAACAACGGTAATGTAACCAAAATTGTAGACAATAGCGCTGCCATGATTGCTGCCACTCCGGCAACTATAGACATTAACTATATTCTGGCGGAACGTTCACGTGAATACTATGCCGAAGGTTATCGCTGGTTCGATTTGGTACGTACCCAGACATGGTCAACTATCGCTGGCACTTACACAATTTGCGGAACAGCCTATGGAGACCATACACCGGTAACAGTAACACGCAACATTATGCCATATCTCTATCTGCGCCCCATTCCGCAAGGCCAGCTCGATGGAATGGCAATGAGCGATGCAGATAAAGCTGCTTATCAGAACCCAGGATATTAATTAGGTTAAGGTTAGGTTTAGAGGTTAGATTTGAAGCTGAGGCCGATCAATTTTGGAAGGCCTCAGTTTCTTATTTTCTACGATTTGAACTATACAATTATGACTGAAATGAGGAAGCCAGTCCTGACAAATAGAATTAATAAATCATCATGCTAAAAACTTGTGAAACACACTGTGTACTTATTATATTTGCTGATTTTGGTTGGAATTACCGGTTGCAAAAAAAGTGATAACGCGACCTCTGAAAGCCAGTACTCGAAAAACCTGGAAGAGTATAATAAGGTCACACAAGGCCTTAAAGACTATTTTTCTGCTAAGGATTATTTCTATATGGGTGCTGCCATCAGTCCCGCTTTCCTTAATAATTCCGAAAAGGTCAAGCTTATAAAACGACATTTCAACAGCCTCACTACTGATAATGCCATGAAGTGGTCGTCACTTCAGCCGACCGAAGGAAATTTCAACTTCACTGATGCAGACGCCATTGTTGCTTTTGCCCAGGCAAATGGGATGAAGATCAGAGGGCACTGCCTATGCTGGCATAACCAGGTTCCCGCCTGGGTTTTTATGGATGGTGATGCTGTGGCATCCAGGGAACTGGTTCTTCAGCGGCTTCGGACGCATATAACCACTGTCATGACTCATTTTAAGGGCAAGGTTTATGCGTGGGATGTTGTAAACGAAGCAATCGATGACGGATCTGCAACGTACCGGGCTTCACAATGGTACAACATCTGCGGTGAAGATTATATTACTGAAGCCTTTAAGGATGCAAGGGCTTCGGATACTGATGCCCTCCTGTTTTATAATGATTATTCGGCTATTGATCCCACCAAACGAGACAAAATCTATTCCCTTCTCGTAAAATTAAAAAACCAGAATCTGGTTGACGGAATGGGTTTACAGGGACATTGGAATAGTAACTACCCGCCAAATAGTTTGATTACAGATGCTTTTGATAAGTATAAATCACTCGGACTGGATCTTCAGATAACAGAACTTGATGTCTCGGTTTATACCTCCAATTCCGATCCCGAAAGTCCATATACTACTGAGTTCTCACAAGATCAATCTATGGCATACGGAAGATTTTTCAGCATTTTCAGAGCTTATAAAGACTATATTTCCGGGATAACTTTCTGGGGTCTGGCCGACGATACCAGCTGGCTGGATAATTTCCCTGTCGCAGGAAGAAAAAACTATCCATTACTGTTCAATGAGAATTTAGATCCCAAACCGGCATATTTTGAAATAATTGATTTCTGAGAATTATAATATGTCAAAAATTTGCTTAAGTTTCAGGGTAATATTAAATCTAACACTTCATTGCACTACATAATGATTAATTTAAAGTAATAACCATGAGAAACCTGAGAAATTTATTCTATTGCATGATTATGTCCGGATTGGTTTCCGGGAATCTTTTTTCACAGGGATCGGCTGTCATTAAAATCGATTTTGATCGTAAGATAGGGGCAGTTGATCCGAATATCTATAGCGCTTTTGTCGAGCCTATCCGTACCGTTGTATATGGAACCATTTATGACCCTTCTTCTCCTCTTGCTGATGAAAACGGATTCAGGAAGGATTTTATTCAGCTTATCAGGCAGTTGAAAATACAAGCTCTGAGATGGCCCGGTGGAAATTATGTGTCAGGCTATAACTGGGAAGATGGAATTGGCCCGAAGAATCAGCGTCCGGCAAGAATGGACCTGGCATGGCATCAGATTGAAACCAACCAGATGGGAACTGATGAATATGCAAAATTAT
>Ga0182027_10015701_pt1 | contig 10390 bp, 3 predicted proteins | sample 712E1DmetaG_FD_121300 | JGI IMG/M metagenome (GOLD analysis project Ga0182027, IMG submission 121300) | Permafrost microbial communities from Stordalen Mire, Sweden - 712E1D metaG (Illumina Assembly) | ecosystem: Environmental > Terrestrial > Soil > Wetlands > Permafrost | place: Sweden... | reverse complement strand
CAAAGTTACGCTTTCAGCCCCGGAAACGATGCGGGCGCAGGTTGTCACAAAATAGACCAGTTACGGTGCGATGAAGCGGCAACATTATGCTTTCAGCGCGGCAAAGATATGCTTTAAGTGACAGCTTTCTCTGTGCGCTTGCGGCGCGTGGGCCCAGCCGTCTGGCCAAATCACCACGTTGCTGGCCGCGGCGAGTCTGACCAACGCCCAGGCCAGCCAGCACTCGCCCGTCTCCTTCGAGGCCACCGTCACCTACTACCGCCCCTATGAAAGGAATCTGTTTGTCCAGGACGGCGACTCGGCCATCTATTTGCACCCCGCCTCCATGTACAGGCTCATTCCAGGCGATCGCGTCCGGGTGCGCGGAACCATGCATGAGAGCTTCCGGCCGTATGTGGAGACCAGCGATATCACGCGATTGGGCCACGGCGAATTGCCCAAGCCCCGCCGGCCCAGCTTTGAGCAGATGATCCGCGCCGAGACCGATTGCAAACTCGTCACCCTGCGCGCCGTCATCCAGTCCGCCGATCTTGCGCCCAACTCGCAAGCGCCAATCTCAACCACTGAACTGCGCATGCTTGTGGACGGAGAGCATGTCGACGCCACCATCGACGGCGACGACCCAACCCGCCTCAAGGACCTTCTCGATGCCGAAGTCGAGATAACTGGCGTCCAATCCGGCCGCTTCGATAACAAAATGCAACAGACAGGCATCCTGATTCATGTCCAGTCGCTGGACCAGGTGAAGGTTCTGAAACGCGCCGATGTCGACCCCTGGGCACTCGCGGTAACGCCGATGGACCGGATTCTGGACGGCTACCAGGTCCACGACCTGAGTGAGCGCCAGCGCGTGCATGGAATCATCACCTACTACCAGCCCGGCGTGGCCCTGGTTCTCCAGGACGGCTCAAAAAGCCTGTGGATCGCGACCGACAGTTGGAATCCGCTGCACGTGGGCGCCGTGGCCGACGTGACAGGATTTCCAACCGTCGAAAACGGCTTCCTGACCCTGACCCGCGGAGAAGTGCACGAGACGCCGACGCGGGCGCCGGTCATCCCAGCGCTCTTCACCTGGCGCCAACTGGCCCAGGGCGGCAACGAACGCCACAGCCGCGTCTTCGACCTGGTTTCCGTCGAGGGCCAGGTGGTCACCGAGGTCCGGCAGGCCACACAGGACGAATATGTGCTCAATTCCGACGGCCACCTGTTCTCCGCCATCATTCGCCATCCTGGCTCAGCAAGCTCGGCCCCGCTTGCCCCCATGCGCGAGATTCCCGTGGGCACACGGATCCGCGTTACCGGCATCTGCATGCTTACCGATGCAAATCCCTTCAATGGCGAGGTTCCGTTCAATATCCTCATGCGCAGCGTCGACGACATCGCGGTCGTGGCCCGGCCGCCATGGCTGAATGTGCGCCATTTGATGATGATTGTCGGCCTGCTGTTTGGTGTGGTCATCGCCATCGGCATCAGAAGCTGGGCCCTGGAGCGGCGGGTACGCCAGAAAACCGCGGCGCTGGCTTACCTCGAGCAGCGTCGAAGCCGAATTCTCGAAGACATCAACAACTCCCGCCCGCTTGGCGAGATCATCGAAAGCATTACTGAAGTCGTCTCGTTCCGATTGCACGGCGCGGCCTGCTGGTGTGAGATCGCCAATGGAGCGAGTCTGGGCACGCGCCCGTCGAAGATCACTTCACAGAGAATCGTCCAGCAGGAGATTCCCGGCCGCTCGGGCGCGGCACTTGGAGCGATCTTCGCCGCCATTCACCGGCTGAACAAACCCTGTGCGGAAGAATCCGAGGCCCTGTCTCTCGGCACTGGTCTGGCGGCGCTGGCCATCGAGACTTCGCGCCTTTACTCGGATCTCGTACACCGTTCGGAGTTCGACCTCCTCACCGACGTTCCCAATCGCTTTTCGCTGGAAAAGCATTTGGGTGCGATGATCGGTGAAGCTCGCCAGTCCGCCGGCATCTTCGGCTTCATCTTCATCGACCTCGATCGGTTCAAGCAGGTGAACGATCAATGGGGTCACCAGGTGGGAGACTTGTACCTGCAGGAGGCGGCGCGGCGCATGAAGCGGCAACTGCGGCCAGGCGACTCTCTGGCGCGCCTGGGCGGCGATGAGTTCGCGGTTGTGGTCGCGTCCGTGCACAATCGCGCCGATGTGCAGGAGATCGCGCACCGTCTCGAACGCGGTTTCGACGAGCCCTTCTCCGTGGGCGGGCATGTGGTGCCGGGCTCGGCCAGTGTTGGCATCGCTCTCTACCCCGAGGACGCCGTCACTGCGGACAGCCTGCTCAGGGCGGCCGACGCAGCCATGTATGTCGTCAAGCAATCCCGCGGCAGGGGTAAGTCCGCACCAGCAGCTGGCGCCACAGTTCCAAATCCCGCCGCGAAAAAATGCGCATAGCTAAGGCCCGGCTTGCGAGAACACATTAGCGGACGTGCAGTTGCGAAACCGTGATCTTGCCTTTGGCAATCTCTGCCTTGCGCCAACTGCTCTTGTCGTTGAGCGCGACCCATCGCCGCTCCTCGCTCCGGTAATGCCAATCCTTGTCAAGCTGGTAGTAGATCTGCATCCTGCTTGACTCCATGACATTGACGATGCTGTTGTCGTGCTGATTCTTCTCATCGAAATCGGTCAGTGCGCTTTGTCCCATCTCGGAGTAGATCTCGTTCAACTCGAATAACAGGGCATTCACGTCGTCGCTCATCGGCTCAACCTTCAAGCCAATCCGCTTTGCTTCGCGCAGCGTGATGGGATAGGTGTGCGAGGGATAGCCGGAGTTCAAAATGTTGCTGATCTCCCGAGTCCTTTTCGGATCTTTCATGTGATAGGACAGGATCTCTTCGCATATCCGGGTGGAAAGCGCACTGGAGCGGTCGACGGCGCCAATCACAAGCGGGTGGATGAATGGAAACAACGCCTCATAAGGGTTCGCCGTCGAGGTTTTTGCTTGTTCCGTCCAAAGCCTGATCACGCGCAAAAGCTCGTCATTGCTGACACTCACGCGATCGTTGTCCCGGTCGATGGGAGAAAGATCGTGGGTCAAGGAGGTGTCTACCGCGGAAAGCTGTGCCAGGGGGCCCATCAGAATGCGATCGGCGCCCAGCGCAAGCATGGTCGCAGCCGATTGGCATTCCAGCGGCGCCAGCACCGTCAGGTGACCCACGTATTGACGCAGCAGGTTGACCATGCGCAGGGAAGCCTCACCCGATCCGCCATCCGACTTGACGAAGAGCGAAAGTCGATCGAGCTTCCCTGTATTCCGCAAAAGCGCATAGAGGCCAACCACATCGTTCTGGCAAATAGACCCCTTGGTGGAGTTCCAATATGTCACCACAGGCTCACCGAGCCCCGCCGAGAGTCTCTTGATCACCGGCTGGGTGCGCTTCATCAGCAACGGTGGCTTCTTGGGCGTTGCGCGGCGCAAAGACAAGGCAGAACTTTCTTTTTGAGGCATGGCAGGACCTGGTAGCGTCGGATTTCTTAAGGCAATGTTAACAAAAGCGCACGACCGGGATGAAAGCGAACGGCCCAGCTTACGCCGGGCCGTTGTGAGTCGTACGTTTCGAGAAGCGTGGCTTATTCGGCGGCCATCTCCTCCGCTTCGCCTTCCTGGCGCATCATCTCCAGCTCGCGCTCGGCGGCTTCGATCTCGGCATGCACTTCCTCTTGCACGCGAGCCGCAGCCTCTTCGAGCTCCGGCGAAAGCTGGACGTTGCGATAGTACTCCAGCCCTGTGCCGGCAGGAATCAGCCGCCCGACGATTACGTTCTCCTTCAACCCGCGCAGGTTGTCCACCGCGCCGTTGATGCTGGCCTCGGTGAGCACGCGCGTCGTCTCCTGGAAGCTGGCCGCGGAGATGAAGCTGTCGGTCGAGAGCGATGCCTTGGTGATGCCCAGCAGCAGCGGACGCCCGATCGCCGGACGGCCTCCGTTCTGCAGGACGCGCTCGTTCTCCTCCCTGAAGCGGAAACGGTCCACTTGCTGCTCGAGCAGGAAGTTCGTATCGCCCACTTCGTCGATACGCACCCAGCGCAGCATCTGCCGCACGATCACTTCGATGTGCTTGTCGCTGATCGCCACGCCCTGCAGCCGATAGACCTCCTGGATTTCGCTCACCAGATAAGCCTGCAGCTCCTTTTCTCCCAGCACGGCGAGAATGTCGTGCGGGTTCAGCGGGCCGTCCATCAGCGGATCGCCGGCGCGCAGCCGTTCGCCCTCCTGCACGTTCACGTGGATGCCGCGCGGCACCGAGTATTCCTTCTCGTCGCCGTTGTCCGCGGTCACGTAGATCTTGCGCTGGCCCTTGGAGACCTCGCCGAACCGCACCACGCCATCGATCTCGCTGATGATTGCGGTTTCGCGCGGCTTGCGCGCCTCAAAGAGCTCCACCACGCGCGGAAGACCGCCGGTGATGTCCTTGGTCCGCGTGCTCTCCTTGGGAATCTTCGCCAGCACGTCGCCCGGACCCACCTCGGCGCCGTCCTCGACCATGAGGTGCGCGCCGCGCGGCAGCAGGTAGCGCTTGTGGCTCTTCGCGCCCTTCACCGCGATGGCCGGCTGCCGCTTCTCATCGGGCGAGTCAGCGACCACCCAGCGCGAGAGGCCGGTCACTTCATCCACTTCCTCGTTGAGCGTGATGCCTTCCTGCAGGTCCTTGAACTGCACCGCGCCGCCAATCTCGGTGAGGATGGCGTAGGTGTAAGGATCCCACTCGGCCAGCACTGCTCCGAGCTTCACCGTCGCGCCCTCGCGGACGCGGAGACGCGCGCCATACACCACCTGGTAGCGCTCTTTTTCGCGCCCGCGCTCGTCCACGATGGCGATGGCGCCGGAGCGGTTCATGGCCACCAGCACGCCCTCCTTGCTTTCCACGGTGTTCAGGTTGACGAAGCGCACAAAGCCGTTGCTCTTTGCGTCGAGGCGCGATACTTCGGCCACGCGGCTGGCCGTGCCGCCCACGTGGAAGGTACGCATGGTGAGCTGCGTGCCCGGTTCGCCAATGGACTGCGCGGCAATCACGCCGCAGGTTTCGCCCAGCTCGACCATCCTGCCCGAGCCCAGGTTGCGCCCGTAGCACAGCGCGCAAACGCCGCGGCGCGATTCGCAGGTCAGCACGGAGCGAATCTTCACCCGCTCCACGCCCGCACCCTGAATCGCCGACGCGATGTCCTCGTCGATCGGCTGGTTCACTTCGACCACTACGTTGCCGTCGTAGTCCTTGATCCTTTCCAGCGAAACGCGCCCGATGATGCGGTCCCGCAGCGGCTCGATGATCTCGCCGGACTCGACGATCGAGCCGACGTAGATGCCTTCCAGCGTGCCGCAATCCGGCTCGGTCACGATCACGTCCTGCGCCACGTCGACCAATCGGCGGGTCAGGTAGCCGGAGTCGGCGGTCTTGAGCGCCGTGTCGGCCAGGCCCTTGCGCGCGCCGTGCGTCGAGATGAAGTATTCCAGCACTGTCAGCCCCTCGCGGAAATTGGCGGTGATCGGCGTCTCGATGACTTCGCCCGACGGCTTGGCCATCAGTCCGCGCATGCCGCTGAGCTGGCGAATCTGCTGCTTCGATCCGCGCGCGCCGGAATCGGCCATGATGTAGATCGGGTTCATGGCCCCTTCGTCGTCCGCCTTCTTCATGTTCGAGAACATCTCGTCGGCCACCTGGTCCGTCACCGCCGACCACATCTGGATGACCTTGTTGGACCGCTCGCCGTTGGTGATGGCGCCGTCCATGTACTGCTTCTGGACCTCGATCACCTTCTTGTCGGCAGCGTCGACCGTGGTGTACTTGCTCGCCGGGATCACCATGTCGTCCAGGCCTACTGAAAGGCCGGAGCGCGTCGCATAGTGGAAGCCCAGCGACTTGATGCGGTCCAGCATGCCCACCGTCACCTCGAGGCCGAGGTTCTGGTTGCAGTAGTTCACCAGTTGCCCGATTCCCTTCTTCTTCATCAGGCCGTTTACGAACGGCATGCCGGCGGGAAGCGCGTCGTTCAGAATCACGCGCCCCACGGTGGTGGACAGGTATTCCTTGTCGAAATCCACGGCCTCGGTGTGGGTCAGGTCCTGGTCGTCATAGGCGTTGGCCATGTCCAGCACCTTGCCCGTGTAGCGCACCCGGATGGGCGAAAGCGTCTCCACTTCGCCCGCTTCCAACGCCATCAGGATCTCATCGGTGTTGGCAAAGACGCGGCCCTCGCCCTTGGCTCCCTTCTTGGCCTTGGTCATGTAGTAGAGCCCCAGCACCATGTCCTGCGTGGGCACGGTGATCGGCTGGCCCGATGCCGGCGACAGAATATTGTGCGAGGCCAGCATCAGCACGCTGGCTTCAATCTGCGCCTCCGGCGACAGCGGAATGTGCACCGCCATTTGGTCGCCGTCGAAGTCCGCATTAAATGCCGTGCAAACCAGCGGGTGAATCTTGATCGCCTTGCCTTCCACCAGCACCGGCTCAAAGGCCTGAATGCCCAGGCGGTGCAGCGTGGGTGCGCGGTTCAAGAGCACAGGATGGTCCTTGATCACTTCCTCCAGAATGTCCCACACCACCGGCTCCTGCATTTCCACCATTTCCTTCGCTTGCTTGATGGTGGTGCACTGGCCGGTCTGCTCCAGGCGGTGATAGATGAACGGCTTGAACAGCTCCAGCGCCATCTTCTTGGGCAGACCGCACTGGTGCAGCTTCAGCTCCGGTCCGACTACGATGACCGAGCGGCCCGAATAGTCCACGCGCTTGCCCAGCAGGTTCTGGCGGAAGCGGCCCTGCTTGCCCTTGAGTGTGTCTGAAAGCGACTTGAGCGGGCGGTTGTTGGCGCCGCGCAGCACGCGGCCGCGGCGGCCATTGTCGAACAGCGCGTCCACCGCTTCCTGCAGCATGCGCTTCTCGTTGCGCACAATCACTTCCGGCGCGTGCAGGTCCATCAGCTTCTTCAACCGGTTGTTGCGGTTGATGACGCGGCGATAGAGATCGTTCAGGTCCGACGTGGCGAAGCGGCCGCCGTCGAGCGGCACGAGGGGGCGCAACTCTGGGGGAATGACCGGCAGTACGTCCAGAATCATCCACTGCGGCTTGTTGCTCGACTTGCGGAAAGCCTCAACCACCTTCAGGCGCTTGGCAAACTTGATCTTCTTCTGCACCGAGGTCTCGGTCTTCATCCGCTCGCGCAGTTCCATCCCCAGCTCGTCCACGCTCACGCGCTTGAGCAGCTCTTTGATCGCTTCGGCGCCCATCATGGCCTTGAAGCCCGAAGGCCGGAACTGCTGGTCGAGCTCGCGGAAACGAGTCTCGTCCTTGATGATCTCGCGCTCGCGTACCGGCGCGTCGCCGGGATCGATCACCACATAGGACTCGAAATAGAGAATGCCTTCCAGGTCGCGTAGCGAAATGTCCAACAAGTGGCCGATGCGCGAGGGCAGGCCCTTGAAGAACCACACGTGCGAGCAGGGCGAAGCCAGCTCAATGTGGCCCATGCGCTCGCGGCGCACTTTGCTTACCGTCACTTCCACGCCGCACTTGTCGCAGATGACGCCGCGGTGCTTCATCCGCTTGTACTTGCCGCAGAGGCACTCCCAATCGGTCACCGGGCCGAAGATGCGCGCGCAGAACAGGCCGTCGCGCTCCGGTTTGAAGGTGCGGTAGTTGATGGTCTCTGGCTTGGTGACCTCGCCATGCGACCAACTGCGGATCTTTTCCGGCGAGGCAAGCATGATGCGGATTGCGTCGAAGTCGGTAATCGGGCTGGTAAGCTCAAACGGATTCGAACGGAACAAGGGCACCCTCCTTGGCGGGCTCTCTGTCACCCGCCGCGGCGTTTCCCGGGATTCCTTTGGGATCCTTCCTTCCCGGGTAGCGGCGTTTACCGCTTTCAAGAAGGACCCTAACGACAGCTTCTAGCTGTTAGCTCCTAGCTTCCAGCTCTTTTCTCGCTCGAAGTAGTTTCACGCTTTCAACTAGAACAATCCTTTGGTTCGCCTCAACTGCCAGTTCAACCACGGTCAAGCTAGCGGCTGGAAGCTAGCAGCTGGAGGCTGCTCTTAATCCGCCACCGCTGCCACTTCCGGCGCGGGCAACTTCTTGATGAGGTCCGCGCGCTTGATCAGTTCCACGTCCAGGCACAGCGACTGCAGCTCGCGGATCAACACGTTGAACGACTCCGGCACGCCCGGCTCGATGGCCGCCTCGCCCTTGACGATGGCCTCGTAGATCTTGGTGCGGCCATACACGTCGTCCGACTTGGCGGTGAGCAGCTCCTGCAGGATGTATGCGGCTCCGTACGCTTCGAGAGCCCATACTTCCATCTCGCCGAAGCGCTGCCCGCCGAACTGCGCTTTGCCGCCCAGCGGTTGCTGCGTGATCAGCGAGTAGGGCCCGATCGACCGCGCGTGAATCTTGTCGTCGACCAGGTGCGAGAGCTTGAGCATGTAAATGTAGCCCACCGTTACCGGCTGCTCGAACTGTTCGCCCGTCAGGCCGTCGAAGAGCGCTGTCTTGCCCGACGACGGCAGTCCGGCTGCGGCCAACAGCGCCTTGATCTCCTCTTCCCGCGCGCCGTCGAACACCGCCGTCCCGAACCAAATGCCTTTCCGCATGCCTGCTGTCACGCGCAGCAGCATCTCGTCATCCAGCTCCAGCAACTGGCGCAGCGTGGCCGTGCCGGCGAACTCCTTCTTCACCATCTCGCGCACGTATGCAGCCTCGGAGTTGGCCTTCACAAGATCGGCAATTTTCTTGCCCAGCTCGTGCGCCGCCCAGCCCAGGTGCGTCTCCAGAATCTGCCCCACGTTCATACGAGACGGCACGCCCAGCGGGTTGAGCACGATCTCCACTGGCGTTCCGTCGGGCAGGTACGGCATGTCTTCTACGGGAAGAATGCGCGAGATCACGCCCTTGTTGCCATGCCGCCCGGCCATCTTGTCGCCCACGCTCAGCTTGCGCTTCATGGCCACGTAAACCTTCACCAGCTTGATCACGCCCGGAGGCAGCTCGTCGCCCTTCTGCAGCTTGGCTACCTTATCGTTGGTGATCTTGCGCAGCACCTCGATCTGCCGCGACGTCATCTCTTCGATCTCGTCGATCTGCTCGTTCACCCGCGGGTCCTTGTCGGCATAGCGGATGCGTTTCAGGTTCTTCGTCGAGATGCGCTCGATGGTGTCGCGGTCCAGCATCGCGCCCTTGGTCAGCAGGCGCTTGTTGGTGCGCTCGTCGTGCAGGTCGGCCAGCACCTCCTTAGCGCCCAGGATCGATTCCAGCCGCTTCAAACGCTCGTCGGTCAGAATGCGGATCTCGTCGCCCAGGTTCTTCTCCAGCTTGGCCACATACTCGGCCTCAATCAGCTTGGCGCGCTCATCCTTCTCCTGGCCCTTGCGGCTGAAGATGCGCACGTCCACGACAGTGCCTTCGATGCCCGGCGGGCAGGTGAGCGAAGCATCGCGCACGTCGCCCGCCTTTTCGCCGAAGATCGCGCGCAGCAGCTTCTCTTCCGGCGTAAGCTGCGTCTCGCCCTTCGGAGTGACTTTGCCCACCAGGATGTCGCCGTGCCCGATTTGCGCGCCGATGCGGATCACTCCGCTCTCGTCCAGATCGCGCAGCGCGTGCTCGCTTACGTTGGGAATGTCGCGTGTGATCTCCTCGGGACCCAGCTTGGTGTCGCGCGCCTCGATCTCGAACTCCTCGATGTGCACTGAGGTGTAGTAGTCCTCGCGCACCAGCGATTCGCTGATCAGGATGGCGTCCTCGAAGTTGTACCCGCGCCACGGCATGAAGGCCACCAGCACGTTCCGGCCCAGCGCCAGCTCCCCCTGCTCCGTGCACGGCCCGTCGGCGATCACCTGCCCCTTCACCACGCGGTCGCCTTCGCGCACCACCGGCTTCTGGTTGATGCACGTGTTCTGGTTCGACCGCTTGAACTTGATGAGCTGGTAGATGTCGGATCCCACTTCGCGCGAAAGCTGCGTGGGATGATGCTCGCCCTCGACGCGCACAATGATGCGCTCCGAGTCCACCGAGTCCACAATTCCGTTGCGCTTGGCCAGGATCACGGCGCCGGAATCCCGTGCCGTCACGCCTTCCATGCCGGTGCCCACCAGCGGCGCTTCGGCTGCCAGCAGCGGCACGCTCTGGCGCTGCATGTTCGCGCCCATCAACGCGCGGTTGGCGTCGTCGTGCTCCAGGAACGGCACCAGCGACGCGGCCACCGAGACCAGTTGCTTCGGGCTCACGTCGATGTAGTCGACCTCGGCCCTGTTCACCAGCACGAAGTTCCCCTGCCGGCGCGCATTCACCAGGTCCTCGGTGATTTCGCCCTTGTCGTTGAACTCGATGTTGGCCTGCGCGATGGTGTGCCGATCTTCCTCCCACGCGGAAAGGTAAAAGCTGTAGGCGAT
>Ga0182027_10015700_pt1 | contig 10390 bp, 10 predicted proteins | sample 712E1DmetaG_FD_121300 | JGI IMG/M metagenome (GOLD analysis project Ga0182027, IMG submission 121300) | Permafrost microbial communities from Stordalen Mire, Sweden - 712E1D metaG (Illumina Assembly) | ecosystem: Environmental > Terrestrial > Soil > Wetlands > Permafrost | place: Sweden... | reverse complement strand
TACCGCTGCATCGCCCACGACCGCCGCGGCCACGGACGTTCGAGCCAACCGTGGACTGGCAATGTCATGGACACTTACGCCGACGACCTCACGGAGCTCGTCAAGAAGCTCGATCTCAAGAATGCCATTCATGTCGGCCACTCCACGGGTGGTGGCGAAGTCGCCCGCTATATCGGCCGCCATGGCGCGAAACGTGTCGCCAAGGCCGTGCTGATCGGCGCGGTGCCGCCACTGATGCTGAAGACGGCCGCCAATCCCGGCGGCTTGCCGATAGAGGTGTTTGACGGCCTCCGGAAGAACGTCCAGGCCGACCGATCACAGTTCTGGAAGGACCTCAGCATGCCGTTCTACGGCTATAACAGGCCGGGCGCAAAGATCTCGGAGGGCGTGCGGGAATCATTCTGGCGCCAGGGGATGATGGCTGGCTTCCCTGCCTCTTACTTCTGCATCAAGGCGTTTTCCGAGACGGATCAGACCGAGGATCTCAAGAAATTCGATGTGCCGACCCTGATCCTCCACGGTGACGATGACCAGATTGTGCCGATCGGCGCGTCGGCGTTGCTCTCGTCCAAGATCGTCAAGGGCGCGACACTGAAGATTTATAAAGGCGCACCGCATGGCATGTGCATGACGCACAAAGACTCGATCAATGATGATCTGCTCGCGTTCATCAAGGGGGAGGAGATCGAAGTGGCGCGGGCCGAGTAGGAAAGAAGGACTCTCTTGAAATTGAAAAGAGTCGCAAACTCGCTGAGTGGGAGTTTGCATCAGGAATAGACTTAGGGCTTGTCCGTAAATAAATCCTTTGCGCTCGCATTCGGCATGTGGTCTGCTTTGGCCGCTCCTCAATCGCAAAATCCTCGACGTAGCCCAATTGCGCCTGCGGTTTTGCTCAATCCTCGCGACCAAATCAATCTCAAATCCCGGCGCGATCCCTAAGAGGCTTATTTACGGACAAGCCCTTAAAGAGCTCCAAAGCACATCCTGGGGAGCCTCTGCACATTCTGCAGGGGTGAGGTGCTCATGTTGCGCACGATTATCGGCTGGCTTAACTAAACAGGAAATTTGCAACCGTAACCTAAAATGGTTGTATAGGTTAGGGCGATCGGAGCCCTGGAGATTGTAACCCGCCCGTCTTCGAGCGGCTGGCGCAGAAGATACAGCAGGTCTCGCCGGAACTCGGGGAATTCGTCGAGAAAAAGGACCCCGTTGTGGGCGAGGCTGACTTCCCCCGGCTTCGGCATGTGGCCGCCGCCGGCCAGCCCGGCGTCCGATATGCTGTGATGAGGCGAGCGGAACTGGCGCTTAACGATGAGCGGGCTTTCATTGAGCATTCCGGCTACGCTGAATATCTTCGAAGTCTCAAGCGCTTCGTCGAAGCTAAGCGGCGGAAGGATCCCGGAGAGGCGCTGGGCGAGCATCGTCTTGCCGGACCCGGGCGGACCGATCATGAGCACATTGTGACAGCCGGCCGCTGCGACCTCAAGCCCTCGTTTTGCGTGTTCCTGGCCTTTGATACTCTGGACTGAGGGCTGAAAACTGAGGACTGAGTGGAAGAGAACCCGGATGTAGTGTCGACGGGAAGACTAAAATGAGCCTGAGCCCCACGTCCTCATCTGGGCAGTGATCTGGAAAAGCGTGCGAGCAGATTATTTCAGTTCACTGTTCACAGCTCACTGCGGTTCTCTGGCAGCCCGACCGTCGCAAACCCTGGAAACCCCGAAGACAGGTCCACTTCGACTTCCACAAGGCGCCCCGCTACCGTCCTACACAATCGACACTCCTTCAGGGGGCGGCCTTCCGCAGCCCGGCCCACCCACCCGCGCGGGGCACACCGCCGAGGGGACCCGCGAGAGCCGTTCACGTGGTAATTAGCAGTGTCGTTAACAAGTCTTATGACGAGAATCGCGTCAATGCCGAGAAGAGAGCATGTGTAGGTTTTGGCGATCACGGGATAAGGTTCGAAGAATCAAGATGCTTCATTAAATTTATCTGAAGACGGAGAATCATTCGAGGTCCAGGAAGTCACCGGGTTCGATGCCTGCCTCTCTGAGTATAGCTCGAAGGGTTCCTCCCGGCATATCGCCTGGGTGGTTAGGTACTGTGGTATAAGTGGTTGGTCTTTTGACTATACCAAATTTCATGGCTCCCGACGGCCTGACGCTCAAAGGCAAAGCCGATGGCCTTGAGCCTCCTTGCGATCTCTCTATATCGAAAGCCCGCCAGCCGTCCCATTTCATGCATTGACAATGAGGGGATAGTCGAAGGAATCACCGATGCTTAAGAGCTTAAGCTCCCCTGAACGTTCTCTTCGAGCCTCGATGAGCTTCCTGGCGACATCTCGTGCTATCTCCAATGCTTCAGTAGCTGTGCGGCCCTGAGCGACCAGCCCCGGTACGTCTTCGGAAGTCGCCAGATAGACTCCCTCCGGCTGTTTCTCGATGTGGATATTGATAATTCTTTCCATAGCACCTCACTCAACTGGTGATTACGGATTTTTGGAAGGCCATATTCCGCCCTCGCTTTGAATTCACTGAAACTATAGCACAAGAGCTGTAACCGAGAAAAGGATTAGGGTATCTCTGTTGCTAACCTAATACTCTTCTACCGGAAAGTGCTGCCGCGGCGCCTCTGGAACTGATCCCGCCAGCAGGCGCGGTGAGGAGGAGAAGCGGTTTTTCAGTTCACCGTTCACCGTTCACTGCTCACTGGGTTTGTCGGGAAGCCCGACCGTCACAAACCCCGGGAACCCGGAAAAAAGGTCCACTTCGACTTCCACAAGGCGCCCCGCTACCGTCCTGCACAATCGACACTCATTCAGGGGGCGCCTTTCCGTGCTACGAGGGGTAAACCGCCGAGGGGACCCGCGAGAGCCGTTCACGTGGTAATTAGCAGTGTCGTTAACAAGTCTTATGACTAGAATCGCGTCGATGCCGAGAAGAGAGCATGCGTAGGTTTTGGCGATCATCGGATATGACCCTCGAGATCGGGAGAAGTTTCAAAACGAGGGATATTATTGGTATAAAAGCAAAAGGATAGCAACGATACTCGCTGGATGGAACAGAATTCCGGCTGGGAGGGCGCCCGCCTTGCCCGCGCAAGTCACCATTGCGAACGGCCTGCTCGTCTTTTAGAGCGCCTATTTCATCGTCAAAATTGACTTTCCAAGGCCAGGAATCGCCCCTCCTTTTAATCTCTTCCCCTTAATTCAGGCGCCTCGCTTGGCCCCGCCACGTGACCGCGTACCCAGTGGCCGCTGTAGCCGTGCGTGGCAATTGTGACGAAATCTCAAGTCATTCCTGAAGAGGCGTGGTTTTCAGCATGTAATCACTTTCTTAGCGCTGAGAAGCCGAGTCCGGCAGGCCCTCCATATTTATCGGCAGCTCCTTTTGTATTGTGGTTTTTAATTGGGGGCATTTTCAAATATTTTAACGGGCGCCTCCTGGGGCTTCTTTTTGGTGAAATAGCTGACAATGATTAAGGACAACAGGCTTGCAATCAGCCCCGGATAGAGTGGATCCAGGCCGTGCGGGTTCAGCAGTCTCCAGGCAAGGTCGGCGAGAGGCCCAAGCAGCGCCGCGGTAACCCCGGCTGCCGGAGTGAGCCATCGTTTAAAGTACATCGCTCCCAACAAAGGAAAGAGCGCAGCACATCCTCTCAGACCCAATGACAAAAAGCTCCAGCCCATGATCAGCGATCCGACGTTTCCGGTCACCATAATGACCGTTATGATACAGAGGGCCACGATCATCAGTCTTTGCGTTAATAGCACTTCACTGTCCGACGATTTCGGGCGGATGAATTTTTTATAAATATCCTTGGTTAGCATCGTGGAGATTCCCAAGGTGAGTCCCGCCCACGTTCCGATCGCCGATATGAGCAAGGTAGCCAGAATAACGCCTGCAACAAAGGGGTTGATGAATTTTATGATGAAAATAGGAAAGACCGATTCTGAAGGCGCAGTCGGGAAATTGGCCTGCATATATAGCCCGACAAGAACACCGCCCAATCCGATGGGGATACTGAAAAAGGCTGATATGAATGTCCCTTTACGGGCCTCCTTCAGACTCTTGGCTGATAAGACGCCCTGTATGTAGGTTTGCGTTGATAGAATACCGACAATCATGGAGAACCCCCCCGCCAGGTCCTGATTCACACTTCGTCCGACCAGGGAAAACCAGGGATGCATGGGGAATCGTGCAAATAGCCCTTCCATTCCGCCCATCATGACATAAGACATAATTCCGCAGATGAGAACGGCAAAATAGAGGAAAATCAATTTTGTTACTCCGACGAAGCCGGTGCCCCAAACTCCCCCGAAGAGCACATATGCGAACACCAGGGCAATACCGATTAAGGCGGCTGTCCAGGCAGTGATGCTGAAAATGGAGGTCAGCAAGGCGACAAAAGCCAACCCGTTGGCGACGATGCTCAGCCAAATTCCAATAGAGGTGAAGATGCTCGAAATTGGACCAATCGCATTTCCATACGTGCCGACCAGGAACTGGGGGGCCGTTTCAACCCTGCTGGCATAAAGTTTACTGGCCATAATCAGGCCCAATAAGAGAAAACCGATGCCCACTCCCAGTGTAAACCACCAGCCGCACAATCCGTATTTAAACGCCATCTGTGCGGTCCCGATCGTCGCCGAACCGCCAATGGCCGTCCCCATCAGGGTGCCCGAAATCACGGCCGCTGACGCTTTCCGGCCGCTAACAGAAAAATCTTCTGATGATTTGACTTTGCGCATTGCATAAAGCCCAACAGCGGTCATGACGATAAATGTGACCACGACGCCAATGACATGCCCCGTTGTCAGTTGAGATAATAAATTCATAATGCTTTAATACCCCCCTGATATGATTTTATGAGCGCTGTCTGCGGGCGCGCCCTTCTGTCTCGAACCGTTCACCGGACTAAGAGTGATTCCTCTAAGACGGCCTTTCTTTTCCGGCTCATCGCGCTGACGGCAATCAAGGCCAGAAGGCTGACGGCGAGGCCCGGATAAAGCGGGTCCAATCCTTTGGGAAAAAGAAGATACCAGATAAAATCGGTTAACGGTCCCAACAGGGCCGCCACGATCCCGGCCATGGGCGTCACCAGGCGCGGAAGGAACATGGCCCCCAACATCGGGAAGAGCACCGTGCATCCCCTCAGGCCCATGGACAGAAAACTCCAACCCAGAATGAGGGATCCGAAATTGCCGGCCACGAAGATCAGACCGATCGCGCTGGTGATAAAGATCAATACGCGTTGCGCCATCAACGTTTCCTGATCGCTTGCCTTGGGGCGAAAGAATTTTTTGTAAATGTCCTTTGTCATCATCGTGGATATGCCCAAGGTGAGTCCCGCCCAACCTCCGATCGCCGTGATCAGCAGGGTCGATAAAACGATTCCGGCGAGAATGGGCGGCAGGAATTTAAGGACAAAAATAGGTAAAACCTCAGTGGAAGGCGTATCGGGAAAGTAGGCGCGCATATATAATCCCACAAGGATCCCGGCAATGCCGATGGGCGGCATAAGAATCCCGGCCGCCACGGCCCCTCTGCGGGCCGCTTTCACACTCTTGGCCGAAACAATATACTGGACATAGGTCTGGGTGGAAAGAACACCGACGAGCAATGAAAATCCGGCTGCCGCATCTTTGCTAAAACCACGTCCAAACAAGGACCACCAGGGATAATGATTTGGAAAGTGGATCTGTAGTCCGGTCCAGCCGCCCACAAGGTAATATGCTGTGACACCGCATGTGACGCTGGAAATATAGAGTAACGTTAACTTTATCGTGCCCACCATACCCGCTCCCCAAACGCCGCCGAAAAAAACGTACGCCAATGTCAGGAGCAGGCCGATGCTCGCCGCCACCATAGGATGCAATGAAAACATCGAGGTCATAAGGGCTGTAAAAGCGAGTATCTGGGCCATCATGCTGAAATAAATGCCGATAGAAGTAAAGATAGTGGATATCGGGCCAATGGCCGGACTATAGGTTTTTGCCAGGTACTGAGGAAGGGTTTCCACTTTACTTTCCCAGAAGGAACGCGCCATGAAAACACCCAAAACGGCCAGGGCGATGCCGCCTCCTAAAGTGAACCACCATGCGGAAAACCCGAACTGGAACGCCAGTTGCGCAGTGCCAACCGTAGCGGCCCCGCTCACCAGTGTTCCCATGAGAGCGCCGGAAATCAATCGTGCGCTGGCCTGACGCCCTCCCACGGCAAAGTCCCTGTCCGACTTGACCTTTTTGCCGGAATAAATCCCGACTGCGGTGATGAGCAACAGACCGGAAACGATGCCTATAATGTGACCCGTCGTCAAAACCATAGTTCCACCCCCCCAAGAAATGTTTTGTAATTTCGTGCGGTTTCGATCAGATCATTAGTCGCTGCGGATCGACTTTGCTGATCATAATTTCGAGCATCTCCAAGCCCGGGAGGTGAAACTGTTCTGCGCGGGAAACATCCAAAACAAATCCGGTGTTGTCCTGAATCTGCTGGGGCGTGACGCCTGGAAAGTACTCGGACAGGTACATGCGTTTGGATTCTTTGTCAAACCGCATGACGCCCAACTCGGATATCACGGCCTGCGGACCTCTGTCGGCCGGCAGACCCATGCGCGCTCGGCCATTGTTGCCGTCGACCCAGCCGGGGCTCGTAACATAGTCGACCTTTTCGCAAAATCGCCTTTTCTGATGCTGCATCATTATGATGGTGTTGAAATAAGTTGCGATGCCATTGGCGCCCCCGCTCCCGGTAAACCTGGTTTTTGGAAGGTGATAGTCGCCAATCGCAGTCGAGTTCAGATTTCCATAAGGATCTATCTGCGCCCCTCCCAGGAATCCGGTAGTGATGATATCTTTTTTATAGGCGTTGCTCTTGAACCCGAAATAGCGGTACTGCGGAATAAGAGCGGACGAGTGGTAACAGATCCTTAAGTCGGAAACACTCGTGGGAACCTCTTGCGGATCTCCATCAACCATTCCGGACTCGAAAATCAAAATCGCATTTGGAGCCGTGGTTTTCTTGGCGAACGTCGCCCCGATCAACGGTAGGCCGGTTCCAATCACATAAGCTTTATGATCTTCTATCTGTCGCGCGATCGCAGTCACCATCATTTGTCTGGTTGTCCATTCAGCCATTGGTCTCACCTCCTTTTCAATCCCGGCACATAGCCGTATCCGGGCTGCACCCGCAAACTCATCAGGCGGCTTGTTCCGACTTTGCTCAAGTACTCACAATGGTCTTTGATGCCGAACACCCATTCATCCAAATACTCCTGGAACAGTTTATCGTCGCCGCTGACCTTGTCGTACATTCTGAGAAACAACCCATCATAATCATAATGATTCGCGCACTGGGCCGGATGCGCCCCGTAGGGGAGATGAACGACGGCATCCGGAACAATATTCGGGATCTGGTTCTGCCAGGGCTCCCGCCGAAGTTCGTCGTGGTGCACGATCTCCTCGCAGGTGATGATGCAGTTTTTTGCGGCCATCGCCAGGTCGATGTCTCCGAACTGGGGGCCTTCGATTCGGGCTGTCCCGTCCTGTGCAGCTTTCTGCACATGCACGATCGATATGTCGATTTTGGGTGTGGGGACCAGGCAAAGCTGCTCATCGGGATTAAAGGGATTTCGCTCGATAATCAGTTTTTTGGAGGGAAGCTTGGGGTCATTCGCGTAGACCTCCTCCGGTATGCCCCACTTGCTGACCAGATCGGACCCGAGCATGTTCTTCACAGCGATATAAGGCAAACCCAGTGCGGCGGCATGGTAAAGGAGGGTGTGGACATCCAGGGAATAATCCTCCATGAGAATTTTCCCCTCCTCCACGTATTTCCGAAAACGGCGGCACACCTGTGAAAAGCCGGAGTTGGCTGTGTATGAATTCAGCAGGACCTTTACGCAGCCGGCCCCGATCAGCATGTCGACGTCCCCGCCTCCGGGGCCGCTTTCGAGGTACAAATCCTTTCTGCCCTGTTTTATAATCTCTCTCACCGCTGCATAGGGTTTGCGGTTTGTTACAAATCCGCTCAGGGCAACCCAGTCGCCATCATGAACAAATTCTTTGACGGCTTCTTCCAGGGTCATCACTTTGTTTTTGGAATCCACATCGTCCTCCTTTTTTGAAGAAACCGGCCCTCCTCGAGCGCGTTCAAAATCCCTTTTACGTTTTCTTCAATCCTGAATCCCCCTCCGGGAGAAGAACACTCGTTTCCAGATAGTCGAACAGAAGTTGAGCTGCTCCACCGGCGATCTTAAGGCATCTTACGTAATGGTCTCTATTGTCGAATTCATTGAAATTCAGGTTCCGGCAGCACGGAGATCCAAATTTCCGAAAGAACAGATCGTATATTTTTGCGGCATGATGCCCTACATCATGCCGGGAGGTCGCCGTTTCGGTCCCGCCTTTCAGCATCCCCAAAATCCTGATCGAAGCGTTCAAGGCTCCGCAAAGGCATCCGACGCGACCGATCCCTCCGCCCAAGGGAACAGCCATTTTCACGATTTAATACCAAGTTGCGCTCGAGTTGAAGCAACCGAAAAGAGCGGGGAAGTGACTTCCCCTGGCCCCCCCAGCCGGCGCCATATAGAGCAGGATCATGGTCCGGGCATGGAGAGCTTTTCAGCTTTTTTTGGCGCCAACTTGAACGCAACTTCGTATAAGATCCCAGTCCGGAGCAATAAGTTTCCCGCCCGTCAATAAGACCGGCTCGGCTCAGTTAAAGCCCTTCTTATAAAAATCCGCTGCTTTGGCGCGGGCCTCTATACTCTTGTTATGCGGCATAGGGGATTGCCTTCGTCCTCAATCCTGCTCATGCTCAAATGACACTCTCCCGGCGCAGGTTTTCCAGATCGCCAGGGCCGAGGCCTAATGAAGAGTAGATCTCTTCATTGTGCTCTCCGAGCAAAGGCGCTCCCCGGCGGTACGTTGCAGGGGTCATTGACATTTTGACCGGGAATCCCAGTTGCTTGATTTTTCCTGCTCTCGGGTGCTCCGTCTCGAAGATCATCTCGCGCTCAAACACCCGGGGATCATTGAACGCCTCTTCAATCGTCGCCACGGGTGTCAGGCAGATGTCCCGGCCCGCACTATCGCAGATCCATTCCGCCAATGTCTTCGTGCTGAATCTTTCCTGAAGATTTTTTTTGATTCTTGGCTGCTGCGCGGGATCTCTTTGGAGTGGCATGAATTCCTCACAACCAAACCACGCGCAGAATTCTCCCCAGAACTTCGGCTCCAAAGCCCCCAGGGCCAGATAGCGGTTGTCTTTGGTTCGATAGGTGTTATAGCAGGCAAGTGCCCCCGAGTAGATATGCTCTCCGGGACCAGGCGCCCTTCCTCCTGCAAGGTATTCATAAGAGACCAGTGGCAGCCAACTGGTGACGCCATCCGCCATGGCTACGTCGATATACTGCCCTTTGCCCATTTTTGCACGCGCGACCAGGGCAAGCAGGATACCCATCACCGCCATCAAGCTTCCTCCGCCGAGATCGGCGATCTGAACGCCGGGAAAGGAGAGGCTGCCCTGCTGCGCGGAACTGAGCCCCAGGACTCCGGTTTGACTGATGTAATTGATGTCATGACCGGCCTTGTTGCGGTCCGATCCCGTCTGTCCATACCCGGTCATGGAGCAGAAGATCAGTCCCGGATTGACCTCCTGCAGGCGCTGATGCCCCAGACCGAGCCGATCCATATAACCCGGCCGGAAATTCTCAACGAGAACGTCCGCCTTGCGTGCGAGTTCAACCAGCAACTCCTGACCCCGAGGCGTCCTGAGATTCAGGGTGATGCTTTTTTTATTGCGGTTCAGGACCAGATGACGGGCGCTCAGTCCCTCGATAAAGGGCCCTATATGGCGGCCGCCTTCCCCCTTCGGGTCCTCCACCATGATGACCTCCGCGCCATAATCTGCCAGCATCAGTGAGGTGAAGGAACCGGGGAGAAGGCGAGTCAGGTCAAGCACTCTGATTTCTGCCAGAGACTGCATGCTCCAAACTCCGATAGCGATCTAGAGAGGGATGTTGCTGTGTTTTCGCCATGGCCTGACGACTGATTTGGCCATCGTCGCCTCAATCGCCGTTATGATCACTTTTCTCGTATCGCGCGGATCGATGACATCATCGATGTCCTGGCGAGATGCAGCATAGTAGGGATTCAGGAATTTATCCGTATATTCCTGAATTTTTTCCCGGTACGCCTTCTCGGGATCTTGAGCGCGTTTGATCTCTTTTCTGAAGATGATGCTGGCCGCTGTGTCGGCGCCCACACTGGCGATTTTCGCCGTAGGCCATGCGAACACGTAATCGGCGCCCAACATCTTGCTCCCCATGGCGATCTGAGCCCCCGCATACGCGTTTCTGATCATCACCGTGATCTTCGGAATAGTGG
>Ga0182027_10015699_pt1 | contig 10390 bp, 9 predicted proteins | sample 712E1DmetaG_FD_121300 | JGI IMG/M metagenome (GOLD analysis project Ga0182027, IMG submission 121300) | Permafrost microbial communities from Stordalen Mire, Sweden - 712E1D metaG (Illumina Assembly) | ecosystem: Environmental > Terrestrial > Soil > Wetlands > Permafrost | place: Sweden... | reverse complement strand
CACAGTCCCGCAAACTGCAAGTTTTCCTATATCCCCGCCGGGGAAAAAGACCGGGTCGATTACGAAGGAATCTGTTGTAAAGGCGATCTCTGCCGAACCTGATCTCCCATGGCCGGATGACTCCGGTTTACCGGGAGTTCCTGAACTCTGCCCGCCGGGGGGATCCGTGCCGTAAACCGGCAATATTGCCGAATCACCCTGCTGCTCCAGGATACTGTTCCCGAAATGCTTCAGGAACAGTCCCGAGATCAGCTCGTGCATGATACGGCCTCCGTTGCCATGACTAAGCAATATTTTTTCTTCGTTCCGGCTCATGAACGGTATTTATAATATGTTGCACAGGTCCCTTCACCCGAGACCATGCATGCCCCGACCGGTTCGGCAGGTGTACATTTATTCCCAAAGAGCCTGCAGTCGGGGGGCGTTTTCAATCCCCTCAGGATCATCCCGCAGATACATCCTTTCGGCTCTGCGGCAAAGGGGACATCCAATGGCAATATCTTTTCAATATCGGATCCGGCAAAGCCGTGACGCAGCTTCAGCCCGCTCAGGGGGATCATGCCAATCCCCCTCCAGTAGTCATCCTTCAACTCAAAAACAGTATCCATAAGTTTCCTGGCCTTCACGTTTCCCTGCTTTTGCACCACTCTCTGATACTGTATCTCAACCTTCGGCTTCGCTGCTTCAATCTGCTTAACCAGCATCAGTATGGACTGCATTATATCCACCGGCTCAAAACCCGATACCACAACACCCAGGCCAAAAAACTTCGGAAGGTCCCGGTAGATATATGTTCCAGTGATAGCGGTGACATGGCCCGGCGCAATAAAACCGTTGATCTTTACACCTTCCAGCACGAGCGCCTTCATCACCGGGGGCATCACTTTATGCGAGCTCAATACCGAAAAATTCGGGATCCTGCTTTTTTTCGCTTCAACAATGGCTGCTGCAGTCAGCGGGGCTGTGGTTTCAAATCCGATGCCGGGAAAGATCACTTTCTTATCGGGGTTCTTTTTGGCGATCTCAAGCGATTCAAGAACGGAATAAACAATACGGATATCCTTCCCCCCTGCTTTTTCTTTTTCCAGTGAGGATCCGGATCCCGGAACACGGATCAGGTCGCCATAAGTTGTGATGATTGTCCCGGGGAGTCTGCTGTAAGCAATAGCAGTGTCGATAAAGTGATGGCCTGAAACGCAGACAGGGCAGCCGGGGCCCGACAGCAGACTGATCGTCGGAGGAAGAAAGGAATGCAGACCGAACCTGTGGATGGCCATGGTATGGCCGCCGCAGACTTCCATCAGGGAGATCTCCTTTTTCGAGATCTTTCTTATCTCTTCCGAAATCCCAAGAATGAGTTCCTTTTTCCGGTATTCATCAATGTACTTCATAGCTTTCTTCCCGGTTGTAACTTGCCACCTCGTTCAGAAGCCTCATCATTTCTTTTGCTTCCTGCTCATCCACCTTCTGGATGGCAAACCCGGCATGGAGCATCACATAATCTCCGACCCTGACATCGTCCAGAAGCAAAAGGCTTGCATTATATTCGGTGTCGTCTATCATAACAAGAGCACTGGCTCCTTCAACACGCATCACTCTTGCAGGTATGGCTAAACACATTTCATTTTCCTCCTTTTTGCAGCTATTGCCATCTGTCCCAGTGCGATTCCACCGTCGTTGGCAGGAACGGAACTTTGTGAAAAAACATTAAAATTGTTTTTCCTGAGAAGGGTTTCAGCCCCTTCAAGCAGGTATTTGTTCTGGAAAACGCCTCCCGAGAGTACGACCTTGCTGATGCCTCCACTGAAACGGATTCCATTCACAGTTTCAAAGATAATGGAAGTTATAGTATTGTGGAACTTCGTTGCAATAATTGAATTTTTAACTCCAAGCCTGATATCATCAATGATCCCTTTAAGAGTTTCATCCAGGCAGATGGACCGTGCGGAGGACCATTTGTATTTTTCAGTACAGGCAGGCTGTACCAAAGATTCAAGCAGCATAGGCCCCTGAGCAGGATATGCCGCGACCTGGCAAAGTCCAAGTATGGATGCAACGGCATCAAACATCCGTCCTGCCCCTGCTGTAAGAGGGCAGTTGATCTTCCTGTCCATCATGCCGATCAGCATGCTTATATTTTCCGGATTGGACTGGTGAAGAACCGGCAGGTCCATGCCGGTGAACTCTTTCCCAAACACTTTATAAAGCCAGGAAACCGCCATTCTCCAGGGTTCTTCGCTTGCGCTGTCACCGCCGGGAAGGGGCAGGTATTCCAAATGGGTGATCCTGGAGTATGCTGCAAGATCACAAACGAAAAATTCAGAACCCCAGGTATTCCCGTCGTCACCAAAACCGGTTCCGTCGAAAGCTACGCCGATCACCGTTTCATCAAGTTTATTCTCGGCCATGCAGGAGGCGATATGTGCATGATGATGTTGTATGCTGATGACCGGCAGCTTTCCGAAACCTGCTGCCGTCCTGGTCGAAACATAATCGAGCCGCATGTCGACGGCAAGTAATGAAGCTTTGACACGGAACAAACGGATGAACCGTTCAAGAGTCTGCTCGTAAAAGAGTGTTGTTTCCAGGCCTTTCAGGTCACCTATATGCTGGCTCAGGAAGGCTTTACGGCCTTTCCCCACGCAGAAGCAATTCGATAGTTCTGCCCCGAATGCGATGATCCCTTCTGTTTCTGAACCCATGCGTACCGGTGAAGGCACATAACTCCTGGAACGGCGGAAGACACGCTCTTTCCCTGCCATGATCCTTACCACAGAATCATCCGTCCGGTTATAAATATCGCGGTTATGCAGCAGCACGGTATCGGTGAGGAATGAGAATTTTTCAAGCGCTTCGGTATTATCTATGATGATGGGCTCGCTGCTGAAGTTGCCGCTGGTAAGGACCATTGCGGGGGTTTTCAGCAATCGGAACAACTGGTAATGAAAGGGCATATAAGGGAGCATGATGCCCAGGAGATTTAAACCCGAGTTGAGTTTTTTTGCAAGCAGAGGTTTATCAGCCGGGGATTTCATTTTCAAAAGTACTATGGGCCGGCGCCACGAGAGCATAGAGGTTTCTTCGGTTGTGTTTACTTCCGCGTAAAGCCTCGCAGTTTCCAGGTCACGGAACATGATGGCAAGAGGTTTCCCTTCCCGGTTCTTGATCTCCCTGAGCCTGGCTATCGCAGTTTCATTGAAAGCATCGCAGGCCAGGTGCATACCTCCGAGTCCCTTGAGAGCAATTATCCCTCCACTCTCTATACAAACAGAAATACATTCAACGATAGTTTTAATGTCGGTACTGATCAGTTCCTGCCCCTCATATAACTCATACACGGGGCCGCAATCAGCACAGGCTGTGGGCTGGGCATGGAACCGGCGGTCGGGTATGGATTCATACTCCTGCCTGCAGCCTGGACACATCGGAAACGGATCCATGGTGGTTTTCGCCCTGTCGTAGGGAAGATCTTTGATGATCGTGAAACGTGGTCCGCAGTTGGTGCAGTTTACAAAGGAATAATCCAGGCGGCTTCCCTTACATTGAATATCCTGAAGACATTCCCCGCAAACGGCAATATCGGGGCTGATCTCGGTAATGTCGTCACTCACATTGTCACTTTTAAGGATCTGAAAATCACTGAACTTCATGTCCTTAATCTCTTCGGTGAGAATTTCTTCAATGTTCGCGGCCGGAGGGGCTTCTGTTTTTAAGGAATAAAGGAAGCTTTCTATGTTAAGCTGGTCACCGCTGATACGGATGCTTACATTTTCATTGGTATTCTGAACCCAACCTTTAAGCCCGTGCCTGATCGCAATACGGTAGACAAAAGGCCGGAATCCGACCCCCTGTATCAAACCGTTGACTGTGATCTGCAGTGTTTTGATAATTGCCTGATTGATTAAATGTAAAATTATATATATTTTAATTATTTTAGCTTCATTAACGGTTCATATGCTGATATTTCTGACAGGGTTTATTGCCAGTATTGCGCACGTAGTAACGGGGCCTGACCATCTTGCTGCCGTTACGCCCCTGGCGATTGATAGCCGGAAAAAATCCTGGATGGTGGGATTTTCCTGGGGTTTGGGGCATACCATCGGCATGCTGCTTATAGGCCTTTTATTTATCCTGTTCAGGGAAATGTTACCTGTTGACCTGATCTCAAAGCACAGTGATAAAATCATAGGCTTCCTTCTCATCGGGATCGGAGGCTGGGCAATTCTCAGGACTTACCTGAAACATTCGCATGGCAACAGGCCTCATTCGCATTTCCATACCAGGCCGTTTTTATATGCCCATATTCATAAACATTCCCATTCCGGTGATGATGATCATCACGGCAATCATACCGGGGAGCATGAGCATGAACATACCGGAACGGTCAGGCAAAATGCATTCACTGCGCTTTTTATCGGTATCATCCATGGTTTTGCCGGGTTCAGCCATCTGTTCGCACTGCTTCCATCCCTTGCACTTCCTTCAGTACTGGATTCCATCATTTATATCACTGCTTTTGCTTTAGGAACTATTCTGACCATGATAATATTTGCCATGATCCTGGGTTTTGTGGCCTACCGTTCGGTGGCCGGGAACAGACAGATATTTTTGAAATGGTTCACATACAGCGGTGGTTTGCTTGCCATAGCCGTCGGGATATTATGGCTGATCCATCCGTTCTGACGAAGGACCTGACGTATTCCATCAATAAACACCGGGGCTTACAGAATAAATGCAAGTAAGAGTCCTGCAGTTACAGCGCTGCCGATGATCCCTGCAATATTGGGAGCCATGGCATGGCTGATGAGGTGGTTGGTTGAATCTTCTTTCTGTCCCATCTCGTGGGCAATGCGCGCTGAATCGGGTACGGCAGCTACACCGGCTGCGCCTATCAGGGGGTTGATCCGGTTTTCCGGTTTCAGGAAAAGGTTCATCACCTTGGCGAAAATGATCCCGCCGGCCGTTGCGACCATGAAGGATATTGCGCCAAGCACGAAAATAAGGATGGATTCCCATTTCAGGAAGACATCCGCCTGGGTTGAAGCTCCTACTGTGATCCCGATCAGGATCACCAGGATGTCAATCAGAACGGTGGAAACGGTCCCGGCAAGCTGCTTTGTGAGGCCTGATTCCTTTAAAATATTCCCGAAAAAGAACATCCCGAGAAGGGGCAGGGCGGCCGGGGCGACAAAAGTTGTAAGTAAAAGAAATACCAGGGGGAAGGCAATTTTTTCATTGCGGCTCACCGTGCGCTGGGGCTTCATCCTGATAAGCCTTTCTTTTTTAGTTGTAAGCAGTTTCATGATTGGCGGCTGGATCACCGGCACCAAAGCCATATACAGGTATGCTGCAATGGCAACCGGACCGATCAGTCCCTGAACTTTTGCCGCTTCAGGCAGGTTCTTCAAACCGGCTGCAAGTTGTGAAGTAAGGAAGATGGCCGTGTTACCATCTGCCCCGCCTATGATAGCAATGGATGCTGAATGCGCGATGGGAAAACCCAGGATGATGGCTCCGAGGAAGGTCACGAGTATCCCTACCTGGGCTGCAGCTCCCAGTATTATAAGTTTGGGGTTGGCGATCATGGGCGAGAGGTCGACCATCGCGCCCAGCCCGAGAAAGATAAGTGCCGGGTAGATACCCTTCAGCACACCGAAAAACAAGTAATGAAGAATGCTGCCTTCGGCATATATTCCAAGAGGATAGGGAGTGGAATGCATAAAGGGGATGTTCCCGATCACGATACCGAGGGCAAGAGGAATCAGCAGTATGGGTTTAAGGTTGAATTTGATGGCAAGTACGATCAGCACCAGGCCCGCAAAGATCATGATACCATTGTCCCAATGGAGGTTTGAGAACCCGGTATCTGCCCAGATTCCTTGTAACAGATTAGTAATGAGCAGGAGTTTCATAAGTGTTCCCTTATTCGATTTCCACTAAAATATCATTCTGGGCTACGGTCTGTCCGGGTTTGACATTAACAACCCTGACCGTACCGTCTTTTTCGGAGAGTACATTATTCTCCATCTTCATGGCTTCCATGGTCAACAACTTCTGACCCATTGAAACCTTGTCCCCGGGTTTCACGAGCACTGTAATAATTGTACCGGGCAGGGGAGCCTTTATGGCAACATTGCTTGTCTGGGATGCCATTTTCGGGATCCTTGCTTCCTTGGGCGAGGGCTTAGGCGGTTCGGCACGGACCAGGGTCGGTGTTTTTGTGATTTTCAGTTCCCGCTGCACTTCTACATTGTAAAGTGTACCGTTCACTTCAACCTGGGCTGTGTTTTCTTCAAATCCAAGGATGTCGACCTCGTAATTGTTCCCGTTAATGGTAAAACTGAATTTTTTCATATTTTGATATACTTCTTGTTCTTACCAGTGTTTCATACTGTTCCAGATGTTGTAAAACTTGGAGCTCCAGGGTGAATAAGTGCGCGATACTTTCTTGATTGTCATCACATATTTTTCCTGGTCGTGTAATTCTGAAAAATACAGATAAAGGGCTGCAGCTATAGCAGCATTTTCCTCACCCGTCATCACCACCTTCAGGGCAGTGGAACGGGCAGGCGGGGTTTCTTTTTTCAGCCTTCCGGCCCTTATGCGGTCACGGATGGCGTGGAAATTCACCATCATGTAAGCCATAGCCGATAAGGCCAGAAGCACTATACAGTATCCGAGTATACTTACTATCAGAATACGGCTGTCGATCAGCGATGGATCGAATGTAACAGATAGCGTTCTCATAATTCCAAAAGTTTGTTACAGGGGAATATTGCTGTGTTTTTTAGGAGGAAGAGTGTCTTTCTTTGTTTGCAGCGTCTGAAGGGCACGAATGATCCTGAACCTTGTATTTCTTGGTTCTATCACATCGTCAATAAAGCCATAACGGGCTGCATCATACGGATTTGCAAACTTGTTCTTGTATTCCAACTCTTTCTCATTCATGTATTTTACCTTCTCGCGCGGATCCTGGATCTCGCCGATCTTTTTGCCTTCGAGAATCTCTATTGCGCCTTTTGGCCCCATTACGGCGATCTCTGCCGATGGCCATGCATAATTGAGATCGGCACGAAGCTGCTTGCACCCCATTACATCATGAGCTCCCCCATAGGACTTCCTTAATGTAATGGTGATCTTGGGAACGGTAGCTTCACCATAGGCAAACAAAAGCTTGGCTCCGTGGATGATAATGCCTCCGTATTCCTGCAAGCTTCCCGGAAGGAAACCGGGTACATCCACCAGGGTGATGATCGGTATGTTGAAAGCATCGCAGAACCTTACAAACCTTGCCGCTTTACGGGAAGCTTCGATGTCAAGAACACCGGCCAGGTAATTGGGCTGGTTGGCTACAATACCGCATGGGATACCGTTGAATTTGGCAAATCCGACAACAATATTTTTTGCATAATACTGGTGTATTTCCAGGAATTCATGGTCGTCGACAATCAAGTATATGATGTCCTTGACATCATAAGGCTGATTGGGATTCGACGGAATTATATCATTGAGGCCATCTTCCAGGCGATCGATTGGATCAAGACATTCGGTCTGCGTAGGATCTTCAAGGTTATTCTGTGGCAGGTAGGAGAGAAGCTTCCTTATCATAAGCAGTCCCTCAGTTTCATCAGCAACACGGAAATGGGCAACGCCTGATTTGGTTGCATGTACCGTGGCACCTCCCAGGTCTTCGGTCGTAATATCCTCTCCGGTAACCGTCTTGGTGACCTTTGGCCCTGTAACAAACATGTAACTTGTCTTTTCACTCATGATCACAAAATCGGTGAGGGCCGGGGAATAAACCGCACCTCCTGCACAAGGGCCAAAGATCGCTGAGATCTGCGGAACCACCCCTGAAGCAGCAATATTGCGCATGAAGATCTCGGCGTACCCGGCCAGGCTGTTTACACCTTCCTGTATGCGTGCCCCTCCGCTGTCGTTGATCCCTATGACCGGCGCCCCCACTTTCACGGCCTGGTCCATGATCTTGCAAATCTTACGGGCAAAGGTCTCCGAAAGTGAACCTCCGAAAACAGTGAAATCCTGCGCAAAGACGAAAACAACCCGTCCATCAATAGTCCCCCTGCCGGTAACCACACCGTCACCCATATAATGTTCATTCTCCAGCCCGAAATCGGTACAACGATGGGTCACAAACATATCGTATTCCTCAAAACTGCCTTCGTCAAGAACCTTTTCAATCCTCTCCCTGGCTGTGAACTTCCCCTTTTTATGCTGAGATTTGATACGGTCTTCTCCGCCTCCAAGCCTGGCTTCCTCACGTTTCCTGAGCAATTCTTCGATTTGATCTTGTTTCATAGTTAACAGTGTGAAAAGATTAACAATATTATGCGGCTGCAAGTTAATCGAAATTTCGTTTCTTTGTACAATATCTCCATGAAAATGCCAAAAAAATATCCTGAAAAAGATTTTTAATGGACAAAAGACCAATTATTTAAATCATTAACTTTGCAACTGTTATTTTATTAACAATTAATATAATCACACGACCTATTTATGCCTCGCCAAAAACTGTTAATCAGGGATCTTACCCTTCGCGACGGACAGCAGTCCCTGTTTGCAACCCGCATGACCCAGGAACAGGTCGACCGGGTGCTGCCTTACTATAAAGATGCCGGTTTCTATGCAATGGAAGTATGGGGCGGAGCTGTCCCCGACAGCATAATGAGATATCTTCATGAAAACCCATGGACAAGACTTGAAAAGATTAAAGAATCTGTGGGTGATGTCTCCAAACTCACTGCCCTTTCACGTGGACGTAACCTGTTCGGCTACAATCCATATCCTGATGAGGTTATAGAAGGGTTTAACCGGAATTCGGTAAGATCCGGTATCGGGATCATGAGGATATTCGATGCATTGAATGATGTCGATAATATGAAATCGACCATAAAGTATGTGAAAGAAAACGGAGGTATGGCCGATTGCGCTATAAGTTTTACGGTCGATCCCAAGTTCAGCACCCGTCAGCGGCTGAGATCGCTGATCCATCTTAAGGCATTGCCGCACGACATCTTCACTATCGATTATTTTATGGAGAAAGCCAGGCAACTTGAAGCCCTGGGGGCTGATATGATCAGTATCAAAGATATGGCTGGCCTGATAACTCCTTTACAGACCGGGGAGCTGATACGACGTATGAAAGCCGGACTGCGTGTACCGGTTGATTTTCACACTCACTGTACTCCGGGCTATGGTCTTGCCTCAACGCTTATGGCTATTGTTAACGGAGTCGATATCGTGGATACAAGTATCTGGCATTTTGCCGGCGGACCAGCCGCCCCTGCCTTTGAACTGATACAGATCTTCTGCGATAAACTGGGGGTTGACACCGGTGTGAACAGGAAAGCTGTTAAAAAGATTGACAATGAACTTAAAGAAATAAGGGCTGAACTTAAGGAGTTTGACACTACGGCCTTCCCTGAAGAATTTGATATCACAGGCTACAAACTTCCTAAAGAAGTCAACCGCCTGTTTGTCAAGGCTATTTATATGGCCAAACACGACAGGGAACAGGAATTGATCGAAACCTGCCAGGAGATCGAGAAAGTTTTCGGATTTCCTGAACCCGATGAAGAAGTGAAAAAAGCCGAGATCCCGGGAGGTATGTATACCAATATGCTGGCCCAGCTTAAACAACTGAAGCTTGACCACCTCTTGCCAAGAGTTCTCGAGCTGGTGCCGCTTGTGCGCATCAAATCGGGTTGCCCACCTTTAGTCACTCCTACTTCCCAGATCGTGGGTGTTCAGGCAGTTAACTGTGTGATCGATGAAAACAAAGGTCAGGCTTTTTTTACTACCAAATCCATACAGTTTGTCAACCTGGTCAAAGGGCTTTACGGTAGAACCCCCATCCCTGTTGACCCCGATTTCAGGGAAATCCTGACCGGGGTGCGGGAAGAAACCCCATATGACACAAGGAATTATAAAAAACAGGAAAATACTGTTTTTGAGGAATACGGCGGACTGCGACTGGCGGAAAATGAAAAGGATGAACTTCTGCTCGAATTGTTTCCGACCGTTGCCCGTGAATTCCTTCAGAATTGCGTTGAAGACAAATACACTGCCAATATCTGGGCTATCGAGGAAGAGAAACGCCGCAAGGCACGCGAAGCCCGTGAGGCATATGAACGGCTCAGCCCTGAAGAAAAGCAGAAACGTCTGATGGACGGACTTTATCACTGGTACGATGTACAGGATACGGGAGAGGAAGAAGCCCTGGGAAGATCGTGAACCGTGTGTCACGTTTTACGTGTCACCTGGCACCTGTCACTTTTTTGTCAGGCTTAACTGGTAGTATTGCCAGGATGAATAAACCTGTTTCACCGTGACCATGCTTGAGGTGTCAACCACGAACTCACTTAACCCT
>Ga0182027_10015698_pt1 | contig 10390 bp, 8 predicted proteins | sample 712E1DmetaG_FD_121300 | JGI IMG/M metagenome (GOLD analysis project Ga0182027, IMG submission 121300) | Permafrost microbial communities from Stordalen Mire, Sweden - 712E1D metaG (Illumina Assembly) | ecosystem: Environmental > Terrestrial > Soil > Wetlands > Permafrost | place: Sweden... | reverse complement strand
GTGGCAGCATTGCGACTCCGGGTTCGGTCAGCCGCATGTTTCAACGCAAGGGGCAAATCATTGTCTCAAGAGAGGCGGCGGGCGAGGATCTATTGATGGAATTGGTGATCGAAGCGGGCGCGGAGGATTTCAAGGCCGAACCGCAGGGTTATGAAATTTTGACTACTCCGGGACATTTTGAGGCTGTTCACAAGCAAATTGAAGCCAAAGGCATCAAATGCGAGGCGGCAGAAATCACATCGCTGCCAACCCTCATGACGCCGCTTACCGATGCCACAGCGATTGCCGCGGTCAACAAACTGATTGAAGCGTTGGAAGAGCACGACGACGTGAAGGAAGTTTTTTCCAATGCCGAATTCACAGACGAAGGATGACCGCGTGAAGCTTGCAAGGTGGTTTTAAACATGAAGCCGTTGAGCGCTGATTCTTTTCTCGGGCGGTCGCTGGCTAAACTGGCGGTGGCAGTGCTCCGTTATCCCCGATGGTTTTTCTGGCCGCAGGTGGGGCTATTTATAATCTGCGTTCTTTACACTGTCGGCTATTTGAAGACCGACATGAATCAGAATAATCTGGTCGGCCCCAACCAGAAATATCATGAAAACTTTCTCCGTTTGCAGAAGGAATTTCCGCAGCAGGGAAATGACCTTGCGCTGGTGGTGGAGAGCGACAGCATCGAAAAAAACCGGCAGTTTGTTGAGCGCATCGCCTCAAAAATGGGGGCGGAAACCAACCTGTTCCGCGACATCTTTTATCAGCACGATCTGGCGATGATGGGGACGAAAGCGTTGTTTTTTGTGCCGGAGGACGACCTGGCCTCAATTCAAACGACGTTGCACGACGATTTACCGTTCATCCGCCAGTTTACACAAACAACAAATCTCGTTTCATTTTTCGAGCAAATCAACACGGCGTTTCGCACCTCGCCGCGCGAGACAAATGCCCAGACAGAATCGCTGGTTCAGGCATTGCCGGTATTGACGCGTATTCTGACCCAGGCTGGCGGCTGTTTGCAAATGTCCGGCAAGCCACCCTCTCCGGGTGTGGCGGCGTTGTTTGGTGCCAGTGACGTATCCGACACCTACATCACCTTTAATCACGGCCGGATTTTTCTGCTCACGACGCACGCGCCGAATGACGCGCTTAACGGCGAGACAATTGACCGTTTGCGTCGGTTGATCCAGCAAACCCAGGACGAAGTGCCTGGTGTCAACGTCGGACTGACCGGTGAGCCTGTCCTGGATTATGACCAGATGAAGCAGTCAGAAAAAGACATCACGATTGCCACCATCGTGTCGCTGTTCCTGTGCGCTTTGATTTTCATTTATGGTTACAACGAAACCGGCCGTCCCATCAAGGCGAACGTCTGTTTGGTGATCGGGTTGGCTTACACGCTGGCATTCGCAACGCTGACCATCGGGCATTTGAACATTCTGACGATCACATTTGTGCCGATGCTTATTGGCCTGGCGATTGATTTCGGGGTGCATTTGATCACACGGTATGAGGAGGAACTGCGGCACGGCAAAACCGATGAAGCTGCGATGATCAAGGCCATGGTTTTCACCGGCCAGGGCATTTTCACCGGCGCGCTGACAACAGCGGGAGCGTTTCTGGCGATGGCGTTCACCCATTTCAGAGGCATCCAAGAAATGGGGATTATCTGTGGTGGCGGCCTGCTGCTCTGTTTTGTGCCGATGATGACAATGCTGCCGGTGCTCCTGCTGCGCGGCCGACAGAATATCATGGATCACCGGATTTCCGAAGACGAAACCCGCGCCCGCATCGAAAACATCTGGCTGCAACGTCCAGCCTTGGTCATCGCCATCACCTTTGTATTCTGTGTGCTGGCATTGACGCAAATTGTCCGCGGCAAGGTTCAATTCGATTATAACCTCTTCAAATTGCAAAGTCCCAGCCTCCCGTCGGTTGTGTTTTCTCAGAAACTGATTGATTCAGCCGATAAATCCGTGTTGTACGGTGCGATTGTGGCTGATTCGCTAGACCAGGCCATTGCCTTGGAAGAAAAGATCAAACGGTTGCCAACGGTGGCGGATGTCGAGCCGCCATTGGACATGCTCAATGATTTTCATGAGCAGGTTCAAAGGAAAAAACTGGATCTCATCCGGGCCATCAAGCAAGAGGTCACGCCGCTGGAGTTCAGCCCGCCGGACCTAGAGCCGGTGAAAATTAATGAATTAAGCCGGACATTGTATTCACTTTACGGTTATTCGGGTGCGGCATTGGATGAAGTCCGCAATAGCGATCCCGATCTGGCAAGGCAATTTGTCGCTTTACGGAGGCTGTTGAAGATTTGCGCAAGGCAATGTTGGCCGGCGACAGCACGGCCATTCAAGAGCATGCGAACAAGCTGAAAGAGTTTCAACAGGCGCTGTTCAACGACGTCCGTGAAACATTCGAGTCGCTACAGCGTCAAAATGACAGTGCGCCGCTGCGCGTAAGCGATCTACCTGCGGCATTGCGCAACCAGTTTGTGGGCGAAACCGGCAAATTTCTATTGCAGGTATTTCCCAACAGCGACGTATGGCAGCGCGGGAACCAGGAACAATTCGTTGCCGATCTGCGGAAAGTGGATCCCAACGCCACCGGCACGCCGGTGCAGCTTTACGAATACGAAACATTGCTGAAAGACAGCTATGTGCAAGCGGCGTGGTATTCTCTCGCGGCGATTGCTGTTTTGGTCTTCTTCCATTTCCGCACCTTTGGTTCGGTGATATTATCACTTCTGCCCGTCGGCATTGGCACCCTGTGGCTGGCTGGTCTGATGGGTTGGTTTGGTATTTCACTCAATCTGGCGAACATCATGACATTGCCATTGGTCATTGGCATCGGTGTCACAAACGGGATTCATATCCTGAATCGTTTTGCCGAGGAGCGCACGCCGAACATTTTGGCGCGAAGCACCGGCAAAGCAGTGCTTGTGTCCGGGTTGACAGCCATCGCCGGTTTCGGCAGTTTGATTCTCGCCAAACACCAAGGCATTCACAGCCTGGGCTGTATCATGGCAATGGGTATTGCGATGTGCATGATAGCAGGGTTAACCTTTTTGCCGGCATTACTGAATTTGCTCGGTCGTTGGCATCCGCTGATAAAGCAACCCAGTGCCAACAAATCGTCGTCGACACTGGGTCAGGAGGAACCGAGGTAAAAACCTCAATTATTAAGCAAGATAGGACAAATTATTTGAAAGTCAATCTCAATGTTAAATCTAGCTCTAAAAAGGTTAAAAAGTGTGATTTGGATTCATGGTTAACGATAACGTTGCATAAAAACAGGCGTGGCGATTCATTAAAACTCATGCTTAATTATTACAAAACATCCAAAATCATTCTGCAAATTTGTTTGGTGAGTTTTATTTTCAAGGGTTTCGGAGCCGAAAACTTTAGTGCAGGACCGTTATTTGATCAGTTCCCATTGACGTTGGATTCGGGGTATCGAACCGAGGCATTGGGCCCATTTTTTTACGATCAACAAAGAGGCTCTGAAACAACCTGGGCGGTTCCGCCGTTGTTTTCTCATAATGTAGATCCGACTGTTCAATTAAGAGAAGACGATTTGGTTTATCCGCTGTTGACCTATGAGTGTTTTGGAATGGAGTATCGCTGGCAATTTTGCCAGTTGATCAGTTTTTCCGGCGGTGAAAACCAGGAAAGCATTCGAAATAGACGCTTCACACTTTTCCCGTTTTATTTTCAACAGCGTTCGTCAATCCCGGACGAAAATTACACAGCGTTTGTTCCATTTTATGGCCATATCAAAGACCGGTTGTTTCACGACGACATTTTCTTCGTGATGTTCCCGCTTTACGGCGAGACGCGAAAAAGGGACGTTGTCACCGACAACTATCTTTATCCGTTTTTCCACCTTCGTCATGGCAATGGAATGCATGGCTGGCAGTTCTGGCCGTTGTTGGGAGCGGAACATAAGGATGTAACGACGCACACCAATGGTTTTGGTGAAACTGAAACCATTGGCGGTTACGACAAGTTTTTTGCCCTTTGGCCGGTTCATTTTTATCAAAACACCGGCATTGGCACCGATAATCCAGGAAAATTCCGCGCGGACCTGCCGCTTTACAGTGTCCTGCGCTCGCCCAGACGCGATTCGACTTCTGTGCTTTGGCCTTTTTTTACCTGGGTTGATGACCGGGAGAAAAAATATCATGAATGGGAGGGCCCGTATCCCTTCGTTGTCGTTGCGCGCGGCGAGGGTAAGACCACCACGCGCTTCTGGCCGCTCTTCGGCTGTGCGCACAGTGACACCGTTGAAAGTGATTTTTATCTCTGGCCGCTTTACAAATTCAACCGCCTTCACACCGAGTCGCTTGACCAACAGCGCACTCGCATCCTGTTCTATTTATTTGCGAATGTGACGGAGGAAAACATTGAAACCGGAACTCAACGTCATCGAACGGACTTATGGCCGTTGTTTACGTATCACCGTGATTTCAACGGAAATGACCGGTTGCAAATTCTTGCGCCGATTGAACCGGTACTGCCAAATAACCGCGGTATCGAACGCAACTGGTCGCCACTCTGGTCTTTATGGCGATCTGAAAACAATCCAAAGTCCGGCGCTGCCAGCCAGTCGCTGTTATGGAACCTTTATCGCCGGGATTCAACGCCCACATCCAAAAAATGCTCGCTCCTGTGCGGCCTTTTCCAGTATCAATCAGAGTCGGAAACGACAAAATTGCGCCTGTTTTATGTTCCAGTGCTCCAATGGCACAGGCAGACCGGCCAAGCGGTAAAATGAAGGCGCATTCAAATTATGTTTGAGAATGTTGGTGAAATTCTTCTTTTGTTTTGGCGCACAGTGCTGGCGTTGCCGCTGGCATGGCGGCAACGGCAAAAGGTATTCGACCAGTTTTTTGAAATCGGCAATGCCAGTCTGCTGATGGTTTGCGTGTTGTCGTTTTTCATCGGGGCCGTCATTGCGCTGCAAACCGGTCCGGTGCTTGTCGAACGCGGTCTAGCCAGCGCTGTCGGCGGCATTGTCGGTATTTCGCTGGCCAAGGAGCTGGCACCGGTGATGATGGCTATCCTGATTGCGGGACGCATTGGTTCGGCAATGGCGGCGGAAATCGGCTCGATGCGCGTGTATCAGGAAATTGATGCGTTGCGTACGATGAATATCAATCCGATTCACTACCTTGTATTGCCGCGGTTGTTGGCCATTGCGATCGCATTGCCCATGCTCGTGGTTTTTTCAATTCTCGTCGGCTGGCTCGGGGGCGCGTTGGTCGCGGAAGCCAACAGCCACATCGCAATCCCCTTCCAGGCATTCTTCGCAAACCTCCGTGACATCGTGGGACTGGAGGACGTGGCCAATGGCGTTTTTAAAAGTTTTTGCTTTGCGATAATCATCGGTGTCGTTTCATGCCATCAGGGACTTGTGACCATTGGCGGTCCACGTGGCATTGGCCGGTCCGTGACGAAGGCTGTTGTCAATTCAATCATCCTCATTGTGATTTTTGACTATCTCTTGACGCGCATTCTTTTGAAATAATGAACAGCTCAACAAACAATCGATCCGGCGTCAGTCTTCAGGTTCATGGCCTGCGGAAAAGTTTTGACGACGAGGAAGTCCTCAGGGGCATTGATTTCGAGGTTCAACCCGGAGAAATTTTCGTCATCATGGGGCCAAGCGGGAGCGGCAAAAGCGTGTTGCTCAAGCATCTCATTGGCCTTGAGATGCCTGATGAGGGGGAGATTCTCATCAACGGCGAATCCATTCAATCGCCGGAAATCGCCGCCAAATACCGGATGGCGATGGTTTTTCAATCCGGTGCGTTGCTCAACTCGCTGACCGTCGGAGAAAATGTCGGGCTTTATTTGAGCGAACATCGTCTCAAGCCGCCTGAAGAAATCGCTCGCATTGTCGCTGAAAAACTCGAGGCGGTCGGGCTCAAAGATACCGTGGATAAAATGCCGAATGAACTTTCGGGTGGCATGAAAAAGCGTGTTGCCATCGCCCGCGCGCTCGTCATTGAACCACAGTTGATTCTTTACGATGAACCAACAAGTGAACTTGATCCGATTTCAGCCGCCGTTATCAGCGAGGAAATCCTGAAACTGAAGGAACGTATTCATGTTACGTCACTTATTGTGTCACACGACCGCGACCTTGCCTTTGGCATTGCCGATCGCATTGCCGTCATCGGTGAAGGCCGCATCATCACCATCGGCCCGCCGGACGAGGTGAAACGTTTCAACGATCCGGCTGTCCAGAATTTTTTGCACGCAGATTTTCAACGCGAATCCAAATAAAGCCTATGAAAAATTCACTCGAAACCCGCCTCGGTATTTTTGTCATTCTGGTGGCTGTTGCCGCCCTGGTCATTATTGAAACGCTCGGTGGTATGGAATCATTCCGCGGCGGTTATCGCCTTAACGCATTGTTCGACACCGTGCAGGACTTAAAGGCCGGCAACAGCGTCAAAATGGCCGGCGTCGAAGTCGGCCGCGTTGAAAAAATCACTCTCGTCGGCGACAAGGCCAAAGTCACGATGAAGCTTCACTCCGGCGTCGTTGTGAAAACGGACAGCAAGGCCGTTGTCAAATTCACCGGCTTGATGGGGCAGAATTTCATTTCCATTGAATTCGGGTCACCTGACGCGCCGGCCTTGCAGGACAACCAAATGATAACCACTGCGGAACAGCCCGACCTCAATGCCATCATGGCCAAGCTTGATAAGGCTGCCACTGGCATCGAAAATTTTGGCAAAAGTTTTACCGGCGATAAAATCGACAACTTGATTGGCCCGCTGACTGATTTCATCAAACAAAACAGCGGCCATCTTGGCGGAGCCATTTCAAACATGGAAAATATTTCCGGCCAGATTGCCAGTGGGCAGGGAACGGTTGGGAGGCTGATTTACACCGATTCGCTCTACAATTCCGCGTTTGACACCATGACCAATTTGCAGAATGCCGTCACCCAAGTGCGACAGGTGGTCAACGACGTCAGCGGCGGCCGGGGCACCATTGGCAAGCTGGTGACGGACGAAACGCTTTACAATGCCACGACTTCTTCGATGACGAACTTGAATCAAATTTTACAGAAGGTAAATCAAGGGCAGGGCACAATCGGCAAACTCGTCAATGACCAGGAATTCTACAAAAACGCCAAGCTTGCGATGCAAAAATTGGACAAAGCCGCCGATGGCCTGGAAGATCAAGGGCCATTGAGTGTGCTTGGCATTGTGGCGAACAATTTGTTTTAAAGTGTAGGAGCCGAGGTGACGAGGCTCATTTCTTTAAATCGGAAATCGCAATTTAATCAGAGCCTCCTTGCGTCGGCTCCTACGATTTGAGTTTTCACGCCAAACCGAGATTTTTCAGGACTTGGACGGTTGAGCGCGACTTGTTCAGCGTGTAGAAGTGCAGTCCCGGCGCACCCGCGCGGAGCAGTTCCTTGCACTGGCGGGTAGCGTACTCAATACCAAACTCGGCGACGGCTTCGTCATTGCCGGCCAATTCATCCAGCTTGGAACGCAACGGCAATGGAATTTTGGCGCCGCAGAGCCTGGTAAATCTTGTGATTTGCGCTGCGCTCAAAATGGGAATGATTCCAGGCACCAGTGGCACACGCACGCCCAGCGTTCCCGTGACGTAATCGCGGAATTGAAAATAATCGGCGTTGTCAAAAAATAATTGTGTGAGCACAAAATCCGCTCCCGCATCCACTTTTTCCTTCAAATGCCGCCAGTCCGCATGTTTGCCCTCCTTGCAAGTGATATGGCCCTCTGGAAAACCGGCGACGCCGATGGAGAAGTCGCCTGACTCACGAATGAAGCCTGTGAGTTGCGAGGCGAACTGAAAGCCGCCTGGTGTGGATTTGAATTCCCCGCCATCGGGCGGATCGCCACGTAGAGCGAGGATGTTCCGGCAGCCGAGGCCGCGGATTTTCCCGAGCAATGCGCGCACTCCATCACGGGTGTGATTCACACAGGTCAGGTGCGCCAGTGCGGTCAATCCATGTGTACGTTGGATGCGATCCACAATCATCAGCGTTTTATCACGCGTGCTGCCGCCGGCGCCATAGGTCACGGAGCAGAAATCAGGCTTTGCTTGAAGCAACGCGGGGAAATGTTTTTCCAGCAAAGCGTGATCGCCCTCGTCGGTTTTTGGCGGGAAAAACTCAAAGGAAATGACCGGCCGTCTGGCGGCTTGGTTCACGGCAAAAATGTCCCGAATCAATTGCATTGGATGATGAATTATGGGGAAAACACGGGCGAAGCCAAGTTTTGTTGTGTAGGAGTCGCAGTATTTGACGAGGGTAGGGACGGCTCGCCGAGCTGTCCGCTTGTTCATTCGGACGCCCCGGCGGGGCGTCCCTACCTTTGATTTGGAAAACAAAAAGCCCCTTCCAGTTTTGCCGGAAGGGGCTATGAAGTTCTGTTAACTTAGAACTGATAGATCAGGTTAAGCGCCAACATAATGGCGTTGTCCTTGGCTGGAGTGACGCCTTGCGTGGTGGTGTCGAAGGATTTGCCGTGTTCGACGTGGTCCCAGCGGAGTTCCACCCGGCTCAACACATTCGCCCACAAGTTATATTGGACAGTGGCCGTGAGTTCTTCCGCAGCACCCCCGAACGGGGTATAAAGACCAGCTCCTGCATTGGAGAGGTATTCACCGCGAAGGTTAAGGCCCAACTTGTCCGTGGCTTGGAAGTTGGCATAGAGTCCTGCAACCCATTCACTGTTATCTTGCGGATTGGTAGCAGTCTGGCCGTTATGAATATCCAGATAATCAAACGCCGCGCCAACTTTCAACTTGGTAATGGGCGTCGGGAGCGTGGATCCTACATACCAGCTGGTCATGCCATGCGCTGCGTCAACACCCGCAGAAGTAGCAACACCCATATTGAGCGTTGCACCCTTTGCCCAGCCAAAACTATCTGGTGCAGTCAGTGCGATATCACCCAAGTAGGCCTTTTGAGATTCACGAGGATCGCGCGCGTTGATGACGGGACTAAGAGAGTCAGCCACGCCGGCCTGTGCCGTAATGATATCATTCACCTTGTAGGTGGCCAAAACACCCGTCAGTTCTGTCGGCTCAATGGTGTAGCCGTAAGAGCGGGTGTAGTTCGGGTCTAGTGGCGAACTGGTGGATTCGTAGCCGAGGGGGCTGTCAAACACACCGACTTTCCAGTCAATGCCGTTGCCAACTGGTGTGCGCAATGCGACATAGGCTTGGCGAATCGCGAAGTTACCGTTACGCACATAGTGAGTGTCAGTAGATAACGTATCAGCATCCGGTCCCAACCACATTTCGACATGATAACCGGAAGCCCATTGGCTTTGATCCAGTGGCTTGTCGAGTGCCAAATCAACAGTATTCAGGTTGAAGCCATCGGCTTTTGTTGCACCAACGGCAGTACTATAGCTGTATGGAGCTACAGGCCCGCCATTTTGGTTACCGAGATTCCATTGAGCGGATACGTCCACGTAACCGCTGATGGTGGTGTTTGAGAGCGCAGTTTGAACCTGGCTCATATGTTCGTCTGCACGCGCAGCCGAGGCAAGGCTGACTACCCCGACCGCCGCCAGAGCAACTGTCCATTTATTAAACTTCATCTAGTTCCTCCGATGTTGTTTGTTTAACGTTTATTGTCTTGTGTCTGTGCACTTGCAGAGCAAAAACGGTTTGCCCCGGCACCGCGTGGTGCAATTGACGTTGAAAATAGGGGAATCCGGCAGATTTGACAACACTTTTTTTTACAAATCGCATTGGCGTAATGTTTTGCAAAGGAATCAGTTGCTATTCCAGGAGGATTTTCATCCTATTCCTGTACAGGGGCTGAATGAGGTTGAGGCGTTCATGGATAAAGGGTTCCAAAGGTGATGTTTTTGGAATGAAGGCTGCTTACCAATGAGAATCAATTTAAAAATTGAAAGGTGTGGTGACGTAAGTGTAGAATTGTAACTAGGTTATATAAGTTTTACCGACGGATCAAAAGGCTATGCCATCGTATTCCTATACAGCCCGTGAGACAGCCAGTGGCCGCGAAATCCACAGCACTGTGGAGGCCGCCACTGAACAGGCCGCCGTTGCGGCATTGCTCAACCGGAACCTGCTGGTGGTGTCCATCCGGGAAAGAACTTCCAGAAAGGGCAAGACGAGAGGCGGTAAAATTTCGCTGGCGGATCTTGTTGTGTTCACGCGCCAACTGGCGACCTTGGTTGATGCGGGTATCGCCATCGTTCAATCCCTTCAGTCACTGGCCGAGCAGTCTCCCAATAAGGTCATGCGCGATGTGATTAGGGACGTTTGCACGCGTGTGGAAAGTGGCGAAGGTTTTTCCGACGCTTTGCAAAAGCATCCCAAGGCTTTCAGCAAGCTCTACGTTTCCATGGTGGCTGCGGGTG
>Ga0182027_10015697_pt1 | contig 10391 bp, 6 predicted proteins | sample 712E1DmetaG_FD_121300 | JGI IMG/M metagenome (GOLD analysis project Ga0182027, IMG submission 121300) | Permafrost microbial communities from Stordalen Mire, Sweden - 712E1D metaG (Illumina Assembly) | ecosystem: Environmental > Terrestrial > Soil > Wetlands > Permafrost | place: Sweden... | reverse complement strand
TTCCCCAACGGGTTCAACACCAGTTGTGTAGCTAATAATATGGCGGACCTGGCTTTGCTTCAAATTGTCCAGTCCTATTTTGCTGCCATCAATGTTAACATGTCAATTACTACGATGAGTAACGCAGACTTTTCAACTTATGTGATGACCGGCCACAAGCAGCCCGCGATTGCCTACAACCAACAGGGGGTAATAGGCAGAACCTTTGGTTTTATCACTCAACTTACTATATTTCAGACGGGCTACATCCAGAACTGGGCAATGGATACCGACCCTAAATTTGACGCATTCTATACTCAGGCCACTACTGCTACTACTCAAGACCAGGTAAAGACAATAATTCAACAGGCGAATGAGTATGGTTTGTACCAGCATTACGTAGTTTCTTTACTGCAGCCGACGGTTTACGCCATCAATCAACCGCGGATCCATGGTTATAACGGACAATATGGCGCGGTGGCGAATGGCGCGGCGGGAACTGGAATCGGCGTTGGCTGGTATGGCGCACGATTCTGGATTGATAGTAAATAAAAAAATTTCTGGGACACTACACCTCTTCATGAACACCTTTAAAAAAAGATGCCACCAGATTTTCTGGTGGCATCTTTGGGATGTTTGCCCGGTTGTAAGGAACATTTATTAATAACCTTCTCCTTTTATAATGTCATCAAAAGAATTATTGTTACCCAATTGCTTGAATTGTTATTGGGCAACTAACAAGATGGATAGATAACTTTACAAAAGACTAAATTGACAAATAATACCATAAAAACGTCCGCCCATTTCACGCTTGAATACCAGACTTGTTATTGTTGGGTTAACAAAGGAACCTTTTTTGTTTTATCTGGATATACTATTTGGTGAGGTGCGGCAGAATATTAACCATAGGTACTCAGCGAAAACTAAGGATTATCATCAATCCACTTAGTAAACGAGGCTTCGATCATTAAATTGTCTAAATCCGGTACTGCTTCTTTTGCTATTTCTTTAACCTTTTCGAATAAGTCCCGATAATCCTGCTTGATAACAGGCTCGAATCCGTGTGCTAAAATTGAATAGTTTCTCTTTCTTAATACATTCTGGAGTTTTTTATCAGCGGGTATATTATGACCTAACTTGTCACCCAGAATATCCAGAAGACGCCAGGCATTTTTCAAAGCCAATTGTGTTTTATCATTTTGAAAAATAAATTCCTTTTGAAATTCAGGGGGAATTTGCTTCCGAAGCACGTTATCGGTAGCTGTGATGCCATATTTTTTTAATCGGTATTGAGCAATAAATTCAATAGTGCGATATAACCTGGCTACAGCATCATCATATTTTTGTTCTAAGTCCCCGCGACGTGAGGCATTATTCAGCAAATCGGCAATCAGGAATTTTTCTTTGTCAGGACTACTCGTCAACTTACCCAGAAATGCTTTATTATTGTTTAAAGCTGGATTTACCACACTTTTTACCTTCACAAATGCATTATTATGTTCAAACCTATCCCATAAGGAGTACGCTTCAGCTGAGAATTTTAAATCGATAACTTTCCTTACGATTTCCGGTAATGGTGTTTCATCCGTAATCCGGGAAAGAATGGTGATACAAGCCTCAAACTGACATTTATTAAACATAGAAATTGCTTCGGTAAATCTGCGAGAGATTGTGATGTAATAGGGATTAATTGAAAGATGTTTCTCAGTACCCTTCACAACAATGCCTCGATTGCGCTCCCCGGTAACATAACTGAGACTATTCGCTTCATATAAACTGCCAAGCACACAAAGAGCGCCGGTCATTGATTTTGTCCCTGAAGTGTAATCAACTATCAATTCGTGATATTGTCTCCTAAATTTTTGGAATAATGGCTCTAACTTTTTAAAAATTAGATTTATATCGTCCGGGTCATCTATCTCACACACCTCATAATCGTTGCCAGTCTTTCCCACGACAATAGGTAAAACAGTTTTAGCACTTTGTTTGGTTATGACAAACAATACCTTATCTGCAGCAAAATGATTAACACTTAGAACAATAGCATTGGCTACACTCTCAGCGCCTGTTTCATTAACGCCAGTACCAACGGAAACAACAAGACATCGTTTTCCTGCCATTTTCATAGCTCCATTCTTATTAATCCCCTTTCGAGGATTTATTCTTTTCTCACGCGGTGAGAGTAAAAATTATCGGGGATACTCTCAGGTCAAGCTCCAATCCCCTTTCGAGGATTTGTTCCTTTCTTACACAATCCCCGAACTCTGGGAGTTAGCTTGTAAAGAAGATGCTCCAATCCCCTTTCGAGGATTTATTCTTTTCTCACAGGCGGCTATCAGGGCAGACCAGAATAAGAAGATTGGGTTCCAATCCCCTTGCGAGGATTTATTCCTTTCTTACTTGACGCCCTCTACTCAGAAACGCCACAGGTGGTATGGTTCCAATCCCCTTTGGAGGAATTATTCCTTTCTTACGATACAAACGGTCAAGGTGTCCCCACAGGTGGTACGTTCCAATCCCCTTGCGAGGATTTATTCCTTTCTTACGAGACAAGGTATTCGGAACAGTCTGGACTCCGTTATTCCAATCCCCTTTGGAGGAATTATTCCTTTCTTACGATACAAACGGTCAAGGTGTCCCCACAGGTGGTACGTTCCAATCCCCTTACGAGGATTTATTTTTTCTTCCAAAAAGTTAAGCAAGGTAAATTAGGCGAATTGGAGGGGGTTCCAATCCCCTTTCGAGGATTTATTCTTTTCTTTCCTACAATGATGCACTTCAGGCAGTCCTGAAGGTAATAGAGTTCCAATCCCCTTTCGAGGATTTATTCTTTTCTTTCTGGTTAGACCTTATAGCCAAACTCCAGAAAGGGGAGTGTTCCAATCCCCTTTCGAGGATTTATTCTTTTCTTTTACTCATTTCTTTGCGTTTGCCCCATCCCCATAGTAGTTTTTGCTCCGGTGCCGCAGAATTGTGCAAAATCAGCAAGGGCGTTGATTAAGACAACTTCTTCGTCCGGAACGCTCTTATCAATTTCAAAACGACAGGAACCGATAAATCCTAGTTCCTGGTACGACCCAAAGTCCCAGATTTTCGATTCCAGACGGTACCTAGTCATGTTTATCTTATCGAAATAAAAACTCACATCGTCTTGCAGCTTTACCGGAGATAGCGTTTTCCACTTGTTCCAGTAACTTCCAAAAACCAAGGTCGGCTCAGGGAAAATATTATTACGTTTACCGCCGGAACGGAAGACCGTTGGGGTATTGAACTCCAAGTCTATCTGACGGGAATTGTCAGATGCTGCCAGAATCCCCTGAAAGCTCTCAAATGATACAGGCACATCATCCCGCGGTGTCGTTACCACCTCTTCTACCAGAAAGGGCATCCCGGCAATTTCCACTGGCTTATCTCCCCATCGCATGGCCCCATCCAGAAAATGACTGAATACAGAACTGTCCATAAAGGTGAGCCGTAACCGGAGATTAATATCCGGAGAGACGGCAAGTTGCGCTCGATTTCGGAGCATTCTCCCCCTCAAAGTTGAGATCGTAAAGGGTTTCACCTGCTCACCGGCGTGGAGTTTTTCTGCCAGAGTAGCATCGGATGCCCGAATGATGTTCAGAAAAAGGGCATAGACATGGTAGCCATGCGCCAGCGGAATGACCCCAGTCCGTAATGGATGGACGGACACTGATATGGAAAACAGTTCAGGATTTATCGTTGTTTCTTTTGTTCCGGCTGCGTTCAATTTTAATTCTTCTTATCTACGATTCAGTAATTTTTAATGGAACGGGGAAGGCGAAGCCATATTGCACGACACCAGGATATGCGAGGCTCAAACCCTTGACCAAACGCCCGTAATAATTGCGGATGGGGCTATCAAAAAAACACGAACCAGCTCTGAACATTACCAGCGGTTTTTTATGGGGATTCCCGTTAATGGCGAATTCCTCCCCTAGTTTTCCATACTTAATCAGTATTCCCCAGTATCCCCTGGTCGGGTCGTCCCTAGCCGGGACAAAATTGGAGAGGCTGACAAATGCATTCGCATCTTTCGGCGACTGGAAACCCACAAATTCGTTAAATGACTTTACCACGAACTGCCCATAACCGACCGTTTTACGTTTTCCATAACCGGACTTTGAAAGATTATCAAAGAGTTCTTTCGTTGTTTCCACGAAATCATCTGCGACTTTCAGATAAATTGAGATTGTTTCAAGGTGGCGTTGTGGAAAATTGAAAAGATGGCCTGAAGCACTATCCGTCTCTTTACCTCTCGTAGTCCCACTAAACCTGTTTATCTGGTTCTTGATAGTTACGCTGGCGGTGCCAACTTTTTTTTCGTTTAAAACAGGATCTTCGCCGTTAACCATGTCCGTAAACTCTTTGAAAGTTAGCAATGATATTTTCTTATTCAATTTTGTTGTGATAAATTCGGAACGTGTCATTACATTTTTGCCCGGTAATATCGGCCGTGGTAACAAATCACCCGGAAAACCGTTTGATACTAAAAGAGGTGCTTCACCCTGGTTATACTTGGCCAAGAACCTGAGTAGCTCATCTTCTCCGTAGGTAAAGCGCAGCGCCCAGCAGAGATGCCCCCAGATGGTATCTGCCTGCCAGTCGGTGTTATAAGGTGAAGTTAATTGAAGGGTAACCTTATATAATTTCATACCGTTTTAACAATCTGTCCATTTCATATCTTTGATTTCCACCCAACCATAACCGCGAGTGCCTGAACCGCCTAGCGTGTCGTGCTGTAAATAAGAGATAGCTTCTTCGACCCATTTTTTCATTGCATCAGAGTTATCATTATCAAATATTCTGAGGTTAATGTTTAGAGTGAACTCAGTACCGGCAGGAACACGTTCCTGGTTTCTTAGGGAAGTATTAGCGGCAGTGCCCGTACGGCGGTTAATCATCGTTTCCGTTTTTGTTTCCGTGAATTCGATGCCTTCTTTCTTCGCCTTTTCCCAATCCGTCTGGCTTTTCACTGAGAGATAAGCATCCCTGACAATGATTCTTGACGGACCTAAGTCGTGATATAGTTTTTGATGGGGACCAAACATAATGCAAACAGGGCAGTCCGATAGTCCGCAACCGCAAGGACTCCCCTTTTCATTAACTTTTTTGTACTTATATTCAAGCAGTGAACGGAGCTTGCCTTTGAGAGATGACCCCGGAACATAAGGCATACCCCTCGAATCTTTTATAACCGGGCTATCTGCGCCTCCGATATTCATCCCCACTTCACTGCCGCCGATCTTTAATCCCGTTTTACAAACTAGGGTTGCAGTTAAAGAACAATATTTTTTTAGCTCTAGTGCACGTGCCATTTTTGACCCCCTTTGTTAATTATTATTTTGTGTCCGGGTAGTACCCGACAATACACTCAAAATGAGTCACGAAGGCCTTGAATGCATTTGCATCTTTACTGGCTATTTTCACATTCTGCCCGATAAAATTTCTAAAAAGCAAAGGCGCGTTGTGCTTCTTTGCGGCATTTTCTGCATAACTATCTAGTTTTAGTATTTCAGTTCTTATTATCGCAAAATCGATGCCGCTTGTTAACCGTCCTTCCTGGTGTCGCACTTCCTGGAAAAATCTTCTAAGTTGAGCAGTTTTGAGCTGTGGGTCAGAAGAATGTAAAGCCCTAGCAATTTCATTTGCCCAGTCTATTATTAAGGCTGGGAAAATATTCCCTGAAATATCAAAATAACCGTCCTTCAAATAACCCTGCGGCAACGATTGTTGAATGCCAAAAAACGGTGGTCGGTTATTGGTCATTTATTTACCTCCTCGTTTACTTAAAATTACCAATTGTGTGATCAACCCCAGATTGTCCAATATAAACAATTGTTCTTTGTCACTTGGTTTAATAGATAATAAGGTGTTTGCCCATTTCCAGGATTCAGGTGAATTTCTGGGATTAATATTTCTACGCACCATGTAGCTCAATAAAGGATGATATCTCAGCCCTAAGACATTACCTTCCCGATATTGACGCCACATTTCACCAAACTCAATTAACCCGTAAAGGAAAGCGGAGGATACATTCTCTTTCTTGACTATTTCTTTAAGATGCATCCATTCTTCAGCAATTCTTTTCCAATCGGCCCACTTCAATGTGTGCCCCATAACTGTAATGCTGTCTTTACCTAGTTTTGACTTCGATGCGTGCAATGCAGACTCAACATCATCGGCGGCTGTTGCAATGGGATAATCAGGTCTGTCAATGACCACGCCGGCACTAATCGTTATTTTCGGGTTATTTGTATATTTCCCAAAGTCATTCTTGATGTATTCCGCTGTTTCGAGAATATGATCCCACGGTCCTACCAGGAAAAGGTCATCGCCGCCAGAAAATATTGTATATATCATATCGTTTCTTTTGGCAAGGTTTTCCACCCACCCGGAGAAAAAGATATCAAACATCCGGCTCATTGTTGAGACACGGGAGATAGAATCATTTGGTTTCAATCCGAATATAACGGTTTCACCAAGATTATCCACATCCATTTTGAGAAAACCAAGGAGGTTGTCACCGTCTGCGCGGTTTGCCAGACATTCAAAAGTAGCGATTGGACTATCTTGTCCTCGACAAATAATACACTGATCGGATTTAGGGACTGTTTTTGTAATATATTTGAAAGTAGTTGGATAGGCCACCAAATCAGCAACATCCGTATCATTTATTTTAACCACTAAATAAGGCTGAGAATTGTTAACAGGGTAGTTCAGCGAAACTGAATACCCCAATATTTCCATGTCTCCGGTGTGTTTGTCTTTATTGAATGTAATATATTTAGCTTCTGGTAGTTTTTTACCAATCTCACGATCGAGATAACAATGGGAACATAAGCCATCTTGTTTCTGGGGAAATTTATGGCAAGATTGACAACTGTTTTCCCCTTTGTAAACGATTGGGATCTCAAAGTCATTTTCTTGCCACTTTTGTTCACGTTGAAGTACGTTTATGAATCGCGTCTTTTTTATTACGTCAAGCTGTTCATTAGCGGTTTTCATTGCTACCCCAAATCCTGCGCCAACTTCTTTTTCTGTCTTGAAATCCGCATCATCAAAAGGAACCAAAGCAAGATCAATAGCAAGTTCACCGTTCAACTCTTTAAGAAACCACTCATCTATCAGTTTTTGTGTATCCCGAATACTTGCGCGTATTTCATCTGTATTGGGTAATAACAGATAAAAATGACCGCCGGAATTTAACAAAGTGTGGATCACTATAGGCAGTCCCAATTGATGCAGAACCAGATGAGAGGCTACCTCACAGCATAACTGGACATATTGTGACCGTGCACGGAGTCGTCTGGCAACCCCGCCTACTCCACCAGTGGCGATATCAAATATGTAGTTCTGAATACCAGAGATATCACCTGCTACAAGAAGGAACCTCTGGCTGTCCTCTTTCCGAACGGATTTCTCGTTCAAGGAGTCATTAGTTGAATGATAAAGATATAAACAGGATGTAATAGCCGCCGTTGTCCTCAGGTGGTCAAAAAGAGAAACGTCAGGGAATACTTCCTGAGTATCGGCCGGCAGACACCACGTGTACTTAGCAAGGATGGTGTACAGATGCGTAAGCAAACAATCATAGTCATTATTATTTACAATGGACTTTCCCGACTTAAAGAGGCTTTGGAAATCTTCCCCGAAATCTTTGATGAGCTGTGTTAACTCCCCTTTATCGTAAACCTGAATTTTTGAAGGAAAAGTTGCCAGCAGTTTTTCGGGTGTACCTACCCGACCGGAATGAAATCGAACTTCTGGGGTTTCGGACTCCATTCTGTTAACACGCTCAAGCACTGAAGCCAATGGTGTTTCTTTGTAATCCTGATAAGTCTTTGTATGTTCGCCTCGCTCCGATGAGGATAAATTGTCGGCCATACTGACTAGACTAGCAAGAGTACGGATATGTTCGTCGGTGATACTGCTTACATTCAAGTCTGGTTCGAAGGATGGGTTTTCGTGGTGTTTTTGAACAAGAGTTCGGAGCAAGGAAACGTCGCACGTTGGACTAAAAACATCGGAAAAAGCCGTAATAAAATTCGCAGATATCGCCGGGTGTTTCCCTTTGATGTCGATAGCGCCAAATGAACCCCGCTGTAATAGTTTCCCTATATCATGCAGCAATCCACTCAGCACTACTGTTTGATATTCATGATTATCAATCTTCAAAGATGGATACTCCTGAATTAAATGTAAAGGTTAATATTCCACTAGGAAGTAAAAATCAACCTAAATATAATCCGAACGATACAATATGTCAAGTGCCGATGTATCATAACAATTTCATTAGATTAATGTTATGAAGATGCACTATTTTAGCTATAAATGAGAAATAAGAAGAACCATTTTAAGAGTGTAATAAAGGTTCCTTTGTTAACCCGACAATAACAAGTCTGGTATTCAGGCGTGAAATGGAGCGGACGTTTTTACGGGATTATTTGTCAATTTAGTTTTTTGTTAAGTCACAAAACATCGTTTAGTGTAATTGACCAGGTGGTACAAATAGTGCAAACTGCACTAATTGGCTTTTTTCTCCGCCACGACCGCTCCTATGCCAATATAAATATGCATTATATGGTGTCATTAGTTCGAATCATAATAAATCGTTAGCGATTCTGGTGTCTAAACAATTTACAAACAATGGGGGATCCTTCAATCTCTTGAACTCACCTTTTAGCTTTTCGTGGGCAATCCGTAGTAGAGGATATATGTCTTGCCAACTTAACCACATCTTAATTTCTGAATAGTTATGCACTTTAATATCCATGTCCAGAAAGGCTCCTGTGGGTGGTTGATATTCTGACTTCCCGGACAACTGATTCAACTCCCAGTGCCCTTCGGTTGGTCCTGGATCAAATCTCAAAGAGGTTAATATACCCAATTTTTGGAGAATTAGGATTGGGTCTTCTTTGGATGCCGCATCGAACCTTTTTCGCCCAAGGTAGTAATCGATGTCCTTAATTCTGGATTTCAACTTACTCAGTTCGATATCACGTTGTTTTTCCGCTTCCTCTTTTTTCTTGTTTATCTCCTCGAGTTTTTGTTCCAACGTCGGCATTTCGAAAATAATCGCGATTCTAACTGACAACAATCGCGCCGGGTGATTTCCCCCTTCGACCTTGTTGCGGTCTTCCGAAAGAGTAGCCAGCCAATTTTCAAGTTTAACCTCATTCATGCTAAATTCCTTGTATTTCTGGTTTAATGTATTGACCTTACTTATCAGAGCGTCAATCTCGGCTAGTTGCTCACGCTTTTCATCTTCCAACTTCCGCAGTTTCTCCTCTTCTTCAAATGCCGGAAGCACTTTTTGGTTAATTATGTTGTTGAACGTCAATCGGTAGATATTTAGTGTTTCTTCAGTAACTGCTTTGGAATTCACCTCTCTCCAGAGAGTTGCCAGAGTTTTAGCAAATTCAGGGTGCTTATGCTGAAGCCGCGGAATATGATCTTTTATTTCTTTTACTAATAATTGACGTTGATAAATCAACTCATACTTGGTATTCATTTGTTCTGCGGTCTTTTGGTGTATCTTATCTTTTCTTTCTTCAATCAGCGATTTCCGGCTTTGCTCTTTGGCCACCGCTTGGACCAATTGTTTCTTGATTCCAGGCTGTTTGGTTTGTTTATAACTATTCCATTCTTTGCCAACCAACTCCCTCCAGCCGGGAACACACCCACCTAGACTTTCTAAACAGATTAGGCGATCCCATATAGTCTGATAGACCGATTCCTGCAAATCATCAGCAAGAAGGGGTGAGCGCCCCAAGGTAAGAATTACAAGAGGCATGGTATCGACCAGGGGTTGAAATTCATCGTTAACGCAAGCTAAGAACAAGTTTCGCAGAGAATTAAATTCTTCATCCGTTAGCGTCGTCTTTTTCATTTGGAGTCGCTTCAAATTAATTCGGGGAAAATCCTTCAATTCGAAAATCTCTTTAGCGACCAGATCAACATTACGCAATTCGGTTTGTACATATTCTGTATCAGCGACAACACACCTGCGGATGTAAGGCTCAGGAATCTCGAATCTGTCGAGGTTTTCCTTATGAAGATTGGTATTTAATGTGACCATGCAACAAGCGTGATTCTGGATAGTCGTTTCTTCAACATTAAATTTTGAACGGCCATCGAGGAAGAAAAGAACATTTCGTTTGATATTTTTATCGCTGACTTTGTCATATTCATCAAAAACCATAAAGGGCTCATCGAAGAATGATGATGCGCTGGTATCAAAACCGACTGTTTCTTTGGATCTAAACCTGCGAACTCCAACCTCGCCGGGTGTGGCGATGTATAAAGGGTATATATTCCTTTCAGGAATCAGCCCGAAAATTCGGCATATGACCTTGCCGGAAGCTGTCTTAAAACCCTTTGTTCTCCCT
>Ga0182027_10015696_pt1 | contig 10391 bp, 11 predicted proteins | sample 712E1DmetaG_FD_121300 | JGI IMG/M metagenome (GOLD analysis project Ga0182027, IMG submission 121300) | Permafrost microbial communities from Stordalen Mire, Sweden - 712E1D metaG (Illumina Assembly) | ecosystem: Environmental > Terrestrial > Soil > Wetlands > Permafrost | place: Sweden... | reverse complement strand
CGGGCGACGACGAGGCACCAGCCCTGCTTTTCGCCACGGACGGCGCTTCAGCCGGTCAGCGAAGTGACTTGCAGGTCTGCATCACGCCGTCGGCGTGTGTGCGTGAAATAGCGAGGCTAGGGCGAAGCGCCCGGAAGTTGTATAGCCAGTTCCGCCCACGCACGGGACAGAACGTCCCTCCCTTTCAAGCGACGGGACGGCCCAGGACAAAGTCAAGTGGCCATCGGGGAGCGGAAAGCCCCGAGAGAGCACGCCCCGACAGGGTCGAGCATAACGGTGACCTGGGTGGTTCAGGCGACGTGTACTCTCACGGCGACCTCCGTCGCCTGTTCATAATCCTTACCGTTGGGCATGTAGACCTCGGCTGACGCTTTGATGACCGGCCAGGAGTGGTTGAGGGTCGCCACGATGGCGGGCAGGTCCGAGGTCAGGCTGGCCCCACCCGGACAGTCTTCAGTCCGCTTTATCACCCCGTTGACCATAGAACCGCAGCTGGCATCCAAGTAGGCGGCGGTGTTTGCGGTGGCAGAGCTAGGGATGAGGCCCGCCGAGTCGGCGCTGTTCGGGTCGAAACATCCAGGCACGGTGGCGTTCGGGGCACATAGGGGCCCGGAATCGCGGAACCCGATCGATATCTTCACGGTAGTGGAAACATTGTCGGGTAGCTCGATCACCGCTGGTGCGCTGATCTTGAGAGCGGTCCCAACTACTGTGCTGCCACCTAGGGCTCGGTGTAGCGGATCAGGCACGCCATGAAGAGAACGAGTTCGGGGGCTGGCTCCATGCCCCGACGATAGGCCCCAGACGGCGATCGTCCGCGCCTCGTTACGCGCCGCGACTGGGTGGCTGCCGTTCGACGTTCGGGCGACGCGTTCTGTAATTCCGACTGCCTCACTCCGGCACTTCTGCCATACCCCCGACCAGGCCGCCAGACGCCATTCGAGGCAAGCAAGACCAAGCACGCCGAACGAAGTGATGGCCACGACCCGCATGCCGAGTGAATGCATCGAGGTCACGCAACCAATGCCAGCAAGTCGCGTGAGCGCTATGATTCCGTGGTGGTCGCCTCCGAACTCGTCGAGCTTCTTCGACGCCTCGAAGCGGAGATGGTTTCCCCTGAGATCTGGCAGTCACGCGAGGAACTTGAGGCTCGAATGACCCCTGATTTCATCGAGGTCGGATCGGGTGGGGCAATCAACCGCGAGGAGCTCATCGGAATCATTCACGGCACGGATCCGGGGAGCTGGCGGGCCGAGGACTTCAGCGTCCGAGAGCTGGCACAAACTGTGGCCCTTGCGACGTATCGCTCCGTGATCGACAGGGGAGATGGAGGCCCGAGCCTCGTCGCGCTTCGCTCCTCGATCTGGGTTCTCAAGGATGGAGCCTGGAAGATGACCTTCCACCAAATCGCACGCCTTGGCTAGTGAGCCAGGGCGTGTCGCCAGATCCCTACTGAGTGGAGCCTTCCCTGCCACCTATCGCCGGGACCGAGACGCGCCAGAACGTTCGGCCGATTGACATCGCAGGCTGATGTGAAGCCGACGAGGTCGCAGAACAGCACCGAGACGTGACGGAGCTCGGTGGTTGGCGCAGTGGTATTCTGCGCTTGGTGAGCCATCGGGACAAGGGCGGCCGGGGCGGCCGCTGAAGCGATCAGAGCTCCGACGGGCGACCCGCAGTCACCGCAAAATCGCCTGCCCGACTCGAGTAGCGCTCCGCACGCGGCGCACACGATAGCTAACGATTCGCCGCAGTCCCCACAGAAACGCTTGCCGTCCGAGTTCTCGCCCCCGCACGCTGAGCAGCGCATCGATCCCCTCCTCTGCTGCTCGAAGCCTACGACGCCATGGGTGGACGTGCATCCGCTAGGACACACGAGCGGTGAGCGCGGAATCGAGTGGTCCGGCACAGAAAACCGGCATCACCGGGTCGCACAGAATAACGCGCGACCCGGTGAGGCGTGGTTCGAAGTGCGGCGCCCGGCTCGGCGTTCGCGCGCAGTGCACCGCGCGAGGGTCGTGAGCTGCACCATCGCACAGATCGCGCCGAAGCTCCGATGGTGACCTGGGCGGGTCATTTGAGCGCGGACAGGCGCAGGCGAAACCTCAGGCCCGAGCAAGGAGCCATCGATCAGTACTCCGGCCGCCCCGACCGACAAAACGCTCCGGCCGCTCAGTTGAGCCGTTCTGACTAGACCCATCACACAAATCGGTCGGGGTTTCGAAGGGTTCGGCTCAGCACACGAAACGGACGCGATCGATTGAGCCATGACTGTCGAGGCGATAGATAATTACCGCATGCACCTCACCGCCCGGAAAGCCGGTGACGCGTTCTTCGTCGACCACGTACGCCCCTACTCGGACCCGTGAGACGATCTCGGCGCTCAGGTCGTAAAGGCCGAAGATGCCGCCGTAGTGCTCTCGCACTTCCTCGCGACCGCTCATGAGGACACCCCCTTCGGCATCCTCGATGACCACGGCTTCCGTGTAGCAGGCTACAAACTCGTCGACGTCGTGCGCGTTATACGCCCGCACCTGGCGTTCGACAGCGTCCTCTCCGGCTTCGGCCATAGTGCTTGGCTCATACTGCCCCAACGCTGGGTGTCCAACCCGGACTGGCCGCGTCTGGGCGCGACAGAGCGACCGGCGACAAGAGCCGTCGACGTCGACTGCGCAAGCGCCATACTCGGCGATCCCGAGCTTTGGGAAGCACCACCGCTTCACCCGCACCCTCGCACATAATTGCAGCTCAACAGGGCCGCTGCCGACAGAGACGGCCTTAACGTCGAAACCTCGAAGATGTGGGGCTTGGACGCACCCGCCCCCGAGCCCCACTGGCTCAGGATCTAGTGCTTAGCCCGGTCGAGGACATGTAGCTGGATAAACCCCTGATAACCCCACGGGCCTTTATAGCGACACGGACTGTCGTGTTGCGCGGCGATCCGACCAGCCCTGGGCGGTGTGCGCTACCGTCCGCCAATGGCTGATGTGGCGCGGGTCGATGACCTGGACGGGCCCATCGCCGTCCCCGATCACCACACAGTCGTGTTCGAAAACGAGCACATACAAACCCAAGTGCTCGAGACAGTTATCAGGGTTGGGGACACAGCACCTCTGCACACGCACCTGGCTAAGCACGTGATGCTCGTACACAGTGGCAGCCACTTCATCCGCCGGGACTCCGCCGGGGCGGTGCTCTTTGATACCCGGGCCACACAGCCCCGTTCGTCATGCCGCCTCTTTCGTGGAGCAACGGGACTCCAGCCCACACCCTGGAGAACACCGGGGAGGACGACATCCGCATCACCGCCATCGAACAGAAGGAGTGACGTCCTCAGTTTTTGACGAAGTTCGGCCCTTCTGCGTTTGGTATTTCCGGCAGCGCTACAGGGAGGTCGAGGTAGGACCGCTCCCCGAGCTCGATGGTGAAGGTTTCTCCCGCTTCCCCATAGCGTGCGAAGCTGGCGGCGTCGTGGCCTGCGACAGCCACCCGGGCCCGGTGGCCGGTCCGGAGGAGCGCAGAGACGGGCAGGAGCTCGACGACGAGGTCCATGTAGTCCCCGGCCACGACGGGCCGGTTGTCGGGGCGGGAAAAGCTCCGGGGCACCCCGAGCCGCGTCGGCTCGGCCGGTCCGGCCGTTTGTCGGTGGAGGAACCGCAGGCAGCCCTCGGATAAGTAGGTCACCTCACCACCGGGGCCTACGTCCTCCAAGTAGACGTAGACGGCACCGTCGCTGCTTGAGGTGGCGAGGCGGAGCGTTACGACAGGAAAGCCCAGGACGTGAAGGTCTATCGGCAATGGGTCGCTGGTCTGGGTAAGGAGCAGGCTGTCGGCCGCCCGCCGGTCGGGGTACGCGGCACCCCGGCCGAGCATGATGGCATGCCAGCGGTTCGTGGCCCCTGACGACGCGGCCGGGTCGACCCTGTAGCTGACGGTAGAGGCTGGGCATGCTTTTTCGTCCAGCTGGCCCGCCTGTCCCAGGTGCCAACGCCTCACCACCACGCCTTCGAGTGGCCATGAGGTGGCTGTCTCCCACCGGTCAGTGCCAAGGGTGCTGAAACGCAAACTGCGTTGGGCCTGCTCCTCGGGCCGCACGCCTTCCACGAGGTACCTGGTGAAAAAGTCGACCAGGCGGCGGTCCTGGCCTTCAGGGCTGAGCTCGTCGCCGGCCAAACCGGCGTCGGGGCGTAAAGGGTCGGCGAAGGACCCGCCGCCGTGGCCCCAGGGCCCGATCTCAACTTCTTGGTGGTTGGAGAAGGTAGCGAACCGTGCCAGCGTCCCCGCCACGAAGCCACCGTCGACCCAGCCGGCGCGGACCAGGATCGGCACGCCCGAAAGCTCGATCTCGCTTTGCCAAAACGCCGGGGAGACGCTGTCCCAGCTGGCACCCTCGGCGCTATCGTCCCGGAACGGCCATCGGCTCAAGATCTCTGCCTGGTTGGCGTTGGCCTGGTGTTCCTGGAGGGCCTGGGCGAGGAGGGCCGGCCCGTCCGGCCCGTCGACCGGCTTGACCGGTGGGGGGGCCAGGCCCTCGGGTGGTGTGCTGACGTTGGCGCTCCCACCCGGGTAAAAGAGCTGACGGTACGGGTCGAGCGGGCTGGTCACCACCGCCACGGCGAGCAGGTGAGGGTTGCCGAGCCGGGCCATGAGCTCCGCCGCCATGCCTTCGTACGAGGTACCAAAAGCACCTACGTGCCCATTGGACCAAGGCTGCGCCGCTATCCAGTCGATCACCTCGCCGTAGTCTGCGATCTCCCGCTCGTCGAGCCCGGTCGTACGGGTGCCGAACGACGCGCCGGAGCCCCGTGCGTCGACCAAGACCAACGCAATGCCGGCTCGGGCCCACATGTCCCCCGCCGCGAAGTTGGTGTCCAGCTCCGGTCCTGGGCCGGGCGGCTCGAAGGCTCGCGAGTAAGGAGTGGCCCGCAGGACCGTGCTCACCGCGCTCCCCCCGGTGACCTGGTCGACCGGCAACCATACGTCGACCGCGAGCCGGGCACCATCGCTTACCGGCACGTACACAGACTGGACAGGAAGGGTGGGGTCGATCAGCACCTCGTCGAACACTTTACTGACGGTACAGCAGACAACGCCGACGGGCACCTCGGGAGCCGCTCTTGGCCAACGCTGGCGACTTTTTCTGGTGCGTGACAGTTTTCTCGGTTCGCGACGGCCCCGGAGGTGGTCGTTGGGCGATAGGGGGTGTGCCCACTGCCCTTCGGCCCCGTCAGAGCCGTAGTACGTCTCGGTCACCTATGCTCCTGCTCAGTAGTCGCCTTGCGCAATGGCCGTGGGAAGCCGAAGAGGATGCAGCGATGCTGTTGAAGGCACGCCGGCTGTTCGATGGGGTGGGCCCGTCCGTGACCCCCGACGCTCTCCTTGAGATAGAGGGCGGGCGGATCGTACGGGTGGGTAGCGCGCCCGAGCCTGAGAAGGGACCAGAGCCCGTTGTCGACCTCGGGGACGTGACCTTGATGCCAGGGCTGATCGACGTCCACCAGCACCTGGGCTTCAACGCCTCCTCCGATCCAGTGGGGGTATTTCGCTCCGACAGCGACGAAACGCTCGTGCTGCGCATGCGGCTAGCCGCTCAGCGGGCCCTTTCAGTTGGTATCACGACCGTCCGGGACCTGGGTGACCGCAATTACCTGGGCGTCGAGCTGCGGGACTGGTTCCGGGAAGGCGCAGAGGAGGGGCCCGACATACTGGCTTCGGGGCCACCGATCACACTGACCGGGGGCCACTGCTGGTTCATGGGAGGCGAGGCCGACGGGGTGAGCGGTGTCCGCCAAGCAGTACGTGACCATGTCGCCCGGGGCGTCGACGTGATAAAGGTGATGGCCACGGGCGGCAACATGACCCCGAGCCTGGGGCCGCACCAGTCCCAGTACAGCCTGGAAGAGCTGCGCGCCATCGTCGACGAGGCCCATGGCCTCGGCCTCCTCGTGGCCGCGCACGCCCACGGGACCCAGGGGATCGCCGACTCGATGGAGGCGGGGGCCGACAGCATCGAGCACTGCACGTTCTGGGCCGCTGATGGTGTGGACTCCGCGCCCGAGCTCATCGCCGAGCTTGGACGGCGCCGCGCCTTCGTGTCTATAAGCGGGGGTTTCCTTCCTGGCCTGCCGCTGGGGAGCCCCGAGATCGTGGCCCGGGCGGCCGCCGTCATGGCGAACTACGCGGCCCTACATGAGTCAGGCGCCCGCATCGTATGCGGCACGGACGCCGGTATCACGCCAGCCAAGCCTCACGACGTCCTTCCCTACGGAGTGGTAGCGCTTACCAGGGCCATGTCCAACGTGGAGGCCCTCAGCTCGGCGACGGCCGTTGCCGCGCAAGCCTGCGGCATAGACGACCGCAAAGGGACTATTGCCGTTGGCAAGGATGCCGACCTCTTCGCCGTGAACGGCAACCCACTCGAGGACATTGCCTGCATCCACGATGTTGTCGCGGTTTTCGCCCGGGGCCGGCGAGTCCGTTGCACCCTGCGGGCGTCGGCTACTTAAGCCCGGATCCACCGAAAAACGACAGTGTGTAATTCTGGCCGTCCGGCACCCACGAGATGGTCGTTCTGAGGTGGTAGAAGGGCGAGGGACGGTCCTTGATCGGTGCCAAGGGCGTGCCAGCAGAAGGACGTTCCTTTGATTTGTCGTGATGCGTTGCCTGGGGCCGGGGCGGCGGGCAGCGGCGGTCCGCTGCGGTCAGGTCCGCAGAGGGAGGACGATGGGCTTGAGCGCCCGCAGCCGGGAGACCATGGGCTGGAAGTCCACCTGCCAGGGCCACCGCGCCGGGACGTGCAGCACGAGGTGACGGGAAGAAGTCGTGAGCCGCCTGGGTACGCTCAAAAAGCGCGTGCGAAGGGTCTTTGTGGTCATGGGCGCAGCGTCTTGGCCCAGGCCGATGTGGACCAGCCACCTGGAGATGTTGTGGGCCATGGCGTTTATGACGAGCCAAGCGGCGTTGGCGGCAAAGCGGCCCGAGGGCATGTGGTTGGTGCCGGCGCCGTACTTCAGGTCCTTTATGACCTCCTCACAAACGGCGTGGCGGCGGTGGTCAGCCTCCAGGTCCACCATGGCGCCTTCCCGGTTGGTCAAAAAGGCGTGGTAGTCGTAGGTGTCGACCAGTGCCAGTTGCGAACCAGGCGTGGGCTTGACCCTGCGCACGATGAGGCGGGCCTCAGCCTGCTTCTTGGAAAAGGGCCGCCAGCTCGGCCGGGTTGTTGGGCAGACGCACACAGCTCAACTTGTTGCCGTCTTTGTCCATGCGCACGATGACCGAGCGCCGGCGGTGCAAGTCGATGCCGACGTACTGTTGGTGTTGCATGTTGCTCCTCCTCCGTCGTGGGGGTTTTGGTGTGGTGACCATCGAGTCTTGCAAGACTCGGCCCCTCACGGCGGGGTGGGGAGGCTCCGCTTTTCGTCCTGTAGCTGCCACGGTAGACCTCCGCAGTAGGCGCCGGCCCGCCACCGGGCCGTCACCCGGGAGCCGCGAACCGCTCCTTCATCCAATCACCTCTGGCGTCCACGCAACAGACAGCTCCGCCGTCGTCGGCGTGGAGCCGGCACCCGATAAGTGCCGAAGTGTTTGACTTCGGGCATCTACCGCTGCGTCTCCTATCACCCGGTCTGGAGTCGTTCCACGGCTGGCCGACCCGACCAGTCAATGCAAACGTTTTTCCCGGGGTTGGGGCAGTCCGCGCTCGTAATTACGTCCGCCCATTGCGGCCGGGAGAAGCGCGAGGACCGGGTCCCCTTTCGACTCGTTCGTCACACGGCGAGAGCGTCGTAGCCGTAGAGCCAGTCCTGGCCCGCCAAGCTGTGGGACTGGCCGGACGAAGCGGCCATTTGCCGGTCACGGGCTTGCTGTTGCTCGCCGTCTGGTAGGTGAAAGACGCTGCAGTACTGCCAGGCCTGTGCTTGGATCTTGGCCGTGCGAGGGCGACGCAGAGCTTCGTAGCGTTGCAAGGCCTCGTGCAGGTCCGAGCGCCACTCGTCGAGACAACGGGCCAGGACAGCAGCGTCCTCGATTGCCTGGCACGCACCCTGCGCCATGAACGGCAACATAGGGTGACAGGCGTCGCCGAGCAGCGTCACCAGGCCGTCGCTCCACGTCTCCAGCGGCTCCCGGTCGTGCAACGCCCATTTGTAGACCGGCTCGACGACGTGGTCGAGGAGCGCAGCAACCCCCGGTGCCCATCGCTCGAACTGGGCCCGCAGGTCGTCCGCCGAGCCGGGCTCCATCCAGGACTCGACGTCCCAGGCTGCCTCGGGGACGACGCAGACGAGGTTGTAGTAGCGCTGGTCTCGGCCAACGAAGTAGCTCACCAGGTGCCGGTCCGGTCCCAGTCGGACCGTGAGCTCGAGGGGCAGGTGGGGCACGGCGTGCCGGGGTACCAGCGCCCGGTAGGCGAGCCACCCACTAAAGCGTGCCGGCTCGGGCCCGAAGCGGCTGGTGCGCACCGCAGAGTGGATACCATCGGCTCCCACTACGACGTCAGCGCCGACCGCAGTTCCATCGGCCAGCTCAAGAGCGGGGCCCGGCTCCGACGCCCGGGCCCCGGTGACGGGGACACCGAAATGGACCTGAACTCCATCCAGGGCCGCAGCCAGCATCTCGATTAGGTCCGGCCGATAGACGTTGTAATACCCGTGGCCATATCGCTCGACGGGTGCGTGCCCGAGCCCGCTCACCATCAGCTCACGATCGTCTGCCCACCTGCGGACCACGGTCCGCTCCGGGACCGTCCCAATCCGGGCGAGCGAGCCTGCCAGCCCCAGGGCGACCAGGACTCGTGCCCCGTTCGGGCTGAGTTGTACTCCGGCTCCGACCTCGCCGAAGCTCGACGCCTGTTCGATCAGGTCGACGTCGTGGCCGTGCTGGCGCAAGCACAAGGCGAGCGTCAGGCCCCCGCTGCCCCCGCCGGCAATGGCGACCCTCATCGGCTTACGCCACGGTTCACAGGGACCAGATCGTACTGCCACTGGCTGTTGCGTCTTGAACTTGGGCTTCGCGCCGTGGGCGCCCCTCGCCGAAGGCTAAGGGCGGCCCCGGGCTACGTACGCCTCCAGTAAACCGACTACATCGCTGGGCGGCGGCATGGAAATGATCTCACGCCCGACTCGCCGGGCGTTGTCCTTGAAGGTGGGGTCGCCCAGGGCAAGGCGGAAAGCGGCCACCAGCTCCGCCTGGGCGTCCCCAGGAGGAACGCGGGTGCCGGTGGCCGAGGGGACTGGTGAGCACACCAACCCGGCCCCGGCTGCTTCGACCTGAGCGGCGATGATGTGGTGATCGGCCGCCAGGGGGAACATCACCAACGGCACCCCGTGGGCCAGGGCGCCCAAGACCGAACCGGCACCCCCGTGGCAGACCACCACGTCGCAGTGGGGCAATAAAAGTCGTTGAGGTACGAACCTCTCTACCCGGACGTGCGGGGGCTGCGTCCCGAAACGCTCGGGTGCCCCGTCGACGCCGGTGGTGGCGACCAAGTTGACCCCTTCGCCCGCCAGGGCTGCCACCACTCGCTCCAACTCTGCACTTGTCTTGTTGAAGGTCGTGCCGATCGTGACATAGGCCGTCCTTTCGTACGGCAAGCCCTCGAGCACGTCAGGCTTGGGCCCTGCGGCGGCGAGGGGGACCACGTTTTCCGGCCGCAGGGGCCACATGTCGGAGTGGAGGAAGTCCGCTACTTCGCCGTTCAACCCGGTGGGCCAGATAGAGAGGTAGGGTTCCTGGGCGTAGGAGGTCGCGACCGCGTCGCCCACGCCCCAATCCGAGAACAGCGCCTCATAGGCGACCTGGATGGCCGGGATGGCGGGACCGGGCGCGGGAGCGCTAAAGCCGTGCTGTACGTGAGCAGCCCCGGTCACCGCCGCCAGCTTCCCGGCGACCGCCGTCGGGTTGCTGACCACCAAGTCGGGCTGCCATTGCTGCGCAAATGGGACAAGGTCGGCGGCCATAGCCGGGGCGAGCCGCTCGACCAGCAGGTGGACGAACAGGTGTACCAGCCGTTCGGTGGCTGACAAGTCGGCGAGGCTCTCGGGCGGGTACGTGCTGTGGTAAACGGCCGGGGCGTCAGCGCCGCTCTGCCCGACGGTCACGTGAGCCAAACCCGCCGCCTCGATCTCCGGTACGGCCCCCGGCCCGGTGGCGAACATGACGTCGTGACCACCTCGGAGCGCCGCTTGGGCCAGGGGCAGCATGGGAGCGATGTGCCCATGGCCGGCCGCGGACGTGAACAGCATGCGCACCGGCGCTCTCCGATCCTGTTGAAGCCCCCGAGCATACTGGCCGCTTAGCCCCCTTGACTGCGGCTGGCTAACGCCTTCGCGCCACGGCAGAGATCCAACACCTCACGAACCAGAGCGGTTAGGCGATCAACTCGCGACGGAATG
>Ga0182027_10015694_pt1 | contig 10392 bp, 10 predicted proteins | sample 712E1DmetaG_FD_121300 | JGI IMG/M metagenome (GOLD analysis project Ga0182027, IMG submission 121300) | Permafrost microbial communities from Stordalen Mire, Sweden - 712E1D metaG (Illumina Assembly) | ecosystem: Environmental > Terrestrial > Soil > Wetlands > Permafrost | place: Sweden... | reverse complement strand
GCCCGAGGCTATCTCCGCCTCGAGCGCGCGCATATCTATCCCGGCCCCGAGCCTTGCCAGGTCGTCGGCCATAATCAGCGGATGCTCGGAGAGCTTCCCCTTCACCCGGCATATGAACTGGCGCTCAAACTCGACAAGCTCAAATTCATCGACAATTTTCATGAAACCGTAGAATTCGGCCTGCGGCATGATTTCGCCGCACCGTGCAAAGCGAGCGGCCGGACTCTGAGGGTTGAGGCGCCAGGGCCGCTCGATGTCCCAGAGTCTTTCCGGTCGCAGATTGCCGACATAAACCTGATGCGGAGGATAAGCAACCGCTTCTTCATAGCTTCTCAGGTGCGCTGTCAGGCGATCGATCAGTCCAGGGTCCTTTGGAATTTCACGGGCGGGTTTGGACCCATATCGCACAAGATCGGGCGTGTGAACGAGCACGTTGGATACAGCCTTTAACACTGGATAGGACATTTTCTCTCCCTACAAGAACTATTGTCGAGAAGACCCCAGTTTTTTTGAAATCTCCCTGGCCGCTTTAGTAACTAAGCGTATATATAGCGCAAATTCTTCATCTGTTCGACTATTCGGCGCCGTGATCGAGATAGACGCCATAATCTGTCCGGTAATATCGCGTATCGGACCGCTGGCGCCCTTGGCGTCAGGCATGCGCTCTTCAAAACTGGTGGCGTAGCCTTGCTCCACGGTCTTTGCCAAATTGTCTCTGAGCGCATCAATGCCGGTTATTGTGCCTGGGGCTACTTTGTCCAATCTTACTCTTTTTAAATAGTCTTCAATCTCATGTTGATCAAGAAAAGCAAGAATCGCTTTACCAGATGCTGCGACATGTAGCGGTGAGCTGTGCCCGGCATAAGCAACGACGCGTACGCCTTTTTTACCATTTAAACAGTCAATACAAAGCCTTTCATCGCCATTTCGTATATTCAGGTATACTGTCTCTTCGCTAATATTCCAGATGTGTGTCAGATAAGGTGATGCAACGTGTTTTATATCAAGTCTTTCAGAAACAGCCATTCCCATTTTAAGGAGTTTTATTCCTAGATCATATTTGTGTGTTTCTTTATTATAGATAACATATTCATGTACGATCAAAGTATTCAATATTCTAAGCAGGGTTGCCTTAGATAGATTTATTGTTCTACTCAGTTCAGATAAACCTTGAACGTCTTCCTTCAATGCCTCCATTATTGCAATGGACCTATCGACGGCGCGCACCATCATACATACAACCTCGTGTGGGTTCACCCGGTGAACAATGTCAAAGCAAACATCACGTTAAATCGTTTCATAAGCGCCCTTCTTACCCTCCTGCTGCAACATCTCGATAGCTTTTTTCATATATCGGCGCCGCATTACTTTTTCTTCCTCCGGCTTTAAATGAAAATCGCCAACCGGACTGGTTATCGTATAGCCGCGGATTAACCTCGATACCCCGACCATCATAGCCACATCAACGATTGAGGTTATCTGTACTGTGGGTATTCCCAGTTTTTCGATTTGCATCGCAATCGTTGCGCCGCAACGGGAACTGGTTCCTCAGGTGGATGTGAGTATGACCGCGCTGACTCCTTCATCGAGAAGCTTTTGGGCTATGCCCGCGCCCATAGCCTTGCAACTCTGTACGGTTGTGGTGTTTCCCGAGCAGGAATAGAAAATCGGAAACAGACTGCCAAATATGCCCTCGGCCTCCATTTCTTTGAGAACGTCCTTGGGCAACAGGCGGTTTAAATTCCCACGAACTTCGGTAGGGTGATAACCCGAATGAGCGACTTGAAATGGATTTGCAAAAATATCGGCAAGATTGTAAGGAGCCCATATCGTGTTCTGGCTCACTTTGATTTTATCCGGATTTTCCCTGGGCACAACGCCGCCGTCGGAAACCAGCGCAATTGTAGCAGTCTTGATGTCTTGCAACGGCGGCGCCGGTGGGATTTCTTCAAACTGGGGTATTTTCAACTCTGTCTGGAAGGGCCGGCCGGCGATCTTATCCAGCAGCATGTCAATGCCTCTGATCGCCGCAGGCTTCTCAACAACTTCGTTTTTCAAGAAACCTCTGGGCAAATAACCTTCTTTGTCTGCACTGCCGATCGGCTCGTTCTTCAACAGCCTTCGGCCGATGTCGGCCATTTTGGTCAAAGCTTGTCTCATTTGACCTGCATTGATGCCTGTCTTGACCACATAGACCTTCTTCCGGCACATCTCAGCTCCCGGATTTTCAGGGAACAGGCCTGTTATTGCGGGGATTCCAAGCAGTTCTTGAACCGCGCTTGCAATAGCTCCACAGGCAATCCCATACCGGCCGGCATTGAAAGCAGGCCCAGAGAAAAATAGAGATGGTTTCAAATCAGTGATGATTTTAATACCTTCCTCAACGGCTTCCTGCAAATTCTCAGCAATGTGATTGTCACCACAGATCACCGTGGCTACTACCTCCCCATCTTCCTTAAGGAGTGACTGCAGCAGCATAGCAGGTCCAATTGGCCCTTCCTTGACCAGGAATCCGATATCCGCTTTTTCTTCTCCACCCAACTGTCCAAAGAATTGGTTAAGATAGCATACAATCCGCCATTTATGATTTTGAGAGGTTGTTCGCATCGTTTCATCACTCATCATGACACCTCCAAAAACTTCGTGGTTTCTAGACAATTATCACCAGCCCTTTGAAGAGATCAGAGCGTAATAGAGAGATTAACACTAATATTCAACGGCTATTGCACATGAGGCCCCCAACTGATTCAAGCAACCACAAATGAATCTCTTTTCAACTTCGATAGATTGTCCAGCGCATTGTTTGCTGCTATCATTGAACACTTGCGTATCTTCATCCCCGCCGTATATTGTATTCAAGGCAGGCAATTGTTGTTTCTCGAAAATAATTCCAGTATTGATGATAGCGTTAAGGACCTTATCGCTGAACAGCATCTCCGAATCAAGAGATGCCTGGGTGTTCAAGATTTGAACCAAAAGCGTAGTCTTAACGCCGAGTTTTTCACACTCCGATGCAGCGGCCCCCAAATCAACATTGGGAGCGCCGCCTAAAGGCTTGGTCATAATCACCCCATCGGCTTTCAAAACATCATGAACCAGATTCGCCGCCATCATTGCGCCCAGCGTGCGTCGAACCGGCTCCATGCTGCATACTGCGACCACCACCCCTGCAAAATTCAAATCTTTGCCATGGCGGCGCAATAATTCGGTGATGATGGGGTGGTTTTGAATGGAATAAGTCTCCATCATACGGATGGTGTATCCGCTCAATACGGCTCCATCTATTATTTCATTGGCGTTGACAATCAGAGGAAGCGTCAGGGAAATCGGAGTTCCATAGAATATCGGGTCGGGGATCCCTTTTGGATCGTGCTGAGGACTGTAGATTTGATAGTAGTACGCAATGTTGGGCAAATCGGAATTGACATTTTCCGTATCAAATATTTCGACTTCATCCACCTGCTCATCCGTCCCGGCCTGGGCCAGGTACACTGCGGCCTTGAAGCCGGCCTGCCTGACTGAATAAGCGTAATCTATATCACCTGGTTCGCCATTCGGGATTGGATCGATGACCAAATTAAGCATCTTTCCGTACCGTCCAATCTCCGCTGCAGGACCCGACATATCAATCAGGGATTTTGAGTGAATCCAATGGCGATGCCTGTCACAGAGAACAACCGCTATCCCCTTCAAGGCCCGCGTAGTTCCTCTGCCAGCAGAAACGATTCTTCCCAGTACGCCCGGAAAATCGACTCCATCAGAAATCTTATGCCTCGGTTCGACGACATCGGCCACGTTAACGATTCGTGTAGCCTCGCCCGGTTTGGCAAGTTGGAGGTTCACACTTGCGAAATTTTCATCCTTCGACAAAAGGCCGCTTAATTCTTCTTTATTTACATACAAAACCCCATTTGATATCTGAGTTTTTGGTCCAAACTCTACATTGGCGATCTTGACTGACTCCAGCCGCAGTTTCATGCCGCTCTCCTCACCTTTGTTCCATTGCATACAAGCGGTTCGCGACGGCGTTGACCGCTATGCAACGTTTCCAACCGCATAAGACCTCAAAGGACGGATATTCCGGTCAGATCGATCTCAGTTGTTCAGGGTTGGGATGGTCAGTTTTTTAATCGACATCATGCAAATAGGTACGCTAGACGAACCGATGGTTCATTATTAGGCTAGAAGGGGAGCACCCCCTTGTCAACCAAATTCTGCAATTTTGCAAGAGGCAAACCATTTCTTAGTGACTGACATTGAGGACCGGTAAACGCCGGAGACTCGGGGCTTTGGCTGAAACGGCCAAAACCGGATCGTACGCCCTCCTACTCGGCCTGCGCCGGGTCCTGTTGAAAATAGAGCTTCAACTCCTCATAGAGCTCCGGGTGTTGCCTTTGCAACTGCACGGCCTTTTCGAAGAAACACTCCGTGGCGACAGCAAAAAATTCCGCCGGGTCGGTAGCGCCATATTCATCCAACACTGTGGAGCGGCCTTCTTCTGCGTCCTTCTGCAACTTTGAGTAGTCCTTTTCCAATATCCGAGCCCATGCGACATACCTTGATCGGTGGGGCAGGGCTGGAGCCCCGTTGGCGAAGCCATCTTCAATGTCCAGTTGATGAGCGAATTCGTGCAGCACCACATTGTGCCCGTCATCAACATCCCCGGCATTGGCCAGCACATGATCCCAGGATAAAATCAGCGCGCCGTGCTTCCATGACTCACCGAGATGTACTTGCTCTGTTTCGGCGTAATATCCAGGGGCAAGCTCCACGTGTCCCTTCGCTATAAAGGCGCTGGGATAGACAAGAATTGAGTAGAGTCCCGGATAATAATCGGTTTCCCGGTGCAGGAGCAGGACACAGGCCTGGGCGGCTATGGTGACTTTGATCTCATCGGTCACCTCCAGCCCTCCGCAACCCTCAAAATTCTTTTCGGCGAGGAAAACAAGGATGTGCCCCTGGATCTCTTTCTTGTCCGCCCCGGATAACCGGTGGTAGATGGGCACATTCTTTTCGATTATTTCGAGCCAGGCAGGCGGAAAAGACTGGTTTCGAAGTTTTTCCCGCCGCCGCTTTTTGAAGCTAAACATGTCGTCCGCAAACCCCGCTGTTATGATCTCGCCATTAAAATTAGTTTACTTATAGGATAAGCACAATAAGGAATATGTAACCAGGCCGGAGTTGGTTGGGTGTGAAGACCCCAGTGGCTGATTGATCTCCCATCCAACTGAGGGGGAACAAATTCACGCGACGATCCGCTGGAGACAGCATGGGTTTTCACCATAGTCAGGATTTATTAAATTATTTCAAGCTTCGGTTTCGGCTCTCACCATTTGATTAGATTGGTTGACTCTGAGTGAACAGCGGATGTATGGTGGTTGGGCGCGTTCAAGTCAGGCAAGTCTGCAAAAGAAGGTGAATATGGTCATAGACTTTCATGTCCACACGGCCCGCTATAAGATTATGACCCCAGCTTTGCAGGATCTTCTCCAAAAAGCTTGGGGAGACCGGCTGGACTGGATGGTCAAGACTTATTCATCTCCGGAAGCATTCCTGGGCTTGATGGATGAAGCCGGAATCGATTACGCAGTGATTCTTGCCGAACTGGCTCCGATTACTACTGGGATAGCCGATAATGAATACGTGACGGAATTTTGTTCCAAAAGCGGCCGGCTGATCCCATTCGCCAGCATAAATCCCTACACCTGCACACGTCCCGCAGAGGAACTTGAAAATCTGGTTCGAAACTATGGTTTTCGGGGGCTGAAGCTCTATCCTACTTACCAGCACTATTACCCCAATGACGCCATGATGTATCCGCTGTATTCGAAGGCGCAGGAACTGGGCATTCCCATATCTCTCCATATCGGTTCATCGGTATTCACCGGGGCAAGGTTAAAATACGGCGATCCTATATATTTGGATGATGTGGCGGTTGATTTTCCAGATCTGGTCTTGCTCCAATGTCACAGCGGCCGTCCATTCTGGTATCAGAAGGCATTTTTCTTAGCGCGGCTCCACAAAAACGTATATATGGAAATCTCCGGTCTGCCTCCCAAGAAGCTTTTGGATTATTTCCCTGAACTCGAACGAATTTCCCATAAGGTGATCTATGGATCGGATTGGCCGGGAGCGCCCACCATCAGAGAAAACATTCAGGCAATCAGGAATCTTCAGATTAGTGAAGATTCAGTGCTAAAGATCCTTGGACAAAATGCGGCCGGCCTTTTGGGCATTTCCGAATCAGAGTAGACACTGCGTTAACCTTCGAATAGGGAATTTTCCCGATTGGTCAGGCAAAAAAGCGAACAACGGGTAGAACTCCACCTTCGTAAATACTGTATCAGTAAATGAAAAATACACTCTTGAACTGATTTTCAAAGCGGAAAAATCTGTTATTTTTCAATCAAAGGGAATGACCCTCCCTTTGAAGTTTTGGTTTTTTGAACCGCTTGGTCATCTGCCCCGGAAAGCCAGGAACCCTCGCACCTGGCTTTCTACTTTTTTGCCCCCTGTTTATTGCGTCACCTTGTCCCTCAATGCCGCCCAATATCCTATTGCAACGCGCGCCAATTTAAATAATGAAGATTGGCCTTTGGACCCCGATTCTGAATCATTTTCTGTCCCGGGCGCTTTGGATGCAACCTTCTCCGCCTGGAAAATCAATCCGTCTGAAGAACGCTCATGGACATCTAAAAGCCATGGATATAAGCACGATACGGAGCAAGAAAAAGCGAGCGCGGGCGGCTGGATCAAAAAAGCGCAATTCGAGCTGCGAGGCAATCAGCCCTTTGGATTACCGGACCGGGCTTCATCGAAAGCAAAATAATCGATAAAATCCTCGATCATGATCAATTGCCTGACGGACAGCTTTTCGAAATCTACTCCGCAGCGCCTCGTGCTGATCTGTTCCCAGGAGCCTTTGGGGACTTCATGATCATACACAATTCTGCATTGAACCTTGTCCACGTGAATGAAACGGTCGTTGCAGCCGAATATTGTTATTTCGGAGCACCCTTTATTATTCTCGTTTGTGAACAAATACCGGGCACACAGCCCGCCCGTACTGATATCCTGGATTTGCCCCACGCCGCCAAGCTCATTGGGTCATAAAAAAGCAGCGAACGCCCCTTTTTTGCCCTTGAGTCTCTTGAATTTTCTTTTTTCCCTAAACATTTTTCCCCGAGCCGTTTCTTGACTTGTCCCTGCGGCCGGCTGAGCAAGTTCAATGTCGATTCCCGCCGTTTCGGCTCTTTGTAATTCTTGGAGCGTGCAGTAGACCTGCCAGAGAGAAGAGGCGATATCAGCATTCGACACCGGGTTCAGGGACACTTGCATTTTTACGATTTCCGAAGCCATCTCAGCCAGTTTTTTGTCCATCTCGTGAATCCCTCGACATATAAGTAAAAGATGACGTCAAGGTTCAGAGCGCTTTTGATTTAATCCATATTTGCGCAGGCGCATTCCATCACTTCGACTCGCTCTTCGGGTGTGGTATAGGCGGACTTCCCTCTCCGGGGCACACCTCTGAGACCTTCAAAACGCTTTTCGAGAAATCTCTTGGGCCACTTGACGCAGCTTTGGCCACTCAACCAACTTCAGGCGCTGATTTCAAGTAAATATTGGTTAATAGAGGTAAAGTTTTGCAAAGGAATATCCGAGAGCCTGAATAATTCCTCAAAGTGGTCGCCAATGGATGCAGAATGACATTCAGGGTCGGATTCCACCAGAAAAAGCCTTTGGAAACCCCGGCATCAAATCTCTTTATTTGGCGACTCCTCCGATTACTCGGCGTTTGTGTGTTCATACCGCCAATCCCTCACTTGAAATAGGGTCGCCCCAGTCTGGAATCTACTGCATTGACCTGATTCTATTTCCCTCATAACTCTGCTTTATTCTGTGGCATTTATATATTTTGGAGGAAGAGTTTATGACCTACAGCAAGATCCGCCGATTGGTTCGCCTTCACGAAAAGGCCACGAGACACTCAGAAAACTATAAGAAGCTTTCAGAGGACCCGCGCGCAAAATCGAAAGCGCTCGATCATCTAAAGAAAGCGGAGCGGCTTTATCGTCAGGTTTCGAGCCTGATAAGGGATATCAGTGCGGCTCAGGCATGAATGGAAGAAGAGAAGTCGACTTGGCGCCAGTCCCTGCTGGTGATGATAAAAGTCTGAGAAGAGCGATGTTCCCGATGTCTCTCAGCCGGTATGGGATGCCCTAATCAGCAGGAATCCATTCGTTCCGATAAATGTGACAGTCGCCAACACCGCCGCCCACAAGTCCACCTGTCGCAGCCGGTGATCGCTGAACCCCCGGGCCAGCAAAGCTCGACCAAGCACTGTGACCAGTGCGCCCAGCAATATGTAGAACAGGACAACCATATGCACTTTGTCCACCAAGGTAATTCTGTCCACCGATCCCAACGCGCAACTGGTCGAGTTCATATTTATGACCGTGGCGAACAGTGCTCCAGCCTGGAGAGTTATCCGAGAGTCCAACAACCGAAAACTATGGTCCATATGGAGGAGGAAGCTCACCAACATGAGGAAGAACGCCATGTAGGCCACAGCAGTCAGCTTTATGTAGCTCGTCACCTCTTTTCGCTCAATGGCGATGCGGAGTATGATGCCCGCATACTCACTACTGCTGCCTGGTTGTAGCGCCGGATCGCCAAAAGTGGATGAATGAGTGACAGGATTATTGATGATCCGGAAATCTGTGATTTTCCATCCATCAAGTCGAATGTCTTTGGAATAGGAGGAATTCAGCGAGTCAGGTTCATAGGTCAAGGCGGTGGTGTCATCTATTGCTTTTTCAATGCGTATTTCCAGTTTGTGACGGTCGAACGGAAAGTTCCGCAAATCCCAGTGCTGTCTAAAAGTGCCGCATATCTTACGTTGTCCCCAACGCATTCCATTCTTGACTATGTCATTGCCCAGGGACGAAGAAGTGCTCTTCGCATTGGTGAATTCCATCGTTTCCAGTGGCCTGCGCTCACTTTCCGAAGATGTGTGGGTCCAGAGCCAGATGTCTGCAGCGAACGTTTGACCTGAGAGGTTGAAGTCGTGTATGGATGTCAGATACGAGCCGACTATACACCCCAGAGCTTTGCCTTTCTCCGGAGTGGAGGCGTTCGGCAGCGGCAGTTCCAGAGCCGAACAGGTGATAGCTCCCGACAATACGGCAATGAATATCACAACAACGGTTAGTAAAACGATATTTCCGGGTAGAGAGTGCGGTGATTCCTTTTTTCCCATATACTTTCCCTCCCCGTTTTTCCGCCTTCAATCACTTCTTACCTGGCAGACGTGGATTGCGCTTACCGGGTGGGGTTCCCCGGACGCTTGCCTTATATCCTAGCCTCTCCACAGACCCACTCGATAAGCGCAGTATGGATCGCGCTATAGCGGACATCATAATTCAAGTGGTGTTGGACTTGTATCGGTTCCCCGGCCTCCAGATCTTCCAATCAATATAGTCGGGTAGAATGGGAAAAAAATTAGCGCAAAAAGGATTGGAGCAGATATTTCACAAATCCCGCAGGCCGCGCCGGGCGCCCGCTTTTTGACAATGACTCATCGCTCTCAGAGAAAATGAGCGCCAGGATTGTCAAGTTTGGGCAGGATGACGGTAAAGTCTCATTATAGCCCCCGGGAGGTAGTCGATTCCCAAACGCCATGGCGTAACGGTTTCCATTTCGTGCATTGAACGCGTGTTTATGAAGATCGAGTTTCAAGACGCTCTCCAGCAAATATTTGCTGCTTTTCGTAGACAAAACTGATAAGCGATACGTCATTGGGCTGTAGAAAGAGCAATTTAGCGTCTGAACCGGGTGAGCAGTCCCCGCCGTGGAGTTCAAACTTCAAAGGGGCCCAGCGCTTGACACAGGCGGTATTGGATATACGTTGAGATGATAAGGGCAACATATGGGGGCTTTCCTCCCGTTGCCGTGTTTGTCGCGAACCAGAAGGCCTCTATGCTTGAATGCTGAAAAGAGGCCAGTTCCAAGGAGAAAAGCCATGAAGCGCTTATTTAGGCCAGTGGCAGCAATAAAACGTCCTTTGCCCGCAGTGACGGCAGCTTGACGAAATGGGGAATCGGTATTTTGGTCGGGAATTTTTCTTAAACGATTCCAGAGTCCTGGACATTCAGAAAGAAAACATGTATGGCATGGGAACAAAACCTTAATTTGAGGAGGTTCCCATGCAAAGTTGTAAAAATTCAAATAACCTATCGCCGCGGAGTTCCCTGCGAGAGGGTATTTGCGAGGGGCTCAAGTCGTTGCTGTGCAATACTGCTCGGAAACTCAAAGGCAGCGCACGCCGACTGTTTATGGCCGAGACCGTACAAGAATACGGTCCCGGAGGCCAAGTCTGGGCGGAAAGGAAGT
>Ga0182027_10015693_pt1 | contig 10392 bp, 9 predicted proteins | sample 712E1DmetaG_FD_121300 | JGI IMG/M metagenome (GOLD analysis project Ga0182027, IMG submission 121300) | Permafrost microbial communities from Stordalen Mire, Sweden - 712E1D metaG (Illumina Assembly) | ecosystem: Environmental > Terrestrial > Soil > Wetlands > Permafrost | place: Sweden... | reverse complement strand
GGTTACACGTCCGCGGTGGCCTGTCTCTTCGCCCGAAGTAGTCGGGCGCCCAGTCCATCGGATGACCTGATAAAGCCGGAAATAACCGCATCGAGGTAACTCAGTCTGAACCATTCCATAAGCCGCCGCGAAAGCAAGTCGCCCTAACGCTCGGTTTCTCCTGCTGCCTCTATAAGACGTTTGTAAGATGGACATTGGTGCTGGGCTACACAGGGCTGGCGGAAGGGCTCCCGACGCGCTAGAGTCCCATTATACGACCATTACGGGCCAGTGCGCCCAGGTCTCCTCCGCTGCTCCGCCGCGCCCTCGCCGAACCCCCGATAGCTCCGGCCATCATAAGGCTACGACCCTAACGCGGCAATCCGGCTGCAAAACTCGATGCGAGCGCGGCTATTTAGCAAAAACGCTACGATGCCAGTTGGGAGAAAGTACGATGTCAAAGAAGTTCGTAACATCTATCCTCGACAGCCCTTTCGTGGCCCTTCCCGGCGAAAATAAATGCGCCTCTCCATATATAGGGGAACGGATCGGTGAAAATGGTGTTGGCGGGAAGTGGTTGATGGGTGCGTGGTTATGCACACCGTTAACGTTATCGGGTCAGGGGAATTGGGTGGTTGGGGGGTGAAATAATTCTGCTAAATTGTTGTAAGTGGCTGCAAATCAACAGGACTTTCTTTCAGGCTGCAACTGTTTTGTCCGAGGGCAAAAGCCGGTATCTCAGTTCTCAAGACCACTCCGGCATGAAGAATCAGGCCGCAGCTCTCCCATTTTCAGCTTCTCGGGACGGTCCTCCGGTTTAAAATCGATGTTGCATTCGGTTTTATCAATTCACACTTGAAGGGGCTTTGGTCTAGGCTTCGGCCATGGATTACCAGGACAACCGAGTCGCGCGATAGGAACTGAAGGAACCGGCGGATATGGACCGCAGCGAATACGAGAGTCAATTGCTGGTGGATTGTGAGACGTTGCGCCGGGTCATTCCCGGGCTGGATCGGCTTGAAAGCCAGTGGAATGATGCGCGGGTATCGGTCACGGCCCGTTCCCGAGGCTATTTCACGCCCGACGAAGACGACCAGGTGCGACAGATGTTGCTGGCTTACCGCAATTACCGGGTTGCGCTCTACGAAATCATTTTTCGCTGCTGGGACTATCGGCTGATTGAGCCGGCGGCGCTCCGGCTGCGCGTGTTCCTGGTTGCCTTTGCCGCCGCGCTGACGCTCTACTCCAAGTCGCTCAAATTGATCCAGGCTTACGAGCGTGAGCCGCTCGTGCGGAAGAAGTTGAACGAGCCAGACGCCAAGTTTGAGCTGGAAGAGGGGTTTTTCGAGGAGCTGTTGCGAGCCTATAGTTCGCTCGGGAATTACCGTGGAATCATTCGCGCCGCCTGGTTCTGGCGCGGCAACCGAAGAGAGATCCGAAAGCTCGCGGCGGCTGGCACAGAGTGGCAATGGCTGGTGGGTGTCATCATCAAAGAGCGCGAAGTGGTGCGGCAGCGGTTGATAGATGTGCTGCGATGCCGGCTGCGCTATGATTGGCGGGCCTTTATCCGGACGACCCTTCAACCCGTGCGGCGGACTCGTTACAGCGTTCGTTCGCTCATCGGCAACGCTGGCGCCAACCTTCGCACCACCGGCCATTATGTGCCGGCGCTTAGCACGTCGGTGGTGACTAGGCTGCGTCCATTCCTGCGACCGGGTGATGTCCTGCTGGTTCGGGCGGAGAAGAAGCTGACGGCGGCGATTCTACCTGGATTCTGGGCCCACGCCGCGCTGTTTGTCGGTGGCCAGCGCGATTTGGAGGTCCTGGGAGTGGCCAGCCATTCCTTTATTCAGAAGCACTGGGCGGAACTGGCGGCGCAGGATGGCGGTCTGGGCTGCGTTATTGAGGCGATCAGTCCCAGTGTGCGGATTCAGTCACTGGAAAAGGCGTTGTGCGCGGACCATGTGGTTGTGCTCCGTCCGGCACTCTCTACGGAGCAGGTGGCCGGCGCGGTGGCAGAGGCGTTTGGTCACGTCGGTAAAGCGTATGATTTCGAATTTGATTTCAACATCAGCACGCGCTTGGTCTGCACCGAGCTCATTTACCGCTGTTACCATCATCGGGGCGGCATTGAATTTCCTCTGGTCAAACGCCTTGGGCGGTACACGCTGACCGGCGATGACATGGCCAACCTTGTTTTGAAGTCTCTGCCAGTAAAGCCACCGGGGCAGCCGGGCTTCAGCCTGGAAGCAATGGCGCTCAAGATAGGAGAAGGGGAGGCGCAGTTCATCGAGAAGACGGGGCTAATCGAGGCGATGCGGAGAATCCAGTCCGGCTGGCGGCCAGCGAAACCGGCGGAGGGTGTGCATGCCTGAGCTTTGGTATCGCTATTTCTTTCGTCTCATTACACGGGTTTACTTTGCCCGGCTGACCTTGCTGTATCCGGAACGGCGGCCGCAGAATGGGCAGCCGATCTTCTACCTTGGTCTTCATCGTAATGGGGCGGTGGATGGTTTGATCTATCACCAGTTGTTGAAAGCGCCGACATTCCTGATTTCGACCCAGCTCACTCGAAGCTGGTTTGCGCGTTTGTTCTTTCATGGAATTGCCGTTGCGCGGGCAAAGGATGGAGGCGACCGACAAGAGAACAAAGCAGCGCTGGGTCACTGTGTGGAACACTTACGGACGGGCGGCGCCCTGTTTGTCTTTCCCGAAGGGACCAGTTCGCTCGGGCCCCGGCATCTGCCATTTAAAAGCGGTGCTGCGTGGCTTATTTTCGATTACCTGGAGACGCCCGGCCCGCCGTTGCAGGTTATCCCCGTCGGCATTCATTACGAATGCCCCTGGGCCTTCCGCAGCAAAGTCGAAGTCATACTCGGAAAGCCCATCTCTACCGAGTTTGCTCCGGGCGGCACTCGGCTGGCGCGGCTCAAGGAACTGAAGCGCCGTATCGAATGCGGTCTGGAGGAAGTAGGGATCAATGTCGAGTCGGCCGAACAACAAGACAAGATTCAGCGCTTGGCCTATGCCGCGACTCTGGCGACGCCGCGATCTTACTTCAGGTCCCTCAAGTTCCTGGAACGTGGAGTGCCCAAGGCCATCGAGGAGGCTCAGACGAGTCTCGGAGCGGAAGGGGCAGAGAATCGACTGCTTTTCCACCAGGGCGTGCCGCTAGTGCCGATGTCCCCGATCTGGATTTACGCGCTAGCGTTGGTGGCTTCCGCACCGATTGTGGCGGCTGCGCTCTTGCTGAACCTGCCGCCCTTTCTTGCCGGCTGGTTTGCGGGGCGGAAATTCCCGGATGACCGGAATGTGATCTCGCTCTGGAGGATTCTGGTCGGCATACCGCTTTTTGTGCTTTGGTTTGCTGCGGTTTGCCTGGTGCTGCTGCTGCAGGGCAAGCTGTTGTGGCTTGGCCTGTATGTGGTGGGTACCTGGTTGGGCTTGCAGCTTTATTACCGGGTCAAGAAACTGGCGGTAGCAGTTCACAACGGCATTAGGTGTCCGCAGCTAAAACCTCGCCTGCTGGCCTTTCGCCAGACCGTGTTAAGTGCGTTGCCTGAATGAATAAGCCGTTAAATCCAGAATTGCCCACTCTGCAGGGTGGCGAGAGAGCGGCCGAAGAGCTAAAGGGGTTGAATAAGGTCGGAGGGGTACTTCCGCACGAGGTGTTCTTCGGTCTCTTCCTGCTGGTGACCTGGGCGAGATTGGGGGTCGTGGCGGGGTGGCTTAGTATTGATGCCTTGATCTACCTGGGGCTGATCGTGCTGAATCTGGCGGCCATTTGGTATTGCCGTTCCGGCGGAAGCCCGCGACGTTGGCGGTTTGGTTTGCTCTACTATCCGCTGGCGATGAACTTCATCTTCGTTAATCTCAAATTCGCCATACCGAAGCTTCATCCGGCTAAGATGGATTCCTTTCTCAGCTATATTGACTCGCTGCTGATTGGTGCGACCCCGAGCTTGCGGATCGAGACACTAGTGCATCCGGTGCTAACCGAGTTCTTCAGCCTCTGCTACATCTTGTTCTTTCCGTACCTCCTATTTAGCCAGTTCTATTATTTCCTGGGCGAACTGGATTTGCTGAAGAAGTTCGTCATAGGGCTCTTTACGATCTATGGCCTTGGCTTTCTCGGCTATTCGTTTGTGCCGGCGGCCGGGCCCTGCCACGCCCTGGTGGCGCAGTATTCCGTGCCTCTCACTGGCGGCTGGATTACCGGGTGGAACGCGGCGGTGGTGGCGAAAGGCAGCAACGGGGTGGACGTGTTTCCGAGTCTCCACTGCGCGGTGTCCTGTTTCCTGCTGTTCTTTGACCGGAGGCACCGGCCCTGGCGGTACAGGCTTTACCTGTTGCCCTGTGTTGGGCTGTGGTTCTCCACGATTTACTTGCGGTATCATTACCTTGTAGATGACATCTGCGGTTTCGCGCTGGCAGCGTTCGCGCTCTGGCTGGCGAACCGCTTCCCTATGAAATCCTATGAAATACATACTCCCATTCCAGAATCCCCTTGCCGCTAGAATCGAGCTGAGCGGCGGGAAAGGCGCCAACCTGGCCCTGCTGACCCAACGAGGCTTTCCCGTGCCGCCGGGGTTCGTGGTCACGGCCCAGTGTTATCGTGACTTTCTCGCCAGCGGTCACGATGCGTTGCGCGATGTTGCGAGGCTCTCTTTCGAGGACGCGGGCCGATTGCGGGCAGAGAGTCAGACGCTACGCGAGACCTTGCGCCAACTGTCATTGCCCGCGCAGGCGAACGAAGATATACGCCACGAATTAGCCCAGTTCCCGCCACGTCAGGCCTTTTCAGTTCGTTCCTCCTCGACCATGGAAGATCTGGCCAGCGCCGCCTTTGCCGGGCAGCATGAGACATATCTGAATTGTTCCGGCTCGGAGTTCATTCTGGAGAAGATAAAGGAGTGCTTCCTCTCGTTGTGGGCCGACCGGGCAATTGCCTATCGTCACCAACAGCATTTCGATCATGCGCTGGCCGCGATGGCGGTGGTGGTTCAGCAGATGGTGCAGTGCGATGTGGCGGGCGTGGGCTTTAGCCTCAATCCGGTCAATGGTGACCTGAACGAATTGGTTGTGGATGCGAACTTCGGTTTGGGCGAATCGGTGGTGAGCGGTGAAGGGCAGGTGGACCACTTCACTCTAGACCGTTCTACGCGAGCGGTCCGCAGCGCAAACGTGGCGCAGAAGACGAGCAAAGTAGTTTCGGCTCTCAGTGGCACAGAAGAGGTCCAGCTCAGCGAGGCTGCAGGACGGGAGCCTTGCCTGACGCCAGCGCAGTTGTCCGAATTGGCCGGGCTGCTCCTGCAAGTTGAGGCCAGCTACCGTTTTCCACAGGATATTGAGTGGGGGTTCGCCGGCGGCCGACTGCATTTGCTGCAATCCCGGCCAATCACCACTATCCCGCCGCGGTGGACGCGAGACGAATCCGCTGAACGATTCCCTAATGTGATCACTCCGCTGACGTGGGACTTCGTTGAGTCGGGATTTCACCGTTCGTTGAATCATTCGTTCCGGCTGATGGGGTTTCCACCGTTCAACGGCAAATGGTTTGGGATGCATGGCCACTACATCTACGGGAACCAAAACGCCGTGGAGCTGTATGGACAACGCGCCCCCTTTGTTGTGCGGAACGTTGATGAGCTCAGGACCCTCATCCCCAGGCTCCGCGAAGATTACCGTTGGGTGCAGGAGCTCCCGGTCGCCTGGATGCGCGACCTGGACCAATACCTCATCACGATCGGCGAGTTCATGTCGGAACCGCTCGGCCCCAAATCGTTGCAGGAAGTGTGGGCTTTTGTTCTGCAGGTAAATGAGTATGGCGCGAACTATTTCCTGCCCAACATTGCCATTTCCATCACGCACGGGACCGTGTTCCGGCTGCTCCATCTTTTGTTGAAGATGAGCGTTGGGGCGGAGGCTGAGGTGATGTTCGACCGGCTCATGGCTTACTGCGAGACCCGGACTGGGGTGATCAACAAGGAATTATTCGAATTGGCTGCGCTGGCGCGGGCCAATCCCGAACTCGCGGAGGCGCTTAAGACGCAGGAATCGCGGCCCTTCATCGAGCAGGGTCGCCTGGCGAGCTGCCCGGAATTTGAAACACGCTTTCGGAAGTTCCTGCGCGACCATGGCCATCGGGAGGTGGATTTCGACGCCTATTCACCAACCTGGATTGAAAGCCCGTGGGTGGTCCTGGACAATGTGAAGCTCATCCTGCAAAACCCGATGGACCAGCCACCCGCGGCCAAAGCCCGCGAGCTGAAAATCCTCATGCAGCAGGCCGAGTTGGAACTCTTCCAGAAGCTGCCACCGGACTTGCATTTCTTTTTCGCGGAAGTCCTGCGGCTGGCTCGCACCTACACCAGCCTCGATGACCTGGAACACTACCAAACGACACGGTTGACGCCGGCGCTGCGCCGAGGGTTGCGCGAGGTGGGGCAGCGTCTGCTGCGGCAGAGTGTCCTGGACGAGCCGATGGACATCTTTTTCGCCCACCTTAAGCAGATTGACGATGTCATCGCCCGCGACACCCCCGGAGCGTGGCAGGAGTTCGCCCAAAGCGTGCGAGTCCAAAAGGAGGCTTACCAGCGAGATAAAGCGCGCAAGCCGGACTGGGTCCTTGGCGAGAAGGAAGAGGAACAGACGAGCGGTGACGCGCTGAGCGGGTTGCCCGGGAGCCCTGGGCAAGCCGAAGGGCCGGTGTTCCTGGTCTTGGGACCCGAGGATTTCGCCCACTTTCCCAAAGGCGCCGTGCTCGTTGCAAGAACGACCAATCCCACGTGGACGCCGCTCTTTTATAGTGCAGCGGCGGTGGTGACTGAAAGCGGCGGACCCCTTTCCCATGGCGCGGTCACCGCCCGAGAGATGCGCCTGCCGGCGGTGATGTCGGTCAAGGACTCGTTGAGCCGGCTCCAGAACGGCCAGCGGGTGCGCGTGGACGGCACGCACGGGAAGGTATTCTTGCTCCCGTAGATGGCCAAGAACGAGATGTACATGTTAGGTATAGAACCCAATGGAGATTTGGCAACGCGGAGTGAGGGTGATGTAGGGTGTCAGGGGACCGTTCAAGCGTCAGTCCTCACTGAGGACACTTGCACTTGCACTGAAGCATGAAAGCCCCGCCTTTGCTGATACGCGCCCAAAGCCGCCGCGCATGACCACCGCGACACCGCCGCCCTGGCGCGGATTGTCCACCAGACCCATTCCGACTGACCCGTTCCAGGGCCAGCGACCAGACCCATTCTCGGCAGCTCACCCGCCAAGCGCGGGCAGAGTTGGGGTTTCAGACGTCGGGGGGCCTTTGTTCCTCGGCTGTCCCAGCGCGCTTCCGTCGCCCTTTGTCTTCTCGCGCGTTCGGCAGGGCGCTTACGCGAGTTAGCCGCAGGACGCGCCAACTGCGGTTCGCCAAGACTCGAGGCAGGCTGGCATGCTCGCTCGGACCCGGTGTAGCGCAAAGAACTTGCGAATATGTTTTTGAGCTACTCCCCCCGACCCGCGTTACCCTGTCGGCATGGTGAATAAACTCTTTCTTCTGGACGGGATGGCGCTGGTTTATCGGGCGCACTTTGCGTTCGTGAGCCGCCCGATCCTCACGTCTAACGGGGTCAAACAGCTCTGCGCTCTACGGGTTTACCCAGACGCTGCTCGACATCCTGAAGAGCCAGCAGCCAACCCACCTGGGGGTCGCTTTCGATACCCAGGCGCCGACGCAGCGGCACGTCGAGTTCGCCGACTACAAGGCAAACCGTGAGGAGATGCCCGAGGACCTCAGCGCCGCCCTGCCGCACGTGCGCCGCATGGTCGAGGCGTTCAATGTCCCCGTGCTAATCTGCGATGGCTACGAGGCCGACGACATCATCGGCACGCTGGTGCGGCGCGCGGATAAGGAAGGCTTCCAGTCTTACATGGTCACGTCGGACAAGGATTTCGGCCAGCTCGTCACGCCGAATACCTTCATCTACAAACCCTCGCGGAGCGGCGAGGGGGTGGAGATTATGGCGTTGCCGGAGGTTAAGATCCGCTGGGGCATCCAGAATCCCGTGCAGGTGGTGGACGTGCTGGCGCTGATGGGGGACGCTTCGGACAACATCCCCGGCGTGCCCGGCATCGGGGAAAAGACGGCCATGAAACTCATCGCCCAATACGCTTCGCTGGATAACCTGCTGGCGCACGCGGGCGAGTTGACTGGCCGAGTAAAGCAGACCCTTGAATCGGGTTCAGAACCCCCTTTCTTTCGATCCGAATATCAAGGTGAGGACGGGCGGTTGTCCACCAGGCGTCTTAGCATACGTTCGGCAAGGCGTCACGGAGACGTGTCACGGTGCTCGGAATGATGATTTCGGTCAAACCCCTGCAACCCGCAAACGCAACATTGCCGATGGAGGAAACGCTGCTCGGGATGGTGAAGGCTCCGGCGAGGCCACCAGGGCATGCTAGCAGCACACTTTGAGCCTTATTGAAGAGAACGCCATTGAGACTGGTGTAGGTGTTGTTCCCAGGGTCCACGGAGATTGATGCCAGGCGAGAGCAGTCACTAAATGCACCATCCCCAATGCTGCTGACGCCCCGCGAGATGATGATGCCAGTCAGAGCAGGGCAGTCGGCGAATGCAAACGACGCAATCGAGGTGACGCCGCTGCCTATCTTGACGCTCGTGAGAGGGCACTCTTCGAAGGAACTGTCCCCTATAGAGATGACATTGTCTGGGACGGTCACGCTGGTGAGGCCAGCGTCCAGGAACATGCAGCTCTGGATGGAAGCGATACTATTTGGGATGGTGATGCTAGTTAGGCTGCGGCATTCCTGGAATGCGCTCCGCCCTATGAAGGTAACGCTGTTGGGAATAGTGATGCCGGCCAGGCTGGTGCATCGCATGAACGCATTGGCCCCGATGCTCGTCACGCTGTTGGGGATGCTGATGCTGGTCAGGCTGGTGCAGGCAACGAACGCATAGTCCCCGATGCTCGTCACGCGGTCGGGGAGGCTGATGTTGGTCAGGGTGGTGCAGTTCTGAAACGCCAAGTCCCCGATTGCAGTGACGCTCCCCACTACGCCAGGTATTAAAGACGGTATCGTCACATCACCTCCCGGCCCAGTGTATCCCGTAATCGTGATGTTGTTTCCGCTAACGCTGTAGTTGAGGCCATTCCAACTGCCAGATGCTTGGGCACGACCAGAACTTGGCAGGCAGATGAATATCACCCCAATCGCCGCAACCGACTTTGCCCGGATGCTCCATGCCACGAGAGAAGCGGACCTTTTCATAATCCCATTTCCGTCATCAGGCGCACGGAGCCGGCACCATCGTGTCATCGCCCTGGCGCCTCCGGATTAACCGAGAACAATTATCACAACGCCCATGAGGCGTTGCACATCCAGAGGCCAGTATGAGCGATCCAAGCTGAATATCAGTGCGAAATGCGGTTACGCACAAGGGTCCTCACTATTGACACAACGGTAACACCTCCTGAGCTTGCGGCTGTGTTTCTGGCAGCTCATTCAGCAAGTTGGAAACGTAGGTCCAAGTGCCCATTTGCAGTCTCCCAGCGATCCACTTCAAACTCATGGTCGTTTCCTGGCGAAGCCGGCGCGCCAACATGACCTTCGACCGATGCCCCTTGGGGCGCGCTCGCAGTTGGTCCTCGTCCCAGCCGAGCCGCCCCTTTTCTTCCGTCACAATTCGCTCGGCTTTCTGCAGGCCCGTTTCCTGACGCTGCGCGCCGTAATGGCTCGGCCCGACTCGCTAGACCACTGCGACCAGTATTTCCTGGCGGAACGCCTCGGAACCCAGCACCCAGTCTCGGCGAATCTGTTCATAATCGGTCGCCGACTCCTCCGCCCGCCGACGCTCCATCAGCGAGGCAAACTGCCGCCGACCAGCTTCGCTGTCCTTTGGGATACCCTTGCCAGAGGTGTAAACGCCCAAGAGCCACTTCATCCTAAAACACCAGGTTAGGTTGCGGCGTCTCCAGCACCAGATGGAAATGGTTGCGCATCAGGCAGTACGCATGCACCTGCCACTCGGTCTTAGCGCCAGCCTCGGCCAGTGTGTGGACAGGAACTTCTGGCGGTCTTGGTCGTCCCGGAAGATATCCTCGCGTTGGTCCCCTCGGTTCATGACGTGATAAATGGCCCCGGGATACTCAATGCGCAGCATGCGCGACTTGGAGAACCCTTGCCAATACTCCCCGGAGGTGTCAATGGTGAGGACTGACACTTGCACGACAGCCCTTTCGAGCCCTTTCGTGGCCCCTCCCAGCGAAAATAAATGCGCCTCTCCATATATAGGGGAGCGGTTCGGTGAAAATGGTGTTGGCGGGAAGTGGTTGATGGGTGCGTTGTTACGCCTACCGTTAACGTTATTGGGTCATGGGAATGGGGTGGTTGGAGGGTGAGATTATTTTG
>Ga0182027_10015692_pt1 | contig 10394 bp, 6 predicted proteins | sample 712E1DmetaG_FD_121300 | JGI IMG/M metagenome (GOLD analysis project Ga0182027, IMG submission 121300) | Permafrost microbial communities from Stordalen Mire, Sweden - 712E1D metaG (Illumina Assembly) | ecosystem: Environmental > Terrestrial > Soil > Wetlands > Permafrost | place: Sweden... | reverse complement strand
TGGCGGTGAAGCATGCAACGCTCTTCTCCATTGGAGTGAACAGCCAGGGTGTTATCCAAGGCGGCGGCGTCATTGCCTACGATCTCGACCCGAATCTCTGCGGCGTTGCCAACTTAGTTAAGTACACGAACTGGGGCATCAATGTGCTGGCCAAGCTTCCCGAGTTCTGGCAATTCAGCAAAGAGCTCTCGGAAGCTTGCTCGCTGGCAGGTCAAGCGACCGCCCTGGCCCAGGAGAATGCGGCGCACCAGGCCGCGCAAACAGTGGATCAGGAGGCGGTGAAGCAAATGGGGCACCAATGGGAACATTTCCTGGCCCACGCGGACCAGTGGGCGATGAATGCCTTCATGAACGTCGGAAAGGACCAGCTGAAGACCATGGGCAAGGACATGGTGGAAAAGATGGGCGAGGACGATAAGAAGGAAGACGAGGTGAAGAAACGTGGCGGGTGCACGTCCGTGGGGCCGGGGACGCTCGGTGAAGCCTCCAAACAGGTGGGCGCCTCAGCCATTGAATCACTGCCCGTGGGCCCCAACATGCCCATGGGTGTGCCCATGGTTCCCGGGGTCACCCAGGTGCAGTTCAACTACAAAGGGCTTGAGCATGGACCGGAAGAACGGTTGTTCAAGATCGAAGGCAACGTGGGAATGTATAACGGTGAGACGAAGATGGTCCTAAAGCAGTCCGGCGACGTCTTTGACGGCAGCACGGATCTGACGCTGGTGTATCAGGTGAACTACAAGACCGATAAGAAGCCTTTCCCTGCCTGGAGCCCCTTCAGCAACAAAGCGGGCGTTATCTGGATTAATAACGGTCCCAAAACGCAAAAGCCGCCGGCGGAGGTTACCCAACTGGCGCAGCAGATGGGAACCAGCATTCCCGCCTCCGACGGAAGCGTCTTTGCTTACATGGAGGACACGGGCACGCACCGCAATGGAGTGAAGCCCTGGCAGGAATATAGGTACGTCTGGTTTGTGCAGAAGCTGGATAACCAGAAAGTCATCCAGGACTTCTCCCAAAACAGCAAGCGCTGAGCGGAGATAGTTCGCGGGGGGGAGACCCCTGTTTGTTGGGGTCGATGAATTTCGCAGGGGATCGTAGGGGTGGTTCGCGAACCGCCTGCCAGAAAACGGCGAGAGCATGGACCAATTCAGGCCCGCCAGGGCCGGAAGAATGTGGCCCACGGCGACAGCCGTGGGACCGCGCTCATAATGAATGCTTCAGCCCGCGTCAGCGGGCGACAGAGTCGCTTGTCGGGGCAGATCATTTCTTTCGCCCCTGCCGGGTCCTTCCCTATCGGACTTCTTCTCCCATGCCTTTCGCCATGGGCCACATTCCATCGCCGCTACGCGGCTTGCATCCAAATGGGGCCCGCTCAAATTCCCTTGCAAAACTTGCTGCCGGGATTCCACTCCGTATAAGTCTTGGCGAAAATATCTTTGGTGGTCGTAGCTTTATCCGTCAGGCCGAAGAGTTTTGCGTCTCCGCCTTCCTGGGCGGTTACCTTCAGTTCGATTTTTGTACACGGCGCCAGGGTCATGTTGGAGGAGTGGGTCACGCCCTCGGTGTGGATGACCTGGACATAGACATCCGCGCTGGAAGCCAGCGTGTTGCTGACGGACATCTTACCGAGGGGCGAAGCCTTCAGCGCGCTTACTACGGCGGGAGGGAGATATTTGTTCGCGACAGCGCTGATCGCTGCGTCAATGGCGGCGGCCGCCACCTTCAGGGTTGTGGAGCTTCCATAGGCGCCCAGCAGCCCCAACTTCAGCTCAATGCGGGGAGCGCAGAAGGAGATGACCATGCCATTGGGGGCAATGGGAGAGACGTTGGCGTCGTCGGTGATCTGGAAAGTCAGGCCCTCGGTGCCGCTGTCCCCCGGGCTGTTGCTGCCCACCCAACCAATGGTGAATCCGCCCTTGGAGTATTCATTTCCCCCGGTCAGCGCCGGGTGAATCAAAAATGCCGAACTGATATCGAGGGACAGCGGCACGCCTCCAAAAATCGGCCTCAGAGGTATGGTAATTCCGGCCGGCAGCTTAATCTTGTCCTCCACGGCCCAGACTCCGGGCGTGCCCTTGCCAATTTCCCACACAAAGTGCATTTTTCCGCTCATCTGTTTGACGCCGGAGACGATCTGATTTCCGGCGCCCTGGAACGGGAACTTGATGTTCGAAGTGAACTGGAAATTCGAAATCGAGCCATCCATTTCCACCGCGGCCTTGAATCCGTCGGTGTCCTTGGTCATGCGCGCCGAAATGTTTGCCGAGTTGCCCGCCGGTGTGACCGACCATTTTTCAATGTTCCAGCCGGAGGTCAACAGGCTGGTGGCCGCACTGGTGACTTGGGACGACGGCGTTTGCGCCAGAACCCCACTGCCATTCTGCGCATACACGGGAGTCTCGATCAGGTCCATCAGCTTGAAGGGCCGGGGGGAAACGCGCGGTGTGTCCGCGGCAATTGATCGATGAAAGGTGATCGGCGTATCGACATTGATCTCGCCCTGCTGAAGCACGTCGGCCAGTCCCACGCGGTCGGTAACCAGCACGGTCTGGTCACCGACGGTTTCCGCCGCTAGAACTTTCGCGGCAAATGCATTCTTAACGATAAGGACGTCGCCCGCCTTCAGCGCTAGAATTTCGGGCGCGGCATTCTTGAAGACCACGCCGTGCCCATCGCTGCCAATGCCCTGAATCGAGGCGTCCACCGTTGCCTTCTCGATAAGCTTCACCCCCGGTTTAAGAACGACATGGGCGAAACTGTGCCCGGCGCCAAAGGAAACACCGTTCCCGGCATCAATCTCCGGTGGCTGCTGCGAAAGACTCTTGGTGACCTCACTGAGAATCCCCCCGCCCGTCGAGGATTTCTGGCAGCTTGCCGCACCCAGCATCAGCACGGCGAGGAGACTGGCCACCGACACTTTGCGCCAGCCGCTCCTGCTGATATTTCTCCTCGAGGGCATCGTCCTGGTCATTGATTGAAGTCTCATGAATTTCCTCCTGGGCGTGAGCCTGATTCTCTGGATTGCAAAACCTCGTACCGGTGCTATTTGCGCGACACGTGGACTGCGAAGTGTAGTCATTCCCGCGAAGGCGGGAATCCACGCCGTAAGCCATTGGAAATTCGGCGCCGACGCACTGGATTCCCGCCTTCGCGGGAATGACGTGTGTTTCGAAAGGGATCCAATTCCAAATGACACCCGCACCCGAACCCGCAGTTTCTTATTTTCTCAGCAAGAATTTGCCGACGTCAGGCTTTTCACTTTTGCCCTTTGCCTTCTGATTTTCTTTTGTGGCGCCGCTCGAATGGCCGTCCCCATTATTGTATGCGTGTTTTGATTTAAGTTCACGGTTTCATCGAACCGGGCTTCCTACTTACGGTCTGGTTTGGACCCTCAAGCGCTGGCGGGAACGGCGGCGGGACGCGCGCGGGTGGCAGCACGCAGTCGAATTCATCGACTCTCGTGACGCCAGCTCCGCAGTTGCGGGGCGCGGGCAACGGTGATGACGGTGGGCAGACTATCGCGCCGACGGCAAGTAATGAGTTAAGTTCCCTGTCATGTATTTCTAATAATTCCACAATTCGGCAGAAAGTTGCACACACGCCCCGCATCCTTGGGGCGGACTTCCATCGGTTAGGCTCATTCTGCGCATATTACAGGGCGTAAGAATTTGGCCAAGAAATTGCTTTTTGAAAGATTAGAGGATACAAATGAAACCCAAAACGACTCTGACCAATGTGCATATGAGTACATGGATATTGTCGTTCTTTGCAACTGTTCTCATCTTGCTAACAGCGCCCTCAAGCCAGTGTGCAGGCAATCTCAACAACAGTGGGAACTACTTCTGGGACAACCTGTCTTGGGATGGCCCGCAGGCTAACATCGGCTTTTGTATGACTGGCACCGGCACCTGCACGCTGTCGGACGCGGGCGCCCCGGGGGCAGTGCCGTATTGGGCACTCTCCGGCGGCGGAGCCGACCCGAATTTCACTGTAAGCGCCACCCAGCCCATTACTTTCACTTTTGAAGCGGCCCTTGCAGGCAACGCACGCCACGACACCTTCGGTTGGATTCTCCCCGGGGACACAAGCTCGGGAGGATCGATGTTTACGGGTGCTGCAACCCCTGGAACCTCGGTAACTTTGCCAGCCGGCGACTATGGACTTTATCTTGATAATGCTACTCCTAGCATAAACGATACTTGGTACTCGCAGGCTTTCCTGAATGGCCCGGGTGAAACTTCTGACCAGCATTTTGTGATTTTCAACGCGGGCTCCTCCTTTTGGATTGGGATGGAAGCCCTGCCTTTCGAGCACTCGGACAAGGATTACCAGGACATGGTTGTTCAGGTAACCACCGGCGCCAGCGATCCCCTCCAAATACAAGGATTCTCGTCGGAGGCCTCGTTTCAATCCTGGTCGACTCCTGAGCCGGGCACGTTCGGTCTATTGTTCGTCGGACTTCTCGGACTCGTCGGAGTGGTGTTCAAGCGGCGCAGTTTGTTTGCTAGCCCCTTCTAGTAGTGAGCCTTGTGCTCACGCGCATCCCGCCAAGGGCCGGCTGGCGGGAGTGCAATTGGGGGCAATGGACGACGCCTCTCCCCGCTCGTCGAACCCGACGAGCCGTTTTCCCGCATCGATAATCCCCATTAATTCCTGTTGGGAAGGTCAGCCTGCCATCACTGGGCTACCACCGGCACGCAATGCAGATTGGAGAGAAATCCCTTTTCCAAAATAGGCATCGCCCCCTGGGTGTCCAGTTCGAATTGAACCGAAACCGGCTTGCCGTTGGGGGCGGTCACGGGACGATCGCCGCCCATGACCCAGCGAAGAGTATAGATATTCCCGCTATGCTGAAGAACGGTGGCGTCATCAAAGAAGTGGAAGACTCCCCACACGCCGCCATAGCTGGGGAATCCCAACTCGGCTCCGCCGGGAATCTTCACCGTCAGCATTACCCCCTGCCCGGATGTTCCCGGCCAGCTCAAGGGGCTGAATTGCGTGGTGCCGCCGCCGAAGCTTAAACTCCTGCCGTCGATCGCGAACTCGAGGCTGCTGATATTCTCCGTTGACAGCGGACGGATTGCGTACCGGAACTGCAGGGGTTCCCCGCCTCCCGGATAGAGCGCTCGCTGCACGTCCATAGCCCGGTTGAAAAAGCTCAGGAACTCCGGCTTCACCTTTTGTGGAGAGGCAGGATTGGGTGCGAAGTTCGTGCCTTGGGCGAGGAGAAGACCCTTCAGCGCCGATGAATAGAACTGGGAAAGCGCGCCCTTCTTGGGTGCAAATACCCTGCTGAGTTCCTGCAAGGGAACTTCCCGGGGGGCCTGGGGTTGGAAGGGGAATTGGGATTCCAGCGAGCTCATCTCGGCGCAGAGCGCGGCGGCGCTGACGGGACCGGGGCGCAGGAGAGTGGCGACGGTCTTGATGGGCGCCAGCAGCAGGTCTTCGACGGTCTCGTCGGCGTGGGCATCCGGGTCAGGCTGAAAACTCTCAGCTATTTTCTTCGCAGCCCCCTCCGCCTGCGTGGCGCTGCTCAAGCACTGGGTTCTGGCGGAATCCTTTTGCTCCGCCGGGCTGTTGTCAGCCCGGTCCACACAAACCTGAAGATCACTCAGGCTCTTAAGGTATGCGGCAGTCGCCGGGCCTGCAGGCTGCTCCTGGCAGTCATGCGGGGCCACCGACTGGACGGCTTGAAAGGCCAGGGCTACGTCGGGTTGGTCGATGGCGGTGTTCTGCGCGGCAACACAAATCAGGGCCAGGAGGGGCGACTGGTCGCCGGAAAGTTTCTGAAGTTCCTGGGATGCGCTACCCAGGCTTACGGGTTGATGAGGGGTGGCGCCGCGCAAGAAAGAACGTCAGTGCTCGATGTAGTCCTGTTGGTAGGCACGGCGCAGGGCTACGGCGCGTTGCGTCAATTCGGCCGCCGAGGGATTTGCTTGTCCCAGCACCCATGAATCCGCGCTGAAATACGGCGATGGATTCTTCAGGACACCTTGCATGAAGGTCCATCCGCCTTTGGTGAAGGTCCCGCTCACTACGGCCTGATCAGCAATCACCTCCATCGCGGCGGGAAACTTGCGATTGAAATCGATGGTGGGGTTGGATTTTTCCGCCTCGGCAAGCATCAGCCCGTAGACCCGCCCGTCTCCCGGAAACTGTGCCAGGTAATGGCGCGCGCTGGCAACGATCTGGGCATCATTCTCCGCCGGAAAGGGATTTGCGGATTTCAGTTCACCGGCGTAGAACTCAAATTGCCTTTGCGCCAATTGTCGGCGCGCCGAATCGATATTCCGGCCTGCCGCCCAGGCACGCAGGAGAATGGGTGACAAGAACTCGCGATCGCTCCGCGCGAATTCGGAGGTTGTCATCAGGTAGGCTTTTAAGGCATCAAACGCCGGATCACTGCGATCGCTGGGCGCCGGAGACGCGGGCAGGGCGGATAGGGTTTGCTGCAACCCCGCTTGCGCCTGCTGCAAAAGCATTTCCTGGAAATGCTGGAAGTATATTCTGCGGACATCGGGAAGCAGGGAATCGCCCACATACAGCCCCCAACGCATGCTGAAGGGCGGCCCCTCGCGCTGATCGTTGGCCAGGGTCTCGACGGTCTGGCGGAGAGCTTCCAATTTGCCCAAGTCATCAAGTGCGGGGAGTTGCCGGCCCGCCGGGTGAACAGCGGAAAGATCCTGCGCTGCCTCCAGGACCTGGTTCTCCAGGCGCTTGTTGCGAATCGCCGAAATCGTGAAGCCCACCATCAGAACCAGGAGAATTCCCATGGCAGCCGCCAGGAGAAATTTCTTGCGCTGACCGATTTTGGTGCTGAAGGTACTGGTGGTGAGGGCGGTGGAATCTTTGTAGAGGACTTCCTTAAAGAGTTGAGGAAGAAAGACCCACTGAGGGACTCGGCGGGTTTCCACGGCATCGGGCGCACTCATTTCCCGCGCCGCCTCCACCGCCTTTTGGATATTCATCATGCGCGTGGCGTTTAATTCCCCCAGGGTGGCAGGGGCCGGCGCGGGCGGTTGCTCTTTGGATCCCGCCGGCCGCGGCACGCTGACCAAAAGGGGTCTGACCCCGGTGAAATAGAAGCCGCGAAGGAAGGGGGTAAGGTGCGACTGGCCGGGCCGGCAAATATGCACCAGCAGCGGAACCACCATCGACCGTAGCTTCTTAAACGCGCGGGGGAATTCGTAAATGGGCGGGGCCTGGGCGTTATCGGGTTGGCGCGCCAGCAAGCCCAGCCGCAGTTCCGCAAGAGATTGGTAGAGATTGTCGAAGGCGGTGGAAACGGTGGCGGTCTCGGTTTCGCCGTACGACCCCGAGGTGTATGCGGCCACGGGGAGGGAGGCGCCCAAGACGCGCGCCGCTTCGTCATTGCTCAAGGGCGCCACATAATCCTGAAAGAACGGAAGACGGTCAGCCCGCGTGAAAAGCACATAGACGGGAAGGTTGATGCCCAATAGCTGACCCGCCTCGCGGAGGCGCGCCCGCCATTGGTCGATGCTCGCGCCCAGGGTCTCGATGATTCCCGGGGTCACGAAGTTGTCGCAATCGATGCAGATCAGGGCGAGGCGAGCGGGAGCAACGGCTTTTCCCAGCAATTGGCTTCCGCGGGGCGCGAACTTCTTCACCCAATGCGCCCACCTCGGCGGCTCATGGAGCAAAGGGCCGCCGGCTTCCGCCACGATGAACGGCGGCGCGAACCACAGATTCAAGGCGCGGGTGGGAATCGGGGTGTCGTTCTGGACGGGGTGGCCGGCGAGAAGTTGGGCTTCAAGACCGCAATGAAGGACGACGCTGGTCTTGGCGGAGCCGCCTTCGCCCAGAACCAAAACCGCCGGCAAATCGCCGAACCCCGCGTTGCCGGCATCGGTCGAGTGCAGCCGCGCCTGGGCTTTCCGCATCAGGATGTCGATCTCATCGCTGCCCGCGGTTCCTTCTTCCGCCATCTGTTCCCAACGATCTTCATCGAGTCCCCGGAACCACCAGACACAGGTGATGAAGGCCGCCAAGCCGATCAGGAGCAGCGCGCCACGAAGAATCCAGAGGTCATTCCCGTGCAGGCTCATCCAGGAGCCTGCCAGCCACGCCACCACCCACCACACCATGAGGGCGATTGCCACAACCCAGTATTTCCACGCAGTGTTCACGGCCAGTTCCTAATGAGGGGCAAGCAGACCAATCGAGTGTAGTCCCGATGCCCCGGATAGCAGGGCGACTTTATAACCCGCAAAAAACAAGACCGCGAGGAACAAAGCTCCCAAAGTTCCCATCAGAAGCGCCCGCACCCAGGGATCCTGAGGCGGCTGGAGCACGCCATCCGGCGACGGCGCCCAGTCGGGAGCCAGGGGACGCGGTCCCCGAATGCGTTGCACCTTATCCGCTATCGCCGTCACCACGGTTTCGACTCCGCCTTGTCCGCTCGCGGCGTATCGTCCCCGGTACCCCAGCAGCAGGCAGAGTCCGAAGACTTCCAGCGCATCGGCGTCCTGGGGAGAATTGCCGCGTGCCAGCAGGCGGTCAATGCGCTGAAAGAAGACTTCGCCCGAAGTGTGTTCGCCATACATCTCTTCCTGCAATGGCCGGCGGGACCAATCGGCAAAATTGGGGTCACTTACGACCGCAACCGATTCGTCGAGAAAAGCCACCACCGCGAAACTGGCCAGACGCGCGTCGTCAGGCGTGTAACCCTTACGGACGGCGTCGGCTTCCGCCGCGGAAAGAGCGGCCTTCATGGAACTGCGAAAAGTCTCAGCGTCCATCACCGCTTGACGGCTGGCGCGCAGGCGCGTGGTAACGGTCAGGATTTCTTGGTAACTAAGCGCCAGGTTTTCGCGGCGCGTGGCCTTCGGGGCTTCGACACTGGGTTCGGGCGCAATGTTGATTTGGTCAATGCTCATCGCTGACCTCTTGCGTTGCCGGAGTCACGCCGGATCAATTCTGTTTGGCCAGGTTGCCAAGACTTCGAACTGGACAAACTCCCTCGCCTTGCACCTTTTGCAGAGGCAATTCGGCGCCAGGTTTCAATCGGTTGAACGTCTACGGCATGAGGCGAAACCGTCCCGGTTGGCGCCAGCCCTCTGCTCTCACGGCTGCTTACCGGCGTTTCACTGCGCACATGTTACAACATCTTCGCGGGAAGCAACACAGATTCGCGAAGGTGGTTCGCGAAGGCGGCAGTGCCCTAATTTGAGCGTTGTTTTGGCCGTCCTTTTTTTGCGGAGGGAATGAGGGGTGCGGTCAGCTTTTCGTAGAGGGCGAAGAGATGTTCAACGCGCTGGCGGTCGTTTTTAAAGGGTTGGGAGCGGTAGCAGCGGTCAACCTCCCGATTTAGCTGCTTGTGGGCTTTGAGCAGTGCAAGTGGCATCACCAACGGGTCGTAATAGTCGGCCAGCGAAGAGCCAGGGAATTGTTTGCGGGCGTCCAGCACCGCTTGCGCCGCGGCTTCCACCGCGGCGCGATGTTTGGCGCTCGGCGCTTCCGGCCACGGGTAATTGTTGTAAACCAGCTTGGCCGAATAGCGGTAGTCCGACTTTAATCGTCCGCTAACTAGCCGCACCCAAGCCATGTGCATGGCGGAGGAAAGGACACCGAAATGGTAAACCGTCGCGTCCGGAACAAAGAACACGACGTTGCTGCCAATCATAGTTTTCGGCATAGAGCCGATTGGTATGTATTGGCGGGTCTCTGAGGAAACAGAAGGAATCAAAAGGTAATCGTTGTCAGGCTGCCGAATCTCACCGAACAATCTCGGTGTCTTAGCCAACTCGCGTGTCGTTGCACGCGGGCTTTCCTCGCGATGTTTCCGCACACCCTCGACTCGCTCCCTGACTTCTGGCAAGGCGCGGAGTTCGACTGGAGATACGTCTTTGAGCCAAAGGCACCAACGGTGCCCGCCATTGATAAATTCTTCAGCGCCGAGGAATGGACGGATGAATTTCTTCGCGGCTGGCTCGTTCCTGAGCAGTCGTGTCATTTCCTCGTCCGTGAGAATGAGATGGCCTCCGTCGTTCGGCATGTTGCCGAAAACTATTTCAGGAACTTGTGAGACAGGAGCCGAGCGCGAGAGGACAACAACGTTGCTACCTTCAAGGAGATAAGGACTGATATTCTTCGCGGGTGAGACGGACACTTTCCCGTTCTCCGATTCGTAATCGTAAATTCGTTTGCCATTCATCTCGAATGCTCCAAAACCGATGATGACAACGTGGACATGGGCTTTGCCACGCGCCTCACTTTCCCACGCGAAAGTACGATGGGCAAAGTGAATCCTTAGAGCTTATCCGTAAATAATAATCGTCTGGCGCCAGCAAATCATGGCCGCAGCCAAGGCCAACAGAGCGACGTAGCCTTCCTTGGTCTTTTCAAAACTCACTAACAGCTTGCGAAAGCGG